>Ga0335085_10005440_pt1 | contig 20435 bp, 20 predicted proteins | sample Lox_Sample_45_FD_206712 | JGI IMG/M metagenome (GOLD analysis project Ga0335085, IMG submission 206712) | Soil microbial communities from Loxahatchee National Wildlife Refuge, Florida, United States - Lox_Sample_4.5 | ecosystem: Environmental > Terrestrial > Soil > Wetlands | place: USA...
CACGGGTCTCGCGGGTCTCGCGGGTGTCGGTGCCAGTGTCGCGGCGGGCCCCCCGGGCATCGGCGCGGGCGTTGGTGGCCCGGTCCGGGAACCGGGGGTCGCGGCCGCCCCGGGTCCGCGGGGGCGCTGAATCGGTTATTCGGGTCGCCACGTCATCCGCCCCTTCATGCCGTTCACGCCGCCTTCCGTATTCGTTCCGCGGCCCGTAGCCGCGCCGATGCCGCACGAGGGTTGGCGGCGAGTTCTTCTGCCGATGGCCGCAGCGCTCCCCTGGTCAGCAGGCGGAACTGCGGCCCGCTCCCGGGCAGCGGCACCGGCAGCCCGGGCGGGGTGGAGTCGGCGGCGGCCGCGGCGAGCGCCCGCTTGACCGCGCGGTCTTCGAGCGAGTGGTAGGCGAGGACGACGATCCGCCCGCCCACCGAGAGCAGGCCGAGGGCGGCGGGCAGGGCCCGGCCCAGCACGGCCAGCTCGCCGTTCACCTCGATCCGCAGGGCCTGGAAGGTGCGCTTGGCGGGGTGACCGCCGGTCCGCCGCGCGGCGGCAGGCACCGACTCCCGGACGATCTCGCTCAGCCGTCCGGTGGAGGTCACCGGGGACCGGGACCGTTCCCGCACCACCGCATCGGCGATCCGCCCGGCGAACCGCTCCTCGCCGTAGTCGCGCAGCACCCGGGCCAGCTCCTCGGCCGGGTAGCGGTTCACGACCTCGGCCGCGGTGAGCTCACTGGTCCGGTCCATCCGCATGTCCAGGGGGGCGTCGTAGGAGTACGCGAAGCCGCGTTCGGGGTCATCCAGCTGCGGGGACGACACGCCGAGGTCGAACAGGACGCCCTGCACGCTGTCCAGGCCCGCGGCGGCGACGATCGCCGGGATCTCGTCGTAGAAGGAATGCACGAGCGTGACCCGCCCCGCGTCGGCCGACAGCAGGTCGCGGGACTGCTCGATGGCGGTCAGGTCCGCGTCAACGCCGATCAGGATGAGCCCGGGGTAGGCCGCGAGCAGGGCCCGGGCGTGACCGGCCCGGCCGAGCGTCGCGTCGAGCAGCACGGCCCCGTCCGCCTCCAGCGCGGGCGCGAGCAGGGACGTGACGGCGTCGGCCATGACCGGCACGTGGCCGGCCAATGACTCGCCCATCACACCCCCAATGTTGCTGACCGTTTCCGCTGCCCTGCCGGGACAAATCCGCTGCTGCTGCCCTGCCGGGGCCAACCAGCTGTGCTGCCCCTGCCGGGGCCAACCCGCTGCTGCTGCCCCTGCCGGGACCCATCCGCGCCGCGTGGGCCGCCAGCCGTCTGGCACCGGGGAAGTGATGCCAGCCAGCCGGCGGCCCAGCGCGGCTGGTGACCCCGCCGGGGTCAAGGGACCGGGCACCGCCCGGTACCCGTCACAAGATCCCGGGCAGCACCTCCTCCGACGCATCGGAGAAGGCTTCTTCCTGGCTGGTCAGGTAGGTCTCCCAGGCCACGGCGTCCCAGATCTCCATCCGGGTGTTGGCGCCGATCACGACGCAGTCCCGTTCCAGGCCGGCGTAGCTCCGCAGCGCGGGCGGAACGGTGATGCGGCCCTGCTTGTCCGGAACCTCGTCCGAGGCGCTGGCGAACAGCACGCGGCTGTAGTCGCGCAGACCCTTGGGTGTGACCGGCGCGGTGCCCATGGCCTCGGTGACCCGGGTGAACTCCGCCATCGGGAAGACGTACAGGCAGCGTTCCTGGCCTTTCGTGATCACCACGCCCCCGGCGAGCTCGTCGCGGTACTTGGCGGGCAGGATCAGGCGGCCCTTCTCATCGAGCCGAGGCGTGTGCGTGCCGAGGAACACCGCACCCACCTCCCCTGTCCCGTGAGCAACGCTGGTTGGCCTCTACTGTCCCATGGCGCTCCACTGTACCCCACATTCCTCCACCGTCAACGCCTCGCGGCGGCTGTTTTGGGCTTCTGGGCCGATAAAATCCCAGCTCAAAGGCGATGGAGCAGAGTGGGGGAACCTGCGGGACACGCGCCCGGCCGAACCTCAGCCGACGGGGCGCCGGCCCGGGGATGCCCGGAAACCGTCCGGAAACCGTCCGGAAAGCGGCAGGTTCCCGCGCGGGTGGGGGGAAGTGGGGGACGCACCGGGCCCGGGCACGGCGCACGCGCCGCCGTGAAAGGGCGCGGGCCGGGCATGGCCTGCCGCAGCCGGACAACCCCCCTGTTCCCGTCCGGCGTGAAGCGTCGCGCATCATCGGAGGTAGGACGTACTGTCGGTATGTGACAGCTGGCGGCGGAGTGGCCTTCCGTTGCGGCCGCCGGTGCGGCTTGAGTCCCGTCGAGGAGGCCAGGTGGTAGTGGAGATGGGGCGCGACCCAGCCAGCGCGCTCGATGACCTCATGGCGGTGGCCGGCCGGATCAGCGCGGCCGTCGAATCGGTGATCGACGGGAAGGCGAACGCGGTCCGGCTCACGCTCACCGTGCTGCTGGCCGAGGGTCACCTGCTCATCGAGGACGTCCCGGGTGTCGGCAAGACCATGCTGGCGAAGGCGCTGGCCCGGTCGATCGACTGCTCGGTCCGCCGGATCCAGTTCACCCCGGACCTGCTGCCCAGCGACGTCACCGGCGTCAGCGCGTTCAACCAGGAGCGGCGCGAATTCGAGTTCAAGCCGGGACCGGTGTTCGCCAACATCGTCGTCGGTGACGAGATCAACCGTGCCTCCCCGAAAACGCAGTCCGCCCTGCTGGAAAGCATGGAGGAGGGGCAGGTCACCGTCGACGGGACCACCTTCCCGCTGGAATCGCCGTTCATGGTGATCGCGACGCAGAACCCGGTGGAGATGGAGGGGACCTACCCGCTCCCCGAGGCCCAGCGTGACCGCTTCACCGCGCGCATCTCAATCGGCTACCCGACGGCGGCCGCGGAGCTGGAGATGATCGACACCCACAGCTCGGCGTCCCCGCTGGATGACGTCAAGCCCGTCGCCCACGCCACCGACATCCGGGACCTGGCGTCGGCGGTCCGCGGCGTGATGGTCTCCGACCTGCTCAAGCAGTACGTGATCACCCTGGTCAACGCGACCCGCTCGGACGAGAACCTGCGGCTTGGCGCCTCCCCGCGGGCGACCCTCCATCTGCTCCGGGCCAGCCGCGCCTGGGCCGCGCTCGACGGCCGTGACTACGTGATCCCGGACGACGTGCAGGCGCTGGCCGTGCCGGTGCTCGCGCACCGGCTGCTGCCCACCGCGGAGGCCCTCGTCGCGGGACAGCTGCCCGAGCAGGTGCTGGCCGGCATCGTGACCCAGCTGCCACTGCCGGCCCGGCGGTGACGAAACGGCCGAAGGACTGTCATGCGGGCACTGATCGACGCGCTGACCACCAGGGGGAAGACCTTCCTGGCCGTGGGGTGCGCGGCGGTCATCGCCGGCCTCGCCCTGGACGAGGCCGACCTGCTGCGCATCGGCGTCCTGCTGATGATGCTGCCGCTGCTGTCCGCGCTGGGCGCCGCCCGGGCCCGCTACCGGCTGTCCTGCAACCGGCAGCTGGTCCCGCGCCGGGTCCCGGCCGGGCAGCCGGCCGAGGTACGCGTCCGGCTGTCCAACATCTCCCGGCTGCGTACCGGGCTGCTGCTCGCCGAGGACATCACCCCGCAGGTGGCCGGGAGCCGGCAGCGTTTCGTGCTCGAGGCGATCGAGGCGGCCGGCCACCGCGACCTGAGTTACCTGGTCCAGCTGGACCAGCGCGGCAGGTACACGATCGGCCCGCTGCAGATCCGCGTGGCCGACGTCTTCGGCCTGGTGGCGATCAGACGGTCGTTCGCGACCAGGAGCACGCTGGTTGTCACGCCGGCGATCACGCCGCTCCCCCGCGTCTCGATCCGCGGCAGCCGTCTCGGCGACGGCGAAAGCGGCATGCGCACGGTCGCGGCCGCGGGTGAGGACGACATCGCCCCGCGCGCCTACCGGGACGGTGACGAGCTGCGCCGGGTGCACTGGCGGTCCACCGCGCGCTACGGCGAGCTGATGGTCCGCCGCGAGGAGCAGCAGTGGCACAACCGCGCGCTGCTGCTGATCGACGCGCGGCGGCGCGCCTATACCGGCAGCGGCCCGGGATCGCCCTTCGAGTTCGCGGTCAGCGCCGCAGCGTCGATTGGCGTCCATCTGGCCGGCCAGGCAATCGAGACGCGGCTGGTCACCGACTCGGGTGAGGTCACGCCCGCCGGGCCGGCCGCGGAGTCGCTGCTGGAAGGACTGTCCGTGATCCAGCCGACCCGCAACACCGATCTCGGCCGGGGCCTGGCCACGCTGCGGGCCAGCAGCCGCGGGCGGGTCATCGCCGTGACCGGGATGCTGTCGCCGAACGAGGCCCGGCTGCTCGCCGCCAGTCACCAGGGCACGGCCCCGGCCATGGCGCTGATGGTCGACGGGCTGCACGGGGATTCGGGCCGGACCGCGCGGGGCGGCCCGGCGGGCAAGCGCCCCGGCGACCCTGCCGCGGCGAACATCCTCACCGTGGCGGGGTGGCGCGTCGCGGTCGTCACGGCCGGCACCCCGCTGGCCGAAGTGTGGCGGGAACTGCACACTCCCGCCACGGCCAGCTTCCTGCACCGCCCGGTCAGCACCGAGGCGCCCACGGTTCCGAACGGGGCCAAAGCGCAGACCGCAGCACCCCCAGAGGGGACCGGATGAGCCATCGGCTGACGCTCGCCGCTGCGGCCGGGACGGCCCTCGCGTCGACCGCGCTGTACGCGCTGTACGACGGCGTGGAGTGGTTCTGGGCCGGGCTGGGCGCCATCGCCGTGGTCGCCGGCGTCGGTACCCTGACCCGGCGGCGCCCGCTGCCGGTCACCGCGTGCCTGGCCGCGGCCCTGGCCGGCCTGCTGCTCTACCTCAACGCCGTGTTCGCGGCCGGGCGCTCCTGGCGGCTGGTGGTGCCGACCCGCTCATCGCTTGGCTACCTGTGGCAGATGGCCATGCAGGGCATGACCGACGCGGACCGGTTCTCCCCGCCGGTACCCCTGACGCCGGGCCTGCTGCTGCTCGGGACGGCCGGAATCGGGCTGGCCGCACTGGCCACGGACACGCTGGCGGCCCGGCTGCGCAGCTCCGCCCTGGCCGGCCTGCCGCTGCTGGCCCTGTTCATCGTGCCGACGACGACGCCGGCCTCGCGCGGCGGGTTCGGCACCACGATCGTGTTCTGCCTGGGCACGGCCGGCTACCTGCTCATCCTGAACGCGGACGGCCGGGAACGGATCCGGCGGTGGGGACGCACGGTCGGCCTGCGGCGGCCCGACGCCGACCGCCGCCCGGGGTACGCACGGGCGCCCGGCGCCATCCGGGCGTCCGACGCCCGCTCGCTGGCAGCGGCGGGCCGGCGGATCGGGGTGGCCTCCATCGTGGTCGCGCTGTGCGTGCCGCTGTTCGTGCCCGGTCTCCGCGTCAACCGCATGTTCCCCGCGCACGTCAACATCTTCGGCCCGGCCGGGTCGGCGCAGGGCCCGGGGGACGGGGCGTCCGTGCCGAACCCGCTCACGCAGATGACGCAGGACCTGCGGGAGAGCCAGCCGTCGCCGGTCCTCACCTACCGGACCACCGACCCGGAACCGCAGTACCTGCAGATGTACGTCCTGGGCAACCTGTCCGCCACGGCCTGGACGATGGGGCCGGGCGTGGGCCCGACGGTCACCGCGACCGGCAAGCTGCCGGCGCCGCCGGGCCTGACCGGGGCGGACCACACCCAGGTGACCACCCGCGTCACCATCGGCCGCGGGACGGTCAGCGCCACCTCCGGGGTCAGCTTCCTGCCGGTGCCGTACCCGGCCACCGCGATCCGCGCGCCCGGGCACTGGGTGATGAATGCCGGCACGTCCATGGTGCTCGGCTTCGGGACCTCGCTGTCCGGCCTGACCTACACGGTGACCAGCGACGAGATCTCCCCCAGCAGCGGGCAGCTGGACCGGGCGGCGGCCCCGCCGGCCGCGATCGCCGACCAGTACCTGAACGTCCCGGCGGCGTTCCGGCCGCTGGCCGCGCTCGCGAGGAAGGTCACCGCCAAGGCGGCGACCGACTACGGCAAGGCGATCGCACTGCAGCGGTGGTTCACCCAGACAGGCGGGTTCAGCTACAGCCTGAGCGCCACCGAACCGCCGAACGCGACCGGCCTGAGCCACTTCCTCACGGTCAGCAAGCGCGGGTACTGCCAGCAGTTCGCGTTCGCGATGGCCGTGCTGGCCCGGCTGCTGGGCATCCCGTCCCGGGTCGCCGTGGGCTTCACCTCCGGCTCGCCGACGGGGGTCGCCGGCACCTGGTCGGTCAAGACCAGCGACGCGCACGCGTGGCCGGAGCTGTACTTCCAGGGGGCGGGCTGGCTGCGGTTCGAGCCCACGCCGTCCGGGAGCGGCGGCCAGGGCACCGCGATCCCGCCGACCTACACCGTCCCGCAGACAGCCGGCGCGGGTGGCAGCCAGTCCTTCGCCGCGCTGCCCAGCCAGCCGAACACGGGCACCTCGGGCGGCAACCGGGGCAACTCGAACCTCAACCCGAAGGCCCACGGGCTGGCCGGGAACGGGTCCGGTCCGGGCACGGTGACCGCGGACCGCCGGTTCCCGGCGGAGCCGGCCGGCCTCGCCGTGCTCGCCGCCGTCGCCGTCGCGGCCGTCGCGCCGCGGACGGCGCGGTCGCTGCGGTCGCTACGGCGGCGGCGCCGGCTCCGCCGCGAGGGCGACGCCGAGCGGGCGCACGCCGCCTGGCGCGAGGTGCTCGACGACCTCGCCGACTACCGCGTGCCGCAGCGGCCGAGCGAGTCGCCGCGCGCCACCGCCCGCCGGGTCAGTGATGAGTGCGGCCTCCGGCCGACCGCGGCGGGGGCGCTGCGCCGGGTGGCGCTTGCGGAGGAGCGCGCCAGCTACGCGGCCGCCCCGAACCCGGCCCCGCCCGGTCACGGCGACCTCGCCCTGATCCGGCGTGGGCTGGCGGCATCGGCGGACCGCCGGACCCGCTGGCGGGCCCGGCTCTTTCCCGCGTCCGCGTTCACCGCCGCCCAGAGCCTGCGGTCCGGCCCCGGCTCCTCCCTCGGCTGGTTGAGCCGCCGCATGTTGCCGGCCGGGTCGCGGAACGCGCAGTCGCGGACGCCCTAGGGCTGAACCATCGGCTCCTGCAGCACCTCGGCGCCCGAGGCGCGGTCCATCCGGTCACGGGCCAGCCGGAGCCGGCTCAGGTCCGGTGCGGCACCGCCAAGCGCGCTCAGCCGCCTTCCTGCCGGCGCCGCCACCGCTCCTCGAGCCGCTCCATCACGCCCGGCCCGGCCACGCGGTCGGCCGCGCGCCGCTGCTGGCGCTGGCGCCGCCGCCGGCTGGCCTTCGGCCGTGCCGTCCCGAACGATGCCGCCGACACGCCGTTGATGTGCCGCCAGCTGGTCAGCGCCCACATGCTGCAGCCGAGCATGACGACGAAGCCGGCGACCCCCACCCAGATGAACTGGGATATGACCCCGCCGAGCAGCAGTCCGACACCCAGCACGAACCCTGCGACGGCCTGGTAGGCCCGGCGCTTGTAATGCACCCGCGGGTCGCTGGAGCGAACCGCATGCACAAACTTCGGATCCTCGCTGTAGAGCGCCTGCTCGATCTGCTCGAGCTGACGCTGCTCATGCTCAGAGAGCGGCACGACGCCTCCCATAAAACCTTGCGCGCTGGAACGGGGGGTCGGTGACATCAACCAGGCTTCCCCGGCCCACCTCAAGAATACGAGCCGGAACGGGCCGCGTGGAAGGGTGCCCGGGGGTGCACCCATACGCGTGTCTGCCTGCGCGGTTCACATGTTCCTCCAAAGCTCCCCGGGACGGACCGTACCGGCACCGAACCGCTCGGCGATCCGGTCCATCGCCCGCTCCGCCTCCCGCCAGCCGGTGGGCCGGTCGCCGAAAGCCAGCTGGGTAGCCGCCGCCGACGCGGGCGCCAGGCCGGTCGCCCGGACACCGACCAGGCGCAGCCGGGCCTGCCCGCCCAGCCCGGAGCCCTCGTGCAGGGCGCACGCGGTGGCGTAGATCTTACGGGCGAGGTCGGTCGGCTCGGCCAGGGTCCGGGACCGCGTCATCGTGGTGAAATTGGCCAGCCGGAGTTTCACCGTCACCGTCCGGGCCACGCAGCCGGCCTCCCGCAGGGCGCGCGCGGTCCGCTCGGACAGCCGGAGCAGCTCCCGGCGGATCACGTCGGTGTCGCTGATGTCGGCGGGAAAGGTCTCTTCCGCCCCGATGCTCTTGTCGGGGGCGTGCGGGGTCACCGCGCGGCGGTCCTGGCCCCAGGCGAGCGCGGCCAGATGCGAGCCGGCGGCGGCGCCGAGATTATGCTGCAGCGTGGCCAGCGGCGCGTGCGCGATGTCACCCACGGTCCGCAGCCCGAGCCGGGCGAGGATCTCCCCGGTGCGCTCGCCCACGCCCCACAGGGCGGAGGTCGGCAGCGGGTGCAGGAAGCCGAGCACCCCGCCGGCCGGCACGACCAGCAGGCCGTCCGGCTTGCAGTGCACCGAGGCGATCTTGGCCACGAACTTGGACGGCGCCACCCCGACCGAGCAGGTCAGTCCCTGCTCGGCCTCGACCTGCCGCCGGATCGCGGCGCCGATCCACGCCGGGGAGCCGAGCCGCCGCCCGGCGCCGGAGACATCGAGGAAGGCCTCGTCCAGCGCGAGCGGCTCGACCAGCGGCGTGACCGACCGGAAGACCGCCATGACCTGCTTGGACACCGCGCTGTAGACCGAGCGGCGGGGCGGGATGAACACCGCGTGCGGGCACAGCCGCCGGGCCAAAGCACAAGGCATCGCGGAACGGACCCCGAACCGGCGCGCCACGTAGGACGCCGACAGCACCACGCTCCGCCCGCTCGGGGAGCCCACGATCACCGGCTTGTCGGCCAGGTCCGGGCGCTCCCGTAGCTCCACGCTGGCGTAGAAGGCGTCCATGTCGACGTGCAGGATGTGACAGCCCGTGTCGTCGGCTGGCTGGCCGCCGGTGCGCGCGGGGCCGCCCATGGTCAGCGGCGTCCGAGGAGGTGGAGCTTGGCGGCGATGTCGCGCAGCGGCGGGTACGTCGCGGCCGCCGCGTCCAGGGACCGCAGCGCCTCCGCCGCCCCGGGGTCGGCGTCCACCAGGACGCTGGGCACGAGGTCCGCGAAGATCTGCACGCCGTGGGCGGCGCCGGGATAGAGCCCGGCGCCCTCGATCAGCGCGCTGAGGCCGGGCAGGGTGAAGTAGCGGGGGACGCCGCCGGCCGGGCCGCCCTGTTCGTGGCCGGTTTCGTGGTCCAGTAGCGCGCGGGCGCCGGCGAACCGGCCCGCGACCGCGCGGTGCAGGATCGCGGCGGCGACGCTGGCGGCCAGCACGCTCACCATCCCCCCGGGCCGCAGCACGCGCGCGATGGCGGCCAGCGCATCCGGCGGCGAGTCGACATATTCGAGGACGCTGTGGCAGATTACGAGGTCACCGGCCGCCTCCCCCACCACGCTGTCCAGGCCCGCGGCCTCGCCCTGGACCGCGCCGATGTGCACGTCCATCTCGGCCGCGCGGCGCTGCGCGGCCGCCAGCGAGTCCGGGCTCGGGTCCACCACCGTGACGCAATGGCCCAGCGCGGCCAGCGGCACGGCGAAGCCGCCGGTCCCGCCGCCCGCGTCGATGACGTCCAGCCGGTCCCGGCCGGTGTCCGCGGCCCGCGCCGCGAGCACGCCGCGCAGCACATCCCAGACGACGGACGCGCGCGCCCCCGAAGCCTCGCCCCCCAAAGCCCCGCCTCCTCGCGACATGGCTTCAATGTAGTGCCGCCCGCCGACAATTGCGGCAGCTCACGCAGGTCACGTTCGGCGGCACGGCCAGGAAGCGCACGGCCAGGAAGGCCGCGGTATGCCAGCCCATCGCGCACGACAGGAGCCGGAATCCTTTTCTGGCCGCGTCTTCCGAGCTCAGCGGCCGATTCCTAACGGACCCCGGACACCTTGGCGCGATATGCGGCCTGTCCCCAGCCTGAGCGCATATCCTCTTCGGCATGGCTGAGCACCTCGAGCTGCCGCGCCCCTGTCAGCTCCTACGCACGGTGGTCTGGAACCTCACCGAATCGGTGGGGCTGCCGGGCATCGGCTACGTCGTCGGCCAGGAGCTCGCCGGCCGGAACGCGGCCATGATCGCCGCGTCCGCCGTGCTGTGGCTGGTCGCGGTGGTGCGCAAGGTGGTCACCGGCAGCGTCCCCGGGCTGGTCACGATCTCGGCCCTGGTCATGACGGTGCAGGCCGCGGTGGTGGTCAGCACCGGCAACGTGTTCTTCTTCCTGCTGCAGTTCCCGCTGGCCAACCTGGCCATGGCGCTGCTGTTCGCCCGGACGGCCCCGACCCGCAAGCCGCTGATCGCGCAGCTGGCCGCGGAGGTCGTCGCGCTCCGCCAGCCGTCCACGCATCACCCGGCCCTGCACCGCTTCTTCCAGAACGCCACGTGGCTGTGGGCGGGCCTGTTCTTCGTGATGACCGTCGGGTTCTCGGTGATGATGGTTACCGAGCCGCTGACGCTGTTCCTCCTGCTCACCACCGCCGTCACCACGGGCATCGTGGTGGTCGGCGCGGGCCTGTCGGCGCTGTGGTTCTTCTCGGTGATCCGTAAGTCCGGCCTGCGCGTCCGCTTCGCCGCAGCGTAAGGCGCCGCGGCGGAAGGCTCCGTCAGAGCGAGAGCTCCGGCTTGAGGCCGAGCAGCCGTGCGAGCAGGCCGTTGACGAACGACGGGGACGCATCGGTGGACAGGTCCCGCGCGAGCTGCACCGCCTCGCTGATCGCCACCCCGTCGGGCACGTCATCCGCCCAGAGCAGCTCGTAGGCGCCGATCCGCAGGATGTTGCGGTCCACCGCCGGCATCCGGTCCAGCGTCCAGCCCACCGAATGAGTGCCGAGCAGCTCGTCGATCCGCTCCCGGTGCGCCTGCACGCCGCGGACCAGCTCCGTGGCGTACTCCGGCACCGGCGGCCCAAAGCTCAAAGATTCCTGGCGCTGCTGCATGAGATCCAGCACCGGCTCGCCGCGCACTTCGGCCTCGAACAGCAGGTCCAGCGCGCGCTTGCGTGCCTTGCTACGAGCGGACACGGCGGGCCAGCGTTTCCCGGGCCAGCGTTCCCCCGGTCATCAGGCGCGGCCGAGGTACTGGCCGGTCCGCGTGTCGACCTTGACCTTCTCGCCGGTGGAGATGAACAGCGGGACCTGGACCTCGGCGCCGGTCTCCAGCTTGGCCGGCTTGGTGCCGCCGGTCGAGCGGTCGCCCTGCAGGCCGGGCTCGGTGGCGCTGACGGTCAGCTCGACGGCGGCCGGCAGGTCGACGTACAGCGGCACGCCGTCGTTGAACGCGACCGTCACCATCTGCTCCTCCAGCAGGTAGTTGGCGGCGTCGCCGACGGTGGCGGCGGGGACCCGGGGCTGGTCGTAGTCCTGGGTGTCCATGAAGACGAAGTCCTCGCCCTCGCGGTAGAGGTACTGCATCTCGCGCTTGTCGACGTTGGCGACGTCCACCTTCATGCCGGCGTTGAAGGTCCGGTCGACCACCTTGCCGGTCAGCACGTTCTTCAGCTTGGTGCGCACGAAAGCACCGCCCTTGCCGGGCTTTACGTGCTGGAACTCGACGACGGTCCACAGGTTGCCGTCGAGGTTCAGGGTGATGCCGTTCTTCAGGTCGTTCGTGGTCGCCACGTCTGCCGTCTCATTTCGAGCCCGCCCGTCACAGGGTGAGCAGTTCCCTAGTGGTCGTCGTAAGAGTCTGGGCCGCCGGCGCCTCGTGCCCGCGATCAGCCGCGCCGGCCCCCACGATGAGGACATCCTCGATCCGGACGCCGCCTTGGCCGGGTAGGTAGACACCGGGCTCGACGGTGACCGGAACACGAACCTCTAGCCTACCCGCACTTCCGTGCCCGATTATCGGTGCCTCGTGGACTTCCAGCCCCACGCCGTGGCCGAGCCCATGCTGGAAATGCTCGCCGTGCCCGGCCAAAGAAATAAGGTCCCGGGCGGCCGCGTCGACCAGGGCAAGATCGGCCCCCGGCCGGGCCGCCGCGCATCCCGCCGCCTGGGCCGCCGCGACCAGCTCGTAGATCTCGCGCTGCCAGCCGACCGGCCCGCCGAGCGCCACCGTCCGGGTCATGTCCGCGTGGTAGCCGGCATAACACGCGCCGAAGTCCATCGTGATCAGGTCGCCGTGGCGCAGCGGCCGGCCGGACGGGGCATGGTGCGGGATCGCCCCGTTCGGGCCGCTGGCGACGATCGTGTCGAACGCGGGCCGCTGCGCGCCCAGCTCGGCCATCCGGTAGTCCAGCTCCCCGGCCAGGGCCCGTTCGGTGAGGCCGGGCCGGATCCGCGGCAGCACGTCCGTGAAGGCCTGGCCGGTGATCTCACAGGCGGTCGCGAGCAGTTCCAGCTCCGCGGCGTCCTTGACCATCCGCAGGTCCTCGATCCCCCGCCCGAACGGGACCAGGGCGACACCCTCGGCGCTGACCGCGATGTTCAGGTGGCGCTCGACCGTCATCTCGTGGGCCTCGAACGCGACGGTCCGCATCCCGCGCCGGGTCATCTCGGCGGTCAGCAGCTGCTCGATGAACCGCCCGATGATCAGGTCCAGGTCGGGGCAGTCCCGGCGGGCGGCCAGCGCGTACCGGGAGTCGGTGGCCAGCACCCCCCCGCCGTCGGCCGGGAGCAGGAGTGCCGCATTCGAGCTGGCCAGCCCGGTGAGATAGCGGACGTTGGGCGGTGAGGTGATCAGGACCGCATCGGCGTCCAGCTCGGCGACTTTGGCTTGCGCGCGGGCCCGGCGGGCGGCGTGGATGTCCGGCATGGATCAAGTATCCGCTGCTACGCGGCGAGGTCGGCGGCGCGCTCGATCAGGCGGACCCGGCCGGCGTGCGTGCCGGCCAGCGGCGTGAGGGTCAGCGTGGTCACCCCGGCCTCGCGCCAGGCGGCCAGCCGCTCCCGCACGTATCCCTCCGGGCCGATCAGTGACGTCTTGTCCAGCAGGTCCGCGGGGACCAGGGCCGCCGCCTCGTCCTTCCGCCCGTCCAGGTAGGCGTCCTGGATCTGCTGCGCCTCGGCTTCGTAGCCCAGCCGGCGGGCCAGCGCGTTATAGAAGTTCCGGCCGCGCGCCCCCATGCCGCCGATGTACAGCGCGAAGAACGGCCGGGCCAGGTCGCGGTAGGCGGCCACGTCGTCGCCGATCATGAGCGGCGCCTGGGCGATCACGTCCAGCGGGCCCAGGGACGGATCCCGGTTGGCCTGGCCCTCGGCCAGCGGACCGCCCCACACCCCGGCCGCCCCCTCCGGGAAGTAGAAGAACGGCTGCCAGCCCTCGGCCAGCTCGGCGGCGAGCGCGACGTTCTTCGGCCCGACGGCGGCCAGCACGATCGGGATCCGCTCGCGTACCGGGTGGTTGATCAGCTTGAGCGGCTTGCCGAGCCCGGTGCCCAAGGCAGGCGGCAGCGGGATGTGGTAGTGCTTCCCGTCGTAGCTGAGCCGCTCCCGGCGCCACACCATCCGGCAGATCTCGATCAGCTCGCGGCTGCGGCCGACCGGCGCGTCGTAGGGCACGCCGTGCCAGCCCTCGATGACCTGCGGCCCGGACGCGCCGATGCCCAGGGTGAACCGGCCGCCGGAGACGTAATCCAGTCCGGCCGCCGTCATGGCGGTCAGCGCGGGGGTGCGCGAGTACAGCTGGAGGATGCCGGAGGCGATCTGCAGCCGCTCCGTCCGGGCCGCGATGAAGCCCAGCTGGCTCACCGCGTCGAAGCTGTAGGCCTCCGGCACGAAGACGATGCCGAGACCGGCCTTCTCGTAGTCGGCCAGCTCCGTGACCGTCTCGGCGAAGCCCCCGGCGTAGTTGAGCGACATTCCGATACGCATGCCCGAGCCTTCCGTCGCGCTCTCACCGAGTCCCGTTCGGTCGATAGATGAACGTTAACCGGTGCGGGGCGGTACCGCCGAGCCCAGGCAGCGAACGATATCGTGGCATATGTCGCCGGGTTCGCGGCCGTCGGTCGGCACGGTGTGCGTCGCGACCGCCTCGTACGCGGCCAGCCGGCGGGCGTAGACGGCAGCCAGATCGGGCCGGCGCAGCATCGGCCGCCCGTCGTGGCCGCCCACCCGCGACACCGCGGCGGCGTAGCCGACGTGCAGGTAGACCACGTCCGCGGCCAGCAGCAGCCGCCGGGTCCTGGCATCTTCCACCGCGCCGCCGCCGAGCGCGAGGACCGCGGGCGGGCCGCCGAGCAGCGCGGCGATGGTCTCGTGCTCGATCGCGCGGAACGCCTGCTCACCGTGGTCGCTGAAGATCTGCGGCACCGGGCATCCGGCGCGCTCCTCGATCGCCGCGTCGGCGTCGATGAACGGCAGCCCGAGCTGGCCGGACAGCAGACGGCCCACGGTGGTCTTGCCGGCCCCCATGAACCCGACCAAAGCAATCACCGGGTGGACTCCCGGGCCAGCAGGAGCTGGGCGATGGCCTGCAGCGCGAGTTGGTAGGACAGCAGGCCGAAGCCGGCCACGGTGCCGTCGGCCACGCCCGCGACCACGGAGGTGTGCCGGAACGTCTCGCGCGCGGCCGGGTTGGACAGGTGCACCTCGATCAGCGGCGCCGTGCGCATCGCGAGCGCGTCGTGCAGCGCGTAGGAGTAGTGCGTGAACGCGGCCGGGTTGAGCACGACGGGGGTCCGGGCATCGGCCGCCTCATGCACCCAGCGGATCATCTCGGCCTCGTCGTCGGTCTGCCGGACTTCTACCTGCAGATCGAGCTCGCGGCCGGCCGCGCGGCACGTCTCGGCCAGGTCCGCCAGCGTGGCCGTGCCGTAGACCTCCGGCTCGCGGATGCCGAGACGGCCGAGGTTCGGGCCGTTGAGCACGAGCACCCGCCTCGTCACGGGCGCCGGCGTAGTCACGGGCACACCTCCAGGTACGCCTGCTCCAGCAGTTCCTCGGGCGGCCCAGAGATCACGGCGGGGCGGCCCAGTCCGTCCAGCACCACGAAGCGCAGCCGGGCGCCCCGCACCTTCTTATCGACCGCCATCGCGGCGCGCAGTTCCGGCCACGCGCCGGGCCGGTACGCGGTGGGCAGCCCGACCGCGGTGAGCACGCGGCGGTGCCGGGCCGCGGTCTCGCCGTCCAGGCGGGCCGCCAGCCGGCTCAGTTCGGCGGCGTAGACCATCCCGATCGCGACCGCGTCGCCGTGCCGGAACCGGTACTCCTCGGCCCGCTCGATCGCGTGGCCGAGGGTGTGGCCGTAGTTCAGCGTCTCGCGCAGGCCCGCCTCGCGGAAGTCCGCGGCCACCACGTGCCCCTTGAACCGGACGGCCCGCTCGATCAGCTCCCGGGTGTGCTTCCCGTGCGGGACGGTGGCGCCCTCCGGGTCGTCCTCCACCAGGTCCAGGATGGCCGGGTCGGCGACGAAGCCCGCCTTGATGATCTCGGCCAGCCCGGCCACGTAGTCGGCCCGCGGCACCGTCTCCAGCGTGGCAAGGTCGGCCAGCACCCCGGCCGGGGCGTAAAACGCGCCGACAAGGTTCTTGCCTTCCGGGATGTCGACCGCGGTCTTGCCGCCGATCGCGGCGTCGACCACGGCGAGCAGCGTCGTCGGGACGAGCGCAACCCGGACCCCGCGCAGCCAGGTTGCCGCGACGAAGCCGGCCAGATCGGTCACCGCGCCCCCGCCGATACCGACGATGCAGTCGGTGCGGCCGACACGCTCGGCGGCCAGCCGGGACCAGAGCCCCGCCGCGACCGGGACCTGCTTGGCCGCCTCGCCGTCCGGGACCTGCTCGGCGACCACCCGGTAGCCGGCGTCCGCGAGCGCGCGGCAGGCGGGGTGCGCGATCTGCGCGACGCTGCCCGCGTGGATCACGAAGACCGTGCTGGCCTGCTGGCCATCGACATCCCGGCCCACGGCCTGCCGGCCGCCGATCAGGCCGGGCAGTTCGCTAAGCACGCCAGTGCCGACGACCACCTCGTAGGGACGCTCGCCGCCGACGGGAATCCGGGTGATGGTCACCGCGTCGTCGCCCCCTGTCCCCCGAGCCAGGCGGCGATCTCGTCGGTGATCTCCTCCGGCGCGAGGTCATCGGACGGGACGGTGAACGCGGCCAGCAGCTCGTAGACGGGCCGCCGCTCCTCGAGCATGCTGCGCAGCCGGCCGCGCGGGTTGCCGGGGATGATCACCCGCGGCCGGTCCAGGCCGAGGCGGCGCGCGATCGCGGCGAAGCCGGCCGCGAGGTAGGCCACCGGCTGCCCAGCGAGCCGCTCCTGGATATCCGGGTCGAGCACCGCGCCGCTGCCCAGCGCGACCACCGCGCCGTCGGCAGCGAGCGCCCGCGCCGCGGCGGCGCGCTCCAGGTCGCGGAAGATCGGCTCGCCGTCGTCGACGAAAATGTCACCGACCGGCTTGCCCGCCACCGCCTCGACGTCGGCGTCGGTGTCGACGAAGGCGGCGCCGAACTGCCCGGCCAGCATCGTCCCCACCACCGATTTGCCCGCCGCGGGCGGTCCCACCAGGACCACCAGGGGGCCGCGGGGGTCACCGGGCCCGCGGGGGTCACCGGGCAGGCCGGTACCGGGTGCCGTCACGTGATCACCAGGGTGTCGGCGTAGGCGCGCGCGTTGCGGCGCACCTCGTCCACGGAGTCCCCGCCGAACTTCTCGGTCACGGCATCGGCCAGCACCAGCGCGGTCATCGCCTCGGCCACCACCCCGGACGCGGGCACCGCGGTCGCGTCGCTGCGCTGGTTGATCGCCTTGGCCGGCTCGCGGGTCTGCACGTCGATGGTGTCGAGGGCGCGCGGCACGGTGGAGATGGGTTTCATCGCGGCGCGGACCCGGAGCACCTCGCCGTTGCTCATGCCGCCCTCGACGCCGCCGGCCCGGTTGGTCCGCCGGCGCACGCCATCCGGGCCCGTTTCGATCTCGTCATGGGCCTGCGACCCGCGGCGGCGGGCGGTGGTGAACCCGTCGCCGATCTCGACGCCCTTCATGGCCTGGATGCCCATGATGGCGGCGGCCAGCCGCGCGTCGAGGCGCCGGTCCCAGTGGGTGAAGCTGCCGAGCCCGGGCGGCAGGCCGAAGCTCAGGACCTCGATGATCCCGCCGAGCGTATCGCCCTCCTTGCGGGCCACGTCGATCTCCTCCACCATCGCGGCGCTGGTCTTCGGGTCGGCGCAGCGGACGGGATCCGCGTCGATGCGGGCCGCGTCGTCCGGGCCGGGCAGCAGCCCGTCCGGCGCGCTGACCGCGCCCAGGGCCACCACATGAGAGATGATCTGCACGCCGAGCGCCTGGCCCAGCAGCCGCCGCGCGACCTCGCCCAGCGCGACCCGGGCCGCGGTCTCCCGCGCGCTGGCGCGCTCCAGAACGGGCCGGGCGTCGGTGTGGCCGTACTTCTGCATGCCGGCCAGGTCCGCGTGCCCGGGGCGCGGCCGGGTCAGCGGCGAGTTCCGGGCCAAAGCCGTCAGGTCGGCGGCGTCCACCGGGTCCGGCGACATCACGGTCTCCCATTTCGGCCATTCGGTGTTGGCGATCCGGATCGCGACCGGGCCGCCGAGCGTGACCCCGTGCCGTATCCCCCCGGTGAGCTCGACCTCGTCCTGCTCGAACTTCATCCGGGCGCCCCGCCCGTAACCGGCCCGGCGGCGCGCCAGCGCGGCGGCGATGTCCTCGGTGCTCACCCGCACTCCCGCGGGGATCCCCTCGCAAATGGCCACGAGCGCGCGCCCGTGCGATTCACCCGCGGTAAGCCAGCGAAGCATGCCCTTGATCCTATGGGGAAACGCGGTCACACCAGGCCGCTGGCGGCGATCACCGCGATCGCACCGGCCAGCATGAACGGGCCGAACGCGATCTGCGACCGCCGCGTCGCCTTCCCCGCCGCGATCAGGCCCACGCCCGCCACGGCGGCCAGCACGAAGCCCGCGGCCAGGCCGATGACCAGCGCGGTGGTACCGATCCAGCCGAGGTACATGCCGAGCAGCCCGGACAGCTTGACGTCGCCCCACCCGATGCCGGCCGGGTAGACCAGCGCGAGGACCAGGTAGAAGGCCGACGCGCAGGCCAGCCCGATGAAGGCGTGCACGAGGTGGCTGGTCCCGTTCCGGACGGCCGGGGTGGCCGCGCCCAGCAGCACGAACGCCACCGGGTAGGACGCCAGTGTGAGCAGGTCCGGCAGCCGCCGGTGCGCGACGTCGATGAAGGCCAGCGCCACCGCGACCGCGGCCAGGTAGAGGTAGGCGGGCAGCACCGGGCTGACGCCGAAGCGCAGCCCCATCAGGGCAAAGACGATCGCGGTGAGCAGTTCGGCGGCCGGGTGCCAGGCGCCGAAGGGCTCGCCGCAGTGCCGGCAGACGCCGCCGGCCCGGGCCCAGCCGAGCAGCGGGACGATGTCGGCGGCGCGCAGCCGGGCGGCGCAGCGCGGGCACTCCCCCAGCGGGTGCCTGGTCAGCTCGCCGAAGGAGCCGCAGATCGTCCGCGACGCGGGGACCCGCCCGATCAGCACGGTGACGTAGCCGCCGACCAGCAAGCCCGCCGCCGCACAGGCCGCGGCCGCCACCCAAAGCTTCACCGGCGGGCGCGGGGTGCGGGCACCGCGGAGATCTCGATCCCGCGGCGCAGCCGCCCGGCCAGCCCGGCCGCGATCGCCTCGGCCGCGCGCTGCACGCCCGGGGGCGGGGCGCCCCCGGGACGGAACATCAGGCGGACCGCGAGGTCGGCGCCTGCTCCTCCCCCGGCGAGTTCCGCCCCGGCGATGCCCGGCTCGCCGGCCAGGACCTCGGCGATCAGGGCATGCACATCGGGATCGTCCTGCGGGGCGGGCGGCGGTTCGCCCTTCGCGAGCGCGCCGAGCCGGGCCCCGTCGACGGCGAGCGGGACCGGCCCCGCCACGTCGATCACCACGGCGCACGAATCGGCCACGGCCGTCTCCCACACCCGCGCCGCCAGGGCCGGAACGGGACGCGCATCGGCTCGCCACCGGGTGAGGGCGTCCAGCGAGGTGAAGGCCAGGAGCGCCGGACGGCCGTCCCGGCCGATAAGGGTGGGGAACGCCATCTCCCGGGCGGGAGAGGAACCAGGGGAGCCACAGGTTTCCCGGGCGGGAGAGGCATCAGGGGAGCCACAGGTTTCCCGGGCGGGAGAGGCATCAGGGGAGCCACAGGCGCCGCCGCGCTCCTGATCGAACGCGACCAGCGGCATCAGCAACCGGGTTCCCGCCAGCGCCGCCAGCGCCGCGTGCTCGCCTTCCCGGCCTGCCGCGTAGGCCGAGAGGACCGCGGCCAGGCGCGGATCTGGTTTCCCGTCGTCCCCGGCGAAGCGCTGGCCGCCGGCGTTCAGCCCAGCCACGGCTCCGACCCTACGCCGCTGGACGGGCCGCCACGGGCCACGCGGGACGAACGCGCTGGAGGAGCCGCCGCGGGGCCGCGCCCGGGCGAACGCGCTGGACGGGCCGCCGCGAGCGTTCCCGAATCCCCCATTAGGCTCCATAGCGGGCGGATACCACCAAAGGCCATTTTTCTTCGCAGGATGCACCGCACTTCGGGAATTGGGCGCGCCGCGAGCCTTATCACAAGATCGCTGTTAACGCGGCTCGGGAAGGGAACGCTATACGATAAATTTCGTTCGGCGGGCAAAGAGCTTCTTGTAACCAAGTGACTCCGTTAAGTAATAGAGCTGTTGTTATTGCGGTCCTGACCAGGCTGAGGGGCACGTGATTGGCCGAATCAGTTGAGAGCGCATTGTGGATATGGGACTCTCATGAACGGCACAGCACTCCAGCCAGGGAAGAGATTGACAGCTTTCCTTGTGTGAAGGTAGGGATTCCGGCCGGGGGGATGCGGAGAGGAGCCTGCAGTGAGGTTCGCGGTTGGCTGGCGGGCCGCTGCGTGCCCTGCCCGCGCGGTCGCGCGGGGCGGACGCGAACACTCGGGCAGCACGTACCGATTCCCGGGTCGGCCTGCTCCAGCGTCGGCGGCACGGTGAGCCGGACCGGGCTGCAGAGCATGAGTATCGCGCCAGGCACGCCGATGCGGAAGGTGATTCCGCCGCGGCTGGTCGGGCCATATCTCAATGGCCAGCGCACCATCATCGCGGGTTTCGTCTATCGTGGCCGCGACGTCGCTTTCCGTGATCCGGCGGAATGCTTCGTCGCCCTCGGCCTCGGCTATGAGGGCTCCGAATTCACGGCCGACATGCCGGAGGTGTACTTCCTCGCCTGGCTGGCGAGGGAGATGGACACCTACGTGGCGGCTTCGGGGCCGGGTGAGCCCGGCGGCGGATGGCAGGAACTGTCGCCTTCCGCGCGCGCCACGATGGCCAGCTCACACGTCCGCGTCATCCCCGAGTTCTATACCGATCCCATGCCGATCCCGGTGGGCGCGTCGGTGTCCCGGCTCACCGCGCGCGGCGATGAGCTCATCGCCAGATACGACGGACTGGCGTGGCGGCGGCCG
>Ga0335085_10005441_pt1 | contig 20432 bp, 18 predicted proteins | sample Lox_Sample_45_FD_206712 | JGI IMG/M metagenome (GOLD analysis project Ga0335085, IMG submission 206712) | Soil microbial communities from Loxahatchee National Wildlife Refuge, Florida, United States - Lox_Sample_4.5 | ecosystem: Environmental > Terrestrial > Soil > Wetlands | place: USA...
GCCTGACCTTGCAGGGGATGGGCAAGGCCGAGGAAGCGCTGGCGGCGCACGCCCGGGCGCTGGAGATCCGCGTCGCGATCGCCAGGGACAAGCCGGACGACGTGAAGGCGCAGATCGACGTGGCCCGCACCCACGGCAACATCGGCGGCGTCTACCAGGGAATCGGCAAGACCGAGCAGGCGCTGGCGTCCTGGGACCGCGCGGTGGCGATCGCGACGCCGTTGCTGGGCCGTGACCTGAAGCCGTCGCCGGGGGCCGCTCGCGACCTCACCGGACGCACCGACCTCTCCTGGATCGTGCGCGGGGACCTGGGCAGCATCCACTGGGACGCCAGCCTGGCGCTGCGGGACCTGAGCCGCCTGGACGAGGCGCGCGCGCACTGCGACGAGGCTCGCGTGCTCTTCGAGGGCCTGGTGCGCGACTACCCGGCGGACCTGTCGCTGCAGGTCAGCCTGGCCGACGTCTATGCCACTCACGCCAGCATCGACGCCGCCGCCGGCAGGGTGGAGGACGCGCAACGCACCTCGCTGCGCTGTCTGGAGATCCGGCAACGGATGGCCGCCGAAAACCCGTCCATTCCCTCGTACCGGCGCGCCTGGGCCGAGAACCTCCTGGAGCAGGGCTGGATCCTGCGGCTCCAGAAACGGAGACCCGAGTCCGCGACCGCGTATCGCAAGGCGGCCGACGTCGCCGAGGCGCTGCTGGCCCTCGACTCCTCGCCGTACACGGCGAACCTGCTGGCGCAGGCCGTGAGCAACCTCGCGCGGGTCCTGCTCGAGTCGGGCAAGCCGGCCGAGGCGCTGCCGCTGGCGCGCCGCGCCGTCGCGCTCCTCGAGCCGGCGGTGCGCGAGCTGCCGAAGGCGATCTTCCACCGCTCGGCGCTGGGCGGCAGCCTGCGTCTCCTGGCGATCGTCGAGGCCGCGGCGGGACATGCCGGAGAGGCGCTCGCGGCCCTGGAGCGTTCGATCGAGATCCAGCGGCCGCTGGTCGACACGTACCCCGTCGAGCGTTACAACCAGGCCTGCGCGCTCTCGCTGATGGTCCCGCTGGTGCCGCCCGAGCGCCGCGAGGCGCAGGCCGCCGAGGCGATGAAATCGCTGGAGCAGGCGTTCGCCGCCGGCTATGCGGACGCCTCGAACCTGGCGACCGACACCGACCTCGACGCGCTGCGCAAGCGCGCCGACTTCCAGGCGCTGCTGGCGGCTCGCACCCGGAAGCCGAAGTAGAACGCCTGCTTCTCCTCAGACCGACAACAGGCCCGGCCAGCGAATCATCCAGGTCCTCCGCCGCGCCGCCTCCCGCCACGCCGGATCGTCGGGCTCGATCCGCTCGGAGCCCCCGGCGATCTCTTCGAGGCGCACCTCGAGAGCGCCGGCGACCGTTTCGTCCTCCACGACGAGCAGAAGCTCGTCCTCCCAGTAGGCGGCCGTGACGTCGAGGTTGGCGCTCCCGACGGAGCAGACGCGGCTGTCCACGCTCACGACCTTCGCGTGCACGTGGGGGTTCACCGTGCCGAGCCCCGCCTCCCAGCCCGCCCGGTCGCGGACCGCGAGCCGGTAGACGTCGGCGCCGGCCGCGACGAGGGCGTCGAGGCGCGAGTCCACGAGCTCGCTCGCGCCCTGGCGCGCCGAGCTCCAGGGCCCGCGGAAAGGGGTCCCCTCGTGCGTCGGCGTCGTGTGGCCCACGATCGCGCGCACGGTGACGCCCCGCGCGAGCGCGCGGAGGAGCGCGCGCTGGATCTCGAGGACGAGCGGAAAGCCGTTCACGACCCAGACGTGCGAGCGCGCGGCGTCGACGAGAGCCCGGTACGTCTCGAGCGTCGCCGCGTCGCGCAGGCCGCGGTGGACGACGACGCGCGCTCCCGCCGCGCCCGCCGGCTCCTGCGGCGGGACGTCGAACGGAGCGCCTCCGGCCGACGTCCACGCGTCGAGGAAGGAGCGCTCGAGCGCCTCGACCGCGCGTCCCTCGACGCGCGCCCCGGCGTCGAGCCACGGCACCTCGCGCCAGAGCGAGGCGGGCGAGAGCGCCACCTCTTCGAATCCGGTGTAGTACTCGTGCGAGAGGTTCCGTCCCCCGACGAGCGCGAGGCGGCCGTCCACGACGACGACCTTCCGGTGGTCGCGCTGCTTCAGGCCCTGAATCGTCGGCGCGCCGGCAACGGGGCGGACGAGACGCAGCTCCACGTTCGGGCGGCCGCCGAGGCGCGCCAGGAGCGGGTTCGTCAGGCCGAAGGAGCCGTGGAGGCCGTGCAGCGAGTCGACGACGACGCGCACCGTGACGCCCCGCGCCGCCGCCGCGGCGAGCGCGGATTCCACCGGGGCGCCGACGTCGTCGTCCAGCGCCATGTAGACCTGGAAGTGGATCCTCCGCTCGGCACGCGCGAGGGCGTCGAGGAGCCAGCCCCGCGCCGTCGGGTTGTCGAGCTCGATCTCGACGCGGTTGCCCGGAATGGGCCGTGCGAAGGTGGAGGCGTCGAGCCTCGAAGCGAGCGACGGAGCCGCCGCGGGCGGGTCGAAGGAGAGCGGCAAGGCCGCGGCCAGCTCGTCCGCGCGGAGTGCGGAGAATCCGCTCGTCGAGGGCGCGTGGAGGCCCGCGTGGACGACGGCGGCGACCGGGAACGCCGCCCCGCGCATCCGGACCGCGACGCGCGCCAGCCGGACCGGGTCCGCCTCGCCCGGCACGTCGAGCGCCGCGCCCTCGTCGAGAATCGCGCTGGCGTCCACGACGCGCTCTGCGAGGCCGAACGACGCGAGCCTCGCCCGGAGAAAAGCGCAGCTCCGCAGGGGGCGCAGGCGCACGGCGAGGAGATCGAGCCCGGCGGGTCCGCCGATCCGCGCGAGGCGCGCGAGGTCCTCGTCCGGCAGCTCGGCGTCGAAGAGTCCGAGCGGCCGGGGGCCCGGCCGGATCACCGCGATCCGCTGCTCGAGGGCGGCGACGGGGTCGGCGCCTGCGGCCTCCGCGGTACGGGACAGACCGAACGACTCCTCGCCGCCGGCGGGGACTTCCGCGAATCCGTCCCGGCTGCCGGCCCTCGCGACCGCCCGTCCACGCGCCACGAACGCGATTTCCTGGTCCGGGATCGGGTCGAGCCGTCCCACGCCGGTGGCGTACGTGATCCGGACGGCGAGCGTCCCGCCGAGGTCCACGGCGTCGCTGGCGTCGATCGTCCGCCGCAGCGCCCGCGGCGCGGCGAGAGGAGGGAGCACGAGGACGGGTGTGGGCCGCGATGAGACGGCGAGGAGCGCCGCCGGAAAGCGGGTCAGCACGAGAAGGTCGGCCGCCGCGAGGCGGGACGCCCCGGGCAACGCGAACTCGACGCGGGCCGCGATTCCCGCCACGGAGAGCGCCTCGGCGAGCCGGGCGTCGGGGATGCGCGGTCCGAGGATCGTGCATCGGAGGTCGGCGCTCCCGTGATCGCGGAGGAAGGCGGCGACCGCTCGCAGGGCCCGCGCGCCGAGCGCGACGCACGCGATCTCGCGCATCGGCCCCTCGGCCGCGGGCACCTCGCCGATCCAGAGAAGCGGAAGCGTCAGGCGCCTGCGCAGCCCGGCGAGGAGCGGAATCGCGCTCGCGGGGAGCCCCGCGGCGGCGACGAGATCGATTTCGGCGCCTTTCGCGAGCGCGGCGAGCGCGTCGACGCCGAGCTCCTCGGCGAGCATCGACTCCACGCTCCGAGCCAGGCCCGCCGTGGCCGCGCGCAGCGCCTCGAGCGAAGCCGCCGCGTCCCGGTTTCCGGGCGCGTCGTGCGACAGCAACGTGATGTCGCGGCCGGGGGCGTGCGCCACCACGACGAGCCGCTCGGCTTCTGGCGCGAGCCGGCGGATCGCCGCGGCCGCGGGCGCCGCGTCGCCGCCGAGCTCGACGATCAGGAGGACCCGCCGGTAGCTCACGCCACGATCCTCTCAGGCATCGGCACGCGCGAGAAGCCCGTCCCCGCCGGGTCGAGGACGTACGACTCGACGCGCACAACCGCCCCGTCCCCCGCGATCTCGTATAGGTTGAAGCCGGCCCGGATCCGCGGGTCGGGGTGGTCGAGCGCGGCGCCGCTCGCGGAGACGACGTCGAGAGTCCCCGACGAGGTCCGGAGCGCAACGTGTGACCTCGCGTGGATGTGGCCGAAGAGAAGCAGCCCGCGCGGGAGGCGATCGACGACGGTCCGGAGCCGATCCGCGTCGAGCAGGCCGTCGCGCAGGCGGGCGAGGCGGCATCGCGCGTCCACCGGGGGATGATGGACGAGGAGAACGGGTGTGCGTGACGCGACCTCGGGGAGCGCGAGAAGCCTCTCGAGCGCGGCGATCTGCTCGCGGCCGAGGACGCCGCCCGACACGAACGGGGGGCGGGGGACGGCGCTCGAGAGGCCTACGATCGCTGCGGGCCCGCGGAGCTTCACGAGCGGGTAGTCGCCGGCGGGCAACCTCACGGCGAGCCCGGGACGCTCGCCCGTGACGAAGGGAGCGAAGTGGTGCGGGAACCGGCGCTCGCGCCCCACCGCCGGCAGGTAGATGTCGTGGTTTCCCGGCACGACCGTCACCTCGACCCGGCGCGCCACCTCGTCGAGCACTCGGCGCGCCTCGCGGTACTCGCTCTCGTGCGCCATGTTCGTGACGTCGCCCGTCACGACGACGTGGTCGGCGCGCGACGCGGCCTCCGCGAGCACGGCCCTCAGGTACTCGCGCCGGTAGACGCGCCCCCGCCGGAGGACGACGTTCGCCCATCCCGTGATCCGCTTGTTGAAAATCATGCCGCGCCACTCGGCGCCGAGGCGGGACAGGACATGGACGTCGGAGACGTGGGCGATCCGAAACGCGCCGCTGGGGACGTCCATGGTCATATTCCATCAGGGTCGGAATGCGGGAACCTTCTCGCGTGAGTCGTCGTCATCATGCTCCGAAGTGAAGCCGGCCCGCCGCGATCCCGACGCAGACGAGCGCGAGCACGAGGGGCGGGACGAAGGTCTCGTGAAGACGCCGGTGCGTCCGGACGGCGCCGAGCATCAACACGGCAAGGCACGCCGCTGCGATCGGCGTGAGCACCGGCGCGATGTGCAGCGCCCCCGGGAGCACGAGCCCGATCGCTCCCATGACCTCGGCGAGACCGAGCAGCTTGACGCGGCCGGGCGGCCACGTCGCGGCCCAGTGCATCTTCCCGACGAGCTTCTCCTTCGGCGTCGCCAGCTTGAGCGTCCCGGTGAGAAGGAAGACGAGCGCGGCGAATCCCTGTGCGATCCAGAGTGTGACGGTCATGACGAACGTAACCTTTCTTCGAAATGCAGAAGCTCGTGCTTCAGCCGGCAATGCCGCTGCGTCCGCGAGAGCACGTCCGTGGCTCTCGCGGACGCCCGGCCCAGAACATCACGCGACCTTCGGGACCTGCTTGAGATCGTGGACCTCTTTGAGCACGGCGCCCGAGATCACGACCCGCGAGATGCCGTTGAACAGAACCGCCACGCCCACCATCGTCCCGATCGTCCAGACGGCGCTGTTGGGCCACGAGCCGAGGATCAGGACGCCGAGCAGCGCGCTCGCGATGGCGCTGGTCACGAGCCAGCCGCGACCTCCTCCGACCGGGACCGAGAACGCGAGGACGACCTCGATGAACGCGTTCGCGAGCAGCATGATCCCGACGGCCGCGGTCAGCGTGAGCACGCCCGCGGGCAGGAACGCGACGAGCGCGATGCCGCCGATGCCGTAGAGGATGCCGAGGAGGAGCTTCAGGAAGAAGTTCCCCACCGACTGCGAGCTGAACGCGAAGACCACCTGCGCGGCGCCGGCGAGGATGAGGGACCACCCGAAGAACAGCGTGGAGACCGTGGCGGTCGCCATCGGGTAGAGGATCATGGCGGCGCCGATCGCGGCCGTGAGGATGCCCATGAAGAGGCCCCAACCGGCCCGCTTCGAAACCTGCTGAGAGAGAGGCGGGGTCATTGTCAGTTTCTCCTTATGCGTCTTGAGTTCGTTCAGACCGGGGTCTTCGCGAGCTGCTTGAGCGCGCTCGCGGCGGCTTTCGCGTTCTTCTTGAGGATGTCCTTCTTGGCCTTCTGGCGCGCTTCGAACGCGTCCTGGCGCTGTGCGGCCTTCACGATCTTCGCGTCGACCTTCGCCTGAAGCTGGTCGATCTTCTTCTGGAGCTTCGCCTTGCGGTCGGCATGGGCCTTCGAGATCTCGGCCTTGAGCTGCTTGAGGTCCGCCTTCATCGCGGCGGTCTCCTCGTCGTCCATGGTCTTTTCCACCTCCCAGAGCGCGCGGCGGAACACGACGCCTCCGAGCGCCTCCATCCGCGTGTCGACCGGCGTCGTCCACTCCTCCTCGACCTCCGCGACGACCGCGACCTTGTTTGGCGTCAGCGTCTTGGAGACGTCGTCGAGGAAGTCCTCGCCGACGCGCGCGGTGTCGACGTCGTAGAACGCGCCGAGCGCGAGGCCCGACGCCGCCCCGACGGCCGCGCCCACCGGCCCACCGATGAGCCCGATCAGGCCCCCGACGGCCGTGCCGGCCAGCGATCCGAGCGGTCCCTTGTCGTCGACCTGCTTGACGCTGACGGTGCCGTCCGCATGCTTGACGACCACCGCATCCGCGTAAATGCTGAAGCTGCCTTCGCGCTCCAGCTGCTTGAGGGCCGACTCTCCTTCAAAAGCCTTCTTCTCGTTGTCGAAAACCACGACCAGCATCCGTTCCATTTCCGTTTCTCCTTTTGGGTTCGTCGGTAGAGAGCGCGTCACTCGGAGTCGCCGAGCCTCTCCCTCTCCAGGAGGACCCAGGCGCGGACGTACGGCGGAAGGTTGCGGAGCTCGAGGCCTCCCCGCTCGATCGCCGCCAGGTAGCGGACCGCGTCGAGATCGACGAGTTCCACCTCCTGGAGGTCGAGGGCAACGGGGTTCGGCGTCTCCGCGATCAGGGCCTTCAGCTCCTGGACGTCCGGCGAGGCGATCCTCCCGACGAGCTTGAGAAGCGTCGGCGAGTCGTTCGGGGCGGGCTCAATCCTCAGAACCATCGATTGCCACTAAGGCAACCGGGGTGCCAACGTGAAGCCGTTGACACCGAATCACTTGAGCGCGGCGCCCGATGGCGACTCTCGGCAATTGGCGGGTTTCGACACCGCCATTCGCCCGAAGCGCCGGCGTTGCGCCTGTGACCGCGGCCGCTATAGGCTCCCGTGTTCAGGCACCCACGCGACCCGAGGAAGGGCGGACATGGCGCACGTCGGTTTCTCGATCCGCGCCGCGCGGCCGTGAGAGGGCGACCGTACGGCCTCTACGCCACGGTCCTGGCGCTCGTGCCGGCCTTCGCGAGCGGGGCTGAGAGCCAGCTCGCGGGCAGCTGCCCCCTGCATCTTTTCGTTCTCGAGCGGAGCAAGAACGCGAACGTCGTCGTGTATGACGCCCGCCGCACGCCGACGGGCGATCTCGCCGACCCCGACCCCGTGGTCGCGTACTGGCTGCTGAACGGGAAGGAGGGCGCCCGCGAGGAACTCAACCCGCTGGAGCGCCAGCACGCTTATGGCTTCGACGTCACGCCCGCCGAGACGCCGGGGACCTACCGGATGGTCTTCAGGGCCGAGCGGAGACGACGGCTGGCCGTTCTCATGCTCAACGGATGCCCGGTCGCCACGACGTCGATCGGCGGTCAGGACGGAGTCCTGCGCCGTCTGTTCGTGCAGGCGAAAGAGGGCGCCCTTCCCAAGGTCGACTACGTCGAGTTCTTCGGCGAGGACCTCGTGAGCGGCAAACCGCTCTACGATAAATTCGTTCCGGAAAAATGAGGACACGAGTGAAAGCATGAGGAAGGCTCTCCGTATCTCTCTGATGGCCGCCGCTCTGGTGGCCGGGAGCGGCTGCTCCTCGATCTCCGTCCAGACGAACTACGACCCCGGCGCCGACTTCGCGAAATACAAGACGTACTCCTGGCTCGAGACGCAGCAGATCTCGAGTCCTTTCGTTCGGGCGCATATCGAGGCGGCCGTGGACAAGCAGCTGCAGGCGAAAGGCCTTCTGCGAACGGACACAGGCGCCGATCTGAAGGTCGCGGTCCACACCCGCTTCTCGAAGGAGGTCAAGCTGAGCGTCTACAGCATCACCTGGGGCTACGGCTGGGTCTGGGGGCCTGCCTACTACGGCTCCGGCGACCGAACGGCGAACATGCAGGTACTGGAGGTGCCGGTTGGGACGTTGATCGTCGACCTCGTGGACGCCTCGCGGAATGAACTCTCCTGGCGCGGCACGGCGACCAGCGAGCTCCACTCGGAGGACTCCGCCGAGAAGGAGCACGACGTGCTCGACGAGGCCGTCAGACGACTCTTCGAGCGCTTCCCGCCTAAGAAGAAGTCCTAGCGGCGTCGTTCATGAGACGAGGACCCGGGCGAATCCTGACGATCAACGGCGGCTCGTCGAGCATCAAGTTCGCGCTCTTCGAGGCCAGCGATGCGCTCCGGCGGATTCTGGACGGCGGGATCGAGCGAATTGGACTGCCGGATGCCACGTTCCGCGTGAAGGGACCGGACCGGGCTGGGAACTTTTCGCGGCCGGTGACGGCGCCGGACCACACGGCGGCGGTCGGCGCCCTGATGGACTGGATCGAGGAGAGCCGCGTGCGGGACAACCTGACCGCGGTGGGCCACCGCGTCGTGCATGGCGGCCCGACGTACAGCGAGCCACGGCGAATCACGCCGGAAATGGTCGAGGATCTGCGCCGGCTCAGTCCCTTCGATCCGGAGCATCTGCCGGAGGAGATCCTGCTGACCGAGGCGTATCACCGCCGATTCGGGGACCTGCCCCAGGTGGCGTGTTTCGACACGGCCTTTCATCACGACCTGCCTCGCGTGGCCCGTCTGCTCCCGATCCCGCGTCGGTACGAAGCCTAGGGGCTAAGGCGGTACGGATTTCACGGGCTTTCCTATTCGTTTCTGATGGAGGAGCTCGCCCGTCTGGCCGAAGCGCAGGCGGCGCATGGCCGTGTGATCCTCGCGCACCTCGGCAACGGCGCGAGCGTGGCGGCGGTTCGCGATGGCAAGTCCGTCGACACGAGCATGAGTTTCGCTCCGACGGCCGGCGTGCCGATGAGCACGCGCTCGGGCGACCTCGACCCAGGCCTCTTCTGGTATCTCGCACAGACCGAGGGCCTCGATGCCCGCCGATTCAATGAAATGGTGAACTTCGACTCCGGTCTGCTCGGGATCTCGGAAGCCAGCTCAGACATGCGCGCGCTGCTAGGTCGTGAAACGCGGGACGTGCGGGCCACGCCGCTCGTCCAGGAGCGCGGCCCCCTCTGGAACCTCGTCCTCTCCGTCGCGCCCTTGCTCCTCCTGTTCGCGTTCTACGGCTGGATGGCGAAGCGGCAGCAGGGCGCTCTCGGAAGCCTCCTCGGAGGCGGCAAGGGGAAGCGCGTCGATCCGGAGAGCGTCCGCGTCACGTTCGATGACGTGGCGGGCATCGACGAAGTCAAGGGCGAGATCTCCGAAGTCGTCGATTTCCTGAAGGACCCCGAGAAGTACCGGCGCCTCGGGGCGCGCGCGCCGAAGGGCGTGCTGCTCGCGGGCGCGCCGGGCACCGGGAAGACGCTCCTCGCGCGCGCGACAGCCGGCGAGGCGAAGGTCCCGTTCTTCAGCGCGAGCGCCTCGGAGTTCATCGAGATGATCGTGGGGGTCGGCGCGAGCCGGGTGCGCGAGCTCTTCGCCGAAGCGCGCAAGGTGGCGCCCGCCATCGTCTTCATCGACGAGATCGACACGATCGGCCGCGCCCGCGGCGGTCCCGCCGCCTTCTCCGGACACGACGAGCGCGAGCAGACGCTCAACCAGATCCTGACGGAGATGGACGGGTTCACCGGGCACGAAGGGGTCGTGGTGCTCGCCGCGACGAACCGCCCCGACGTCCTCGACCCCGCGCTCCTGCGCCCCGGGCGCTTCGACCGGCAGATCATCGTCCACTCTCCCGACCAGAAGGGGCGGGCGGCGATCCTCAAGGTCCACACTCGCAACGTCCCTCTCGCGCCCGACGCCGACCTGGTCCGGAAGGTCTCGATCATCCCGCGCGGGCGCGCGCTCGGCTGGATGGCTGCGGAGGAGGAGATCTTCGGCGTCGTCACGACCGGCGCGGAATCGGACCTCGAGACCGTCACGCGCGTCGCGCGCTCGATGGTGGGCCGATGGGGCATGTCCGAGCGCGTCGGCCGCCTGTCGGTCCTGCCGGTGGACGGGGACCCGCGAATGGCGGGCGTCTCGAACGCGCTCCTCGACGCGGTGGACCAGGAGGTCCGGCGCATCAGCGACGACTGCTACGCCGAGGCGAAGCGCCTCCTGCACGAGAACCGCGGACGGCTCGACGCGATCGTCGTGCAGCTCCTCGCGCACGAGAGCCTCGACGAGCCTGAGGTGTACACCGCGGCCGGGCTGCCGCGCGCGGAGGCGCCACCGGCCGCCGCGGCTTGACCGCGCGATACGGTCTCGGAGGCATGGTCGAGGCACCGCCTCGGAGCGTCATCCGGCCTTGAACCGGTGCTTGTCGATGCCGAGCGAACGGATCTTCGACTCGAGCGTGGACCGGGGGATGCCGAGCTCGGCCGCCGCGCCGTCCGGGCCGGAGACGCGGCCGCGCGACCGCGCGAGGGCGCTCTCGATCCACTCTTTCTCTTCGCGGCCGCTCAAACGGCCCATGCCGCGTGCGCTGCTCTGCGCCCGGGTCGCCGGCCGGGCGAACCACGTCTCGTCGACGGCCAGCGTCCCCTCGCTCAGAATCACCGCACGCTGGATGACGTTCTGCAATTCGCGGACGTTGCCCGGCCAGTCGTAGGACCGGAGCAGATCCATGGTCCTCCGGCTCACCTCCGTGATCCTCTTCCCCGCCTTCGCGGCATACCGATGCGTCAGGTACTCGACGAGCAGCGGGATGTCCTCGACTCGCTCCCTCAGCGGCGGCACATGGATCGGAAAGACGCTGAGCCTGTAATAGAGATCGCTCCGGAACGCGCCGTTCCCGATGGCCTTGTCGAGGTCCCGGTTCGTCGCCGCGATGACGCGGACGTCCACCGGGATGGACTGGCTGCCGCCGACGCGCTCGAAGGCGCGCTCCTGCAGGACGCGGAGCAGGGCGATCTGCGTCTCCTGCGGGAGCTCCCCCGCCTCGTCGAGAAAGATGGTCCCCCCGTCGGCCAGCTCGAAGCGGCCGAGGTGACGCTGCGCGGCGCCCGTGAAGGCCCCCTTCTCGTAGCCGAACAGTTCCGACGTGATCAGGGTCGGCGGAACCGCGCCGCAGTTGACGGAGACGAACGGCCGTGAGGCCCGGGGCGACCGCTGATGGATGGCGCGCGCGACCAGCTCCTTTCCGGTGCCGGTCTCGCCGGTGATCAGGACGGTCGAATCGGTGCCCGCCACCTTGCTCACGAGCACGAGCACCCGCCGCAGCGGCGCCGAAGAGCCGACGATCTCCTCGAACATCGAGGTCTCGCTGATCTCGTCGCGGAGGGCGATGTTCTCCTTCTGGAGCTGATCCTTGAGCTTCTCAAGCTCCTGTTCCGCGCGCTTGCGGGCGTCGATGTCCGTGAACGTGCCATACCACCGGAGGATCGCCCCTTTGTCGTCCCGAAGCGGAACGGCGCGGGCCAGGAACCATCGATACGTCCCGTCCGCGCCGCGGACCCGGAATTCCTGATCGGGGGCACGCCCCGCGGCGATGGCTTCCCGCCAGTCCTCGACGACGCGTTCACGGTCCTCCGGATGGAGCACCTTCGCCCACTCCCACATGAGGGTCTCGTCCTCGCGAAGACCCGTCTGCGCGAACAGGCGGCCGGTGATGAAGTCGATGGCGCCGTCCGGCCGGGCGGTCCAGACGAAGGCCGGGAGCGTCTCGAGAATCGTCCGAAGCTCGCGCTCCGTCTTTCGGGGGGTCTCCTGATCCGGAGGCTTCATCTCCCTTGCCGAGGTCCTTGTTGGACGGAGAGTCTACGTCCGGCCGCCTTCGAGACGCGAAACCCCGCGAGAGAGATGGCGCGACAGTGGGTCGTGGCGCCGGTCCCACCGGCGGCGTCTGTTCGGCCCGGCGTCACTCCAGGAAATCCAGGTCGCGCCCCGCCGTCTCGGACATGCCGAAGAGGGAGACGAGGGCGAGGGCGATGCAGGCGAGGCCCACCGTCCAGGCGCTCCCGACGTAACCGAGGGGGGCCCGGAGCAGGGAGAAGGCGCCCGTGATCAGCGGAACGGCCCCCCGGACGAAGTTCGGGACCGTGGTGGCGACCGTGGCGCGGAGGTTCGTGCCGAACTGCTCCGCGGCGATCGTGACGAAGACGGCCCAGTAGCCCGCCATGAGGCCGAGATACCCCGCGAGGAGGTAGAACGCCGCCGGGGTGAGCCCGCGCGCCGTGAGGTAAGTGGCGACGCCGAGGAGCGTCCCGAGGATGAAGAGGAGGACGACCTTCTTCCGGCTTCCCCAGGCCTGGCTGAGGATTCCGGACGCGAAGCTCCCGATCGTGATGCCGCTGTAGCAGAAGGCCACGGCGGTCCCCGCGGCCACGGGTCCCGTCACGCCGACCTTCGGGGCGAACTCGGGCGCGGAGGTGATGAGGATCGCCACCACGAACCAGGTCGGCAGGCCGATGAGGATGCAGCGGAGGTAGCGGAGGAAGCGCTCGCCGCGGGTGAAGAGGCAGAGGAAGTCGCCGCGCGTCACGCCGGAGAGCTCGCCGAGGTTCCGGAACATGCCGCTCTCGCGGAGGCTGAAGCGGGTGGCCAGGAGGACGAGGCCCAGCCCGCCTCCGACGAGGTAGGCGGTGCGCCACGGGAGGAACTTGCCGACGAGGCTCGCGGTCACCGTCCCGAAGATGCCCACTCCCGCGACGATGGCGGTGCCGTAGGCCCGGAGGTTCCTGGGGAGGATTTCGCTCACCAAGGTCACCGCCGCCCCCAGCTCGCCGGCGAGACCGAGCCCCGCCAGGAATCGCCAGACGGCATAGGACGGAAGCCCGTGCACGAAGGCGTTGGCGATGTTCGCCACGGAGTAGAGCGCGATGCTCCCGAAGAGCGTCGAGAGGCGCCCCTTCTTGTCGCCGAGGACGCCCCAGAAGATCCCGCCCAGCAGCATCCCCACCATCTGGAAATTGAGGAGCAGGAACGTGGCGGAGACCTGCGCGTCCCCCTGCGGGATGCCGAGGTCCGTCAGGCTCGGCTGCCGCACGATGGGGAAGAGGAGCAGGTCGAACATGTCCACGAAGTACCCGAGGGCCGCCACGAAGACGGTCAGGCTGAGGACCTGCGACAGGGGGTGCTTCCCGGGTGCCGGCATCGGGCGCCATTGTCGGGGCCCCGGCCCGGCTTGTCGATGTTCGCCGGCCGACCGAAGAGCGGCCCCGCACCCGCGCGCGGGGCCGCCCGGGACGTCACTTGACGGTGATCAGGTCCTTGATCTTGGCGAACTCGCCTTCCTTGATCCCCTTGACCTTCATGATGTCCTCGATCGCCGCGAACTTCTGCTGCGCGCGGTAGTCGAGGATGGCCTGCGCCTTCACGGGACCGATTCCGGGGAGCCGGTCGAGGGCCTCGAGCGGCGCCGTGTTGATGTTGATCTTCTCGCCGGGGGCGAGGGCCGGGGCTCTTGCAGGAGCCGCTGCGGCGGCGGCCGGCGCGGCCTTGGCAGCGGGAGCGGCGGCGGCCGGCGCGGCGGGCTTGGCAAGGGGCGCGGCGCCCACCGTGACGAGGGGCTTGATCTTCGCCATCTTCTTGTCGCCGATCCCCTTCACCTTCGCGAGGTCGTCGACGCTCTTGTAGGGGCGTCCCTTGATGATCTCCTTCGCCGTCTTGTCACCGATGCCGGGGAGGGCGGCGAGCGTCTTCTCGTCGGCGGAGTTGACGTCAACCGGCGCCGCGGCGGGGGCGGCAGCGGCCGGTGCGGGAGTCGGCGTCTTTTTTGCCGCGGCGTGCGCGGTGGGGGCGCCGAGGCCGATCAGGGCGAGGACGGCCGCAAGGGCCGTCAGGCGGATCATTCCTTTCATGTCTCCTCCTTTCGATATCGACGGGATTTCTGGCGGGAAGTCTATCCGGGGAATGGCCGCCGGCGGCGGATAGAATCGATTGCGCATGGCCGGGCCTCCTCCCGAGAGTCTCACGATGTTCTTCCCCTGCTACAACGACGCGGGGACGATCGGCTCCCTCGTGGCCGGGGCGCACGTCGTCGGCAGGGACTCCGGCCGGGACTTCGAGATCGTCGTCGTGGACGACGGCTCCGGCGACCGGAGCGCGGAGATCCTCGAGGAGCTGAAGAGGCGCTACCCGGAGCTGCGGGTCGTCTACCACGGGGCGAACCGGGGTTACGGCGCCGCGCTCCGGAGCGGATTTACGTCCGCCACGAAGGACCTGGTCTTCTACACCGACGGCGACGGCCAGTACGACGTCCTCGAGCTGAAGATGCTCCTGCCGATCGTCCAGGACGGGGTGGACGTCGTGAACGGCTACAAGATATCGCGCTCCGACCCGTGGCACCGGATCGTCATCGGGAAGATCTACGTCGTCCTGATGCGGCTCCTCTTCCAGTTCCGGATCCGCGACGTCGACTGCGACTTCCGGCTGATCCGGCGGGCGGCGCTCGGGACGATCGCGCTGAAGCACTCGAGCGGCGTCATCTGCCTCGAACTCGTCAAGAAGCTGGAGCGGGCCGGTTACCGGTTCGTCGACTTCCCGGTCCACCACTACCACCGGGTCCACGGGCGGTCGCAGTTCTTCAACGTCGGGAGGCTGGTCGTGACCGGCCTGAACATCCTGAAGCTCTGGTGGGAGCTGAACGTGGTGCGCGACACGCCCGTGAACGTCGCCGGCCACGCGGCCCCGCCTCGCCCGGGCCTTCCGGTCATCAGGCCGTGAGCGCGCCCGGCCGCTTCGCCGGACGGACCGCGCTCGTCACGGGGGGCCTCGGATTCATCGGCTCGAACCTCGCGAGGCGCCTCCTCGCCGAGGGGGCTCGCGTGAAGGTCCTCGACGCCCTGACGGAGGGGGACGGCGGGAACCGGTTCAACCTCGAGGGGGCCGCTCCGGCCGGGGCGCTGTCCGTGACGGTCGGGCGCGCCGACGACCGGGCGGCGGCGGACGCGGCCGTCGCCGGCTGCGACCTCGTCTTCCATCTCGCGGGAAAGGTGAGCCACGTCGACAGTCTCGCGGTCCCCGTGGACGACCTCCTCGACAACGCGGCGACGACGGTGGTCCTCCTCGACGCCTGCCGCCGGGTGAATCCGGCGGCCCGGATCGTCGTGGCCGGGACGCGGCAGGTCTACGGCAACCCGCTCCGGCTCCCCGTCGACGAGACGCACCCGCTCCGCCCGGCGGACTACAACGGCGTCTCGAAGATCGCGGCGGAGTTCTACGCGCGGGTCGCCGCGGAGCGGCTCGGCCTCGCCACGTCCGTCCTTCGCCTGACGAACGTCTACGGCCCCCGCCAGCTCGTGGCCCACTCGCGAGCGAGCTTCACGGGCTGGTTCGTCCGCAAGGCGCTGAAGGGCGAGACGATCGAGCTCTTCGGGACGGGAGAGCAGCGGCGCGACGTCCTCTACGTCGACGACGCCGTCGAGGCGTTCCTTCTCGCGGCGGTGAACCTCCCGGCCGGCGGCGGGGCCTGGAACTGCGGGCGGGAGGAGCCGGTCTCCCTCAAGGAGTTCGCCGAGACGCTGGTCCGGGTCGCCGGCACGGGCTCGATCCGGGTCGTTCCGTTCCCCGACGAGAGGAAGCGGATCGACATCGGCGACTTTTCGACGGACGCCCGGCTCCTCCGCGAGGCGAGCGGCTGGAGGCCGGCCGTCGGCCTCGAAGAGGGGATCCGGCGGACCGTCGCCTTCTTCCGCGAGCACGGCGGGCGCTACTGGGACGCGACATCATGAACGTTCCCTTCCTCGACTTCACGCGGCTCGCGGCGGCGGAGCGCGAGGAGATGCTGGCCGCCTTCGCACGCGTCCACGCCTCGGGGCGCTACATCCTCGGGGCGGAGGTGGAGGCGTTCGAGGACGCCTTCGCGGCCTTCGTGGGAGCGCCGCACGCCGTCGGCTGCGCGAGCGGGACGGACGCTCTGACGCTGGCGCTCCGCGCGCTGGGCGTCGGCAGGGGCGACGAGGTCCTCACGGTCTCGATGACCTGCGCGCCGACGGCGACCGCGATCGTCAACGCGGGGGCGAGCCCCGTCTTCGTGGACGTGGATCCCGTGGCGCTCACGATGGACCCGGCCGTGCTCCCTTCGGCCGTCACGCCCCGGACGAAAGCGGTTCTCCCGGTCCACCTCTACGGCCGGCCGGCCCCGATGGAGGCGATCTCCGCCTTCGCGCGCGCCGCGGGGCTCCTCGTCGTGGAGGACTGCGCGCAGGCGCACGGCGCGCGCCTCGCCGGACGAAACGTCGGGACCTTCGGCGACGCGGCCGCCTGGAGCTTCTACCCGACGAAGAACCTCGGAGCGCTCGGCGACGGCGGCCTCGTGACGGTGCCCGACCGGCGCGTCGCGGAGCGGCTCCGCCGGCTCCGGAACTACGGCTATACCGTGCGGAACGACGCGGTGGAGTCCGGTTTCAACAGCCGGCTCGACGAGCTGCAGGCGGCGTTCCTCCGCGCGCGCCTGGCGCGTCTGGTCGAGGGGAACCGCCGCCGGGCCGCTCTGGCTTCGCGGTACGACGCCGCGCTGGCGGGCCTGCCCGGCCTCGGGACGCCGCCCGGTCCGGCGCCCGGTGCCGAGCCGTGCCATCACCTCTACGTCGTCCGCTCCGCCCGGCGGGACGCGCTCCGCGAACGGCTCCTCGGCCGGGGGATCGGAAGTGAGATCCACTACTCCGTGGCCGTCCACCATCAACCCGCGTTTTCGGGGTTCCCGAGAGGGCCGCTCGCGGTCACCGAGCGGGCCGTGGCCGAAGTCCTCTCGCTTCCGCTCCATCCCGGTCTCTCGAACGCCGAAGCCGAAGCCGTCGCCGTCGCCGTCCGCGAGGAAGCGGCGGCGCTCGCTCTCTGACGGACCGTTCCGTCGCCGGAGCGGGTCTCTCGCCTCAGCCGGCCCACTGCCAGTTCACGAAGAGCCAGACGTAGGCCGCCTGGGCCAGGAATCCGAGGAGGAGAAGGAGGCGGAAGAGCGTGGGGCGCCCCGCCAGTCCGGCGAGCGCGGCGAACGCGGGAAACGCCGGCAGGACGTACCGGCCCGCGCTCTCGAGCGTCCCCGTGAACGGGACGAGGCCGATCGTCGTCAGGACGTAGAGCGCCTCGATCCACCGCTTCTCGCGGAGAAGCCGGACCGCGAGGAGGAAGAAGAGGAGGAGGAAGACCCCCTCGAGCGTCCGGACCGGGCTCTGGCGGAAGATCCGGCCGGTCGTCACACCGCTCCAGACGGCCTTCGCGAGGATCGTCGGACCGTCGAGGGCGGTCTTCTCCTCGAGCCCCCAGTTGTGCTGCGCCTTCATGAAGAGGAACGGGTCGCCGAAGCGAACTTCGAAATAGGTGCAGAACGTCAGGAATCCGAGGAACGGCGGGAGGCCCGTCACGAGAGAGGCGAAAAGGGCGCGCGCCCAGCTCCGCCCCTCGCGGCGGCTCTTCACGAGCGATGAGAGGGCGAGGTAGGGGGCGAGGACGACGCCCGTGATCCGCGTGAGGCCCGAGAGGTATCCCGCGGCGGCCGCCACGGCCGGTCGGTCCCGGTCGATCGAGACGACGGCGAGAAGAGCCAGGAGAAGGAGGATGGACTCCGTGTAGACGGAGAGGAAGAAGAACGACGTCGGGAAGGCGAGGAGGGCGAGCAGCGCCGGGCGGACCCGGGCCTCCCCCCAGCGCGGCCGGACCCAGGCGGCGAAGAGGAGGGCCGCGCCGAGAAGCGAAGCGGCCGAGATGAGGTTCCCCGCGGCCGAGGTCTCCATCCCGGTCGTCCGGGCGAGGAGCCTCATCAGGAGCGGATAGAGCGGGAAGAACGCGTGGTTCGTCTGCTCGCCGAACGCACGGGGCGGCGGCCCGTAGCCGTTCTCGGCGATGCTGACGTACCAGCCTCCGTCCCAGCGGGCCAGCGGCGTCGCGCGCCGGCTCAGGTCGTGACTCCACTTCGTTGGACCGGTGAGCCAGGGCGTCAACCGGGCGGCGAGAAGCGCGATGAGCCAGATCCAGAGGACCCACGCCAGGGTGACGAGGAGGAGCCGGCGGCGCGAGCTCACGGGAGGCGGCATTATAGGAACCGGATCGCGCCGTGAACCCGAACGAGTACGAGACGATGTACCGCGTCGAGGAGCGGTACTGGTGGTATCGCGGCATGCGCCGGATCGCACGGCGCGCGGCCCCCGGCCTCTTCCGGATCGCCGTGGGAGAACGCCTGCTCGACGTCGCCTGCGGCACCGGCGCGAACCTCGCGGACATGGCGCCGCCGGGCGGCGCCGTCCGGGGCGTCGGCCTCGACCTGTCGCTGGCGGGGCTTCGCCTCTGCCGCCGCCGGGGGCTCTCGCGCCTCGTCCTCGGGCGGGCGGAGGAGCTTCCTTTCCGGAGCGGCGTCTTTTCCGGAGTCTCCTGCCGCGACGCGCTGGGCTGCGTTCCGGACGATTCGAGAGCCCTCCGCGAGATCGCGCGCGTGGCCGGCCCCGGAGCTCCGGTCTACCTGACGGTGGCCGCCCTTCGCGCGTTCGCCGGGGATCAGGACGCCGCCACGCACGTCCTTCGCCGCTACACGGTGCAGGATCTGAGATGGAAAGCCGAGGCCGCGGGACTCTCCGCCGGACGCTCGGGCTATGCGAACTTCCTTCTTTCTCCCGCTATCTTCGCTGTCAGGCGTCTTCGCGCCCTGATTCTGCCGAAGCGCGAAACCGCTGCCGTCCGATCGGAGTTCGATCTCGCGCCGGGACTTCTGAACGCGCCCCTGACGGCACTTCTCGGATTCGAGGCGAAGCTGCTGGGCCTGTTCCGCTTTCCCTTTGGTGTTTCGGCCTTCTATTCTGGTTCCAAACGATTGGATTAGATCCGGATAGGGCATCTGAATCATTCCCCCTGCCGGCCCCGAAACCTAGCCTTTCACCGGTCATTAATGTCTGCAGGCATGCCCTGTCCGCGCGTGGCCCTCTCGAACGGGGTTCGGCGCGATGAAACCGTCAACACCTGTGGGGACGGCTCTGTCCCCGATTCGACCTTCTCTCGCTTTCGCAGGACGTTGAAATCGGTTTTCCGGCCGTTCCCGGGCCGGAAGGAGGAGTTCTCATGGTAGGAGTGCAGCGCGGCCTTCTGATCATGATGGCGGCCGGGGCGGTCGCCCTGGGACCGTCGGTTCTCAGGGTGGGTGGATCCGACGACGGCGCCGTGAACGAGAACGGCGGCAACCCGGCGGCGGTGTCCTATCAGGTCACCGACAAGGAGTTCTACCTTTCGGCGGACCAGATCTCGTACATCCGGCCGGGGCTGAACGTCACGCTGAACAGCGTGACGAACGTCGTACCCGGCCTTCAGCCGGTCGTCGACCTGAACATCAAGGACGACTTCGGCAATCCGCTCGACATCACCGGCGCCACGACGCCGGGGGTGATCAGCCTCCGGTTCATCGTCGCCACGTGGGACGCGGCGGCGTTCACCTACCGGAACCTGATCATCCAGGCGAGCAGCGGGAACCCGTACCGGGACAGCACCGGAACCTGGACGGCCCTCGAGGCGGGTCACTACACATACAAATTCGCCGCGAAGCTGCCGACCTTCGACACGAGCATGCCGTCGACGCTCTTCTGCGGCGGCAGCCGGAACCTGACGGACGCCCTCGGGAAGAACTACTACGTGAATACGTTCAAGGACTTCGTCCCGGCCACGGGCGCCGCGGCGACGACCTGGGGCGCCACGACGACGGCCATGTGCAACGCGTGCCATGACCCGATCGCGCCGCACGGCGGCAACTACCGCGAGGCGAAGGCCTGCGCCCTCTGCCACAACCCGGTCAACATGGTGGGCGTGATCCTCGGCAGCAACCCCCCCGTGGACCGCGCGCAATTCAACAACAGGGTGTTCTTCCACCAGATCCACAGCGGAATCGCGCCGGCCATCGGCGAGATCACCTACCCGCAGCTGATCCAGAAGTGCACGACCTGCCACGACCCGAAGGCCGCGAACGGGAATACCTGGGCCACGCTGCCGACGCGGGTGGCCTGCGGCTCCTGCCACACGGACATCGACTGGGTCACCGGCGCGGGCCACGGGCCGGACAACCTCCCGCAGGCGGACGACTCCCAGTGCGCCTCCTGCCACGGCGCGACGCAGACGGCGGAATGGGACGCCTCGATCCCGGGCTCTCACATCGTCCCGTCCGACTCGAAGCAGCTCAAGGGGCTCAAGGTGACGATCCTCTCCGCGACGAACACGGCCGCGGGTCAGAAGCCGACGGTCACCTTCACGGTCACCCAGAACGACGGGAAGCCGATCCCGCCAAATTCGGCGGGCTTGAGCCTCAGCCTCGTTCTCGGCGGGAACACCAAGGACTACAACACCCCCAA
>Ga0335085_10005442_pt1 | contig 20431 bp, 19 predicted proteins | sample Lox_Sample_45_FD_206712 | JGI IMG/M metagenome (GOLD analysis project Ga0335085, IMG submission 206712) | Soil microbial communities from Loxahatchee National Wildlife Refuge, Florida, United States - Lox_Sample_4.5 | ecosystem: Environmental > Terrestrial > Soil > Wetlands | place: USA...
GATCACATCGGTGATCTGCTGCACCGCCTTAAAGCAGGCCGCGGCGTCACTCTGCAGTGCATCGATCCTCTGCGCGATCTCTTCCGTTGCCGACTGGGTTTCTTGCGAGAGCTTCTTCACTTCGGCTGCGACAACCGCAAAGCCGCGGCCGGCTTCGCCTGCGCGGGCTGCTTCGATGGTCGCGTTGAGAGCCAGCAAATTGGTCTGACGGGCAACCGCGGAGATTAGGCTCAAGACGTGACTGATCTGGTTAGACGAATTCTTGAGCCCATCGACGCCGCGTGCCGCCAGTTCGGCGGATTCATTCGCCTCGCCGGTGAGATCGTCGGCCTTGCGCACCTGAAATCCGATATCGCCAGAGGAGCGCGCCAGTTCCTCGATCGCTGCGGCCAACTGGGTGAGATCGCGACTTGCAGTGCCGGATTGCTGGACAAGACTGTCGGTCTTTTGGGTAATCCTGAAGGTGGCGGCCGCGGAATCTTCGGCTTCGCGGCAAACCAGTTCACAGGCGCGATGGACCAGGCCGATCATGGCGCCCAGGTCGGATTCCAGAAGATCGATAGTTTCGTGGATGCCGTCGGCCGCAGCCGTTCGATCCGTCTCAGCCGGGGTTTGCAACGCTTCCGGCTCCGCCGCTCGGTCCACATTTTCCCGGCGTTTTAGAGGGAGCCATCGCATTCGAGGGTCGACGCTTCGTGACGCCGACGCACTCTCCACCCGCATAATGAATATAGGGTTAAGTCAGGATGCGGGCGTTGGAACTTGGTCGCGAGCGGTTCGACTACTGTGCTCGCTCGATCGCCAAATCGACCCAGACCGGCACGTGGTCCGACGGTTTTTCCCAGCTTCGGACGTGGCGGTCGATGCCGAGTTCGGTGACGTAATCTGCAGCTTCAGGCGACAGCAGGACGTGGTCGATGCGGATACCGTTGTTCTTCTGCCAGGCGCCGGCCTGGTAATCCCAGAACGTATAAAGTCCTGGCTCTTCGCTGGTCGCGCGCACCGCGTCGGTCAGTCCGAGATTGATCAGCGACTGAAACGCCAAACGCGTGCGTGGCAGGTACAGCGCGTCGCCACGCCAGGCTTCGGCGTTGCGGGCGTCGATGGCCGTCGGAATGACGTTGTAATCGCCGGCTAGGATCAGGGGCTCCTGCAGGGACAGCCGCTCATGCGCGTAATCAAAGAGCCGCTTCATCCAGCTGATCTTGTACGAATATTTGTCGGTATCGGGCGGATTGCCATTGGGCAGGTAAATGCTTGCGATCCGCATCGCGCCCTTCGCCGTCGACACTACCGCTTCGATGAAGCGCGCGTGATCGTCGGAATGGTCGCCGGGGAGGCCGCTGGTCACCTCGTCGAACGGAATTTTTGACAGCAGCGCGACGCCGTTGAAGGTCTTTTGCCCGTGAACCGCAACGTTATAGCCAAGGGCCTCGAACGGCTCGCGCGGAAATGCATCGTCGACGCATTTGGTCTCCTGCATGCAGACGATATCGGGCTGGCGCTCAGAGAGCCACGCCAGCGCCCCATCAAGGCGCTGCTTGATCGAATTGACGTTCCAGGTCGCGATGCGCACGGGGGGCGCCCTACTATTTACTTTAGATCTAGAGCGCGAAGCTCGTACCGCAGCCGCAGGATGCGGTCGCCTGCGGATTTTGCACCTTAAAGGCTGATCCGATCAGATCATCGACAAAGTCGATCTCGGAACCCGCCATGTAATTGAGCGAGACCGGATCGATCAGCACTGTCGCGCCGCTGCGCTCGATCACGATGTCGTCGTCGGCTCTCGCGCGCTCGGTGTCGAATTTGTACTGGAAGCCCGAGCAGCCGCCGCCCTCGACACTAACCCGCAGCATGGTGCCCGCGGGCTCCCGCCCGAGAATCTCGCCAATCCGCCGCGCCGCGCGCTCGGTGACAGTAACGTTGGCCGTCATAATCGTCTCCGGCTGGGCGATTGCGCCAATTGCCACAGCACCAACTGGATAGTTAAGTGCGCCCAAGGCCGAGGTCAATTGCAGAGGCCGGGACGTAAGGTGATGGCAGTCGATGCCGATGCCACAGCGCTTCGCGCCGCCTATGCGTGCGATCCGGAACGAAGCCGCGGCCGGCTTCATCTGGAGCCCGCCAGCAAAGGCCGCAGCGCCTTTCGCCGCGATTGCGACCGCATCATCCATTGTTCGGCCTTCCGAAGGCTTAAGCATAAGACCCAGGTGTTTGTGTTCGACGAGGGCGACCACTACCGCACCCGGCTGACGCATACGCTCGAGGTGGCGCAGGTGGCGCGGGCGCTGGCGCGTGCGCTCAGTCTCGACGAGGACCTCGCCGAGACGCTTGCGCTGGCCCACGACCTTGGTCACCCGCCGTTTGGACATGCCGGGGAGCGCGCGCTTGACGAATGCCTGGGCGTCTTTGGCGGCTTCGATCACAACGCCCAGACCTTGCGCGTGGTGACGACGCTGGAGCGCCGCTACCCGACCTTCGACGGACTGAATCTGACCTGGGAAACTTTGGAGGGTCTGGTCAAACACAACGGCCCGCTAACGGACCGAGATGGCAAGCCGCTCGGCCGTTATCGCGCGCAGGGCATCCCCAAGACCATTGCTGACTGCAATCGGCAGCAGGACCTCCAACTCTGGAGCTATCCGAGCGCGGAGGCACAACTCGCCGCGGTTGCCGACGACATCGCCTACGACGCCCACGATATCGATGACGGCTTGCGCGCCGAACTGTTCAACCTCGATGACATTGCGGCGGTGGCGCTACCGGGCACGATCATTGCCGAGATTCGCCAAATCTTTCCGAAGCTCGATTCCGCGCGTCGTGTCCACGAATTCACTCGCCGGCTGATCGGTATCCTGATCGAGGATGTGATCACCGAAACCGCACACCGGCTCACCGTTCTGGCGCCGCGTTCGGCCGACGACGTGCGGCTGGCGCCATCGGCCGTCGCAGGATTCTCCGCGCCGATGGCGGAAGCCGAAGCCGCCATCAAGGAGTTTCTAAGAATTCACATGTACCGTCATGAGCGGGTACATCGGGTCATGGGCGACGCAGCCCGCGTGGTCCGCGATCTGTTTGCCCGCTACAGCACTCAACCCGGCGATCTGCCGCCCGAGTGGCGGGAAGGGCTCACCGGCCTGGACGAGGCCGGCCGTGCCCGCCACATCGCCGATTTCATCGCCGGCATGACCGATCGCTATGCGCTGGCCGAGCACACGCGGCTTTTTGACTCGACCCCGGAATTGCGTTAGGCGCGCGGCGCTCCACCATGGCGTCAGTTCCTTTCAATGATCGCGCAAAACATCTTCGCTGAAATGCTCGATCGCGTTCGCCGCGTCGGCGGCGATTTGATTGCGGCCGGCGGTTTGCCGGCCGGGATCGATCTGTCGCGCATCACCATGGAGCCGCCGCGCGATGCTGCTCATGGCGACATGGCAACCAATGTCGCCATGGTGCTGGCAAAGGATTCCGGCAAAAAGCCCCGCGAGCTTGCCGAGGCATTCGGTGAGAGGCTTCGCGTTGACGAGCTGGTGGCCAAAATCGAGATCGCCGGCCCCGGTTTCATCAACCTCACGCTCAAGCCTTCCGCTTGGCGCACAACGCTGTTGAGCGCCGTGCAATTGGGCGCGCAATTTGGCAAATGTGATATCGGCGGCGGCGAGCCGATCAATGTCGAATATGTTTCGGCAAATCCGACGGGTCCGATGCACGTTGGCCATTGCCGTGGCGCCGTGTTTGGTGACGCGCTGGCCAGCCTGCTCGCTTTCACCGGCTTCAAGGCCACGCGCGAGTATTACATCAACGACGCCGGCGCGCAGGTCGACCAGCTCGCGCGCTCGGCGTATCTGCGTTACCGCGAAGCCTTGGGTGAAGACATCGGCGCTATTCCCGACGGGCTTTATCCCGGCGATTATCTCAAGCCGGTCGGAGCGGCGCTCGCTGCCCAATATGGCGATGCACTTAAGAAACAATCCGAAGCCGATTGGCTGCCGGGCGTACGCAAGACCGCAATCAACATGATGATGGCGGCGGTGCGCGCCGATCTTGCCGCGCTGAATATCGGCTTCGACGTTTTCTATTCCGAACGGTCGCTGATCGAAGGCAAGGTCGACCTTGTTGCTGCAACGATCGATTGGCTGCGCGCGCGCGGGTACGTCTATGAGGGCCGCCTGCCGCCCCCGAAGGGCGCGCTGCCGGAGGACTGGGAGGATCGCGAACAGACGCTGTTCCGCTCGACCGCATTCAGCGATGACACCGATCGTCCGCTAAAGAAATCCGACGGCTCTTATACCTATTTCGCCTCCGATATTGCGTATCACCGCAGCAAGCTGGAGCGCGGCTTTCGCACTCTGATCGACGTCTGGGGCGCCGATCATGGCGGCTACATCAAACGCATGCAGGCCGCGGTCGCGGCGCTCAGCGACCGCAAGGCCAAGCTTGACGTGAAGCTCGTCCAGCTTGTGAAGCTTCTGCGGGCCGGCGAGCCGGTCAAAATGTCGAAGCGGGCAGGGGAGTTCGTTACGCTGCGCGAGGTCGTGGACGAAGTCGGCCGTGACGCCGTCCGTTTCATGATGCTGTTTCGCAAGAACGACGCCGCACTCGATTTCGACCTCGCCAAAGTGATCGAACAGTCCCGGGATAATCCGGTCTTCTACGTGCAGTACGGTCATGCCCGCGGCCAGTCGGTGTTTCGCAACGCCCGCGAAGCGTTTCCCGATTTGCCTGCGGATATGATTAATTTGCTTGAGGCTGCGAATCCCGCTCGGTTGGCCGACCCGGCGGAACTCGCATTGATGCGGCAAATTGCGCTCTATCCACGGGTCGTCGAGGGCGCCGCTGCGGCGCACGAGCCACATCGAATAGCCTTTTATTTGTATGACTTAGCGAGCGAGTTTCATGCTCTTTGGACGCTGGGCAATGCATCGCCACATTTACGCTTCATTATCCAGAATGATCGAGAACTGACGTTGGCCCGTCTGGTGCTCGTGCGAGGCGTGGTCACGGTGCTTGCATCGGGGCTTGCGTTACTTGGTGTCGCAGCGCCCGACGAAATGCGGTAATTCCCTTTTGTTGCCGTTGGGACGCGGCAGCAGCCGCCGGGAAAAGCTGATCGAGATAGTTTGAACGCCTAACGAGGCGAGTTCGATGGCTGATAACAATTTTCGCTCTTACAACAACCGCGACAGCAGGGCGCGCGCCGAGCCGTTGCGCGATAGCGCGAATGACCCACTTGCGGAGCTGGCGAGGCTCATCGGTCAGGGCGATCCCTATGCCGAGCGCAGTGCGGGCCGGTCGGCGGACGATGCGGCAGCTCCTGGATTTGATTGGGCGGCCAACGAAGACTATGCCGAGGCGCAAGGTCACGCAGAAGAACACTACGCCCCACCGCCGCTTCCGCCCGCTTCGTATCCGGGCTATGCGCACGGCGAACAGGATCACGGCGAACAGGATTACGAGGCGGAGCCTCCGGTCGCCGAGCAATATTTTTCTGGTCCGGCGGCGAAGTTCAATGGCTTTGGTGGAGATACCGAGTCGGAGCAGCTCGGACCGGTCTTACCGCCCCGTCAATTGCCGGCTTTCATGTCGCCTGCTCGTCCAGACCGTTACGATGCTGAAGCATCGGGACTAGCCCAAGAGGCTGGTGAAGACTACGGCGACTATTACGATGAGCCACCCCGCCCTCGACAGCGCGGCGGACTCGTCGTCATCATGGCGGTGCTCGGTCTGGTGGTTGTCGGGACCGCTGGTGCCTTTGCTTATCGTGCGATGTTCGGCACTGCGGCATTTCCGAGCCTGCCGCCGATCATCAAAGCAAGTCTCGGCCCGAACAAAATCGTGCCGAGCAACAGCGCTGCGCAAGCAGACAATTCGGTGGAATCGAGCACCGCGACCCCGGCCGCTCCCGATAAGCTCGTTTCGCACGAAGAACAGCCGGTGAATATGGAGCCGCCCAAAGTCGGCGCTCGCGTCGTAACGACAATCCCGATCGGCGCGGCACCGATGCCGCCGCCCTCATCGACCGCAGCGGCGCCCGCTTCGGCAACGCCGGAGCCGGCTGCGCCGTCGTTCGGCACCGCTTCGGCTTCAGCGCTTAACACGGCCTCAGCGGCGCCTGCGCCGATGCCCACGACGGCGGCCGCGCCGCCGCCGGCACCAGCGGAGGCACCGGCTCCGCCTCCGTCCGAGCCGAAGAAAGTCCACACGGTGCTCATCCATGCGGATCAGTCCGGAGCCGAAGGCGCCCAACCCGCCGCGCCGGCTCCGCGGGGTGCCCGCACCGCGGCATCGTCAACCAAGGCCAGTGCCTCAGCCACGGCTTCTCGTGGCGGTGCGAACGCGCCGATGTCGATCATGCCGGGTGCGGGAGGCGAAGCAGTCGCGCCGGCGCCCTCGCGTTCTCACGCGGCGGCCACAGCGCCGGCTGCAGTGGCAAACGCCGAGCCCGCCGATGCGGTCCCGGCGAGCGCGCCCTCCGGCGGCCACTACGCCGTGCAGGTCACCTCGCAGCACAGCGAAGCCGATGCGAAAGCAAGCTTCAAAGAGTTGCGCGCCAAGTTCCCCAATCAACTGAGCGGGCGCGAGCCGATCATCCGCCGCGCCGATCTGGGCGCGAAGGGGGTGTATTATCGCGCCATGGTCGGCCCCTACGCCTCCATGGCAGAGGCCGCCGGTGTATGCAGCAGCATCAAAGCAGCCGGCGGCAACTGCCTGGTCCAGCGGAACTAACGGTACTTGCTTGACCCAATCTCGGCTTGCGAGCTAATCGGCGCTGGTGCGGTCGATTTGAAGTTGCTGCAATCCGGCGGCGACCTCGCAGGAACTTCAAATCCAAAAACCGCACTGCAACATGAATTTGCCAGCGTCTGTTTGATTCCGAAGTTCGCATGAGAATACGCCGCAAGCACCGGCCGACTTCGGAATCGGGACACTAGATGCGCGCGTTCATCACTGGCATTTCCGGGACTGTATTGACCGAGGATGAGCGGGCTTTTCTCCGCGAGGCGCAGCCTTGGGGCTTCATTCTATTCCGCCGCAACGTCGAAAGCCCTGAAGCGCTGCGCAGGCTGATCGACGATGTCCGCATGACGCTGGGCCGCGCGGCTCCCGCATTGATCGACCAGGAAGGCGGCCGGGTGCAGCGCCTTGGTCCGCCGCATTGGCCGGCTTATCCGCCCGGAACGGCTTACGGCGCGATTTACGATCGCGATCGGCAAGCGGGCCTGGCCGCGGCGCGCCTCGGCGCGCGGTTGATTGCGGCTGATCTCGCGGCGCTCGGCATCGATGTCGATTGCCTGCCGATCGCCGACGTGCCGGTCGCCGGGGCCGATCCGGTGGTCGGTGACCGCGCTTACGGCAGCGAGCCGGCCAAAGTTGCCGCGATCGCCGGCGCAATTGCGGAGGGGCTGATCGAGGCGGGCGTACTGCCGGTTCTCAAACACATCCCCGGCCATGGCCGCGCCACTGCCGATAGTCATCAAAAGTTGCCGGTGGTAGGCGCCAGCCGCGCCGAGCTTGAAGTGACCGATTTCGCCGCTTTTCGTCCGCTGGTGGCGCTTCCGCTGGCCATGACCGCGCATGTTGTGTTTACAGCGATCGATCCAATCGCGCCGGCCACGATTTCGGCAACTATAGTGCGTGATGTGATTCGTGATTCCATCGGCTTTGAAGGTCTCTTGATGACCGACGATATTTCCATGAACGCGTTGTCGGGATCGGTTGGGGACCGGACCCGCGCCGCGATCGCGGCCGGTTGCGACATGGTGCTTCACTGCAATGGTGAGATGCCGGAAATGCGTGCTGTCGCTGCCGCAGCACCCGCGCTTGCCGGCGAGGCCGCGCGCCGGGCGGCAGCCGCGCTGGCGATGAAGAAACCCGCAGCGCCAATCGATCTTGCCGCCAGCCGTGCCGAATTCTTGCAGCTGATGAGCGGCGCCTGGCAACCGGCGCAGGGGTACGCATGATCGCCGACGATGCGCAATTCGTGACCGAATTCTCGGAGCGGGCGACCGACGAACCCGCGCTCGTGATTGATGTCGAGGGCTTCGAAGGGCCGCTCGATCTGCTGCTGACGCTGGCGCGCCAGCAGAAAGTCGATCTTGCCAAGATCTCGATCCTGGCGCTGGCCGACCAGTACCTCACGTTCATCGAAGAAGCGCGCAAACTGCGGCTGGAGATTGCCGCCGATTATCTGGTGATGGCGGCGTGGCTCGCCTACCTGAAGTCGCGGCTGCTGCTGCCCGAGCAACACGAGCCCGACGGTCTCAGCGCCGAGGACATGGCGACGGCACTGGCGCAGCGATTGCGGCGGCTCGAGGCGATCCGGCAAGTGGCGGAACAGCTGCTCAACCGGCCGCAGCTTGGCCGCGAGGTTTTTCAGCGCGGCCAGCCGGAGCCCATTGCGGAGATCAAACGGCCGGAATGGACGGCAACGCTCTACGATCTCCTGTCCGCCTACGCGGGGCAGCGGCAGAAGCAGGCGCGGGCCTTTGTGCGCCTGCCCAAACGCACGGTCTGGTCGCTCGCAGAAGCCCGGGAAGCGATCGAGCGGCTGATGGGCCAATCGGCCGATTGGTGCGTGCTCGATGAGTATCTGATCGCCTACATGGTCGAGCCGGCATTGGCCGCGACTGTGCGCGCCTCGAGCTTCGCGGCAACGCTCGAACTGGTGCGCGAAGGACGCCTTGAAGTGCATCAGCACGGCGCGTTTGCTCCGCTTTACGTGCGTAGGCGGCAGGATGCTGAAGCCGCTGGGGCTTCTGTTGAGTCCGGGAATGTTTGACGTGGAGGCTTCGATGATTTCGAACGTGGCGGAGATGCGTGTGATTGTGAGCGATCAGGATGTGAACGAACGGGCTGAGGAATTGCGCATCCTGGAAGCTCTGCTGTTTGCCGCGGACGAGCCTCTCGACGAGAAGACTTTGGCGGCGCGGCTGCCGGCCGGCGCCGACGTGCGTGCACTGCTTTTGCAATTGCAAAACGAATATGCACTGCGCGGCGTTAACATCGTGCGCGTCGGCGGCAAATGGTCGCTGCGCACGGCGGGCGATCTCGCCTGGCTCTTGACGCGCGAGACTGTGGTCACCAAGAAGCTTTCGCGCGCCGCAATAGAAACGCTCGCGATCGTCGCCTATCATCAGCCGGTGACGCGGGCCGAGATCGAGGATATTCGCGGTGTCTCGACGTCAAAGGGAACGCTCGACGTGCTCCTCGAAACCGGCTGGATCCGCTTGCGCGGCCGGCGCAAGGCGCCCGGCCGGCCGGTGACCTACGGCACCACCGAGGCCTTTATGTCGCATTTTGGGCTCGATGCGATCACCGATCTTCCCGGATTGGATGAGCTGAAGGGCGCCGGTCTCGTCGAAAAGTCGCTGCCGGCTGGCTTTAGCATCCCGGTGCCGTCCGACGATCCGGCGCTGCGGGACGATGAAGACCCGCTGGAACCCGGCGATCTCGATTTGGGGCTTGCGCCGCCGCCAGAACGTATCGAGGACTGACGCCTTTGCAGTCACTTAGGCGGGAAGCGCCCGCGGCTTAACGGCATTTTCTGTTATCCTTGTTTTTGCCCCCACTCGCGCTTAGTTTCCGGTTAAAATCGAAGCCTTACGCGAGCGCGGGCGTATGCCGCGCACGGAGGATGTTATGGGGTCTTTGAGCATCTGGCACTGGATGATCGTCCTCGCCGTGGGGCTTTTGCTCTTCGGCGGGCGCGGCAAGATTTCCGATCTGATGGGCGATGTCGCCAAGGGCATCAAGTCCTTCAAGAAGGGCATGGCCGAGGAAGAAGCTGACAGCGGCAAGTCCGATGCCCCGGTCAGGTCGATCGACCATCAGGCAGAAGCGGTCAAGCCGCGCGCCGAGGCCGGCACCAAGGTGTCCTGACGGTCCTTGCGGCTGCAGCCGGCGGATAAAATCCGGCCGTCGATTGACACGCGGAATGGGCGGCTCGCCGGCCCGGAGTTTCCATGTTCGACATTTCATGGACCGAATTCCTGCTGATCGGCGTGGTTGCGCTGGTCTTCATCGGGCCGAAGGAACTGCCCGCGGTGATGCGCACTATGGGGCAGTGGACGCGCCGTATTCGCAGCATGGCTGCCGACTTCCAGGGTCAATTCCAGGAAGCGATGCGCGAAGCCGAAATGGCCGACCTCAAGAAGCAGGTCGACGACATCGCCCACGACATCAAGAGCTACGATCCGCTCAAGGACGTGCGCTCCGATCTCGAAGCCACCGGCAAGGATATTCAGGCGTCGCTGGACCAGTCGCCTTTGATGACGTCAACGGCATCGGATGGCGTTGCGGAGCCTGCCTCCATTCTACCGATCGCCGAAACCGCGGCTGAGCTTCACGAGACTGACGCTGTGGCTGCCGTCACCGGCCCAGTTGCGCCCGATGCCGCCGAACGGTCTGAAATCGAGGCTCCTGCGCTCGAAGCGAGCGCCGCTGCACATGAGAACGATGTTGTTGCGGCGGCGGCGAGCCCGGTCGCACCTGAAGCGGTCGAGACCGCCGCCGAACCGGATGGCACAAGGCGCGCCGGATGACGCCGGAGGAAGAAGAGAAGGCGATCGAGGCGACCAAAGCGCCGCTGATGGATCACCTGATCGAGCTGCGCTCGCGGCTGATCAAGGCGCTCGCCGCCTTCGCAATTGCGGCCATCGTCTGCTTCTTCTTCGCGAAGCAGATCTACAATGTGCTGACCTGGCCTTACGTATGGGTGGCCGGTCCGGAGAATTCCAAGTTCATCTACACCGGCCTCCTGGAATATTTCATCGTGCAGTTGAAGCTGGCCATTTTCGGCGCGGCGTTTATCTCCTTTCCGGTGGTCGCCACGCAGATCTATATGTTCGTGGCCCCCGGGCTTTATCGCAACGAACGCCAGGCTTTTTTGCCCTATCTGATCGCCACGCCGATCTTTTTCGTGATGGGGTCGATGATCGTCTATTTTGTGCTCTGGCCCATGCTGGCGCGCTTCTCGCTCGGCATGCAGCAGATCGGCGGCCCGGGCCAGGCGACAATCGAGCTGTTGCCAAAAGTCGAAGATTATCTGTCGCTTATGATGAAGCTTATTCTTGCGTTTGGCATCGCCTTTCAGCTTCCGGTGATCCTCACGCTGCTCGGCAGGGTCGGCATCATCACCTCCGATCAGCTCAAATCGAAGCGCCGCTATTTCATCGTCATCGCGTTCGTGATCGCAGCCGTGCTGACCCCGCCCGACGTGCTGAGCCAGATGTCGCTTGCGGTGCCGCTGGTCGCCCTCTACGAGGGCTCGGTCTGGTCGGTGCGCTGGGTCGAAAAACGCGCGGCTGCGGATCGCGCGGCTGCAGCCGCGGCCGCAGCGGCAAAGCCCGCGGAGTAAAAACGGGTATTGTTGGATTATTGATTCGTCATGCCCGGGCTCGTCCCGGGCATCCACGTCTTAGCAACGCCGCGACGAGACGTGGATGGCCGGAACAAGTCCGGCCATGACGAGCACAGAGTGACCGCATGCACGACATCCGCTTCATCCGCGAAAATCCCGAAGCCTTCGACCACGCGCTGGCACGGCGCGGACTTCCGGGCGAGGCGAAGCGATTGATCGCGCTCGACGAAAAGCGGCGAGAAAAAATCCTCGCGCTCGAAACCGCTCAGGCGCGCCGCAACGCGGCCTCCAAGGAAATCGGCGAGGCGAAGAAGAACAAGAACGAGGAAAAAGCCCAGGGCTTGTTGACCGAAGTCGCGGTGCTCAAGGAATCGATTCCCGCGATGGAGGCGGAAGAAAAGAAAGCGAGCGAAGAGCTTAACGCAGCGTTGGCAGAAATTCCCAACTTGCCGCTCGATGAAGTGCCTGACGGCGAGGATGCCGACGGCAACGTAGAGCGTCATCATTTTGGGGCGAAACGCGAGTACGCGTTCGCGCCTAAGCAGCATTTCGACCTCGGCGAGGCGCTCGGCCAGATGGATTTCGAGGCTGCAGCAAAGCTGTCTGGTGCGCGCTTTGTTGTGTTGAAGAAAGGCTTGGCGCGGCTCGAGCGCGCTCTCGGGCAATTTATGTTGGACGTTCACACGAGCGACCCGCACAATTACACCGAAATCGCGCCGCCCCTTTTGGTCCGGCAGGACGCGATGTTTGGAACAGCGCAGTTGCCCAAATTTCGCGAGGACCAATTCATTGCGACTAACGATCTCTTCTTTAGAGAAGCGTTCAACCAAGCGATCAATGAACACGATACCGGCACTTTGCCGCCTGGCGCAGATGTAAATCATCGAACTGGTCAGCCTACGGCAGCAAGGAATTTTTGGCTCATCCCGACCGCCGAAGTTCCGCTAACGAATCTCGTCCGCGAATCCATTCTCGACGAAGCGGAGTTGCCAATGCGGTTGACTGCATGCACGCCGTGCTTCCGCGCCGAGGCTGGCGCCGCGGGCAAGGACACGCGCGGCATGATCCGGCAGCATCAGTTCACCAAGGTCGAGCTGGTCTCCATCACCACGCCGGAGCAAAGCAAAGACGAGCACGAGCGCATGCTGTCCTGCGCCGAGGAAATCTTGCGCCGGCTCGGCCTCCATTACCGGGTGATGACGTTGTGCACCGGCGACATGGGTTTTGCCTCGCAAAAGACCTACGACATCGAAGTATGGCTGCCGGGCCAAAACATGTACCGCGAGATTTCCTCGTGCTCGGTGTGCGGTGAATTCCAGGCGCGGCGTATGAATGCGCGCTATCGCACCAAGGAGGGCCGGAACGTGCGTCACGTGCATACGCTCAACGGCTCCGGCGTCGCCGTCGGCCGCGCGCTCATTGCGGTGATGGAAACCTATCAGCAGGAAGATGGATCGATTGCGGTCCCGGATGCGCTTGCGCCATACATGGGCGGCATAAAAAGGATTGCGAATAGCGAATAGCCACTAGCGAATGGTAAGAAGCGACGCTTACTATTCGCTATTCGCCGCTCACCATTCGCGCTATTCGCAAACTGCCTTACAAATATATTCTAATACAAAGAGGCCCCATTGCGCATTCTTGTCACCAACGACGACGGCATCCATGCGGAAGGGCTCGACGTCTGCGAGAAGATCGCGCGCGCCATTTCCGACGACGTGTGGGTGATCGCGCCGGAATACGATCAGTCGGGCGTGGCGCATTCGCTGTCGCTGAACGATCCGTTGCGGCTTCGGCAGGTCGCCGAACGGCGCTTCGCGGTGCGCGGCACGCCGACCGATTGCGTGATCATGGGCGCGCGCCATCTGCTCAACGGCAAGGGCCCGGACCTGATCCTCTCCGGCGTCAATCGCGGCCGCAACGCCGGCGAAGACGTCATCTACTCCGGCACGGTGGCGGGCGCCGTCGAGGGCACCGTGATCGGCGTACCGTCGCTTGCGTTGTCGCAAGCCTACGCGTCGCGCCTTAACCGGCCGCCGTTTTGGGACACCGCCCTCAAATATGGCCCCGACATCATCCGTCGCGTGGTCGCCGAAGGCATCCCGCGCGACGTGCTGATCAACGTCAATTTTCCCGATTGTCCGCCCGACGGCGTCAAGCGCATTGCCGTCACAGCGCAAGGCCGCCGCGGCGGTCAGGAGCGGCTGCAAATCGATGAACGCAAGGATGGCCGCGGCAATCCCTATTACTGGATCACCTACGTGCGCCAGGGCTTCCTTGCCGCGCCGGAAGGCACCGATCTCGCCGCGCTCGATGAGCGCTGCATCGCGGTCACGCCGCTCAAGCTCGACATGACCGACGAGCCTTATATGACCAAGCTCGCCGCGCTGTTCGACGAAAGCTAAATGCGAACGCTTGGCGCCGCCGCTTCGATGGCTTCAGCGAGCGCGTTCACCTGGAACGGCTTCTGCAGCGTCGGCGTCGTCCGGTAGGGCTCAGGCACGCCGCGCTGGCCATAGCCGGTCGCGAAGACGAACGGCAGCCCCCGCGCGATCAGCACTTCGACCACCGGCGAAATCGGTTGTCCGTTTAAATTGACGTCGAGGATCGCTACGTCGAACTCGCTCTGTTTTGCGAGTTTCAGAGCTTCCTCGATGCCGCCGGCTTCGCCGGCGAGCGTATGGCCGAGATCGGCCAGCATGTCCTGCAGCAGCATGCGGATCATAAGCTCGTCCTCGACGACGAGAATGCGTTTACCGGTTACAGCACTGCTTTCAAACGTCATCTGAAATACCGGGTCTCCGGTTGCAACCAACAATATTTCAAACAATACCCGCGCGATCCGGCCTGCCGCAATCACCCCACCCAAGGGGGCTGATCTGCATATCCATGCCAAATTGCCTAATGCGCAAGTCCTGCCACGGTTCCAGGGGAGAACTCCCACATCGGGATGTAAGCTTTTGGAGCATAATGGTAAAATCACGGCAGCGTTGCCTCCGCGAGGTCACCGTGGCCGCGATCAACTCGGACGATGTGGAGCGCATGGGATTTCAGCTGACGCTGCGCCGCCGCGGCATCAGCAACCAGGCGGTCCTGCGCGCCATGGATGAAGTGCCGCGCGAACACTTTGTCACTTCCGAATGTGCCGACAGCGCTTACGCCGACCATGCGCTGCCTATCGCCTGTGGGCAGACCATCAGTCAGCCGTATGTGGTCGCCTTTATGACCGAACAGCTCGAAGTCGAGCCGCAGCATCGCGTGCTGGAAGTCGGCACCGGTTCGGGCTACCAGGCGGCCATTCTCTCCCGGCTGGCGCGCGAGGTGGTGAGCATCGAGCGCTATCGGACGCTGGCCGACACGGCGCGCGACCGCCTCAAGACACTCGGATATTCCAATGTCAGCGTTCTCGCCGGGGACGGATTCGCCGGCGCGCCAGACGAGGCGCCATTCGATCGCATCATTGTTACGGCTGCTGCCGAAGAGATTCCCGAGGCGCTCGTCGATCAGCTCGGTGACGACGGCAAGATAGTGCTGCCGCTTGGGCCGCGGGACGGCATCCAGCACATCGTCAAGCTCAGCAAATCAGCATCCGGACTGACACGGCAAAATCTGATTGCCGTCAGGTTTGTGCCGCTGCTCCGCGGCAAAGCACGAGAATTGTAACCATTCCACCATATTTCCGGCATTATTAGATTTCTCTCCCGATGCTTAAAGGCCTGTTTACCCCAACGATGTCTATTCGCTGACAGGTAATATTGCGTGCGAGCGAGTAACCATGTCCGCTTCGCGTTGGCTGGCCATCGGGCCGCAGCTGGTTGTTGTCGCGTTAATCGGATTGGGCGTCGCTAGCTGCAGCAGCGATTCCGACCGCTTTTCTGATATTTTCGGTACCGGCAACGATCCGGGCAGTGAAACGACGGGCTCGATCCCGCCGAGCGCAGGCCACATCGAGAGCAAGCCACTGCCGCATCTTGCCAGCAATTCCGGGGAAGGCACCTCCGGCGGTGGCCGCGGCATGGGCTCCTACCAGCCGGCCAATTCGGATATTACCGGTTCGCTGCAGCCTGCCGTTCCGCCGCCTCCGGTCTGGACCTGGGAGGGTGGCACCGCAGTAATCCTTGCGCCTGGCGAGACGCTGGAAATGCTGGCGAAGCGGCACGGCGTGCCCGTGGCCGCTATCATGGAAGCAAACAGCATCACCAGACCATCGCAGGTGCATGCCGGGCAGCATCTGGTCATTCCACATCGTCGCGGTGCAGCGACCGCTGGTGTGGTTCCGCAGACACGCATCGCCTCCTCTTTGCCTTCGGCCTTGCCACCCGGTCCCCCGCGAAGCGCGCTGGCGTCGACTGCGGCGGTCCATGTGGTCGCGCCCGGCGAGACCCTCCACAGCATTGCGCGGCTCTATCACAAGCCGGTTTTGGTAATCGCCAAGGCCAACAATATTGCGCCGGATACGCAGCTGCGGATTGGCGCACGGATCGTTATTCCCGATGCGCGTTCCGCAACACTTGCGGCGCCGCCACCGCCGCGCGCCGAAGCCCCGGCGCCTGTGAGTGAAAATCTCGCCGCTGCGGAGTCACCTCATAGTGCGCGGGTGGTCACGCAAGGCCCCGTGGGCCAGGAAGGCCCGCTCAAGACCGCGGAGCCCGCCGGTGCATTGCACTCGTTCCGCTGGCCGGTACGCGGCCGCGTCATCACCGGCTTCGGTCCACAGCCGAACGGCTTGCAGAACGACGGCATCAACCTCGCCGTGCCTGAAGGCACACCGGTCAAGGCGGCTGATGATGGTGTGGTCGCTTATGCCGGTAATGAGCTCAAAGGTTACGGCAATCTGGTGCTGGTGCGGCACAGCAACGGATTTGTCACCGCCTACGCGCATGCAAGCGAAATTCTGGTCAAGAAGGGCGACACCGTCAAACGCGGCCAAGTAATTGCCAAGTCGGGCCAGACCGGTACCGTTACCTCGCCGCAATTGCACTTTGAGATCCGCAAAGGCTCCACGCCGGTCGATCCGGCGCAATATCTCAACGGCGCGTAATCGCCGCAGAGCATGATTCCGAAAACGTGGAATAACGGTTTTCGGACAAGGCCATGCGAGCAATAATGAATCCGGACTATGATCCGATCCCATTGAATCGGAACAAGGTCTAGTCGCGCAGCGGCACGCCCAGCCGTCCCGCCAGGTCCTGCACGTATTGCCAGGCCACGCGGCCGGAGCGCGCCCCGCGGGTCGTCGCCCATTCAAGCGCTTCGCGGCGCAGGTCTGTGCCGGCGAGGGCGATCCCATAACGGCTGACATAGCCCTCGACCATGTCGAGGTATTCGTCCTGGCTGCAGCGATGAAACCCGAGCCACAACCCGAACCGGTCCGATAGCGAGACTTTCTCCTCCACCGCCTCGCCGGGATTAATCGCGGTCGCGCGCTCGTTGTCGACCATGTCGCGGGCCATCAGATGGCGGCGGTTCGAGGTGGCGTAGAAGATGACGTTGTCCGGCCGTCCCTCGATGCCGCCTTCCAGCATCGTTTTGAGGGCCTTGTACGACGTGTCCTCAGCCTCAAACGAAAGATCGTCGCAGAACACGATGAAGCGTTGCGGCGCATTGCGCAGAAGAGCCATCAACTCCGGCAGCGACTCGATGTCCTCGCGGTGAATTTCAATAAGCCGAAGGGCTGCGGCGCGGTGTGCGGCGCCGACCGCGGCGTGTGCAGCCTTGACCAGCGACGACTTTCCCATGCCGCGTGCGCCCCAAAGGAGCGCATTGTTCGCCGGCAGGCCGCGCGCGAAACGCTCGGTATTCTCCACCAGAAGATCGCGCACCCGATCGATGCCCTTCAGGAGTGACATCTCGACACGGTTGACATGATGCACCGGGCCGAGCTTTCGGCCCTCGGGCTGCCAGACGAAAGCCTCGGCAGCAGAAAAGTCCGGTCCGGACGGTGAGGGTGGTGCCAGCCGTTCCAAAGCCGCGGCGATCCGTTGCAGGACTTGGGCATCGCCGTCCATGGGCGATTGCAGTTTCGAGCCGCGGCCGGTGCGGGAATTCGACGGCTGTTTTTGCCGGTGTTGTAATCGTTTGGCCATGTCGGTCCCGGTTTGCGCTTGACCCTCAGGCGAGGCTTCGGCGCCCTCGCTAGCGTGCCGGACGGCCCGCCGCAACATTGCAATTGGGCCAACGGCGGCTATATTCCGCGCCGATTTCCCGCGCAAAATCGGCCCTTCGTCCCAAGGCCGGGCGCGTGCCAACGGGACCGGAGGAGCTATGCTGATCACGCCTGCTTATGCGCAAGGCTCGCTGTTTGGCCTCGGCGGCGATAGTGGCGGCATGATCACGTCGCTGCTGCCGCTGATCCTGATTGTCGTGATCATGTACTTTCTGGTGTTGCGTCCGCAGCAGCAGCGGGCGAAGCAGCATCAGTCGATGGTCAAGGCGCTGCGCCGGGGCGACACCGTGGTGACCAATGGCGGCCTCGTCGGCAAAGTCACCAAAGTGGTCGACGACGACCAGATCGAGGTCGAGATCTCCGACGGCGTCCGGGTGCGGCAGATGCGTTCAATGGTGTCCGAAGTGCGCGCCAAGGGCGAGCCGGTCAAAGACGACAGCGCGAGCTGACCGCGCGGCGCAGCCGTAACGAAGGTTACAATACCGATGTTGTTTTTTACGCGGTGGCGAGCGGCCGGCATTCTGATCACGGCTCTTGTCGTGTGCCTGTTTGCGCTGCCGAATTTTTTCCCCGAAAGCGCCGTGCGCAAATGGCCGTCCTGGGCGCAGCGCCACATCGTGCTCGGTCTCGATCTGCAGGGCGGATCGAGCCTGTTGCTTGAGGTCGATACCGGCGCCGTGCGCAAGGAACGGCTGCAGGGCATTGCCGACGACGTGCTGCGCGTTCTCCGCCAGGCGCGGATACCCTTCACCGGACGCTCGATTCACGGCAACAGCGTGGAGGTGCGCATCACGCGCGAGAGCGACGTGGACAATGCGGTCGGCAAGCTGCGCGAACTCTCGCAGCCGTTGTCGGGCCTTGTCGGCTCTTCGGGACAGCGCAGTGTCGATATCGCCGAGAACGGCGGTCTGATTACGCTCACGCCTTCGGATGCGGCGCTTGCCGAGCGCATCCGCCAATCGGTCGACCAGTCGATCCAGATCATCGAGCGCCGTGTCAACGAACTTGGGCTGGTGGAGCCCACCATCCAGCGCGAGGGCGCCGATCGGATTCTCGTCCAGGTCCCGGGCCTGCAAGATCCGTCACGCCTGAAAGAGATTCTCGGCAAGACCGCGAAGCTTGATTTTCGCATGGTCGATCAATCGATGAGTGCGGAGCAAGCGATGGCCAACCGTCCGCCTCCCGATTCGGAAATTCTCGACGGCGAGGGTGGCCAGAAATATCTCATTGAAAAGCGCGTTCTGGTGTCGGGCGCCGATCTGGTCGACGCCCAGCCCGGCTTCGACCAGCGCAACAGTGAGCCGATCGTCAGCTTCCGCTTCAACTCTACCGGGGCGCGCAAATTTGCCGATGCGACCCGGGAAAATGTCGGCAAGCCATTCGCCATTGTGCTCGACAACAAAGTGATTTCGGCGCCGGTGATCCGCGAACCGATCCTCGGCGGCTCCGGACAGATTTCCGGAAATTTCACCGTCCAGCAGGCCAACGACCTCTCGATTCTGTTGCGCGCCGGCGCACTGCCGGCGCCGTTGACCGTGATCGAGGAACGCACCGTCGGGCCTGGCCTTGGTCAGGACTCGATCAATGCCGGTGAGCACGCCGCTTATGTGGGCGCCGCGCTGGTCATATTCTTCATGCTGGTGACCTATGGACTGTTCGGGTTGTTCGCCAATATCGCGGTGGCGGTCAACGTCGCCATGATCTTCGGCGTGCTCTCGATGCTCAGCGCGACGCTGACGCTGCCCGGCATCGCCGGCATCGTGCTTACGGTCGGCATCGCGGTGGATTCCAACGTGCTGATCTACGAGCGCATCCGCGAGGAAGTCCGCGCCGGTCGCAGCGCGATCAATGCAATCGATGCCGGCTTCTCCCGTGCGCTTGCCACCATTCTCGACTCCAACATCACCACGTTCATCGCCGCCGCGGTGCTGTTCTACATCGGCACCGGTCCGGTCCGCGGCTTTGCCGTGACGCTCGGCGTCGGCATCCTGACCAGCCTGTTCACCGCTTTCACGCTGACACGATTGATCGTAGCGTATTGGGTGCGGATGTGGCGGCCGCGCACGGTGCCGATCTAGAGCGTGATGATCGTGCTCAAGCCGAAAATCTAAACCGAAAGAAGTCCTGTGCGCCTGCTTCGCATCGTTCCCGATGACACCAAATTCGACTTTATGCGCTTTCGGCGCATCAGCTTCCCCATATCGGCCATCCTGTCGATCGCGGCGATCCTTCTGTATTTCATTCACGGACTGAATTTCGGCATCGACTTCGTCGGCGGCACCTTGATGGAGGTGCAGACCAAAGCCGGCCCCGCGGATATCGCGAAAATGCGCGGCACCATCGGATCGCTCGGCCTCGGTGATTTCCAGCTGCAGGAATTCGGCGCGCCGAACGATGTCCTGATCCGTATTTCCGAACAGCCGGGCGGCGATACGGCGCAGCAGCAGGCGGTGCAGAAGGTTCGCAACGCGCTCGGCGACGAGGTTAATTACCGGCGGGTCGAAGTGGTGGGGCCGAGTGTTTCGACCGAGCTTTTATCTTACGGGACCATCGGGCTCGTGCTCGCGATCGCCGCCATCCTGGTTTATCTTTGGTTCCGGTTTGAATGGCAGTTCGCGCTTGGCGCCATGATCGCCAACGTGCACGATCTGGTGCTCACAGTCGGATTCATGTCGCTGACCGGGATCGACTTCGATCTGACCAGCATTGCAGCATTGCTGACCATCCTCGGTTATTCGCTCAACGATACGGTGGTGATCTACGACCGCATCCGCGAAATGCTGCGGCGCTACAAACGGATGTCGATGCCCGATCTGCTCAATGCATCGATCAACGCCACGCTGTCGCGCTCGATCGTCACCCATCTCACGGTATCGCTGTCGCTGCTCGCTTTGCTGCTGTTTGGC
>Ga0335085_10005443_pt1 | contig 20427 bp, 22 predicted proteins | sample Lox_Sample_45_FD_206712 | JGI IMG/M metagenome (GOLD analysis project Ga0335085, IMG submission 206712) | Soil microbial communities from Loxahatchee National Wildlife Refuge, Florida, United States - Lox_Sample_4.5 | ecosystem: Environmental > Terrestrial > Soil > Wetlands | place: USA...
CCAACGACCGCGTCAAAGTTCGGCTGAGTATTTTGCAGGCAGCCGCACGCCGTGCCCCCGATCCGAAGAGTGCGCGCTTTGATCTGGCGCGCGAATGCCGGGATACCGGCCTCGATCACGTCGCACTGGAAACCCTGGTCAACCAGGCCACACTGGCCGGCGACCAGGTCTCGGCGCCCGGTCTGGCAAATCTCGGTGTTGCCATCTGGGACGACATGGAGGCGATGCTTCGCGGGGTGAAAGCCGGTGACGGCGACGCGGCGGACCCGGCGATAGCACGCCTCGCAGCGATCCGTGCATCGGCGCCTTTCGGTTCGTCGGACGCCATCGCGCTTGAACAAATCATCCGGCTGACCGGGCTTTCGGATCGCAACAATAGCGACAGCCTGCATGGGCTGATCATGGATTTGCACAAAGCGCTCAATCGCCTCGCCGCCACACATGCAGAAGAAGTGCTCGCGGGTGCGCACGTCCACGCGCTGCTGCCGCAAGATCGGCCTGCCGTCGAGGCATTCATGCGCGGTATCGAGGCGACGAAGAAGCTCAAGTTCGGCCATCCGGGATTGGCGACCACGGCAGCGCGCTCAGGCGCACGGCTTTCGATCCAGAACGATATTGGCGAAACCGATGCGCACGTCGTCGTGATCGCCGTAGAGACAGATGCCGTAACTGTCACCTATACCGACGTGCATGTGCCGCGCGCCAAGTTCTTCATCGGACTATTTCGCGACTTCGCGGTCGACTGGAGCGGGCTTGAGCGCAAAAGCGCGACTGGCCTCGGCGACGACGGCGCTTTCTATCTGGTCAGTGGACGCTTCCAGTTCGACGACCACGCCAAGCGCGACGCGTTCCTCAAAAGCCTTGGCGCATCGCTGGTTTTTCTGATCGACTGGAACAAGGCACGCAAGATCCTCAAAGAATGGGTTTCCAAGACCGACGCTGTGCACGTGCTCTCCTGGGCGGCGCTGCATCGCGTCGGCCATCGTGCTTTCCTCGAACTTGGCGGCGGCGAACTGGTTGCGTCCGCAGTTCATCACGCAACACCGACGCGGATCGGATTTGGCGAGCGCCTCGACCGCGCGCTCGGCCGCGACGCAGCAGTCGATTTTCTCAAGACCGTCATGCGCGTCTCGGCCGAAGCACTGCTGCAGGGAAGTTCGGTCCGGTTGGCGCGGGATCGCATCGAAGCCGCTCTGGTCGCGCATCTGCAACGGGTCGATCGTACGCTGCTGGCCATCGTCGTCCGCCAAGCCGGATTGGCGCGGGAGATCGCCGCCGGGATTGCGCATTGTGTCGCCGACCGGCAGGCGCGCCGATCGTTTGACAGCGCCGCACTGGCGGACCGGGCGCGCCGCATTGAAGAAAAAGCCGATCGCATCGCCATCGAAGCGCGCAGCGAAGTTGCGCGGTTCGGCGCCAATCGCGGCATCGAGCGCCTGATCAATCAAGTCGAGGATGCCATCGACGAGCTCGAGCAAGCGGCGTTTGTTGCTTCGCTCGTGCCGGCCGAAATTGCACCCGAGCTGCTCGAGCCGCTAGCCGAGCTTTGCACCGCAACGGTGACCGGCACCGAGGCCGTGGCTATTGGTGTGACCGCTGCAGCGGACGTGCCTGACGGCCACCGCGTCGACACCGAAGATGCCTTGGCCGCGGTCGGGCGGCTGATCGATATGGAACACAGAGCGGACGCCGCGGAGCGCGCAGTAACGGCGAGAATCCTCACCGGCGAAATGGATCTCAAAACCGCACTGTCGGTTTTGGAGCTCGCGCGCGCACTCGAACGCTCAACCGACCGATTGGCGGCGTTTGGCCATCTTCTCCGCGAGCACGTGCTCGTCGATTTATCATCATAGGACTGTACATGCAGATCGCACGCATCGGTCACGGCGCGACCGAACAACATTCGGCCGATATGGTCGGCGGCAAAGCAGCCAATCTGGCGCGGATGGCTGCGCTGGGTCTGCCAGTACCGCCGGCGTTTGTGTTGCCGATCAGCCTTTGTGCCGCGACGCTGAATGACGACGCCAAGGCCATTCGGGATTTGGTGGACGGACTGGCCGAGGGAATCGAATTTCTTGAAGACGCCACCGGTAGAAAGTTCGGCGATCGGCGCCGTCCTCTGTTGGTATCGGTGCGGTCGGGTGCAGCGCGATCAATGCCGGGGATGCTGGATACGGTCCTCAATGTCGGCTGCACGTCCAGTGCGGTTCGCGGTCTGGTGCGCATGACCGGCCACCCGCGCTTCGCTCACGATTGCCACCGGCGTTTTCTCGAAAGCTATGGGACGGTGGTGCTTGACATCGATCCGGGGAGCTTTACGCGCAAGCGCGACGCCCTCATCGCCGCCGAAGGCGCCGGTGCCGAACGTTTGCTTGATTCCGAAGCCCTCGAACGGCTGGCGGCGGCCTACGAGCAGGTTATCGAGGATGAAGAATACGTCATGAGCGATGATCCCGCCGATCAGCTGAGATCGGCGGCTCAGGCGGTGTTTCGTTCGTGGGTGAGCGACCGCGCTCGTACCTATCGTAAGCTCGAACATCTCGAGTATTTGCAAGGTACCGCGGTCACGGTTCAGGCGATGGTGTTTGGTAATGCCGGCGTCTCGTCGGGAGCCGGCGTGGCTTTTTCCCGCGACCCTTCGACCGGAGCCAATAAGCCGGTGGTGGACGTTCTGTTCGAGTCTCAGGGCGAAGATGTCGTCTCCGGGGGACACAATCCCGAAACCGAAGCGGCCATCGCCCGCTCGCTTCCCGAAGTCGCGACGCAATTGCGCGAGGCGCTGCAGCGGCTTGAACAGGATTTCGCCGACGTCCAGGACGTCGAATTCACCATCGAGAACGGCAAGCTGTGGATTTTGCAGACCCGCGCAGCGAAACGGACGCCGCAGGCAGCGCTCCGATTGGCCATCGACTTCGTGCGGGAAAACCGGATTACACATGCCGAGGCATTGCGGCGCCTCAATGGCGTGGACTTGGGCGCGCTCGTCAGTAAGCGGCTGATCGTGACCGAGGCGCCGGCTCTGCATGGCATCTGCGCCTCATCGGGCATCGCGGTCGGGCGCGCTTCGTTTGATTCGCCAAGCGCCATCCGCCAGGCGGCCGGCGGCGAACCGGTCATACTCGTGCGCCCTGATACCACAACCGCCGACGTCGGCGGCTTTGCTGCGGCCGCCGGTATCGTCACGGCGGTCGGCGGCCGAACTGCTCATGCGGCATTGGTGGCGCGGCAAATGGGAAAGCCGTGCATTGTCGGCTGCAGCGGCTTGTCGATTGATGTCGCCGGTCATGGCGCGCAACTCGGCAGTGCTGCGATCAAGGAAGGCGATTGGCTCTCAATCGACGGCGAAGCAGGCACTATCTATCTGGGCCGCAGCGACGTCGTTACCGAACGGCCCGAGGCCGAGTTGGCGGAAGTCGAAAGCTGGCGGCGCGCGGCAGCTTAAGTCGCCGGCCTCATAATCTTCGCAGCGCTACTTCCTCGACTTCGTGGCTCTCGCCCTTCGTCAGGATCAGATCGGCGCGCGGGCGCGTCGGCAGAATGTTTTCATGGAGATTGACGAGGTTGATGCGATTCCAGATCGACGTCGCAGTCGCGATGGCCTCGTCGTCGGACAAACCCGCGTAGCGATGAAAATAAGATTTCGGATCGGCGAATGCCGTGCTCCGCAACGCCAAAAAACGATGGACATACCACGACAGCAACACATCCTCGTCGGCGTCGAGGTAGACCGAGAAATCGAAAAAGTCGGAGACAAACGGAATGGCCTTGCCGTCCCTGGGAAGGCGGCCGGCCTGCAAAACATTGAGACCCTCCACGATCAAAATCTCCGGCCGGTCGATTTCGATCCACTTGTTGGGGATGACGTCATAGACGAGATGCGAGTAGACCGGAGCCAGAACCGGACGGCGGCCCGCTTTGATGTCGGACAGAAAGTGCAGCAGCGCGGGGAGGTCGTAACTCTCCGGGAAGCCTTTTTTCTCCATCAGGCCTTCGCGTTCGAGCACCGCGTTGGGGTAGAGAAATCCGTCGGTGGTGATGAGATCGACCTTGGGCACGTTCGGCCAGCGCGCCAGCAGCGCCTGCAGCACACGAGCGGTGGTCGACTTGCCGGCCGCAACCGAGCCGCCGACCCCGATGATGTAGGGCATCTTGGCGTCTTCGGTGCCGAGAAAGCCCTGCTGCGCGTGAAACAGCCGCTGGGTCGCAGCCACGTAAAGCGAGAGGAGCCGCGACAGCGGCAGATAGATCTCCTCGACCTCCGATATGTCGAGCCGGTCGTGCATCGAGCGCAGCCGGGCGATCTCCTCGCGCTCAAGCGTCATCGGCGTGTCCGCGCGCAAGGCCGCCCACTCCGCCCGCGAGAACACGCGATACGGCGAGACCTCAGGCTCGGTACGTTGCTCCATGGGGAGTGCCCTCAGCCGCCCTTGCGCGCGGCCTTTTCGTCGAGGCCCGACTGCCGCGTTCGCGCCGCCAACTCAGCCTCAACGTCGGCCAGCGAAACGTCGCGGATGTGGAGCACAACGAGTAGATGGTAGAGCAGATCGGCAGCCTCCGCGGTGATGCGATCCCGATCTTCGCCGACCGCGGCGATCGCCGCTTCGACGGCTTCTTCGCCCAACTTCTTGGCGCAGTGAACCACGCCGCGATCGATCAGCTTGCGGGTATACGAAACGTCCGCGCTTGCTTTGGCACGGTCCTGAACGCGCTTTTCCAGGTCGTGAATAGTGAACGAGCTCATGCATGACCCTTATCATCTCTCCGCTCACGCGGGGAGTGGCGGAAACGCATGTAAGTGCTGCTCAACCGGCCGTTCAGGGGCGCCGGGCTACGGATCGAGCCGCATCGGCAAGCCAGCGCGCGCCATGTAGACCTTGGCTTCACGCACGGAATGCTCACCGAAATGAAAGATCGAGGCGGCCAGCACCGCGCTCGCATGACCGTCGCGAATGCCTTCGACCAGGTGTTCGAGATTGCCGACGCCGCCGGAGGCGATGACCGGCACGGTGACGGCGTCCGCAATGGCACGCGTCAACGCGATATCAAAGCCCTTGCGGGTGCCGTCGCGATCCATCGAGGTGAGCAGGATTTCGCCGGCGCCGAGCGCGACCACTTCGCGCGCGTAAGCGACTGCATCGAGCCCGGTCGGATTGCGCCCGCCGTGGGTAAAGATTTCCCAGCGGTCGGGCTCCGGCGGCTTCGATACCTTCTTCGCGTCGATCGCGACCACGATGCATTGATCGCCGAATTTCTCCGCGGCCTCTTTCACGAACCCCCGGCGCGCAACCGCGGCGGTGTTGATCGACACCTTGTCAGCGCCTGACGAGAGCAGCGCGCGGATGTCATCGATCGTGCGCACGCCGCCGCCGACCGTGAGCGGCATGAAGCAGGCTTCCGCGGTGCGCTGCACGACCTCGAGCATGATGTCGCGATCTTCGTGGCTTGCGGTGATGTCGAGAAACGTCAGCTCGTCAGCGCCAGCCTCGTCATAGGCGATCGCCGCGGCGACCGGATCGCCGGCGTCGCGCAAATTGATGAAATTGACGCCCTTGACGACTCGGCCGTCCTTCACATCGAGGCAGGGAATGACGCGGACCTTGAACACGTCACGCAGCCTGGGCCGCGCGGATCAGCGCCAATGCCGCCGCCGCATCGAGCCTGCCGTCATAGAGCGCGCGGCCGATGATCGCGCCTGCCAGCCGGTACGCACGAGGTGCAAGAAGCGCGTGCACGTCATCGAGCGCCGCAAAGCCTCCCGACGCAATGACCGGAATCGACACGGCATCGGCGAGAGCGACCGTGGCATCGAGATTGAGACCGCGCAGCATGCCGTCGCGCGCGATGTCGGTGTAGATGATTGCGGCGACGCCGGCATCCTCGAAGCGCTGCGCGATATCGAGTGCCGTGAGTTCGGAACTCGTCGCCCAGCCGTCAACCGCGACTTTGCCGTCACGGGCGTCGAGACCGACCGCAACACGGCCGGGAAATGACTTCGCCGCATCTTTCACCAACGCCGGATCGCGGACCGCGGCGGTGCCGATGATGACGCGCGCGACGCCTTTATCGAGCCAGCTTTCGATGCGGACGCGATCGCGGATGCCGCCGCCGAGCTGCAACGGGATTTTCACCGTGGCGAGGATGCGCTCTACCGCAGCAGCATTGAGCGGCCGGCCGGCGAAGGCGCCGTCGAGATCGACAATGTGGAGGTATTCAAAGCCCTGGGCAGCAAACAAACGGGCCTGCTCGGCCGGATCGCGATTAAAGACCGTCGCCCGCGCCATGTCGCCCTGTTCCAGACGCACGGCTTCGCCATTTTTAAGATCGATGGCAGGGAAGAGGATCACGGCTTCCACTGTAGAAAGTTTGCGATCAGCGCCAAGCCGAGCTTTTGACTCTTCTCAGGATGGAACTGCGTGCCGACAATATTATCGCGCCCCACGATCGCGGTGATCGCGCCGCCGTAATCGGCGTCGGCAATTAGATCGTCGCGCCGTTCCGGGTTGAGCTGATACGAGTGCACGAAATAAGCGTGCAGACCCTGCGGTCCTAGCGTTAGACCGTCGACCAGCTTGTGCGGCCGGGAAACGTTGAGCGTATTCCAGCCCATGTGCGGAATTTTCAGCTGCGGATCGTCGGGCGTGATGCGATCGACCTCGCCGGCAATCCAGCCCAGCCCGTCCGTGACTTCGTATTCACGGCCGCGGTCGGCCAAGAGCTGCATGCCGACGCAGATGCCGAAGAACGGCCGACCTCTCTGCAGCACGGCTTCCTCGATCGCCTCGACCATGCCGTCGATCGCATCAAGTCCGCGCCGGCAATCGGCGAAGGCGCCGACGCCCGGCAGTACCACACGATCGGCGGCTGCCACCGTGCACGGATCGTTGGTTACGACAATAGGCTGATCGAGGCCGGCATCATGCGCGGCGCGCTCGAAAGCCTTGGCGGCCGAGTGCAAGTTGCCCGAGCCATAGTCGACAATCGCGACACTCACCCGGCGCCTCCGGGCTCAGGAAACAGGCCGACGACGTCGGGCGCCGGAGATGTCCGTGGCGCTGGTGGTTGTGGCGCCGGTGGCGGACCCGGAGGCGAGGCGGACGGCCCAGGACGCGCGCCGGAAGTGCGGCTGAGCCAGGCATCAAAAAAACGGCGCTCGGCGTCTTCAAGAGTATCGCCGCTGACGACACCGACATATTTCCAGCCGCGCCGCGCCAGCTTAAAGCGCCGCAAGGTCGCCGCCTCGATGCCGACCAGCAGCGCGATCAGAAATCCGATCAAGACCAGCAGCGGACTGGAAATCCCAACATACCGCAGCACCGTTTCCAGGCCGACGACAACAGCTATGTAGATCAGCAGGATCAGCCACATCCGGTGCCACAGCATCCACAGCACCGAACACAAGAACGCCCAGAAATAGAAGCCGTCGCGGACGAAGACGAATCGCTCCGGGTTGGGCGCAGCTTCCGTAGCGCGCAGTGGCGGTTCATGGACGGTGTAAACGGACATTGCTTATTCCAATGTTGTTAGAGACGGCAGCACATACAAGGCCGGGGCCTAGCCGCCGAGCGTGCCCTTGGTCGAGGGTACTTCATGGGCGGCCCGCGGATCGATAGCGATCGCCGCCCGCAGCGCGCGCGCCAGACCTTTGAAGCACGATTCGGCAATATGATGGTCGTTGGTGCCGTAAAGCGTCGCGACATGGAGCGTCATCGCCGCGTTGATGGCGAAGGCCTGAAACCATTCCTGCACCAGCTCGGTGTCAAACGAGCCCACTTTGTCGCGCACAAACTCGGCGCTGAACACCAGAAACGGCCGGCCGGAAATGTCGATGGCGACGCGCGTCAGCGCCTCGTCCATGGGTACGTGCACGTCGGCGTAGCGGGTGATGCCTTTCATGTCGCCAAGCGCCTGCTTCACCGCCTGGCCGAGCGCGATGCCGACGTCCTCAGTAGTGTGATGATGATCGATGTGCAGATCGCCCTTGGCCTTGATGTCGAGGTCGATCCGCGCGTGACGCGCCAGGAGATCGAGCATGTGATCGAGAAAGCCGATGCCGGTCGCGATCGACGCTCGCCCTTCGCCGTCGAGATCGACGGCGACCTCAACGCTGGTCTCTTTTGTAGTCCGTTTCACGGATGCCTTACGCATCGTATTCTCCGCGGCGCGCGGCGCTTTTTATCAGGGGTTTACCCGCTTCGCCATCGTCGGCGCAGCGGATTTGCAATACCGCCAACCAAGTCATAAATCATCCGCTGAACAAAGGCTTTTCAGCACATGTTACCTGCCGAATCCGGCCAATCCGCCCTCTGGCACGGCACGACGATCCTGACTGTCCGCAAGGACGGCATTGTCGCCGTTGGCGGCGACGGCCAGGTGTCGATCGGCCAGACCATCGTCAAAGCCAATGCCCGCAAGGTGCGCCGTCTTGGCGGCGGCGAGGTGATCGGCGGCTTCGCCGGCGCGACCGCCGACGCCTTCACGCTGTTCGAGCGGCTGGAATCGAAGCTCGAACAATACCGCGGCCAGCTGATGCGCGCCGCTGTCGAACTCGCCAAGGATTGGCGCACCGACCGCTACCTTCGCCGTCTCGAAGCGATGATGATCGTCGCCGACAAGGACGTGTCGCTCGTGCTCACCGGCACCGGCGACGTCCTCGAACCCGAGGCGGGCATTGTCGGCATCGGCTCGGGCGGGAATTATGCGTTAGCCGCCGCCCGCGCGCTCAGTGATGGTCCGCTCGATGCCGAGGCGATTGTGCGCAAGTCGCTCGACATCGCCGCCGACATTTGTGTCTACACCAACCGGAACGTCACCGTCGAAACGTTGAAGAGCGCCTGAACGATGGTGCCCGGCTCCTACAGCTTTCGCCCGATGGCAGCGGCCGATCTGCCAACAATCGCGCGCTGGCTCGCGACGCCGCACGTCGCGGAATGGTGGGGCGATCCGCAACAACAATTTGCCCTGGTGAGCGGCGATCTCGATCACCCGTCGATGCAACAATTCATCATCGCAATCGGCGACCGTTCCTTCGCCTATCTGCAATGCTACGATCCGGCGGCATGGCCCAATCACGGTTTCGGCGCGATTGCGGACGATGCGCGCGGCATCGATCAATTTATCGGTGAGGCGGACTTCCTCGGCCAAGGCCATGGCTCGCGCTTCATCCGCGCTTTTGTTGATGACCTGTTGAAGGCCGGCACACCTTTGGTCCTGACCGATCCCAGTCCGGAAAACATCCGCGCCATCAGGGCATACGAAAAGGCCGGCTTTCAAACATATGGCCCGGTACAGACGCCCGATGGCAGCGCAGTCCTGATGGTACGCGACGCATGAGTGATTTTTCCCCCCGCGAAATCGTCTCCGAGCTCGATCGCTTTATCGTCGGACAGGGCGACGCCAAGCGCGCCGTCGCGATTGCGTTACGCAATCGGTGGCGGAGGCTTCAGCTTGACGATCGGCTGCGCGAAGAAGTGCTGCCGAAGAATATTCTGATGATCGGTCCCACCGGCGTCGGCAAAACCGAAATCTCCCGCCGTTTGGCAAAGCTCGCCGGCGCGCCGTTCCTGAAAATCGAGGCGACGAAATTCACCGAGGTCGGTTACGTCGGCCGCGACGTCGAGCAGATCGTCCGCGACCTGGTCGAGGTTGCCATCGCGCTGACCCGGGAAAAGAAACGCAAGGACGTTCAGGCCAGAGCCCAGCAGGCCGCCGAAGCCCGGGTGCTCGATGCCCTGGTCGGCGCCAACGCCAGCGCATCGACCAAGGAGGCGTTCCGCCGCAAGCTGCGGGCCGGCGAGCTCAACGACAAGGAGATCGAGATCGAGGTGCAATCGTCCGGCGGCATGCCGCTGTTCGAAATCCCCGGCATGCCCGGTGCGCAGATGGGCGCCATCTCGATCGGCGACATTTTCGGCAAGCTCGGCGGCGGGCGCACCAAGACCCGGCGCGTCACGGTGCACGATTCCTACGAAATCCTGATCAACGAGGAATCCGACAAACTGCTCGACACCGAGCAGCTGACGCAGGAAGCCATCAAGACAGTGGAAAACAACGGCATCGTCTTTCTCGATGAGATCGACAAGATCTGTGCGCGTGACGGCCGTATCGGCGGCGACGTTTCGCGTGAAGGCGTGCAGCGCGATCTCTTGCCGCTGATCGAAGGCACCACCGTCGCGACCAAGCATGGCCCGGTGAAGACCGACCACATCCTGTTTATTGCATCAGGCGCGTTTCACACCGCGAAGCCGTCCGACCTCCTGCCCGAACTGCAAGGCCGGCTGCCGATCCGCGTCGAGTTAAAACCGCTGACACGCGACGATCTGCGCCGCATTCTGACCGAGCCCGAGGCCTCGCTGATCAAGCAGTACATCGCGTTGATGCGCACCGAAGGCCTGGTGCTGGAGTTCTCCGAGGACGCGATCGACGCCGTCGCCGATACCGCGGTAGCGGTGAATTCGAGTGTGGAGAATATCGGTGCGCGGCGGCTGCAGACGGTCATCGAGCGGGTGCTCGACGACGTCTCTTTCACGGCCTCCGATCGTTCAGGCGAAACCGTCAAGATCGATGCCGCTTATGTGCAACAGCACGTCGGCGATCTCGCCAAGAACACCGACCTGAGCCGGTTTATTCTGTGAGGCGTTGCGCGGACATCAGCCGCGTAGAAACGTCGGACCCTGCCGCTCGCGGCTGATTTCGCGGATGATCGCCATCCACTTCTCAACCTGGGCAAAGGCGCGCTTGTCGGCGGTATCGTTACGCGTTGCGTGGGATTTTGACTGCGGATCGGCGGTTTCGGACATGGCGACGTTGCTCCAACAATGGGAGTAATTTTCGCCGATTTTGATGGCGGTTTGTCGTCTCCGCTCCGATTTTCCGATCGTTAAGGTTAAGAAGCGCCGCGACAGCGAAGCGTGGGTCCGTTCTGGAAACCGGCGGCGATTGTTGCCGATGATCGGCTAACGGGCGCGCCGCAACCGGACATAAAGCGCGCCTTGCCCGCCATGACCGAGATGAGCATCCTCAAAGCCGACAACGAGCGATCGAAATTCCGGCAGTGAAAGCCACATTGGCACCTGGCGCTTTAATACGCCCCGCTCACCCGCGCCATCGTTCCGGTCCGCTGCCTTGCCGGTTCCTTTGCCGGTTACGACCAGCGCTATCTTTACGCCGTCTGACTGCGCATCGCGCAGGAAGCGCAACAGCTCCGCATGCGCCTTGGTCTGCGTAAAGCCATGCAGGTCGAGCCTAGCCTCGATCGGCTCGCGGCCGCGGGCTACCCGTTTCTTCAACTTTCGGCCGAGCGGCGCGAGTGGCGGTGCCTGCCTTTCTGGTACTGCCGGTGCTGTCGCAACCCGGCGCGTCACCTCGCGCGGTGCTGGCACGGTTTCGCCGCTGTCGCCGATTGCGATTGCTTCAGCAGGCTCGGCGGATTCCTTTCGCGCCCGGTGCATGGGCTTGATCGACCGCACGATGCCGGTCCACAGCGCGCGTTCTTCGTCGCTCAAAGAACGCCGCCGGGTCATCGTTTTCGCTGCGCGATGGGCTTCTGATCCGCTTCCGCCGGTTTGGCTTCCGGAAGCGGCACGTCGTCTACGGTCGGATCGATCATTGTCGTGGTGTCGAAGCGTGCGAAGAAGCTCGTTGGCCGTTCCGGCGGCAACGGCACATCACTCGCGGCCACGACCGGGTCGAGCTCGCGGGGCACCAGCATCACGAACTGGCCGGGATTGCGAATGCGCCCCGCGATCTGCGCTGCTTCCTCGCCGGCGCCGAAATAGATGTCTGCACGCGCAGGTCCGACGATAGCGGAGCCGGTATCCTGCGCGAACATCAGCCGGCGAAACTTCGTGCCGGCCTTTTCGTTGGCGATCGGCAGATCGGCCGAAATAAAGAATGGCGTGCCATAAGCGTGCAAGGATCGATCGACCGCAATCGAACGGCCGGGCACCAGCGGCACACCCTGCGCGCCGACCGCTTCGTCCTCGGTCGACAAATCGGTAATGCGGAAGAAGACGTAGGATTTGTTCTGCCGCCGCACATCTTTTGCTGCATCCGGATTGGCTTCCATCCATTCGCGGATGCGCTGCATCGTTACTTCGTCCTTGGGCATCAGCTTGCGTTGGACAAGGACCCGACCGACCGGCGTATAGGGCCAGCCATTATGCGAATCGTAATTGAGGCGCAGGATGGTGTGGTCTTCCAATCTGATCCTCGCCGACCCCTGGATCTGTGCAAACAGGACATCGACCTGGCTGCGCACCCAACAAATCTCCAGATGCCAGCCGTCAAGTGCGCCATCCTCGATCTCGCCGCGGTCATAATACGGCACGATGTGGCGGCGACCGAAGCGCCGACCGACCTTCACACCCTTGCTCGGGAACATATCGCCAAGCTTGCGGCGGCCTGAGGCGATGAGGTTGGGCGGACGACGATAAAGCGGCGCCGTGAATTCGCCGGTAGGCACACGCGAGCCGTCGATGATCGGCTCGTAATATCCGGTGAGGAAGCCGTCGGTGTCGCCGAGCTTGTTGATGCGCAGCGGGCGAAAATTTTCTTCGAAGAATTTGCGCGCACCATCCTCTTCGAGCGGAATGGCGGCTACGGCGCGTTCGCAGACAGCTCTCAGCGCATCGCCCATCGCCGATGAATCGCGCGCGGCCGGCCGATGTTTCAGCGCTCGGCAGCTGTCCAAAAAGGACGCAAAGGCGGTCGCGTGATCGTCGCCCGCCCAGCCGTCGAGTTTGCTCCACTCGACCGGCTCATATTGGATGTCGGGTGATTTGAGCAGTCCCAGGCCGGCGCTGTTGGCCGCAGTCAAGCCAGCGGCGCCAGCGAACACTATGGCGATGAGCAAAACGCAACAACGTGCCGCCATCGGCCTTACTGTCCGGCTTCGGTTGCAACAACCTTCCAGTTGGGATCGCGCGACGAGACATCGCGCGCGAACGTCCACACATCGGTAACGTCGGTCACTTTCTCGGCGTTGCCATCGATCACGTTGCCGGATCGATCGCGGGTCGCGGAGACAAGCTTGGAGACGAAGCGCATTGTGATCTGAGCGTTGCGGGCACGCAACTCAGCGGCGGTGATGGTCGAGCCATCAATGGAAACAAACCGCGTCTCGGCGGTTTCGCCCCGGCTTTCGCGCTCGGTGATTGCGGTATCGAAGCCGTCAAAGACTTCGCGCGACAGCAGACTGCGAAGCTGGCGACGATCGCCTTCGGCGAAAGCAGTCACAATCATTTCATAGGCGGCGCGTGCGCCGGTGATGAAGTGCTTGGCGTCAAAACTTGGATCCGCCGCCGCAATGGCGTCCAGTCCCGTCGCCACCGTAGATCCGGTTTCGGCGACGCCTTTCCAGCGATCCGCCGGCGGCGGCGTGACCTCGGCAGGTCGCGAAGGCGCCGGTTCGGTCGGACGCGGCGGCAAGGTTACGACCTTGTCGGTTGCCGGGCTGCGCACCGCGTCCCGAGCCGAATAAGGATCATAGGGCGGTCGCTCGCGGCCGGTGCGCTGGCCCAAAACGCTGCGAAGCCGCAGGAAAATGAAAACTGCGAGCGCCAGGAAGATGATGGTGTAAATGTCGAACAAGTCTCAAATCTCTCGGCGTCAGACCCGGCTGGGGACGTTAGACCTTAATCGCGGCTCCCAAGTGGCAAATCCGCGGGAGAGCAGCCGGTCCCCGCTCTATGTAGGCACCCAGGGAGAACCATCCAGTAGCGGTTTTCCGAAACGCGTGCCCTAAGCCAAACCTTAGACGATAGCTATCGCCGCGCCAACATCGTAGCTGCATGACCCCTTCCGGTAGTGCCGCGGCAGGAGCCGAAGAAGAGCGGTGTTTTGGTGACGTGCTTTTAGGCATTCGCGCCGAAATTGGCCATATGTCGCCGCCCGCGATGCCGTCACGCCATTGTTCGACCCGCTTGGCTGTGATAGCAACCCAAAGCCTACCTTTCCGGGACATAACGGCATGTCAACCACGAACGGCGGTCCTCAACCGCAGCCGGCAATCCCTCACATCGGCGTCCTCGCTCAATATGTGAAGGATTTATCATTCGAGAATCCGAACGCTCCTCGTTCGATGGGGCCCGGCGCGCAACAACCGAGCATCAATATCCAGGTCAATGTGGATGCCGCGCCGATCAATGCCGGTCCCACCCCCGGAACCGATTTCGAAGTTACGCTTCGCATCGAAGGCAAAGCCGAAGCGCAAGGCATGATGCTGTTCAGTTTCGAACTGATCTTTGCCGGCGTCTTCCGCATCCAGAATGTGCCGGCCGAAAGCCTGCAGGCTGTCGTGCTGATTGAGAGTCCGCGCCTGTTGTTTCCGTTCGCGCGCGAGATTATCGCCACCGCGGTGCGCAACGGCGGGTTCGCTCCGCTGCTGCTTGATCCGATTGATTTCGTCGCGCTGTACCGGCAACGCCTCGCGGCCGCTCAAGCCGTGCCGCCGTCCACCGCTCAATCAGAGCTGACGTAATCCCGCCAGATTGCGCTTTCGCCGAGCGTCGCGATAAACGCCCGATGCGCTGTGCGCTCTTCGTGGGTGATCGCAACGGCAAGCGGGACCAGACGCTCGCGCACGATGATCGGCTCGCCGAACGCGCGCTCCGGCAAGGTAGCCTGCGAAAGCACCAGTTGCGCCTGGCGCGCGCCGATCAGCTCGACGTAAACTTCGGCAAGAAGTTCGGCGTCGAGCAACGCGCCATGCTTGGTGCGGCGGGAATTGTCGATCGCATACCGCGCACAGAGATCGTCCAGCCGGTTTGATCCGCCGGGATGTTTTCGGCGCGCAATCAACAGCGTATCGACCATGCGTTCGCGCGCGATCAGCGGCCGGCCGGCGCGCTCAAGCTCGGCATTGAGAAATCCGATATCGAACGCGGCGTTGTGGATGACCAGCGGTGCATCGCCGAGAAAGGCAATCAGATCGTCGGCGACTTCGGCGAAAAAGAACTTGTCCTTGAGGAACTCATCGCTGAGGCCGTGAACCCCGAATGCCTCCGCCGGCATGCTGCGTTCGGGGTTGAAGTAGCGGTGAAATGTTTGGCCGGACGGGATGCGGTTGACCAGCTCGACACAGCCGACCTCGACCAGGCGATGGCCGTCCAGGGGATCGAGACCGGTTGTCTCGGTATCCAGTACAATCTCGCGCATCTAACGTCTCACGCCGCGCCATGCCGCATGCCGGCTCACGAATCACCGGCGCTTTCGCGCATCTTAGTCACCGCCAGCAAGATGTCGCGCACCTGCACCCGGGCATGATCGAACGACCGGGAGCTATCCACGATAAAGTCGGCGCGCCGGCGCTTTTCGGCATCCGGGATCTGTTTGGCAAGGAGCGCGCTGAATTTCTCCTCGGTCATGCCGGGCCGCTCGAACGCGCGTTGACGCTGGATCTCGGCAGGCGCCGACACCACAACGACGGCGTCGCAGCCGCCCTGTCCGGCAGTCTCGAACAGCAGCGGAATATCGAGGACGACCACCGGCGCACCACGGGCCGCCGCATCGGCCAGAAATCTGTCGCGAGCAGCCGCGACCAGCGGATGCACAATGGCTTCCAGCCGGGCGAGCGCTGCAGAATCGCCGAGAACCATTTTTGCAAGTTTGGTGCGATCGACTTTGCCGTCGGCGGTGGCGCCCGGAAATGCGCTTTCGATGGCGGGCGCGGCTTCACCCTCGTAAAGCCGATGCACGACCGCGTCGGAATCATGAACCGGCACACCAAGCTCGGCAAAAAATTGCGCGGTCCGCGATTTGCCCATGCCGAGCGAGCCGGTCAGACAAAGAATGAAAGGCCGCGCGCGGTTCATGAACCGCTCATGATGTGAGACATCCACGCCGCCGGAGAAAATCGAGCGCTGCCAACAGCGGCAGTCCGAGGATCGTGAAATAGTCGCCTTCCACGCGCTCGAACAGTTGAACGCCGGGGCCTTCAATCTGGTAGGCGCCCACGCTCGCCATTGCCGCATCGCCAACCGTATCAAGATACGAATCGAGGAACCGATCGGATAGCGGGCGCATCGTCAGCCGCGCCGAGCCGACGTATTCGAACAACACGGTCGCATCCTGCATGAACGCGATGGCCGAATGGAGTTCATGGCTGCGGCCCGAAAGCGCGCCAAGCTGCGTGCGAGCCGCCGTGCGATCCGCCGGTTTGGCAAAACGTTTGGCGCCCAGTGCCAGGGTTTGATCGGCGCCCAAGACCAACCGTCCGGGTCGGAGTGCGGCGATCACCGAGGCTTTCGCACGCGCAAGCAGTGCAGCAATTTCGACCGGGGCCGCCGCCGGCTCCGCACCTGCTTCCAAACCGCGCTCATCAATGTCGGCCGGATGTAATTCAATCGGAATCCCCGCAGCTTCAAGCAGTGTCCGGCGCGCGGCACTCCGTGATGCAAGCAAAAGCGGATCGGAAGCAAGCCACAGCGACATCGCTCATGAGGCCATATGCCGGCGACGTTCACCGAGCAGCGCCATAACTGCGGCGGCTGTTTCCTCGATCGAACGGCGCGTGACATCGATCAGCGGCCAATTGTGCTTGGCGCAAAGCCGCCGCGAGGCGGCAATTTCCTCTGCCACCGACTGCTGGTCGATATACTTGTCGTCGTCACGATGCGCCTTGAGGCCGAGCAGGCGGTTCTGCCGAATCTGCACGATGCGCTCGGCCGTTGCGAACAGGCCGACGACCAGCGGACGCTTCAGTTGCTCAATTAGAGGTGGCAGCGGCACGCCGGGCACCAGCGGAACATTCGCCGTCTTCACGCCGCGATTGGCGAGGTAAATCGAAGTCGGCGTCTTCGAGGTCCGCGATACGCCGACCAGCAGAACGTCAGCCTCTTCCAGATCATCGGTCAACTGGCCGTCATCATGCAGCATGGTGTAGTTCAGCGCGTCGATGCGGCGAAAGTATTCGGCATTGAGGGTGTGTTGAGCACCGACCTTATGGGTTGATTCGGCGCCGAGATAAGCTTGAAACAGGTGCAACACCGGACCAAGGATCGAAAGGTACGGCAAACCAAGTGACCGGCACTTTTCCTCGAGCTTGGCGACCAAATTCCCCTGCAGCAGCGTATAAAGCACGATGCCGGGCGATTCCTCGATTTCGGCAAGCACACGATCAAGTTGCTTTTGCGTACGAACCAGAGGGTGAATGTGTTCGACCGGCATCACCTTGGTGTATTGCGCCGCTGCCGCCCGCGCGACGGTGATCAAGGTCTCTCCGGTGGCGTCGGAGACCAAATGCAGGTGAAAATATCCGGCCGTAAGTGTCATCGGAACGGTTGAAGAAGCTGTTGATGACTGGGGAGAAGGCCACGGTCTTTGCGGTCATGCAAGGGCAATAGCCGGCGTCGCAAGGAATCCATCCACATACGTCCCGTTCGGTATACGAAATGGTGCCTCAAGCCGAGTAGCGGTGAAATGTGGATAAGAACCAAGGAACCTGACAAGATCGACGCAAAAAAAGCAGCTCCATACGCATCCAAACGGCCTGGATCGATTATCACTGTGTCATTGGGAATATGTGGGTAGACCGTGGATGGCGTGTGCGAACAAAGGTATGAGTCCAATCAACGGCTCTAACAACTACAACAGATTCTAGTAGATTTGATTTGAGTTAGGATAGGAGCGTGGTGACAGTTCTCGAACGCAATCCGCTACTGAGCGTTCTGGCCGGCAAGCGCGAGCCGATCCCGCCGATCTGGCTGATGCGGCAAGCCGGAAGATATCTTCCCGAATACCGGGCGATTAGGGCAAAAGCGGAGACCTTTCTCGATCTTTGCTTCGATCCTGTACGGGCTGCGGAGGTGACGCTGCAGCCGATCCGTCGCTTCGGGTTTGATGCCGCGATCCTGTTTTCCGACATTCTCGTAGTTCCGCACGCGTTGGGTCAGCGTGTGTCTTTCGAGGAGGGTGGCGGTCCGAAGCTTGATGCGATGAAGGATGCGTCCGCGCTGAAAAGCGTGCATGCGGATATCGATCACACCAAGCTTGAACCGGTCTACGAGGCAATCGCACGGGTGAAGCAAGATCTGACCCCGGCGGTGGCACTCCTGGGATTCTGCGGCGCACCGTGGACGTTGGCTACTTACATGATCGCAGGACACGGAACTGTCGATCAGCAGCCTGCGCGATCGTTTGCCTATCGATTTCCGAACGAGTTTGGCGGACTCATCGACACGCTGGTTGAGGCGTCAATAAGCTATTTGATCCGCCAGTTTGCAGCCGGCGTTGATGCGGTTCAGATTTTTGACACTTGGGCGGGAAATTTACCGGCGGGTGAATTCCGGAAATGGTGTGTGGAACCATGCGCGCGTATTGTTGGCGCAGTGCGCAAAGAAGTTCCTGGCGCAAAGATCATTGGCTTTCCGCGCGGCGCCAGCACCGGGCTGGAATCGTATCTTGGAGCCGTGGCGGTCGATGCAATCGGGTTGGATTGGACCATGGAGCTTGGGTTCGCGCGCGATCACATCCAGACGCGCCGACCGATTCAAGGCAATCTCGATCCGCTGGCGCTATTGGTCGGAGGTGAAGCGCTCGATCGCTCGATCGATGTGATCGTTGAAAATCTCTCGGGTGGACCGTTCATTTTCAACCTCGGCCACGGTGTCCTGCCGGAGACGCCCGTTAGCCACGTCGAGCGTCTCGTTGCACGCGTGCGCGGCACGCCGGCGTGCGCGTAGTGGTCAGACTCCGCAGGATTGAAAGTGGATGAACCTGTACCTCTGGCTCAAAGCGTTTCACATCATTGCCGTCATCGCCTGGATGGCGGGAATGCTCTACCTGCCACGTTTGTTCGTCTATCACTGCGCTGCCGAAAAAGGGTCGGTGCAGTCGGAAACCTTCAAGCTCATGGAGCGCCGGTTGCTCCGCGGAATCATCAATCCGGCGATGATCGCAACCTGGGTGCTGGGGCCTTCGCTGGCCTGGCTGGGGCCTGATTCTCGCTACGGATGGTTCGGCCCCGGGTGGCTGCAGGCCAAGATTGTCCTGGTTTTGGTGCTATCGGCGTTGCATGGATTCTTTGCCCGATGGGTTAAGGATTTTGCCGCCGATCGCAACCGGCATTCTCCTCTATTCTATAGAATTATCAATGAGATACCAACGGTTTTGCTGATCCTGATCGTGCTGCTCGTGGTGCTGAAACCGTTTTGAAGTTGATGCGTTTTACGGTGCACAGTTTGTCTAACCTCTTGCCTGAAGTGCATTCTTTTCCTATGTTGATGGCATCCCACCGAACGTAGGCGGATGCGGTTTGAGTCTTTGGCTCCACGGAATGGAGCCGGCTTAGGCATCGGGCCGGGAGCTTAAACGCTCCTTCTTGCCCAAGACCTGCGGTTTCTTTCTTCCAGCCAGCGTTGCTTTTCTGTCCCTCACCCGCTGGCCCGATTTCCATAGGACATTCCTGTATGCGGGAAATGAAACTCCAAGAACTAAAAACCAAAACTCCAGCGGAGCTGGTCTCCTTTGCGGAGGAGCTTGAAGTCGAGAACGCCTCGACGATGCGCAAACAGGAGCTGATGTTCGGCATCCTGAAACAACTCTCGGCGCGTGAAACCGATATCGTCGGCGAAGGTGTTGTCGAAGTACTGCCGGACGGCTTTGGCTTTCTGCGCTCGCCGGAAGCGAATTATCTGCCCGGCCCCGACGACATTTACGTTTCGCCCTCGCAAATCCGGCGCTTTGGCCTGCGTACCGGCGACACCATCGATGGTCACATCCGCAGCCCGAAGGAAGGCGAACGTTACTTCGCTTTGCTCAAGGTCAACTCGCTCAACTTCGAGGACCCGGAGAAAGCGCGCCACAAGGTCAACTTCGACAATTTGACGCCGCTCTATCCGGACGAGTGGCTGAAGATGGAATTCGAAGATCCGACCAAAAAGGATCTCTCGGCCCGGGTGATCGACATCGTCGCGCCGGTCGGCAAGGGCCAGCGCGCCTTGATCGTGTCGCCGCCGCGCACCGGCAAGACCGTGCTGCTTCAGAACATCGCGCACTCGATCACGCACAATCATCCGGAGTGCTATCTGATTGTGCTCCTGATCGACGAGCGGCCCGAGGAAGTCACTGATATGCAACGTTCGGTGAAGGGCGAGGTGATCTCCTCGACCTTCGATGAGCCGGCGGTACGCCATGTTCAGGTCGCCGAGATGGTGATCGAGAAGGCCAAGCGCCTGGTCGAGCATGGCCGCGACGTGGTGATCCTGCTCGACTCGATTACCCGGCTCGGCCGCGCTTACAACACCGTGGTGCCGTCATCCGGCAAGGTGCTCACCGGCGGCGTCGACGCCAACGCCCTGCAGCGTCCGAAGCGCTTCTTCGGCGCCGCGCGCAACATCGAGGAAGGCGGTTCGCTGACCATCATCGCCACGGCGCTGATCGATACCGGCAGCCGCATGGACGAAGTGATCTTCGAAGAGTTCAAGGGCACCG
>Ga0335085_10005444_pt1 | contig 20426 bp, 15 predicted proteins | sample Lox_Sample_45_FD_206712 | JGI IMG/M metagenome (GOLD analysis project Ga0335085, IMG submission 206712) | Soil microbial communities from Loxahatchee National Wildlife Refuge, Florida, United States - Lox_Sample_4.5 | ecosystem: Environmental > Terrestrial > Soil > Wetlands | place: USA...
GTTCTGCCACTTCGAAAGGCTTCACGAGAAATGGGATGTGGTTTTCCTGCAGGAAGGCGCGCAGGTCCGCCTCAGCCAGCGCCGAAAAGGTGAAGAGCACGCGCTTTTGCATGTCGGGAGCGTTCTCTCCCAGCCAGCGGTACACGTCAACCACCGTCCATCCCCCGGGCATTTTGCCATTGAAGACTATCGCGTCGAAGGTCTGGGTCAAAACCTTGCCTTGCGCGTCGTTCGTGTTCATGCAGGTCACAACCTGCGCGCCCGCCCCGGCAAGCACGTCGCGCTCAAACTCCAGGACGGCTTCTTCGTCTTCCACCAGCAGAATCCGCCCTTCAATGGCCAACTCATGATGCGATGCCGGTACGACCTGCTCGGGCATAACACTTTGCCCGGCCGAGGGAAGGCGAATCTCAATGCTTGCGCCGCCTTCCTGGCGGTTGCGCGCCGAAATGTCCCCGCCATGCTCTTTGATAATTCCGTAGCAGATGCTTAGGCCAAGGCCGGTGCCTTTGCCCACGCTTTTTGTGGTGTAGAAGGGATCGAAAATGCGATTCGGCTCCTTAATGCCAGGCCCGGAATCCTGAAACTCCACGTGCACCTTGCTGCCTTCCGAATATACGCACACCCGGAGCGAGCCGCCTTTCCCCATTTCCGCCATCGCATCCAGAGCGTTATTGATGATGTTGAGAAATACCTGCTCCAGTTGGTGGGGATCCGCCACCACTCCCGGAAGGTCCTGCTGGATTTCGCGCTCCAAACGAATGCCGTTGACCTTCAGATCGTACTCGCGCAGCACCAGTGTTTCTTCCACCACCTTGCGCACATCGATGCGGTAACGCTGCGGCTTCCGTTGGCGCGCGAACGACAACAGGTTCTGCACCACGCGATGGGTGCGTTGAGCCTGGCGGAAGAGTTTGCTTACGAAGTCCGAAGCGCGGGTTTCGAGCGGTTCGCCCTCAAGCAGTTGCGCATAGCCCAGAATGGCGGTCAGGGGATTGTTCAGCTCATGGGCGACGCCGGAGATGAGTTGTCCCACGGCCGACATCTTTTCGCTCTGCAACAACTGCTCCTGCGTCCGCCGCAAGTCCTCGTACGCCCGCGAAGTTTCCTCGTAGAGCCGCACTTTTTCGATGGTGGTAGCCAACTGCCTTGCCGTGGCTACCAGGAAATTTTCGTCACTGCCGTTGTATTTTCGCCCGGCCTCGCGGCGGATTCCCATGATCCCCAGGGGGTGTTCCCTTCCCCACAGCACCACCCACACCGACGTTCCCCCATCCTCCCCGGAGATGAATCGTGCCAGGGACGGCGGCAGGTGGGGCAGGTACTCGGCCGTAATCACTTCCGTCCGCGAGCGTGTAACCAGGTCGCCAAAGCCATCCGCCAGGACCACCTCGGTCCGCGCACTCTGCGGGCCGCTACCCCAATCCGCCCGACGGCGAAACGTTCCGCTGTTGTCGTCGGAGACGTAGATGGAGCCGGCCTGGGCTTCCAGCAACAAGATGATCTGCCGCAAGGTGAGGTTGAGAATTTCGTCCATGTCAAAAGACTGACTGGCGATCATGGCCATCGCATTCAAAGCGTTCAGTTCGCGGTTGCGGCGTCGAATCTCATCTTCCGCATGTTTTTTTTCCGTGACATCCAGCAGGAATCCTTGATATCGCTCGATTTTCCCGGTGGCATCGCGGGTTGCAAAACTGCTTTCCATGGCGGTCAGCAAGCTGCCGTCCCGGCGGCGCAGCAAAACCTCAAAATTGCGGACAAAGTTGTAGGCTTCCACCTGCCGGCGGAAGGCCGCTCTTTGATCCGACGAGGCATAGACCTGCGTATCCAACTGCAGTGACATCATTTCCTCGCGGTTGTTGTAACCCAGCATACGTACAAAAGCGTCATTGCAGTCCTGCAACGTGCCGTCGGGAGTAGCGACAAACACACCTTCCTGCATCTGTTGAAACAGCAGTCGATACTTTTCCTCCGCCACTTTTCGGTCGGTGACGTCGCGCACTACGTGGATGGTCCCCTGCAGATCGTTTCCCTTCTCCCGGTACGAGGAGGTAGACACCATGGAGAATCCGCCGAAGCACGGGTCGGCGCCCTCATAGGAGGGCTTGCCGCTCTCGCAATACGGGCAGCCGGTCCACTCCCCGTGATCGCGGGGCAGGGACACCTCGCACGTGGTTCCGATTACATCCGCAGGAGCGCGGCCGAGCCGGCGAAGCAGCGCCAGGTTGGCCTTCATGATGCGGAATTTGGAGTCGTGCAACAACACGGCATCCTGGATCGAATCGAAAGTGTTGGTCCACTGCCGGTGGGAACGCAGGATTTGCTCCAATAGCCGCAGATTCTCCACCGCCAGGCCAAGCTGATGCGCCGTGGTCGCGAGGAAATCCATTTCTTCCGGCGTGTAAGCGATGTTTCTCTTGCTGCCGAGGGTTAAAGTGCCGATCACCGATTTCTTACCCAGTACCGGCAAAAGAACACAATGATTAAAGCCCTCTCTCTTCAAATAAGGGCGAGCGCTGGGGTCGGTAGATGACAAGGTCAACGTCACCGGTTTGCCCAATTGCAGGCTGCGCTCAAAAGCATCGTCGTGCGGGACCGTGGTGCGCTCGCGCAGGAACTCCGCCGAGAGCCCGATCTGCTGGACAATGACCATGCTCTTGCCTTCCAGCAGACGGAACCAGCCGGCATCGGCATTCATGAGGGATTTCAGTTCGGCCAGGGCAGTCTCGAGCATGGGTCCGGGTTGCAACGAGCGCACCATGCTGTTGGTAAGAGTCTGAATTACGCTCAGGCGCCGGGTGCGCAATTTCGATTCGTCGAGAACCACCAAAAGCATGCCGCTGCCTACCAGCAGATCGATGCTTTCTCCCCCAAAACTTAAAAGGCGGGCACTGGCTTCGCCCCATTCCGGACGGAGCAAGAGCATGCTGAGACCCAGCAGCCATGGGCCAATTTCCGCCCGGCCCCAACGGTAATGGATGAGCCGCACGGCCGCGGTGATCGCAATCAGCCGGTAACCGATCTCGAACACGAAACGCAAATCTGCCGATTGAGTCCACCAGATCGCCTGGGAAAGGGCGACCCCGGCGACTACGAACGCACCCAGCCCCAGGGGACGCAAAAATTTCCGGTCATGGGTATAAACGAGAATGGAGGCGGAAAATAGAAATACAGCTAAAACAAAACCCGCTTGCGATAAGGCGATTTCGGAGCGGGGCGGCCAAGGGACATTTTCCGATAGACTCCAGCGGGCACCCAGCTGCACGATCCAGCCGAGAATCCAGACGAGGAGATATCGTTCCCGAAAGGTACGGTAGACCACCAGGGTAACGGCCAGCACGATCAGCTCAGCGGATTGCTGAGCGATCAGCCTGGGAACCATCGCGTCCCCCGCATACCACATGTACCCGATGGGTATATTCATTGAGCCTGGCGGGGCAAACTACCCCTATCTTCTTTAGCATGCGGAAGCCCGTAACCAATGCGCTTTCCCCACCCCTTTAGTTACTTTGGATACCTCGGAAGTACGTTAGAATGAGCCGTAAACTATCCCATTCATGCCATCACCATCAGAACGCATTCTTGTCGTTGACGACGAGGAACCCATCCGCGAGATCGTCTGTTCCATGTTGATTGCGGGCGGGAAATACGATTGCGTGCAGGCCGGGTCCGGGGAAGAAGCGCTGGCCTTGCTGGAGTCGGGAGATGAGTTTGCCCTCATGCTCTCGGACCTGATGATGACCGGAATGGATGGACTGGCTTTACTGGAACGCGCCAAGGAGCGGGTGCCGGAAATGCCGGTGGTGATGGTGACCGCAGTGCACGACATTTCCGTGGCGCTGGCGGCTATTCGAAACGGCGCCTACGATTACCTGCTGAAACCTTTCGAGCGCGAACAATTGCTGGCCACCGTCCGCCGCGCGCTCGAAAACCGCCGCCTGAAAGTGGAGAATCGCGCCTACCAGACGAATCTGGAAAGTCTGGTCGAGGCCCGCACCCAGCAATTGCACAACACCATGCGCAATCTCGAGCGTTCTTATGACATTACGCTGGAAGCGCTGGGCGACGCGCTGGACTTGAAAGATGCCGAAACCGAAGGGCATTCCAAGCGGGTCACCGCCTTCACCATTGCCATTGCCAAACAAATGGGACTGAGCGATAAAGACATTCGTGTCATTGCGCGCGGCGCCTTTCTTCACGATATCGGCAAAATGGCGATTCCCGACGCGATCCTTCGCAAGCCCAGCAAGCTGACTCAGGACGAAGTAGCCATCATGCGGGAGCACTGCTATCGCGGCTATCAGATGCTGCGGAAGATTCCTTTTCTGAGCGAGGCCTCGGATATTGTGTATGCCCACCAGGAAAAATACGACGGCACCGGCTACCCGCGCGGACTGAAAGGCGACCAGATTCCCCTGGGGGCGCGCATCTTTTCGATTGCCGATACTCTCGATGCCATCACGTCCGACCGCCCCTACCGCCCGGCACAATCTTTAACCGCGGCACGCGACGAAATTCAGCGCTGGGCCGGCCGCCAGTTCGATCCGGAAGTAGTTCGTGTATTTCTTGCCATGCCGGAGAACATCTGGTCCGATTTGCGCAAGCAAATCAACTCCCAAAGCTATCGCTTCTCTTACACTGCCGCCGGCAAGAGTTAATCTGGGGAAAATTAGCCGTTACCCCGCGCAGCCCTTCCTGCGATTCAGTCCGCGGCCGCTTCTGTGGGAGTTGCGCCCCGTGGGCGCGTAAGTCAATATGAGGGCAATATGGCGGGGCTGAAGCCGCCGCCCTGATACGCGGCGTTCGGTGCTGGAGCCACATCGCGGCTTCTCTCCAGTCACTTGATTCTGGCTGGGTCGAGCGGGACATCCCGCTGGATTACCATCTGCACCGTGGCCCCGGCTTCCAGGCGGACATCCGAACCGCGCGTCAGCAGGGCAATCGCAGCTCCTACCGCCCCACCGACACCAGCGCCAATCCCGGCGCCCTTGAGCCCATTGCTGAGGCCTCCAATCACGGCACCGGTTGCCGCCGTGCCTGCGGCCTTCTCCACCTTCTCGCCGGTCTGGCGATCCTGCCGGATGGTTCCTTCCGCGTCTTTGATTGAGGTTTTCTCCGCCCCCGGAACATTCTCCACCGCCCCCGGCAGCAACACGGTATAGCCGCTGGGATAAATCAGCGTGGTGAAATGGATCAAAACTTCGGCTCTTCCCTTGACCCGTCCGGCACGCTCCACGCGGCTGATTCTGCCCTGCACATAAGTTCCTGCCGGCACGAGAATATGATCGTGCTGCACGATGGGAAAGGTGGTGGCTGCGTATACCGGATCGCCCTCCCGTGCGCTCTTGGTGGAGATGGCATGCTTCAGCGCCACCGGAACCTGCGTGCCCGCCGGAATGACTACCTGGCCGGCCGCCGAAGCCGATGGTGCTTCAACCGGATGATCCTGCGCCACAGCCAGCACGGAGAATAGAAGAAAGCAAAGAAGGGTTCGCATGGATGACCTCATCGGAAACTACCGATCTCTGCGGGCTTTCCAACCGAATGCGCCATTATAGGCCGACAGCCCCTTGGTAAGGAGGAAGGCTTCCAGTGGGATGCGCAGGAAAGAAATCCGAGTTGTATCGGCGAAGCCCCAGCTACTTGTAGATTAAATACTTCTCCCGCAACTGCTCAAACTGCTCCAGTGGATCCCGCCAATCTTCCGCAATCCGCCGCGGGTCCTGCCCCTGGGAGATTGCGTCGTACACACTGGGATTGGCCAGAATATCGATCATCTTCTCCATGTGAAATTGCTGCGGATATAGTTTGTGCAGAACGGCGGCGAGTTCTACCCCCAGCTCCGGCGCGTCCAGAGCATTGCGTTCCGTCACTATGAGATTTACGCCCTGGCAAACTTGTCCTGAATAGGCGCTGGCATCAGGAGTAAACTGCACGGGCACAAAGCGGACACCGGAAATCCTTCGCGCATTCAGATAGGCCGCCAATTCCGGCCCGTTGACCCAGGGTGCGCCCATCACTTCAAAGGGCGTATCCGTTCCTCGCCCCACGGAAACGTTCGTGCCTTCCACCAGAGCCACCCCCGGATAGAGCGCCGCCTCGGTCAGGCTCCGCAAATTCGGCGACGGATTTACCCACCTCAATGCCGTCGAGTCGAACCAGTCACCCCGCATCCAGCCCTGCATCGGAACAACAGTGAGGTTCGCATGGATGCCGCGCTCCGCGTTGAACATTTTTGCCAGCTCACCCATGGTCATGCCATGCCGCACCGGCAGCGGAAAATAATTCACGAAGCTCTGCCGTCCCGCGTCCGACATCGGCCCCTGCACAAACGATCCCGTAATCGGATTCGGACGGTCGAGCACGACGATCTCAATGCCCGCCTTCGCCGCGGCTTCCAGGAAATATCCCAGCGTGGTCTCGTAGGTATAGAATCGCGCGCCGGCGTTCTGCACATCCACGACCACCGCATCGAGCGTCTTCAATATCTCCAGCGACGGACGCCGCGCCGCGTCCGACGCCCCATAAACGCTGTAGACCGGAACCCCGGTCGCCGCATCGCGCGAGTTTCCAATGGCTGTGGTGTCCAGCGTGCCGGTCACCCCGTGTTCCGGGCTGAAGATCGCCTGCAGGTTCACTCCAGGCGCGTGCGCCAGAACGTCAATCGTGCGCCGCCCCTGGGAGTCCAGTCCCGTCTGGTTGGTCAGCACCCCAATCTTTTTCCTTCCTCCGGCTGCTTGCAGCAGGTCGAAATTGTGCGCCTCCAGAACGTCGATTCCCGTCTGCACACTTCCATTGCGCACGCTCACACGACGGGCCGCGGTCTGGGTTTCGTTGTATCCGGTAATACTCTGCCAGCGCAGCTTTTCCTTTTCACTCACGGTTAGGCGCAGCGCTGCCGTCACCGCGGTGGCAATCTCGCCGCGCATGGCAACCGCATTGCCCTTCCCCCGCGGATGCACTTGATTGGTCAGAACGATGATGAAGGTTCGGGTGGTGGGATCAATCCATAGCGACGTACCCGTAAATCCTGTGTGCCCGAACGATCCCACCGGCAACAGCTCGCCCCGATTCCAGGACAATGGTGAATCAATGTCCCAGCCGAGCCCGCGCAACACCTGTGCTGTCGGAGGCTGTTGCGGCGTGGTCATCTTTTCCACCGCAAGCGGGGAAAGCACGGCGCTGCCGTTTAATAGCGCCCGGGCAAATTTCGCCAGATCGTCGGCGGTCGAGAACACACCTGCATTGCCAGCTACCCCGCCCATTCGCCGCGCCGTAGGATCATGCACCACACCACGGAGCATGTGATTTCCTTCATCGTATTGCGTGGGGGCGATCTTGGGCCGCCATGCGGCCGGCGGCAGGAAGCGAGTGCGGGCCATGCCGAGCGGCGCAAAAATGTTTTCCGAACAGTAGCGGTCCAGCGGCACGCCGGAAACCCGCTCCACCAACGCCCCCAGCACCAGGAAGTTTATGTCGCTGTAGAGAAAACGCGAGCCCGGCGGCAAAATCGGCTTTATCTGGTAGGCGAGGCTCAATCCGGTGTCGCGTCCCTGCCAGGGCTGCTTCAAATCCAAGCCATCCGGGAGTCCCGAAAAGTGGGTAAGCAGCTCGCGTACGGTGATATCTTCTTTTTCGTTTTGTCCAAATTCAGGAATATATTTCACTACCGGATCGTTCAGCCGCAGCTTGCCTTTCTCTTCCAGTTGCATCACCGCGGTCGTCGTAGCCACAACCTTCGTCAGCGAGGCGATGTCGAAAATTGTGTCCACGGTCATTGGCTCGCGCCGCGGCTCGAGCGCGCGATGCCCGAACGCCTTGCGATACATCACCGTGCCGTCATGCCATACCAGCACCACCGCACCCGGCACCTGGTCGTCGCGGATCGCCTTTTGGACGATGGAATCGAGAACCGCCAGATGGCTGGTTGGGTTCGCTTTCGCACCCGCCTCACCCAGCGCCGGGACGGAGAAAACGGCAACTAACAAAACGACTGTCAGCCACAGCGGAAATCGGCGGATTGGGAGCTGCGAGGCAGCCTGAGCTGTGCCGACCGGGTTCTGCAGACGAGTGACTGCTCGCCGGCGAGGCATCCGCACCGAGTTTGTCCTGATTGTCCGGATATGGTGACTTTACACAACCTGCGGATACCGACTCAAGGAACTCAAGTAAGCAGCGCCCCGTTGGGCACTCCCTTCCCATTTCCTACCACATAGAACATTCCCCTCGACCATTGGCATCAAAAGAGGAATCCTGGGAGCGGCGAACTCTGCCACGACCGGCCACAGCAAGCCGCGAATGTTAGAATCCAGTCATTCCTCACGCAAGAATATCGATTGAATGACTGCCACGCCCAAGACCATTCCCTTTGTCAAAGCCAGCGCCTGCGGTAATGATTTCCTGATTATTGATGGCATGCACGCTCCGGCAAACATGGCAAAATTCAGCCAGCAGATCTGCGACCGGCACGACGGCGCAGGCGCGGATGGCGTGGAGTGGCTCTTCCCTGCTGCCGACGCCGACGTGCGCGCCCGCCTGTTCAATGCCGACGGTTCGGAAGCAGAAATTTCCGGCAACGGCACACGTTGCGTAGCCGCGTATCTATGCGCCGAGCAGGCAAAAGAGAAGGTGGTGATCCGCACCGACGCCGGGCTCAAGACCTGCACGTTGACCTCGCGCAGCGAGGCACAATATGAGTTTGAAACGGCGATGGGTGAGCCGCAGGTGGGAGATGAATTCCCCATCAAGCTGGCCTTTGGCCAGGTGCGCGGTATCCCGGTATCCATGGGGAACCCCCACTTTGTCGTGTTTGTGCCCGAGTTCTCGCCCGGATGGCAGGCGGAAGCGGCGGAAATCGGCAAACACCATGACTTCAAGCATGGGATCAATGTTGAATTGGTGGTGCCTGAAAGTTCCGGCGATATTCAGGTACGATTCTTCGAGCGCGGTGTGGGAGAGACGCGCTCGTCCGGTACCGGATCGTGCGCCGCAGCCGTGGCGACGATCTTTGCCGGGAAGGCAACCTCGCCCGTGAAGGTGCATGCGCCCGGAGGTATGCAACACGTGCGCTGGGAAGATGAGGTTTTTCTGCGCGGTACGGCCCAACTGGTCTGCCGCGGCGAATATTTTCTGCAAGGGTAGGCGATGGCATTGCGACCGCAAATTCCACTTATCAAGCCGCCCGCGCTCCGGCCCGGGGATACGGTCGGCATCGTCGCGCCCGCCAGCAACGTGAACCGGGAGGAGTTGCTCGCCGGCTGCGAGGCTTTGAGGGAATTAGGATACAAGCCGTTCTACTTCGATTCGATTTTCGAAAAAGACCTCTACTTCGCCGGATCCACCGAACGCCGGGCGCGCGAATTGGAAGAAATGTTCGTCCGGGACGATGTGCAAGCGATTATCTGTGCGCGCGGAGGCTATGGAGCCAATTACCTGCCGGGTGTGCTGGATCGCCTGAAGATCGAGCGCCATCCCAAGATTTTCTGCGGGTACAGCGACATCACGACACTGCTTACCTACCTTGCCGATTCAGCGGGATTTGTGACCTTTCACGCGCCGATGGTCGCTAAGGATTTCAGCCGCGCGAACGGTGTCGACTTATCTTCCTGGCAAGCCGCCCTGACCGGGCTTTCCTGCTGGGAAGCCGGGCTTGGAGCCAACCCCACCGTAAGGCCGCTGGTAGAGGGCGAGGCGGAAGGAATTCTGTACGGAGGATGCTTGTCCATGCTGGCGGCATCCCTGGGAACGCCCTTTGAGATCCAGACTGCGGATACAATTCTCTTTATCGAAGACGTCGCGACCAAGCCCTTTCAGATTGACCGTATGCTGATGCAGCTTAAGCTGGCGGGAAAATTTTCGGAAGTGCGAGGGCTGGTCTTCGGCGAAATGCTGGATTGCGTTCAGCACCCGGATCAAGAGTACACGCTTGAGCAGGTCGTTTTACGGGTGGTGGGTGATTTGCAAGTCCCGGTAGCCTACGGGCTGCGTTCGGGGCACGTTTCGCAGCGCAATATTACTTTGCCCATCGGAGTGAGGGCGCGCCTGAGCGTGGGAACAGAAGTGAGCCTTACCCTGCGCGAAGCCGCGACAACCATTGCCGTGCCGGTAGACTCCACAAAATCATGAGCGAAAAGAAGCACATTCACCTGATCGGGATCTGCGGCACGGCTATGGCGTCGCTGGCCGGCATGCTGCAAGAGCGGGGATTTCAGGTTACCGGCTCGGATGCGGCGGCTTATCCGCCGATGTCGGATTTTCTGACATCCCTCGGCATTCCCGTCGCACAACCGTTTGCGGTAGAAAACCTCAGGTCCCGCCCGGATCTGATCGTCATCGGGAATGCGATCTCCCGGGGCAATGTGGAACTGGAGCATGTGCTCAACGAGCGCATGGGTTTCTGTTCCCTTCCGCAAATCCTGCACGCTGAATTTCTCGGGGGAAAACAGGTGCTGGTGGTGGCGGGGACGCATGGCAAGACCACGACCACTTCCATGCTTGCCTGGATTTTCCACTGCGCCGGGCGTGATCCGTCTTTTCTGATCGGCGGCATCGCCGAGAACTTCGGCAGCAGTTTTCATCTTGGCGAAGGCGAGCATTTCATCCTCGAAGGCGATGAATACGACACCGCCTTCTTCGACAAAGGTCCGAAGTTTCTGCATTACTTTCCCGACTCTGTGATTCTTACCTCCGTCGAATTCGACCACGCCGATATCTACAAGGACCTGGAAGCGGTGGAAACCGCCTTTAAGCGCCTGGTGAACCTGGTGCCGCAGCGCGGCCGCATCGTCGCTTTTGACAGCGGCGCAAGTGTGGAGCGCTGCCTGGCGAAGGCCTTTTGCCCGGTGGAACGCTATGGCCCGAGCCCGCAGGCGACCTGGCAGATTACGAATCTCCGGCTCGACCCGGCCCGCACCACCTGGTCGGTCATTCACAATGGCGCCCCGTGGGCGAATTTCGAGTTTGTCCTGGCGGGAGAGTACAACGTTTGGAACGCCACCGCTGCCGCCGCTTTGGCATACGGTTGCGGGGTTCCGACCGAACAAATCGCCGACGCGCTGAAGACATTCAAAAGCGTGAAGCGGCGGCTGGAAGTGCGGGCGCAAGTCCATGGCATTACCATTATTGATGACTTCGCCCACCACCCCACCGCCATTGCCGGCACGCTTACGGCGCTTCGCGCACGGTATCCTGGTGCGCGGCTGTGGGCAATCCTGGAGCCGCGATCGAACACTCTTCGCCGCAATGTGCTGCAAGATGATCTGGCCAAAAGCCTGGCTCTGGCCGATGAAGTCATTGTGACCAACGTGTTCAAGCCGGAGGCTATTCCAGAAGCCGAACGTCTTAACCTGAAAGCGGTGATTTCCCGGATCCAGGGACTCGGAAAGAACGCTCGCATCGTTCCGGACGCCGATGCGATAGTGCAACTAGCCGCGCCGGAAATGCGATCCGGGGACGTTGTCGCTATTCTTTCCAACGGCGGCTTTGGCGGAATCTACGAGAAGCTACCGCAACGACTCCGAACCGGAGCGACAAACACCCGCGAGGCGTCGGCCAAAGCGTGAACAAGCACTCCGGCCTTCCCTGTTTAAGAAGCTTTCCTCCCTTTTCCGTTCTTGTTCTGCTTGGGTTGCTTGCGGCTGGGCCTTCGGTTATGGCCCGCGAAACCGCCGCCGATTCCGGCATTCGCTACACCGTTTCGCTGGCCGAGCGTGAACAGCACCTGGTACACGTAACTCTGGAAATTCCAGCGGGGCCACCCGAACATGATTTGCAGCTGCCAGTCTGGAATGCGCTTTATCAAATACGCGATTTTTCGCAGTATGTGCAGTGGGTTCGCGCGGAAGATAGGGCTGGCCACCCTCTGCCGCTCGAATTGATAAACAAAAGCCGCTGGCACGTCAGTGAAACGGAGAACGGCGCGCGCATCGAGTACGAGGTGGTGGCCGACAACGCCGGTCCTTACGGCGCACAATTGAACACGCAGCACGCCTTCTTCAACCTGGCCGAAGTCTTGATGTATCCGGTCGATTCGCGCGCGGCTCCGGTGCTGTTGAATTTCACTGAGATTCCCTCCGGCTGGCATATCGCCGCCGCGCTTACTTCACCTTCGAAGAATGAGTTCACCGCCGGCAACTATGATCTGCTGGTGGATGCCCCGGTCGAAATCGGCAAATTCCGTGAGCGCGATTTCGACGAAGGCGGTGGACGCTACCGCATTGTAGTGGACGCCGATCCCACCGACTACGATATGGATAAGCTGGCATCCACGGTGCGCAGCATTGTCACCGCCGCTACAAACTGGATGCAGGACCGTCCTTTCGAGACATACCTGTTTCTGTACCACTTTCCTCGCGGCCCTGCGGGTGGTGGCATGGAGCACGCCTACAGCACCGCTATCGATGTAAACGCCTCAGGCCTGAGGGAAGACCCGCTGGCATTGCCCAGCGTGACCGCCCACGAGTTCTTTCATCTGTGGAACGTGAAGCGCATTCGCCCGCGAGCTCTTGAGCCAGTGGACTACACCAGAGAGAATTACACGAACGCGCTGTGGTTTTGCGAAGGGGTAACCAGCACGGTGGAAGATTACATTCTGCTGCAAGCGGGTCTGCTCGATCCACCGCACTACTTCGACCGTCTGGCAGGGGAAATGGCGGAATTAGAGCGCCGCCCGGCTCATCTCACCCAGTCCGCGGAAGCTGCCAGCCTGGACGCGTGGCTGGAGAAGTACCCGGCGTATTTGCTCCCGAACCGAAGCATCTCCTATTACAACAAGGGGGATCTGCTGGGGGTGCTGCTGGATTTGACAATTCGTGACGCAAGCCACGGCACGGCTTCGCTGCGCGATCTTTTCCAATGGATGAATCAGAACTACGCCCGCCAAGGACGGTTCTTTCCGGAATCGGACGGAGTGCGTGAGGCGGCCGAAGCCGTCAGCCATGTAAATCTTGACTCGTTCTTTCGGCAATACGTCGCCGGCACTGAAGAAACTCCCTGGGACAAATTTTTCGCGAGCGTAGGGCTGCGCGCCGTGTCTCACGAAACCGTCTCGGCGGACCTGGGATTTTACGCCGTGCGCAACTCCGATTTGCCCCCGGTAGTAAGCTCGCTCGATCCCTCGGGCGGAGCGGCAGCTGCGGGCCTCGCTGTCGGCGACGCTCTGCTGGAAATCGACAGGCACGTCACCAGTTCCGATTTTCTGCAACAGCTCGCCCAGGTGCACCCCGGCGACACTCTCCGTCTCAGGATCCGTCGTGGCGCAGATGAGCGTGACCTAAGCTGGCAGGTTGGATCCAGCCACAGCATTGACTACGAGTTGCGGGATTTGGACGTCGTGACCCCGGAAGAACAGGCGCGCCGCGCGGCCTGGCTCAGTGGCCGCGACCAACCGGCTGGAGAAGCCCCTCGAGGAGTTCCCCAGAGATGATCCGTGCCAGCCTCATGCTCGGCTTTTGGGCGTTACTGCTGCCCTTCACCGCAGTGATCTGCTTTCCCTGGACAGTACTTACCGGCGACATTCGCTTTCTCTACCGGGTCGGGATGTGGGCGGCCTTCACCGGCGTACGCCTGGCGGGCGTGCGGGTACATACGACCGGACTCGAGAAAGTTGATCCGGCGCGCACTTATATTTTCATGTCCAATCATGCGTCGAATATCGACCCGCCTCTGCTGCTGCCGCTCATTCCGCGGCGCACGTCGGTGATGGCAAGGCACGAGCTCTTCAACTATCCGCTCCTCGGAAAAGCCATGAAATTGGGTTCGCTGGTTCCTGTGGATCGCCGAAACCGCGATGCCGGAATTGCCGCAGTACGGCTGGCCTCGCAAGTGATCCGCCAGGGTATCAACATGACGGTTTTTGTCGAAGGGGGAAGGTCGTTCGATGGAAAATTGCTCCCCTTCAAAAAGGGACCGTTTTATCTCGCGCAGGAATGCCAGGTGCCGGTGATCCCGGTTTCGATTTCAGGCACGCATGAGGTTATGCCGAAAGGCAGGTTTGCGGTGAAAGCGGGGCGGGTGGAAATAACCTTTCACGACGCCATTGAGCCCAAAGATTTCGGCAGCCGCGAAGAACTGATGGCCAAGGTGCGGGAGGTCATAAATAGGGGGCTGCCAAAGGAGTATCGGGAGAATGCCTCAGCACTAAAAGCTACCTGATATCTCGAATACTCCGAACTGTTCTCTCCGTGTACTCTGCGTCCTCTGCGGTTCATTCCTTGGCCGTTTTCAACCGTATCGCCCGCGCCATCTCCGGCAGCTTGCTTAACAGCGCCGAATATTTCAGCCACAACTTGTGATCCACGGCAGGCGCCCCGCTGACAATCGCCCCTGCCGCAACGTCTCCCGAAACCCCACTCTGCGGCGTGACAATGGCGCGATCGCCAATTTTGCAATGGCCGACCACGCCGACTTGGCCAGTCAAAATGGCGCCCTTGCCCACTTCGGTCGAACCCGCGAGCCCGACTTGCGCGCACAGCAGAGTGTCTTCGCCAATGTGCGAGGCGTGGCCGACCTGCACCAGGTTATCAATCTTCACGCCATTGCCGATGCGCGTTTCCCCCACGCTGGCCCGATCGATGCACGAGTTGGCCTGCACCTCCACGTCGTCACCCAGGACCACCGCCTCCGGTTGCACAATCTTCTGCCAGTGCCCTGCCCCGTCCTTGGCAAATCCGAAACCATCCGCTCCGATGACCACTCCATTCTGCAGAACCACGCCGTTTCCCAGCCGGCAGTTTTCGCGGACGACGGCGTGCGCATGCGCGAAAAAATGATTCCCAATCTTCGCGCCGCGATAGATCACCACATGTGCCAGGATCACCGCCTGTTCGCCGATCTCGACGTCTCGATCGATCACCGCGTAGGGTCCAATATGTGCGCCCGCGCCGAGTTTCGCCGACGCGTGCACCACCGCTGTCGGATGCACTCCCGGCTCATAGCGGAGCGGTTGATGGAACAACTCCAGGGCGCGCGCAAAGTCCAGGTAGGGATTTTTGCTGCGCAACATGGCCGCTGGAACAGCCGCCGCGTCTTCGCTCAAGATGACGGCCGATGCCTTGGTAATCTTCGCTGCGCCGGCATATTTCGGGTTGGCAACAAACGCGAGCTGCCCAGGCCCGGCTTCTTTGATCCCGGCTACGCCCGTAATTTCGGTCTCAGGCGAACCGTTTTCCAGACGGGCGCCCAGAGTGCTGGCAAGTATTCCCAGTTTCATAGCAGTGTCCGTAAAGGAGTCCGAGGTGATTGTAATTGGAGGGCGCGGGCCCGGCAGACGTATCTGCGCTCAAAAACAAAAGAGCCCTCGCGGGAGGGCTTGCAAAACTTCCGCCTGAGCTTACTTGTGATGGTAATTCTTTACCGCGTGCTCGATCCCGGGACGCGCATTCTTCAGGTCCTCGAGGTTCATCGCGGGGCGAATGTCGACACTGGCGTTCAGCGCCAGAAACCAGGGTTCGGCAACTGCGGGAATTTGCGAGGCATCCTTCAGGTCGAAAAAGATGAAGCCGGTGCGCTGGCCTTCATCTCCGGCGAAATAGGCGGCCTCTGGCTTAAGGTCAGACAGAATCGATTCGATGGTTTTCGCCAAAGTGCCATTGGCGATCGCCGCATTACCGGCCTCGACCGGCATGGAAACCTTCATCAAACAGCGCATAAGCGGAATCCTCCTTCGATTTTGGTGGTGAGCGGTTCGTAGCTGCTGAAAACAACAGGGGCGGCTGGCTAATGTGGAAGCCGTCGGCTTGGCATCTTCTCACAGGACGAATCGATGGTCTAGCGACGGTCCTGGAACTGGTGCGGCCTCAGTTTTTCTCTGCGTTCCCGGCAGCATTTCTTCGCGGCCTCGGCGGTTAACAGCTTGTAACCGCTGAGTACGCTGAGTCTGCGCTGAGGGCGCCGAGAAGCTAATATTGCAAAGTGCACCATCGCCGGATTCTTCCTGTCATTGCCTTCGCTATAATCGAATCAGCAATGGCTACTGCACTCCATGACCGGTCTAGGGTTCCTACGGACGGCAATGTCAAAGAGGAGTTCGCCGCTCTGCTTGCCGGCGCCGGAGTCTACGATCTCGGCTCTCGGGCCAAGATTGCGCTTCGCGGCGAGGACCGCGTGCGCTGGCTGAACGGCATGGTCACCAACAATGTCCGGGATTTAGCTGAAGGGCATGGCATTTACGCTTACCTGCTCAATCCCCAGGGGCACATTCTGGCCGACCTTTATGCCTACAACCGCGGCGATACCCTGCTGGTAGATACAGACCGGTCGCAAGCGGAGAAGGTCCTCGCCACCTTCGACCACTACATCATCATGGACGATGTCGAAGCTGAAAACATCAGCGGCAAACTGACCGCGCTGGGCATTGCAGGACCGAAGGCGCCGGAAACACTGCATAGCGCCGGGATCCAACTCCCCACGCTTGCGCCGCTGTATTTTGCGAACATTTCCTGGAGGGACAAGCCTGTAACGGTTCTAAGGAGCGACCATCCACGGATTGAATCCTTCGAGTTGTGGCTCGCTCCCGAAAATGTGCCGGCTCTGCGCGAAGCGCTCACCAATGCAGGAGGCAGCCCGATAGGCTCTTCCGCGCTCGATCTGTTCCGTATCGCGCTCGGCACTCCGCGCTATGGTCAGGACATCCGCGAGCGCGATCTGCCGCAGGAAACCGGCCAGGACCGCGCTTTGAATTTCAGCAAAGGCTGCTACGTTGGACAGGAAATCGTGGAGCGTATTCGCTCCCGGGGCGCGGTGCATCGCACTTTCACCGGATTTCTGGTGGAAGGCTCGCTGCCGCTGTCCGGCACAAAGATACAGGCCGATGGGAAAGAAGTCGGCGAGATCACGAGCACAGCTTCCCTGCCTCTGAAAGGTGGCGATTTGCCAGTGGCTCTCGGCTACCTGCGCCGGGAAGCTGCCGTGCCCGGCAAACCGCTCGAGGCCGCCGGGGCCCGACTGACTGCGGCCAGACTTCCGTTTGCACAAGTATTTTCCGACTAAGGAACACCCTTATGCCAGAGAGAAAACAAGAAGCCTTCACTGTAACCGACCGTAGATTGTTCACCGAGGAAGGTGAGCTGCGACGGGATACGCCGGAAGAAGAACAGGTATCTTCGCCGCAGGCCAGCGCGGCGCCCGCCCCAGAAAACAAGGCTCCCGCGGCAGAAGAACCGTCTATGCCGCCTCTTCCCACTGCGGCAGAGCAGCAGGCACAGGCAGATGCCTACAACAAATCGTCCAAAGAACTCGACGCGCGGGTCGAACTCGGCGGCCATTCCGCCAAAGAGCTAGAGATGACTTTTGAGCGCTTTCTGGCCTCGCTTTATATGACCGCTATGCTGCAGCTCGGCCTGATGCACGAAGAAGGCGGACAGCCGCGCGTGGACATTATCGGCGCTCGTCAGACCATAGACACGCTTAGCCTGCTGGCAGAAAAAACGAAAGGCAATCTAACATCCGCCGAACAGGGGTTCTTGCAGAACTCGCTCTATGAGGTGCGCATGGCGTATGTGGAAGTCACCAACGCTCTGGCGCGCCCGCCCAAGGCTCCCGCCAAGAGCACGGGGACGTAGTCCAGCATGAAGGCAACGCTCACGGTGCTGGGCAGTGGGACGTCCATGGGCGTGCCCACCATTGGCTGCGATTGTGCCGTGTGCCATTCTTCCGACCCGCACGACCGCCGCACCCGGCCCTCGATCATGCTGGAATTCGCCGGCAAGACCGTACTCATTGACACCACTCCAGACTTCCGCGAACAGGCGATCCGCGAACGCATTCGCCAACTGGACGCCGTGCTTTATACCCATGGCCACGCCGACCACATTCTCGGGCTGGATGATGTCCGGCCCCTCAGCTACCATCGCGCTGGAAAGATTCCTCTGTATGCGCGGCCGGAGGACGCGGAGATCCTGCGCCGCATCTTTCGTTACATTTTCGACGGCAATTACAAGTTCGGCGGCCTCGCCCAGGTGGAGCTACACCCGTTGAACGGTCCCGTGGATGTCTTCGGAGCTCGCTTTGAGCCGGTCAAGGTCATGCACGGCGACTCCGAAATCATCGGCTATCGCTTTGGGCACGCCGCGTATCTCACGGACTTCAGCACTATCCCCGAGGAATCGTTTGCCCAGCTTGGCGGGCTGGACGTTCTGTTTCTGGATGCACTGCGCCATACGCCACATCCGACCCATTCGACCGTGGAGAACTCATTGAAGATCGTGGAGCAGGTAAAGCCGAAGCGCGCATTTTTCACTCACATCTGCCATGACCTGCCGCACGAGACGACGAACGCTTCGTTGCCGCCGCACGTGCAGCTTTCGTATGACGGAATGAAATTGGAATTTGAAATCTAACCTGCGGGCCTTCAGAGAATATGCAAGTCTTTCACAAGCTCGAAGACATACCCGCCGATTTCGGCGCGGCAATCGTGAGCGTCGGGAATTTCGATGGCGTCCACCGCGCTCACACCCAAGTGCTGGACAAAATTGTGCAACGCGCAGCAGCGTTTGCCTGCAAGGCAGTCGCCATCGCCTTTGACCCTCACCCGGTCCGCATTCTACGTCCCGATGCCGGCCTCAAACTGTTGACGCCGACTCCAGAAAAACTGCGGTTGCTGGAACGCTGCGGACTGCAAGCGGCATTGTTGCTTCCCTTCACCCGCGACTTGTCTCTACTGACTCCGCGCCAGTTCGCCGAACGAATTCTCAAGAAGAAACTACACGCTCGCGAGGTACACGAAGGTTTTAACTTCCGTTTTGGCCACAAAGCCGCCGGGGATGTGCAATTACTGGCCGAGCTTGGCAAAGAGATGGGCTTTGAGCTTGTGGTCTATCCGGAAATGCGCCTGCGCGGCGAGGCGGTCTCCAGCAGCCGGATTCGCAGCCTGCTCCGGGATGGCCGGGCAAGTCGTGCCCGGTACCTGTTGGGCCGTCCCTTCGGCATCCTTTCCACCGCGGGGCGCGGGCGCGGTTACGGCTCCAAGTACACCGTACCGACCATCAACCTGAGCCGCTATGAAGAACTTATTCCCAAAGACGGCGTCTATATCACGCGCACTCGTGTCGGGCAGGAATGCTTCGATTCCGTAACCAACGTTGGCAATCGACCCACCTTCGAGGCCGAATCCTTCGCCGTAGAAACGCATTTGCTGAATTTCCACCCCATCGAGCTGACTCCCTACACGGAGGTAGAAATTCAATTTCTGGACCGGCTTCGCCCGGAGATTAAATTCCCTTCCGTGGATGCCCTGCGCGAACAAATTGGCAAAGATATCCGCCATGCCAGAAGATATCTTCACCTTTTGCGTTTGCATGGCCGGAGTGGTTCTCAGGCGGCTGCCGGGTCGATCTGAATCACTCCATCGGTTCGACCAGCACCGGCTCTCCGGATCTCTTGTCCGGCATCTGTACCACCACAATGGCACTCAGAACCAGCAGAATGCCCACGGCCTGCAAGGGCCGAACCAGTTCCCCCAGAGTGACCGCCGCAATCACGATAGAGAAAACAGGTTCCAGGCAGCTGGTCACAACCGCGCGGGTCGGGTCGAGATAACGCAAGCCCGCGATGTAAAAGGAATAGGGCGCCAGCATGGAAATCAGCGAGAAAATCAGCAGGAAAGCCCACGATCCCGCCGAGTAGTGCTGCGCCGCAACCCTCCAGGGCGGATTGATTGCGTTCCAGAAGATAGTTGCGCTCAACGTGAGGTAGAGCAGCACCATCCAGTGGTCATAGCGCGCCAGCATACTGTGCCCGCCGATGTTGTAAAAGGCGAAGGCAAATGCCGCCAGCAACGCAGCAACCACTCCGACGGGCTCGGCGTGGAAGCGGCTTGAAGTAAAAAGTCCGATGACCAGGGCTATCCCGACCAGCGCAAGGAGCACGGCAATCACTCGCCGCAAAGTTGCTTTCTGTAAACCCTTGGCAGCCATGTAGAGCAGCACCCAGATGGGTGCGGTATATTGCACGGTGATGGCGGTTGCCACATTCGTGCGCTCGATGGCCATGTAGTAGAAGTAATTCGAAGCGGCTACCCCCAGCACACCCACCAGGAACAATTGGCCGAAGTCCGCCATGGGAATGCGCAACCGCCGCCACCCACGGCTGAGAATCAGGATTGGCAAAATGACCAGGAAGGCCAGCGTAATGCGGCTTTGCGACAGGATCAGCGGATCGATTTCATGAATGCCCCAGCTTCGGAACAGCCGGCCGGTAAAAGCAGCCCGGCCTAAACTGGCGGAAACGCCCCAGCAGAACGTCGCCACGGCAATGTAGGCGTAGCCGCGGAGGGATTTGGAATTTGTAATTGCCAATTGCCGATTTGCCAACTCAATATCATACGCTGAGGTTTCACCGACGGTTATCCGTGCTGGGTTCCGGGTGTATGAGAACGCGAAACAGTTCCGGTGCTTCCCGCTTGAAGCGCGTCTCCAGCTCCGTCGAAATAT
>Ga0335085_10005445_pt1 | contig 20424 bp, 20 predicted proteins | sample Lox_Sample_45_FD_206712 | JGI IMG/M metagenome (GOLD analysis project Ga0335085, IMG submission 206712) | Soil microbial communities from Loxahatchee National Wildlife Refuge, Florida, United States - Lox_Sample_4.5 | ecosystem: Environmental > Terrestrial > Soil > Wetlands | place: USA...
GCCAGCTCGGCGAGCAGCTCCTCACCGGTCACCTTGGCCAGGAAGGGATGGATGGCCAGGCTCGGCGCCACCGCGTTGACCCGGATGCCGTGCTGGGCCACGTCCAGCGCCGCGCACCGGGTCAGGGCCATGACGCCCGCCTTCGCCGCCGCGTAGTGCGCCTGGCCCGGCTGCGCGCGCCAGCCCAGCACCGACGCGTTGTTGACCACGGCACCACCGTGGCCCTGCGCGACCATCTGCCGCAACCCGGCCCGGGTGCAGCGGAACGTGCCGGTCAGCGTGACGTCCAGCACCGCCCGCCACTGCTCGTCGGTCATCTCCAGCACCGAGCTGGTGCCGCCCAGCCCGGCGTTGTTGACCAGCACGTCGATCCGCCCGAACCGCGATACCGCGGCGGCGATGAGCGCCCCGACCTGCGTCTCGTCGGTCACGTCGCAGGCCTGTGCGCACACCCGGTCCCCGTGCGCCAGCGCCAGCTCGTCGCGGGCCGCGGCCAGCCGCCGCTCGTGGCGGTCGCTGAGCACCACCTGTGCGCCCTCCGCCAGGCAGCGCGCGGCCACGGCCGAGCCGATGCCGGTGCCGGCCGCGGCGGTGACCACCACGACCTTGCCGGCCAGCAGGTCCCGCGCTGGCGGGTCAGCCGGCGGGGGCCTCACGGGCGTGGCTCACGGGGCAGGCCGAGCGCCCGACCGGCGATGATGTTGCGCTGGATCTCGTCGGACCCGCCGTAGATGGTGTCGGCCCGGCTGAACAGGAACAGCCGCTGCCAGTCGTCGAGGTCGTAGGGCGCGCCGCGGGCCACCATCGACGGCGCGCCCAGCACCTCCATGGCCAGCTCACCGAGCTCCTGGTGCCACCGGGACCACAGCACCTTCAGCACCGACGGTACGGTGCTGGCCGCCGCTGTGCTGGCCGCCGCTGTGCTGGCTTTCTCCGGGCCGGCCTCCAGCGTGTGCAGCGCGTGCGCACGCATGGCCGCCAGCCCGATCCACGCCCGGGCCAGCCGGTCGCGGAGCACCGGATCGGCGGCCGCCCCGGTCCGCCGGGCCACCTCCACCAGCCGGCCGAGCTCACGCTCGAACCCGATCTGCTGGCCGAGGGTGGCCACGCCCCGCTCGAAGGACAGCGTGCCCATGGCGACCCGCCAGCCGTCGCCGGCCGCGCCGACCACCAGGTCCCGCCGGGTGCGGGCGCCGTCGAAGAACACCTCGTTGAACTCGGACGTGCCGGTGAGCTGCCGGATCGGGCGGACGGTGATCCCGCTCTGGCGCATGGGGACGAGCAGGTAGGACAGGCCCTCGCGGCGCCGCGAGCCGGCCTGCGTGCGGGCGAGCAGGAAGCACCAGTCGGCCACGTGGGCCAGCGAGGTCCAGAGCTTCTGCCCGGTGATCACCCATTCGCCGCCGTCGAGGGATGCGCTGGTGGCCACGGCGGCCAGGTCGGACCCGGCGCCCGGCTCGGAATAGCCCTGGCACCAGAGCTCATCGACCGCCCTGATCGCGGGCAGGAACCGGCGCTGCTGTTCCGGCGTGCCGAACGCGATCAGCGTCGGCCCGAGCAGCTCCTCACCCAGGTAGCCGACCCGGGAGGGGGCGCCGCTCCGGGCGTACTCCTCGTGGAAGATGACCTGCTGCGCCAGCGTGGCACCGCGGCCGCCGTGCCCGGCCGGCCAGCCCAGGCAGGTCCAGCCGGCCGCCGCCAGGTGCCGGTTCCAGGCGAGCCGCTCGGCATGCGCCTGTTCCTCGCGGCCGGGGCCGCCCGTCCCGCGCAGCGCGGCGAACCGGCCGGTGAGGCTGCGCTCCAGCCACTCACGAACGCTCCGGCGGAACTCCTCGTCCTCCGGGCTCAGCTGCACCCGCCCTCCCTGCGACGGATCCGCGGGCCCGCGGGGGGAGGCGGGCCCGCGGAAGCACCGTTCTGGCCAGCGGCTGTCCCCGCGCGTAGGCTCAGCCTACCAAGCACTTGCTTGCTGGAGGAGTCCCGGTGGAGCCCGCCACCATCCCGGCCGCGGTCGCGCACGCGGCCCGGGAGTTCGCCGACAAACCCGCCCTGGCCGAGCCGGGCGGCCCGCGCATCACCTATGGCGAGCTGCACGAACGGGTTGTCACGGTCGCCCGGGCGCTGATCGCCGGGGGCGTGGCCGCCGGGGACCGGGTGGCCATCTGGTCCCCCAACACCCATCACTGGGTGCTCGGCGCCCTCGGCGCGCTCCACGCCGGCGCGACGCTGGTCCCGGTCAGCACCAGGTTCACCGGCCACGAGGCGCTCGACGTGATATGCCGCAACGGCGCCCGCGCCCTGATCGTGGCCGGCCCGTTCCTCGGCACCGACCGGCTCGCCGCCCTGCGCGCCGCGGACGATGCCCGACGAGACGCGGCCGGCCCTGGCCTCGGCCGGCTCAGCCTGATCGTGCAGATCCCCATCGGGGGCGGCGACGTGGCGGATGCGGCGGGCGGCGCCATCGGCTGGGCGGAGCTGCTGGAGCGGGCGGCCGCGGTCCCGGCCAGCGTGGCCGCCGGGCGCGCCGCCGCGGTCGGTCCCGATGACGTCAGCGACATCTTGTTCACCTCCGGCACCACCGGGCGGAGCAAGGGCGCGATGACCGCGCACCGGCAGTCGCTGGCCGTGGCCCGCGCCTGGGCCGGGTGCGGGCGGGTGTGCCCGGCCGACCGCTACCTGGTGGTCAACCCGTTCTTCCACAGCTTCGGCTTCAAGGCCGGGATCCTGGCCTGCCTGGTCAGCGGCGCCGCCCTGGTGCCGCAGCTGATCTACGACGCCGGGCAGGCCATGGCGCTGGTCGAGGCCGAGCGGATCACCGTGTTCCCCGGGCCGCCCACCATCTACCAGGCCATCCTCGATCACCCGGAACGCGGCACCCACGACCTGTCCAGCCTGCGGCTCGCGGTCACCGGCGCGGCGACCGTCCCGGTCGCGCTGGTGGAGCGGATGCGGCGGGAGCTGAGCTTCGAGTCGGTGCTCACCGCCTACGGGCTGACCGAGGCCGTGGTCGCGACCATGTGCCGCCCGGGCGACGACCCGCAGATCGTGGCGCGCACCTCGGGCCGGGCCACCGCGGGCTTCGAGGTGCGGATCGCGGGAACCGGCGAGATCCTGCTCCGCGGGCCGAACCTGATGCTGGGCTACCTGGACGACCCCGGCGCGACCCGCGCCGCGATCGACGCCGACGGCTGGCTGCACACCGGCGACGTCGGCCGTCTTGACTCCGGCGGGTACCTGACCATCACCGACCGGCTCAAGGACATGTACATCTGCGGCGGCTTCAACGTCTACCCGGCCGAGGTCGAGCAGGTGCTCGCCCGGCTCGGCGGCGTCGCCGAGTCGGCCGTCATCGGGGTGGCCGACGCGCGGCTCGGCGAGGTGGGCCGGGCCTACCTGGTGACCCGGCCCGGCCATGTGCTGGACACCGGGGAGGTGCTGGCGTTCTGCCGGGAACGGCTGGCCAACTACAAGGTGCCCCGGCAGGTCGTGTTCCGGGACGGCCTGCCCCGCAACCCGGCGGGCAAGGTGCTGAAGCGGCTGCTGCGGGAGGAGCCAGCATGACCGAGGAACCCGTGCGCTACGAGGTGCGGGGCGCCGTCGCGGTGGTGACGCTGAACCGGCCGCGGTACCGCAACGCGCAGAACTCCGCGATGACCTACGCCCTGGACGCGGCCTTCGCCCGGGCCGTGAACAGCCCGGATGTCGCCGTGATCGTGCTGGCCGGGGAGGGCGAGCACTTCTGCGCGGGCCACGACATCGGCTCGCCGGGCCGCGACGCCGACGTCTCGTTCGGCCGGCAGGCGGTGCTGTGGTGGGACCACGTGGGCCGGCCGGGCGCCGACGCCCGCTACGCCCGCGAGCTGGAGGTCTACCTGGGGATGTGCCGGCGCTGGCGGGAGATCCCCAAGCCCGTCATCGCGATGGTGCAGGGCGCCTGCATCGCCGGCGGCCTCATGCTCGCCTGGGTGTGCGACCTGATCGTCGCCGCCGACGACGCGTTCTTCGCCGACCCGGTGGTGCGGATGGGGATACCGGGCGTGGAGTACTTCGCCCACCCGTGGCTGCTCGGGCCCCGCTTCGCCAAGGAGGTGCTGTTCACCGGGGAGCGGTTCGGTGCCCTGCGCGCCTACCAGCTCGGCATGGTGAACCGGGTCGTGCCGCGCGCGGATCTGGCCGAAGCGGCCTTCGCGCTGGCGGACGTGATCGCCACGATGCCACCGTTCGGCCTGGCTCTGGCGAAGCGCGCGGTGAACCAGTGCGAGGACCTGATGGGAATGCGGGCGGGCATGGACTCGGCCTTCGGCCTGCACCACCTCGCGCACGCGCACAACGCCGAGGTGTCCGGCGACCCGCTGGCCGGCCTGGACGCCCGCGCCATGAAGGACAGTGCCGTCAAAGACAGTGCCGTCAAAGACAGTGCCGTCGAAGACGGCGCCACGAAAGACAGTGGGCGCGGCGGGTGAGCCCCGATCCAGCGGCGTTCCGGGCCGAGGTGCGCGACTGGCTGCGCGCGCACGTGCCGGCCGTCCCGCTGCCGTCGGCGGACACGGCCGAGGGGTTCGCCCGGCACCGTGAATGGGAGCGCGGGCTGGCGGCGGCGCGGCTCTCGGCGCTGGCTGGACGGCTACCTGTTCTCGCTGGCGGGCCCGATCTACGCCGGCACGAACGAGATCCAGCGGACGGTGATCGCCGAGCGGCTGCTGGGGCTGTCCCGATGACGGCTCAGCCGATTCCCGGGCGGTCGCCCGAGCAGGAGCAGTTCGGCGCGTCGCTGCACGGCCTGCTCGCCGCCGCCGACGTGCCCGGCGCCGCGCGGCGGTGGGCCAGCGGGGACCGCTCGGCCGGCCTGGCGCTGTGGCGCAAGCTCGCCGGGCTGGGCGTCACCGCGCTGGCGGTGCCGCAGCGCTGGGGCGGGCTCGGCGCCAGCCTGGCCGACGTCGTGGTGGCCTGCGAGGAGCTCGGGCATCACGCCATGCCGGGGCCGGTGGCCGAGTCGGCCGCCGCGGTCCCGGGGCGCGGGCCGCGCCCTGCTGGAGGCCAGCGTCCGCCATGCCGGGCAGCGGAGCCAGTTCGGCCGGCCGATCGGGTCGTTCCAGGCGGTCAAACACCGGCTGGCCGACGTGGCGATCGGGCTCGAGTTCGCCCGGCCGCTGCTCGACGCGGCCGCCGTCACGCTCGCGCCGAGGGACGTGTCGGCGGCCAAGGTCGCGTGCACCGGGGCGGCCCAGCGGGCGGCCCGGGCCGCCCTGCAGGTGCACGGCGCGACCGGCTACACCCAGGAGCACGACCTGCACCTGTGGCTGACCAAGGTCCGCGCGCTGGCCGGCGCCTGGGGAAGCCAGGCCGGGCACCGGGCGCGGGTGATGACGGCGATCGCCGGTGGGGGCCTGGCATGGAACTGAGCGACGAGCGGCGCGACCTGCGCGACGCGGTCCGCGGGCTGCTGGCGCAGCACGGACGCGGGGGCTCCGGCGACGACCGGTCGCTGTGGCGGCGGCTGTGCGGCGAGATCGGCGCCGCGGGGCTCGCGATACCGCCGCGCTACGGCGGCGCCGGCGCCGGGCCGGTCGAGACCCACATCGTGATGGAGGAGCTGGGGCGCGGCCTGACCTGCTCGCCCCTGCTCGGCTCGGCGGTCCTGGCCGCCCAGGCGCTGCTGGCATCGGGCGACACCGCGGCCTGCCAGCGCCTGCTGCCGGCGATCGCCGATGGCTCCGCGGTCGCGGCCCTGGCCTGGACGACACCGGCCGGCCGCTGGGATCCCGGCGAGGCCGCGTGCGCCGCCCGCCCCGCCGCCCGGACCAGCGCCGCGGAGGCCATCCAGGCCATCGCCGAAGCCGCCGGCCCGGACGCGGACCCGGGCACCAGCGAAGCCGCCGGCCCGGCCGTCTCGTCGCCCGACGGCTGGGTGCTGGCGGGTGAGGCGCACCACGTGCTCGACGGCGACGCGGCCGACGTGCTGCTGGCCGCCGCGCGGACACCGGCCGGGATCGCGCTGTTCGAGGTGGATCCGGGCGGCCCCGGTGTCACCCGTGACGCCGTGACCACCATGGACACCACCCGCCGGCTGGCCGTCGTGCGGCTGGACCGGGCGCCCGGCCGGCCCGTCGGCGCCAGCCCCGGCCGTGCCAGTCCCGGCCGCGCCAGTCCCGGCCGTGCATCCCTGGCCCGGGCCAGGGATCTGGCCTGCATCGCGCTCAGCGCCGAGCAGGTGGGGGCGGCACAGCGGGCGCTGGAGCTGACCGTCGCCTACACCAAGGTCCGGGTCCAGTTCGGCCGCGCCATCGGCAGCTTCCAGGCGCTCCAGCACCGGATGGCCGGCCTGCACGTGCTGGTGGAGTCGGCGCGGTCGCTGTCCTACGCGGCCGCGGACGCCGCCGCCGAGGGCGCGGCCGACCTCGGCCTGCGCGCGGCCGCGGCCAAGGCCTACTGCTCGGAGGCGCTGGCCCGGGTGGCGGGCGAGATGATCCAGCTGCACGGCGCCATCGGTATCACCTGGGAGCACGACGCCCACCGCTACCTCAAGCGAGCGCACGGCGCCGGGCAGCTCTTCGGCCGGCCGTCCGAGCACGTCGCCCGGGTCGCCGCCGCCGTCATCGACAGCTGAATCCCGGAACGGCCGACCGGGCCGTGTACACGGCAGCGCCGTGACCGGACGCCTCGCCGTGCGCCATCCTGGGCCTTATGACTGTGCGGCGGCGCCGATGTACCTGAGCCCGGCCGATGAGGACCGGCTGCGGATCTTCGCGGCGGCGGAGCTGGCCCGCCGCACGCTCGCCCGCGGGCTCCGGCTGAACGCGCCGGAGGCCGTCGCGCTGGCCTGCGACGACATGCACCTGGCGGCGCGGGCCGGCGGCTCGTTCGACGACGTGCTCGCCGCCGGGAGGCGTGCCGTCTCGCCCGCCGACCTGCTGCCGGGCGTCGCGGACCTGGTGGACGAGATCCGGCTGGAGGTGCTGCTGGACGACGGCAGCCGGCTGGTGGTGCTGCGCCGGCCCTGGGGGGCGGGCCCGGACGCGCCGGGAGCGATCCGGCACGCCGACGAGCCGGTCGGGCTGGCCGACGGCCGGGAACGGCGCCGCCTGACGGTACGCAACGGATCAAGGCGGCCGGTCCGGGTGTCGTCTCACTACCCGTTCTGGCGGGTGAACCCGCGGCTGGAGTTCGACCGCGACGCGGCCCGGGGACAGCGGCTGGACATCCCGGCCGGCTCCTCGGTGCGCTGGGGACCTGGCGAGGTGAAGGAGATCGGGCTCGTGGGCTACGGAGATGATGATGATGATGAGCACACCTTATGAGGACGGGTTCGCCATGCCCGCCGAATGGGCGCCCCACCAGGCGTGCCTGATGGAATGGCCCACCCCGACCCGCGCGGCGCTCTGGGGGGAGCTGCTGGGGGAGGCCAAGCGTGACTACGCCACGGTGGCGCGGGCGATCGCCGCCTTCGAGCCCGTGATCATGGTGGCCGACCCGGCCCAGGCCGGCGAGGCCCACGACCACTGCGGGACCGGCATCGAGATCCTGCCGGTCCCCATCGACGACTCGTGGATGCGGGACAACGGCCCGATCTTCGTCGCCGACCCGCAGGGACGGCTGGCACTGGTGCACTTTGAGTTCAATGCCTGGGGTGAGCGCTACCTGCCCTACGACCGCGACGCGCAGGTCCCGGCGGCGATCGCGGCGCACCTGGGCGTCCGCCGCTACGCCGCCCCGTTCGTCCTGGAGGGCGGGTCGATCTTCGTCGACGGCGAGGGCACGCTGCTCACCACCGAGCAGTGCCTGCTGAACCCCAACCGCAACCCGGCGCTGTCCCGCGCCGACATCGAGCGGGGCCTGCGCGACTACCTCGGCGCCGAGGTGGTGGTGTGGCTCGGGCTGGGGCACTCCGCCGACCGGGACACCGACGGCCACATCGACGGCGTCGCGCAGTACGCCCGGCCCGGTGTGGTGATGATCCACGCGCCGGGTGAGCGCGACGACCCCGACCACGACCGCGGCCGGGACAACGTCCGCCGGGCGGCAGGAGCCACCGATGCGCGCGGCCGGCGCCTCAAGGTGATCGACGTCGACTGCCCATCGCCGGGCGGGATCTCGTACCTGAACTTCTACCTGCCCAACGGCGGGGTGGTGGTCCCCGTGGCCGGCTCGCCGGAGGACGAGGCCGCCCTGGCCCAGATCGCGGCGGTGTTCGGCGACCGGGAGGTCGTCCCGGTACCCGGCCGGACGCTGAACGAGGGCGGCGGCGGGCCGCACTGCATCACCCAGCAGGTCCCGGCGGGCACCCCGGTGAGCCCGTGATGAGGCGCGAGGACTACGCGCGGCGGTTCGGCCCCACCACCGGCGACCTCATCCGGCTGGCCGACACCGATCTGTGGGTCCGGGTCGGTGCCGATGACGTCGGCTACGGCGATGAGCCGGTGTGGGGCTACGCGAAGAACTTCCGTTCCCGCCAGGCGCAGTTCGACCGGGCCACACCGGACAGCGAGCTGGACATGCTGATCGCCGGGGTGGTGGTGATCGACCCCTACCTCGGGGTGCGGAAGACCAATATCGGGATCAAGGAGGGGCGGATCGCGGGGATCGGCCGGGCCGGGAACCCCGACATCACCACCGGCGTGGAGCTGACGATCGGGCCCGATACCTGGCCGGTCAACGGCTACGGGCTGATCGCCACCACCGGCGGGATCGACAGCCACGTGCACCTGATCACCCCCCGGCTGGTCCCGGTCGCCCTGTCGGCCGGCATCACCACGCTGATCACCGCCGGGTTCGAGGAGCCGCCCTACGTCATGGACAAGACCCTGCGGGCGTTCGAGTTCCTGCCCGTCAACCTGGGGCTGCAGGCCAGCGCCCGCACCGAGGTCCCGGGCCAGGTTGAGCGGGTGCTGGAGGCCGGCGCCTGCGGGCTGAAGATCCACGAGGACTGGGGCGCGTACCCGGAGATCATCGACGCGACGCTGCGGCTCGCGGACGCCCATGACGTGGCGGTGTGCCTGCACACCGACGGCCTGAACGAGTCGTGCGAGCTCGAGGACACCGTGGCGGCCATCGGCGGCCGGGCGGTCCACGCCTACCACGTGGAGGGGGCCGGCGGTGGCCACATCCCCGACCTGATCGGGATCACCCGCGAGCCGAACGTGGTGTGCTCGTCGACCACCCCCACCATCCCCTACGGGCCAGCCACCGCGGCCGAGCACCTGGAGATGATCCTGGCCGTGCACGGGGGGTCGGCGGACGTCCAGGAGGACGTCGATGCCGCCCGGGAGCGCATCCACCCGGCCACCATGGCCGCCGAGGGCCCCCTGCACGATCTCGGCGCCATCAGCATCATCAACAGCGACTCCCAGGGCATGGGGCGGATCGGTGAGACGATCCGCCGGACGTGGCAGCTCGCGCACGCGATGAAGCTGTGGCGGCAGACCGAGGCCGGGCAGGACTGGCCGGAGACGGCGCTGCGGCCGCAGCGGCCGGGTGACGACAACGAGCGCGTGCTCCAGTACCTGGCCAAGTACACGGCCGAGCCGGCCCGGGTGCACGGCATCGAGCGGGAGGCCGGGTCGCTCCGCCCCGGCCGGCTCGCCGACATCGTGCTGTGGCGCCCGGCGCATTTCGGCGTCCGTCCCGAGCTGGTGCTCAAGGGCGGCTGGTTCGCCTGGGGCCCGAGCGGGGCGGGCAACGCCACCGTCGAGGGAGCTGAGCCCCGCCGCTACGGCCCCCACTGGGCCGGGCAGGGAGCCGCCGCCGCCACGCTGTCCGCCACGTTCGTGTCCGCGGCCGCGGACGCCGCGGGCATCGGGCGCCGGCTGGGCAGCCAGCGCCGGTTCGTGGCGGTGCGCGGCACCCGGCTGGTCTCGCGCGGTGCCCTGGTGGCGAACACGACCGTTCCGCCGGTGGAGGTGGACCGCTCCGGCGGCACGGTGCGGCTGCATGAGCGCGTCCTGCGGGCCGAGCCGCTCCGGCAGGTCCCGCTGAGCCGCCGCTACCTGCTCGGCTAGAGCCCTTCTCGGTCAGAACACCGAGATGTGCACGTGGTCGAAGTGGTTTGCGGTGATGCTGCCGCGGTCCGCCATCGGCACCCATCCCGCCGACGCATTCCGGATGTCCCAGATCCGCTGCCGGTAGATGATGTACATGATCCCGAGCTGGGACGCGTTCGCCTGCCCCCACGCGGCGATCTGGGAGCCCAGCTGCACCTTGGCCGCGGTCGGCATGACGCCGCCGGTGCTCAGCATGAAGTCACAGGCCCGGCCGAGCGGATGCTCGCCGCCGGCCTCGGCCCGGAAGCAGCCGATGTCGACGAACGGTCCGAACCGCCGGTCGACCTCGTCCTTCACCTGGCGCATCCGGGGGGTGATGCTGTCGCCGATGACCGGTGACTCCGGCTGGAACTTGGCCATCAGGGCGTCGACCTTCCGCCGCTGGGCCACCAACGCGGTGACCTGCCGACGGAGCTCCGCCATCTTGGCCCGGGCGGCCTGCTGGGCCTGCCGCTCGGCCGCCATGAGCTGCGCCAGCGCCCGCTCCTTGGCGCCGCGCTGTTCGCTCACGAATTGCAGGATCGCCGCATCCCGGAGCATCCGCTGGTCGTTGCCGCCGCTCATGATCACGGTCATGGGGTCCCGCACGCCGCCCATGTAGCTCGCCGCGGCGATCCCGGCCACTTCCTGCCGCGCGGTGCCGAGCTGGCCGCGCAGCCGCGCCGCCCTGGCCAGCGCCGACTTGACCGCGCTCTCCGCATCGGTGAGCAGCACCAGCTGGCCGCGGTACTGCCGGGTCAGGCGGGCGGCGCGGGCCTCCAGCCGGGCGAACTCCCCTGGGGAGTTGGCGGCGGACAGCGCCCCGGCGCCGGGCACGGCCCGCGTGTCCGGGGCGGCCCTTCCGGCCGATGGCACCAGCAACGAGACGGTGAAGACCGCGGCCGCGGCCAGGGCGCCGAGCCAGCGCTGGCGGGCGAGGGGGCCGCCGCGGGCATCGTCGAAGGGATCCACAGCTCCCCTTTTCCTCCGGCTGCCGGGCGGAATTTAGCATCGTAGCGCGGTCGCGGCCCCCGGCGTGGCGACATGCCGGGAGCCACCGGTAATCCACCGGGCGGCAAGCAGCCCGGAAACGAGCGTGAGGACGCCGCCCGCGATCACGGCCGCGCTGAGGCCGAGGGCCCGGGCGGTTGCAGCGACCTTGCCGCGGGCCGTCCTAGGTGTGCCCGACGACCTCACAGACATCGACGCTGATGAACGCCGCTGGCGCTTCCGGCATGTTGCGGAGCTGGTTGAAGGTCGCCTCGGCGGCCCGGGCATTTTCCTCGGTGTCGAAGAGCCAGAACGAATGCTGGATGATGTCGCCCCCGTCGCTCCGCGCCCAGTAGCCGCCCGCGGAGCCGGCCATGCCCCGCAGCATCGGGACACCCCCCTCAGCGATCATGGCCAGTGTCTCGTCCGTCCGGCCCGGCTTGATCTTGACCCGCCCGATGACTGCGTGCATGAGTCCGCCCTCCCAGCTGTGGTCGCCAGGTCCACCATGACGCCCGGCCCGGTGCCGGAGCATCGGTGAACTCACCTATCTATGGCTGGGGTTTCCCGGGGGCTGACCCGCGCGACGAGCGCGGCGGCCTCGGCCCGTCTGCGCAGGCCGAGCTTGGCGAGGATGCGCGCCACGTGGTGCTCGACCGTCTTGCGCGAGACGAAGAGACGCTGGGCGATCTCGGGGTTCGACAGCCCCTCGCCGAGCAGGGCCAGCACTTCCTGCTCGCGCCTGGTGAGCCGGCCGACGTTCTTCGGCCCGGTCCTCGCCGCTTTCACGCCGAGGTCCCGCATTAGCGCGGCGGCGGCGTCCGCGTCGCGGCCAGCTCCCAGATCCTCGAAAACCGACAGCGCCGCCCGCGCCTCGGCCCCGGCCACCTCACGGTCGCTGTCCGCGAGCAGCCGCGCGAGCAGCAGCCGCGTCTGCGCCGTGCGGTAGGGAATCCCGGCCTGGATGAACGCCGCGAGCGCCGCTTCCAGGTGCGCGCATGCGGTCGTGACGTCCCTGGGCGCAAACGCGCGCCCGAGCAGACGCTCGCCGTGCGCGACGATGAGATGACACTCGTGAACGGCGCCGAGCGCGACCAGCGCGCGCCCCCGCTCGATGGCCGCGTCGCCGTCGAGCAGCGCGATCTCCGCCTCGCCCAGCAACTCGATCACGGCCGCCGCATCGAGCCGGTCCTGGCTCGTCGCGGCGAGCCGTCGCCTCAGGACGGCCGCTGCCGCCGATGGCTCGCCCCGTTCCAGGTGCAGCGAAGCGGCCGCCGCGGCGGCTTCCTCACGCCCCTCGACGCCGCGCAGCACCCTGGCCGCGTCCTCGACCCGCCCCTGGGCGAGCCTGAGCTCGGCGAGCGTGCCGGACGCGAACGCGTGCGGCGACTGGAACACGCCCTCCGACATCGAGATCGCCTCGGTGAGCAGCGCCTCGGCGGCGGGCCAGTCGCCGTTCTCGAACAGGACCCGGCCGTAATAGGTGCGGCACTCCGCGTACAGGAACGGGCATCCGTACCGGTCGATGAAGCGCTCCAGCGCCTGCACCCACTGCGTCGCCCGCTCAAGATCGAAACAGCTGCCGCACACGACCATCGTCATGCAGCTCATCTGGGCGACCGTCAGCGGATCGCGGCCCTCGCCACCGATGACGCCGGCCATCGCCTCATCGAGGAGCGACATGCCTTCCTCGGTCCTGCCCTGCTGCACCAGGGCCTGCCCGACGGCGTGCATCGCCATCAGCTCGAGGTCGGCGTTGCCGGTTGCGCGCCCGATCTCGGCCGCCTGGCGCGCCAGCGCCTCGCTCTCCGCCGGGTCGTCCGTGACGTAGGCGGTGGCGCCGAGGAGTTCCCCGCGCAGCTCCGGAACCTCGTTCTCGATGATCCGGGCCGCACGTGACAGCCATCCACGGGCCGCGGCGGTGTTGCCGAGGTAGCCCTTGTTGTAGCCCACGAGCGCGAGGGCGGCGCCGGCCGCGAGCACCGGGTCGGGGCGGCGGCGGAAGCCGGCATAGGCCTTCTCGCAGTTGGCGATCGTGCCCGCGAGGTCACCCAGCCAGAACAGCGCGGTCGCCAGGCCGAGGAACGCCTCGGGCACCTCGGCCGCCTCGAGGACAGCCGAGAATGCGTCGCGCGCGCCGCCCCAGTCGCCGGCCGCCATGGCCTGAAACCCGGCCCTGACCCCGCTCTCCGCGACGCTCACCGGCGCGCTTCACCCGGGCTGGTGGCAGACGGCTTCCACGTTGTTGCCGTCGGGATCGCGGACAAAGGCCCCGTAGTAGCTGGCGTGGTATTCCGGCCACACCCGTGGCTGGTGCAGGACCTCCGCGCCGCGGGCGGTAGCGGCGTCGAAGAAGGCGTGCACCGCCGCGCGGTCCGGGGCGGTGAAGGCGAGGTGCGACTCGCGGAAGCCGTCCCCGGTGGACTGGCGGCCGATCCAGAAATCCGGCATGGGCGGCACGCCGTACCCGATGGCCTCGCCGTAGTCGAGCACCCGCCGGCCGCCGAGGGGGGCCAGGACGGCGTCGTAGAATGCGGCGCTGGCCGGCAGGTCAGCGCACTGGATCGAAACATGATCGAGCATGCGGCCATTGTGCCCCGCAGCCGGGCGCGGGAACGGATCGGGAGCGCGGCGCGTTGACGCGACCATGCCTGACCGCAGGGAGTTCATCATGCTGGACCCGGAGAAGCCCGCCCACGCCACCGCCGCGGGCCGGCTGCGCGACGAGCTCATCATCTGGCTGACGACCGTGACCGAGTCGGGGCAGCCGAAGTCGACCCCGGTCTGGTTCCTGTGGGACGGCCAGGAGTTCCTGATCTACAGCCTCAAGGACGGCCGGAAGACGGGCCACATCGCCGCCAACCCCCGCGTCTCGCTGCACCTGGACGGCAACGGCCGGGGCGGCGGGATCGTGATCTTCGAAGGGGCCGCCCGGGTCGACCCGGACGGCCCCCGCGCCGACGCCGTTCCCGCGTTCGTCGCCAAGTACCGCCCGCTCATCGACTCCTACGGGTGGACGCCCGCCAGCTTCGCCGACGACTACCCGCACCTGATCCGGGTCTCTCCCACGCACACCCGGATCTGGTGACCGGGCCGCCGCATCGCCGCTCAACCGTGACCCGCGCCTCTCGGAAACTCCAGCCCTGGCTGGCGGCGGACTTCGCTGGGTAGCGGCGGGGCACAGCTTGGTCCTCAGGGAGCGGCGCCGAAGCTGTGCCCCCACAGGCTGACCGCGGTGGTCTCCCGGCACACCCAGGTCGCGTCGTCGACCAGCCGCCCGCCGGTGCCGTACTCGATGTCGAACCCGCCCGGGGTCCGCACGTAGAACGACACCATCTCGTCGTTGGCGTGCCGCCCGAGGCCGGCGCTGACCGGGGCGCCGCGCCGGGCGCACCGGTCCATGGCCCGGCCGACGTCGTCGAGCGTGGCGGTCTCGATCATCAGGTGCACGATCCCGGCCTCCACCGGGAAGGGCGCCAGCGCGAGCGAGTGGTGCCGCGAGTTGCACCCGAGGAACCGCATCCACAGCGGCGGCCCGGCGGGACGGCCGAACAGCTCGGGCGCCATCCGGGTCGAGTCCCGCAGCCGGAACCCCAGGACCTCGGTGTAGAAGCTGAGGGTGGGCTCCTCCTCGGATACCGGCAGCACCACATGGCCCAGGCCGAGCAGGCCGGTGACAAAACGATTCCCGTACCGGCTCTCCACCGGACGGTGCTCCAGTGCCGCGCCGGCGAACACCTCCAGCGCGTTGCCCGCCGGGTCGTCGAACCGCAGCAGCCCGCCCACCCGGCGCTCGGCGAGCTCCGCGGGCGTGCCCGCCTTGACCGCGACCCCCGCGTCCGCCAGCGCCCGCCCCACGGCGGCCAGCGCGTCCTCGCCGGCCACCTCCCAGCCGGAGGCGAGGAGCCGGTCCCGCTCACCCGGCTGGATCACCAGCCGGGCGGGGAAATCGTCCATCCGCAGGTATACCGCGCCGGCCTGGGGCCCGCGCCCCTCGGCCAGGCCGAGCACCCGGACGCCGAACTCGCGCCAGGCGCCGGGATCGGGCGACTCGATGCGCAGATACCCGAGGCTGCGGATCAGACTCATTTCTCTGCCTCCAGGAAGCCGATCACCAGCCGGTTGAACTCGTCGAACTTCTCCAGCTGTGCCCAGTGCCCGCAGCGGCCGAACACGTGCAGCTGCGCCCGGCGGATGAGCTTGAGCGCCACCAGCGCGCCGTCGAGCGGGTTGACCCGGTCCTCCCGGCCCCAGATCAGCAGCACATCCTGCCGCAGCCGGTGCGCCTCCCGCCACAGCATCCCCTGCTCGGCGGTGGCCGGGTCGAAGAACGAGGCGCCCAGCGAGGCCATCGCGGCCAGCGCCTCCGGGTCGCTGGCCGCCGCGAACCGCTCCTTCACCAGCTCGTCGGTGATCAGCCGCTGGTCGTACACCAGCGCCCGCAGGAACGCCGCGAGCTTCTCCTCGGTGGGGTCGGCCGGGAACGCCGCGAGGGCCCTGACGCCCTCGGTCGGGTCGGGCGCGAGGACGTTGAGGTTCAGGCCGCCCGGGCCCATCAGCACCAGCCGGCCGGCGCGCTCGGGATGGTCCAGCGCGAAGCGGACCGCGGTGCCCCCGCCGAGCGAGTTGCCGACCAGGTGCACCCGCCCGATCCCCAGCTCGCCGAGCAGGCCCGCCAGCGCGTCGGCGGCGAACGTGAAGTAGTTGCCGGTCACCGGCGGCTTGTCGGAGCGGCCGAACCCGGGCATGTCGACCATCAGCGTGCGGAAGCGGCCGGCGAACACCGGCAGGTTGGGCCCGAAGTTGCTCCACGCGGACGCGCCCGGCCCGCCGCCGTGCAACAGGACCACCGGCGTGGCCCCCGCTGCCCCGGCCCGGCCTCCGTCACCGGGCCCCGCGCCCCCATCGCCAGGCCCCACGTGGCCGGCTTCGTGGTAGTGCAGCCGCATCCCATCCGTTAGGCAAAATCGGCTCGTGGAGGCGAAGTCCGCCGGCGCGGTGGTCATCGCCGTCAGAGCATCGCTTCGGGCGGCAGGTCGAGGCCGAACTCGCCGCGGCCGAACATCGACAGCGCCCGCTCCGGGTCGTTGATCGCATGCACCCGGCCGGCGTGCGCGTCGCGCCAGAACCGCTGGATCGGGGTGCCGGTCTTCAGCGCCCGGCCGCCGGAGTTCTCGAACAGCAGGTCCACCGCGCTGATCGCCTGGCCGGTGCCGCGCACCTGGTCGCGCCGGACCCGCAGCCGCAGCGGCAGGGGGATCCTCTCCCCCGCGCGGGCGTGCGCCATGAGCTCGTTCATGTTGTGCTGTGCCGCCAGCCAGGCCGAGTCCAGCTCGGCCGCGGCCTCGGCGATCCGCACCTGCCCGAACGGGTCCTCCCTCGCCTTCTGGCCGGTGTAGGCGGCGCGTACCCGCTCACGCTGGTACGCCACGTGCGCGTCGTAGGCCCCCACCGCCATCCCGATGATCGGGGTGGTGATCGAGTACGAGAACAGCGACCCGTACGGCAGCCGGTACAGCGGCGCCGGGTTGACCGCCTGGCCGGGGCAGGCGCAGCGGAAGACGTCGGTGAAGCTGAGCGAACGGTGCCCGGGGACGAACGCGCCGTCCACGACGATGTCGTTGCTGCCGGTACCGCGCAGCCCGACGGTGTCCCAGACGTCGTCGATCACGTAGTCGCCGGCGGGCAGCAGGAAAGTGCGGAAGTCGGGCGGCTGGCCGCCGCCCTCCGGCACGATGGCGCCCAGCAGCACCCAGGTGGCGTGGCTGCTGCCGGACGAGAAGCTCCAGCGCCCGGTGAGCCGGTGGCCGCCATCCACCGCCTCGGCCCGCCCGGTCGGGGCGTAGGACGACGACATCCGGGTGGCCGGGTCGGCGCCCCAGACCTCCTCCTGCGCGCGGGGCGGGAACAGGGCCAGCTGCCAGGGATGCACGCCGAGCACCGAGGCGACCCACCCGGTCGACCCGCAGGCGCTGGCGATGAGCCGGACGGCGGCCAGGAACGTGACCGGGTCGGCCTCGTGCCCGCCGTGGGCGGCCGGCTGGAGCAGCCGGAAGAACCCGGTTTCCGTCAGCGCCTTGACCGACTCGGCGGGCACGTCCCGGGCGTCCTCGGCCTCCTGCGCCCGCTCCCGCAGCACCGGCAGCAGGTCGCGGACCCCGGCGACCACCGCCTGCGCGACGTCGCAGCTCATTACCGGCCTCCCTCGCGGGCGCTGCGCTTGGCCGTGCCGGAGGCACGCCAGATGGCACGGCGGGAGGCAGGTCCTCGCCGCCGGGACACCGCTACGGCCCTGACAGGCCTACGCGGCGTTCGGCCCGGCGGCTGCGGCGCCGTGGCGCCTCCGCATTCGCCATCGCCCCTAGACTAGAACATGTTCTAGTCTAGTGATACGCCTGGAGTTATGGAGGGCCCGGATGAATGACACCGCCGGTGTCCGGACCATTGAGCGCGGCGCGCCGCCGGACAGGTTCGCGCGCGGCTGGCACTGCCTGGGGCTGGCCGAGCGGTTCCGCCGCCCCGGCCCGCACGCGGTGGAGGCGTTGGGCACCAAGCTCGTGGTGTTCGCGGACTCGGCCGGGCGGCTGCACGTCCTCGACGCGTACTGCCGGCACATGGGCGGCGACCTGACCCGCGGCACGGTCAAGGGCGACGCGATCGCCTGCCCGTTCCACGACTGGCGCTGGGGCGGGAACGGCCGGTGCCAGCGGATCCCCTACTCCCGGCGGGTGCCGCCGGCCGCGCGGACGCGCTCCTGGCTCACTCTGGAGCAGAACCGGCAGCTGTTCGTGTGGCATGACCCGCAGGGGAACCCGCCGCCCGGGCACGTGACGATCCCCCGGGTCGACGGCGCGTACTCCGACGAGTGGAGCGACTGGACCTGGGACTCGATCCTGGTCGAGGGGGCGAACTGCCGCGAGGTGGTCGACAACGTGGTCGACATGGCGCACTTCTTCTACATCCACTTCGCGTTCCCGACGTACTTCAAGAACGTGCTCGAGGGGCACATCGCCACCCAGTACCTGCGGACCAGGGCCCGGCCCGACGTGAAGACCGGCTCGAACTACGCCGACGGCGGGGACTCCACGCTGCGCTCCGAGGCCTCGTACTTCGGGCCGTCCTACATGATCGACAACCTGTGGCACGACTACCGCGGCATGACGATCGAAAGCGTCCTGATCAACTGCCACTACCCGGTCACGCCCACCTCGTTCCTGCTGCAGTGGGGCGTGATCGTCAAGCGGCCGCCCGGCCTGTCCGGCTCCCATGCCGAGAAGTTCGCCACCAGGTTCGCCGACTTCGTCGGCCTCGGCTTCCAGCAGGACGTCGAGATCTGGACGCACAAGACCCGGATCGACAACCCGCTGCTGTGCGCCGACGACGGGCCGGTCTACCAGTTGCGCCGCTGGTACGAGCAGTTCTATACCGACGTCGAGGACATCACGCCGGAGATGACCGCGCGCTTCGAGTTCGAGGTGGACACCACCCGGGCCGTGGCCGAATGGGAGGCCGAGGTGGCGGAGAACCTCGCCGCGCGGCAAAGCGGCTGACCATGCCCGGCGTGGCCACCGACGAGCGCGGCGCCGGGTTCCGGCGGGTCGAGTGCGACCGCTGCGCCGCGGCGGTCCTGGTCGTCAAGTTCAGCCAGCAGCACACCAGCGTGCAGTGGAGCCCGGCGGCGGTGCGGGCGTGCGCCGAGTTCACCGCCCGGGTGGCAACGGGTGAGCAGACCGCCCTCATCGACGGCTGCGCCAGCCTGCGCGGGTCCATCGACCGCGCGCTGAGCCAGGGCCGGCTGGAGATTTCGCCGCCATGACCGGACAACGCGCCCACTATCAGGTGCGGGTAGCCGAGGTGATCAGCGAGACGGACGCCGCGTGCTCGCTCGTGCTGGATGTCCCGCCGGAGCTGGCGGAGGTGTTCTCCTACCGCCCCGGCCAGTTCCTGACCGTGCGGGTCCCGACCGAGGGCGGCTCGGTGGCCCGGTGCTACTCGCTGTCGAGTTCGCCGCACGCCGGAGAGGCGCCCACGATCACCGTCAAGCGGACCGACGGCGGCCACGCCTCCAACTGGATCGCCGACCACGTGCGGACGGGGGGCGTGCTGGACGTGCTGCCGCCCGCGGGCACGTTCTGCCCGGGCTCCCTTGAGGGTGACTTCCTGCTGTTCGCGGCGGGCAGCGGGATCACCCCGGTCATGTCCATCCTCAAGTCGGCGCTGGCGGCCGGGCGCGGGCGGATCGTGCTGGTCTACGCCAACCGCGATGAGCGCTCGGTCATCTTCTCCTCGCAGCTGCGCAGGCTCGCCGCGGAGACGGACCGGCTGGTGGTGGTGCACTGGCTCGACTCGCTGCACGGGCCGCCCACGGTGGCCGGGATGGCGGCGCTGGCCCGCCCGTACGCCAGCGCCGAGGCGTTCGTCTGCGGCCCCGACCCCTACCTGGCGGTGGTCCGGGAGGCGCTCCGCCGGCTTGGCGTCAAGGGCGTTCACGTGGAGCGGTTCGTGCCGCTGGCGGAAAACCTGTTCGAGGTGACCGAGCCGGCCGGGGGCACGGCTGCGACGCTGGAGGTGTGCCTGGACGGCCAGACCTGGCAGCTGCCGTGGCCGGCCGGGACCCGGATGCTCGACGTGCTCATCGACGAGGGCCTCGACCCACCGTTCTCCTGCCGCGAGGGCATCTGCGGGGCCTGCGCGTGCCAGCTGACCGGCGGGGAGGTGGAGATGGCGCACAATCAGGTGCTGGAGGCGGAGGACCTTGCCGGGGGCTACATCCTGGCCTGCCAGGCCCTGGCGCTGACGTCAGAGGTCAGCATCAGCTACTCGTGACTACAGGCGGCGGCACTACGGGCGGCGGCCGCCCGGCTCACCGCCGCTGATCTGCAGCCGGCCATGGCCCGTCCGCTGACGCCACCGGCACGGCCGCCGCGGCATGCCGCCCGGCCCGGCGGCCGGAGAAGACGCAGTCGGCCAGCGACAGCCCGCTGACGTAGGAGCGTGAGCAGAGGCCGGCCGCGCTGCGGCCCGCGGCGTACAGGCCCGGCACCGCGCTGCCGTCGGGCCGGCGCACCTGCCCGGTCTCCTCGGCGACCACCAGCCCGCCGAGGGTCAGCATCGGTGCCGGGTAGGCGAGCCTGGGCCGGACCGAGCAGTCGATGAGCGAGAACGGCGGCCGGTCCTGCACCTTGACCAGCTCGGCCGGTTTGCCCGCCGGATCGGGGTGGCCGGCTGCCGCCGCCCCGTTGTGGGCGGCCAGCGTGGCCGCGAGGCCGGCCGGGTCGATCCCGGCGCGCGCCGCCACCCCCGCGACCGTGGGCGCGCTGACCCGCCCGGCAGTCAGCAGGTACACCGCCTGGAGCCGCTGGAACCACAGCGTGCTCCGGCGCAGCTCGCGACGGGCCCGGGCCACGGTGGCGCGGTC
>Ga0335085_10005446_pt1 | contig 20421 bp, 16 predicted proteins | sample Lox_Sample_45_FD_206712 | JGI IMG/M metagenome (GOLD analysis project Ga0335085, IMG submission 206712) | Soil microbial communities from Loxahatchee National Wildlife Refuge, Florida, United States - Lox_Sample_4.5 | ecosystem: Environmental > Terrestrial > Soil > Wetlands | place: USA...
AGGGCGGCCGCACCGCGGCCGGTTCCGGTCCCACTCCCTGATTCCCGGACTTGACCGAGAGCCGGCCGATGGCGATGCCGAGGAGCAGCAGCGCCGCGATGGCGGCAGGCCACGCCAGCCAGCGGACCGGCGGACGGCCCGCGGGGCGAATGGTGGGCCGATCCCCGTCTCGGTTGGCTCGACGCCCCTCTTGTACTCGGGCCCAGATCTGCTCGCGCGGAGTCTCGGGCGGCTGGTTGTAGTCGGCGGCCGCGCCCTTCAGGAACTCCTCGAACCGGTCTTCGCTCACTGGATCCATTCTCCCGCGAACTCCGCCAGAGCCTCACGCAGCCGACCGCGGGCCCTGGAGAGTTGTGCCTTGGAGGTTCCGATTTCGACGCCCAGCGAGACGGCGATCTCCTCGTGGGTGTACCCCTCCACGTCGTGCATCACGAACACCGCGCGGTACCGTTCGGGGAGCGCATCGATCGCTTCGCGGAGCCGCCGCTTCAGATCCGGCTCGGCCTGTCTCCCACCCGATCGCACTCCCTCGCCCAGCTCCAGATCGGTCTCCCGTTGTCTGAACCGCTTGAGCTTGCGGAGTCCGTTCAGTACCACCGAAGTGGCCACGGCGCTCAGCCAGGTCGAGAAGGCCGATTCCCCTCGAAAGTCGCCCAGTCTGGAGAAGGCCCGAACAAACGCCTCCTGAGTGAAGTCTTCGGCCAGGTGGGCATCTCCCGCCAACCGAAACGCCAGGCGATAGACCCGGTCCACGTGGGCGTCGTACAAGGCACGCTCCGCGACGGAGTCGCCGGCCAGAACTCGGGCGATCAGGTCTCGGTCGTCCACCGGGCTCCGGAGCGCAGGGTTCGTGTGACGTCCGCACCCCTAGACACGGGGGTGGGAGAAAGGGTTGCGTGAAGTGGCAGGCAACCTTTTTGGGGTAAGTGGCATCAATATGCTTCGCAGGACGAGGCAACCCCAGACCAGGCGGACACCATGACGGTAGCGATGTGTCTTGGCGATGAGGATGGCTTGGAGCTCAAGGACGAGCACGGCCGGGTGATCGGCCGCGTCTATCATTCGACCAGCGTGGCCCCGGTGGGACCCGGGCAGGGAGCGGTGTATCTCGCTCGTACGGCCGCCGGTTCAGGTGCCCAGACCCGACCGGCAGCCTGCGTCTTAGCGCTTTCTGAACGGCCTGCGGCTGGTGCGTGGGAGAGGCCCGGTTAAGTTTGCCCGGACCCGTCTCCGGACCGCCAACTGAGCCCGCGCGCACTCCTCCATACCACCCTGTTGGTCTCATTCCTCGGCGCCCCAGCCTCCCTGGCGGCCCAGGACAGCACGCGAAGTCTTTCCTGGCGGACGCAATTCACGCTCTACGCCGATAACACTGAGTTCTTCAATCCGTACCGCGCGGGAGAAACCCTGCTCGGCGGGAATTTCTGGTCCTGGCTCAACTTCGGGATCACTCCACACTCGACGGTGCGGGCCGGGCTCTTCTTCGATCATCGGAGCGGCGACGACAAGTTCGCGACCCAGATCCTCCCGGTCATCTCCTATCGGTACACCACTGATCACGACCTCGGCGTCCTCGGCACCCTGGAGACGGTGCGCCGCCACGGCTACCTGGCGCCGCTCGAGGTACTCCAGCTCGACATCACCCGGCCGGTGGAGTACGGCGGACAGTGGATCACCCGCCGCAAGCATTTCGACGGGGAGGTCTACATCAACTGGCAGGTCCTCAACACGCCCAGCAGCCGCGAGGTCTTCGACTACGGCTGGTTGCTCACGGCCAAGCCGGTTCCCTGGGCCCAGCTGAACTGGCAGACGCACGGGCTCCATCGCGGAGGCCAGCTGTTCGACATCGGGCCGGTCCGGAACAACTATGCCAATGGCCTGGGCCTCCGGCTCGAGTTCCCGGTGCCCACCGTGAAGAGCGCCTATGTCTGGGGCTACAAGTTCTGGAGCTCCGGCAACGCCAGCTTGTCGATTCCGGACAGCGTCCTGCCCGGTGGCAATGGACACGGGACCTATTTGCAGACCGGGATCCGGCCGGCCGGCTTCGACATCTACGGGATCTGGTGGTGGGGGAACAAGTATCTGGCTAACGAAGGAGACCCCAATTACAACTCGATCGGTCGGGACACCGTCTTCAAGGCGGATCGCTTCTATTTCGAGCTGGGCTTCCTCAAGCATCTGGTGACCAAGTCGGGCATCGGCACCGACTTCGAGCTCCGCTTCCATCAGATCGACCATCGCAAGAGCATCGCCATCGACAACAGCACCTGGGAGTATTCCTACCGCATCATGGTCCGGGTGCCGTTCGATCTCCTGCTCTGGAAGGAGAAGAAGCCCTCCGAGGCTCGCAAGGAAGGGGACCAGGAGCCGGGCCCACCCTAACCCTCGGGGCTTCCGGCCGATAGTTTATAGCCTGCGGGGGGCTCGGCCGAGCTGCCCCACTCCTACATAATTCGGAACCTGGAGCTCGCCATGCGTCCTCGACTCTTCGCCGTCGCCGCAGTCTGCTGTTGTCTCCCAGTCACGGTTGGCGCCCAGATCCCCAAGATCAAGACGCCGAAAGTCAATGTGCCGGGCCAGAACAAGGAGCAGCAGACCGCCCCGGCCAAGCCCAAGTGCGACATCTCCACCGTGGTGATCTCCAACGAGGTGGTCACTCGTTACCTGAAGGCGCTGGACGCTCGGGACGCCGAGATCCGCTCCATCGCCAAGGAGAACTCAGCGATGGGTCGCTACTACGCCGCGATGTTCAAGCAACAGGACGAGAAGCGCCGGTGGAACGACTTCCAGGCCGGCGTCGGCCCCGACTACGTTCGCGAGCAGGAGGCGTTCAAGAAGGCCAAGACTGATGTCAACGCCTACAGGACGGTGGTCGAGATCGAGCAGAGCGTAAGACCCAGCGATACCAAGTTGCCGGAGACCTCCTTCGAGGACCAGAAGACGGCCAACGATCGGATCGACGCGGCGATGCGCAAAGCCGGGAACTTCGAGGACTGCGATTGGGCTGGCGTGAATGATGTGGTGCCGGCGGTGACCTATGCCATCAGCGAGAATCCCAACCTCAAGCCGGCCGATGTCCATGTCGGTCGGTCCACAGGGGTCTCGGCGGATGAGTTGGCGGCGGTGCGAGCCAAGCGGATGGACCTCGCCAAGGGGCTCGGCATTGCCTACAAATCGGATTCCGTAGCAACGGCCGAGAAGAGTGGCAGGGCCACCAAGCGGATCGAGGTCGGTACCGACCCGATGGCGGCGTACAACCTCTGTACCCAGATCGAGACGAAGTCGTCCCTGGACTACATCGCGCAACATCAGGCCGAGATCGATGCGGCCCAGAAGACCGGCGACTACCAGAAGGTGGCGGAAATCTCCGCCAAGGCGAACGAAGGCATGGTGGTCGCCAACACCAAGTGTCAGCCACTGATGCCGCACTGAGATGAAAGCCCTGCAGTTTCTCGCCGTCGGTCTGGCCGTCGGGTGGGGTGACCACCCGACGGGGAGCCTTGGGGTGCGGACCGAGGCGGGTTGGGTCACCTGGTGGGAGGCCGATCGGGCACCCGCTCAGTGGACCGCTCCCGACCCGGTGGTCAATTCCGCTCTGCGCTGGCGACGCGGCGCTACCGGTGTCGAGTGGGCGGAGCTGGAGCTCAACGGGAGCGGTGAGGCCTGGCGGACCCGCACTGTGATCGTCCGGATCGATCCCCGCCTGGTCAAGCTGCGTCTCGCCAACGGAGTGGCTCCCGGTGGATCGCTCGCGGTCTGGAGTGTGGACGAGGCCCCCGACGAGGCGGTGGTCAGCCTCAACGCCGGCCAGTTCGCCGGGGGCGCGGTCTGGGGCTGGGTGGTGCACGAAGGAGTCGAGTACCGCCCCCCGGGCCGGGGTCCCCTGGCTGCGGCGGTCATCATCGAGGCGGATGGCAGCGTCCGCCTGGCCGACGACGCCGAGGTGGCGAGGCGGCGGGTCGACGGGGAGCCCGATCACCCGGTCGGCGTGGTCGAGGCCTTTCAGTCGTACCCGCTCCTGCTCGAGGGAGATGGGCGAGTCCCCAGCGTCCTGCTCGAGGGGAGCCCCGACATCGATCTGGGTCACCGCGATGCCCGCCTGGCCCTGGGGGCGCTGGCGGATGGCCGGCTGGTGGTGGCCCTGACCCGCTTCGACGCGCTAGGGCCCGCCTTCGGCGGCGTGCCTTTCGGTCTCACGATTCCGGAAATCTCCGCCGTGATGGGCGCCTTGGGATGCCGCTGGGCGGTGGCACTGGACGGCGGGGTCTCCGCTCAACTCGCGCTCCGGGATTCGGCCGGCACCTTCCAGGCGTGGCACGGTCTTCGTCGCGTGCCCCTGGCCCTGATCGCCACTCCCCAGAACTGATTCGCCGTCCCCTCTTTCGAGTTAGTCGGACGGACTTCCGCAGGGCTGCTCGCGCCCGGCGGCTACCGCGTTTTACTGCTCCCACCCATCAGCCAATTGGTTATTCGGATCAACGGAACCGATCTAGCTTGATGCCCGGAGAACGGGTGGCGCCTCGGTGCCTGACACTCTTGGCTGGGGGTTCGCCTCTCTCAGTGATGTGCAGCCAGGAGCGTTTCGGGCCTCTAGTTTAGTGGCAGAACGCTTGACTGCGGATCAAGAAGCATCGGTTCGATTCCGTTGGGGTCCACCGTTCCAGGTTGTGCCCAATATTTGTTGCGGTGTGTCGTCCGGAGTAGTAGGTTCTTACGTGCCTGGCGGTAACTGGGCCTCGCAAGCCTGCGCTGGAATCGGCGCAAAGGAGCCCTCAGGCGTAAACGGTGGACCCTATGGGGCCCGAATGGCCCCCTCGAGAACGAGGGGGCCATTCTAGTTTTGAGGAACCGAGACGTCGGTCATTTCGAGCCTCGCCGGCCCCGATAACGACCACCGCAACGTCATTCAGATCAATAGGTTAGACGCGCTCTCCCGGCTTGCCGCGCCGAGGGCGACCCGGCTATACTTCTACGTTCTGCAGCACGACTTGTCGTCACCCCCACCAGGCCCGGCATGACCGCACCTAATTCGCGCGAACGGATCCTCCCGAGGCTCATCGAAGAGGAGATGCAGCAGTCGTTCATCAACTATTCGATGAGCGTGATCGTGTCGCGCGCGCTGCCCGACGCGCGCGACGGGCTCAAGCCGGTGCACCGGCGGATTCTCTATGCCATGAACGAGCTGGGCCTGGTCCCCGGGCGCCCCTACAAGAAGGCCGCGACCGTGGTGGGCGACGTGCTGGGCAAGTATCACCCGCACGGCGACGGGTCGGTCTACGACGCGCTGGTGCGCATGGTGCAGGACTTCTCGCTGCGCTATCCGCTGGTGGACGGGCAGGGGAATTTCGGCTCGGTGGACGGCGATCCGCCGGCGGCGTACCGCTACACCGAGGCCCGCCTGACGACGGTCGCGATGGCGATGCTGGAAGACATCGAGAAGAACACGGTGGACTTCCAGGCCAACTTCGACGACCGGCTGCGCGAGCCCACCGTGCTCCCGGCCAAGATCCCCAACCTGCTGGTCAACGGGTCGAGCGGGATCGCGGTCGGCATGGCCACCAACATTCCGCCCCACAACCTGAAAGAGGTCGCCAAGGCGGTCGAGGTCCTGATCGACAATCCGGACGCGACCATCGCGGAGCTCCGGAAGCACATCCAGGGCCCCGACTTCCCCACCGGCGCGTACATCTACGGCCGGGAGGGGCTGCAGGGGGCCTACGAGGACGGCAAGGGCCGGGTGGTGATGCGGGCGCGGGCCTTGATCGAGGAGCGGGAATCGAGCGGCAAGTCGCAGATCGTGGTGACCGAGATCCCCTACCAGGTCAACAAGGAAAATCTGGTCGCCGCCATCGCCGAGCTGGCGCTCGCGAAGAAGATCGAGGGGATCACCGGGGTCCGGGACGAGTCTGACAAGGACGGCATGCGGATCGTGGTGGAGCTCAAGCGGGACTGCCTGCCCAACGTGGTCCTGAACCAGCTCTACAAGCACACCGCCATGCAGTCCACCTTCGGTGTGATCATGCTGGCGCTCGACAAGGGCGTGCCGAAGGTGATGAACCTGAAGCAGCTGCTCCAGATCTGGATCGACCACCGGCACGAGATGGTGGTCCGGCGCACCCAGTTCGACCTCGACGCGGCCCAGGCCCGGGAGCACATCCTCGAGGGCCTCAAGATCGCGGTGGACAACATCGACGAGGTGGTCGAGGTCATCAAGAAGTCGAAGGACGTACCCGACGCCGATGCCCGCCTCCGCAAGCGGTTCAAGCTCTCGGAAAAGCAGAGCGAGGCCATCCTCAACATGCGCCTGGCCCGGCTCACCGGTCTCGAGATCGAGAAGCTGGAGGCCGAGCTCAAGGAGGTACGGGCCACGATCAAGAGTCTCAAGGCGATCCTGGCCTCCAAGCCCAAGCGGCTCGCCATCCTCAAGGAGGAGATGGCGGAGATCGCCGCCCAGTTCGGCGACGAGCGCCGGACCGAGATCGTGGCCGACCAGAGCACCTTTTCGGTGGAGGACCTCATCGCCGAAGAGGACATGGTCATCACCATCTCCCATACCGGCTACATCAAGCGGATCGCGGTTTCCACCTATCGGCGCCAGCGCCGGGGTGGACGCGGCCTCAACGGGATGGGGACCAAGGAAGACGACTGGGTCGAGCATCTTTTCATCGCGAGCACCCACGACTACCTGATGTTCTTCACCAACACCGGGCAGGTCTACTGGCTCAAGGTCCACGAGATCCCGCAGGGCGGGCGGGCCAGCCGGGGGAAGCCGGTGGTGAACTGCATCGCGATCAAGCCCGATGAGGCGGTCGCGGCGACGGTGGCGGTACGGGACTTCTCGGACGACAAGTGGCTGATCTTCGCCACCCGGCTGGGGACGGTGAAGAAGACGGTGCTCTCCGCCTACGGCAACGTGCGTTCCACCGGGATCAACGCGATCAATATCGACAAGGGCGACGAGCTGATCGACGTCCAGGTCTGCGATTCCAACAGCGACATCATCCTGGCCACCGCCGACGGGATGAGCATCCGGTTCCAGCAGGGCGACGTCCGGGAAATGGGCCGGGTGGCCGCCGGTGTGAAGGGGATCGAGCTGGAGAAGGGCGACCAGGTGATCGGGATGGTCGTGGTGCGCCGGGATGCGACGCTGCTGGTCGTGAGCGAGAAGGGCTACGGCAAGCGGTCCGAGCTCTCCGACTACCGGGTGCAGCACCGGGGCGGGAAGGGCATCATCACGCTCAAGAAGACCGACAAGACCGGGGTCATGGTGGCGCTCAAGGAAGTGCAGCCCGCCGACGAGCTGATGATGATCACCCGCCATGGCGTGATCATCCGGCTGCCGGTCGACGGCATCCGGGTCATCGGCCGCAATACCCAGGGAGTCCGGGTCATGAACCTCGACGCCGGCGACACGGTGGTGGACGTGGCGCGGGTGGTGAACGAGGACGAGGGCGGGCCCGAGGACGCGCCCGATGTGGAGCCCACGCCCACGGCGGCGGAGGAGTGATTTCTGCTTGCCAAAGCCGTAGGGCGCCTGTAGCTTCGCGCCCAATCCCTGGCGAGACGCGCGGCGTGCCGTGACCGGCGCGACCGTACCGTTGGAGGCCATTCGGGACGCCGCTCGACGCCTGCGGGGTGTCGCGGTCGCCACCCCGCTGGTCGAGGTCCCGAGCCTGAGCGCGCGGCTCGGCGTGCCGGTCCGCCTGAAGGCCGAGCACCTGCAACCCATCGGCGCCTTCAAGATCCGCGGGGCCTTCAACGCCATCGCGCGGCTGGAACCGGCGGAGCGGGCCCGCGGCGTGGTGACCCACTCCAGCGGCAATCATGGACAGGCCGTGGCCTACGCGGCTCGGCAATTGGGCGTGCGGGCCGTCGTCGTCATGCCGGCTGGCGCGGCCCGAGTGAAGGTCGAGGGCGTCCGGCGCTACGGTGGTGAGGTCGTCTTCGTTCCGGTGCCGGCGGAGCGGGAAGCCAAGGCCGCGGCTCTGGCGGAGGCGGAAGGGCTGGTGCCCATCCCGCCCTATGAGAATCCCGACGTCATCGCGGGCCAGGCGACCTGTGGCCTCGAGATCCTGGACGCGTGGCCCCAAGTGGGAACCATCCTGGTCCCGGTCGGTGGAGGCGGGCTGATTGGAGGGATCGCCCGCGCGGTCAGCCTGGTCCGGCCCGAGGTCCAGGTGATCGGCGTCGAGCCCACCGGGGCCGCCAAGCTGAGTGCGGCGCTCGCGGCCGGGCAGCCGGTTCGCCTGAAGGAAACCGCCAGCCTGGCCGACGGGCTGCTCCCGCTCTCGGTGGGTCAACTTCCCTTTGCGCAGCTGCGCGGAGTGGTTCGCGAAGCGGTGGCGGTGACCGACGAGGAGTTGGCCGGCGCCGTGCGCTTCCTGCATGAGGAGGCCGGGCTTCGGGTCGAGCCCTCCGGCGCGGCCACCACGGCGGCCTTGCTCGCCGGCCGGGTCCGGCCGACCTCGCCGACCGTGGCCGTGGTGAGCGGGGGGAACGTGGACCCTGGACTCTTCGAGAGCCTGGTGCGCTGAATGAGCCTCGCCCCCAAGATCCTGGTCGCCGACGACGACCAGGCCCTGACCCGGACCCTCTCCTGGATCCTCAAGGAGAACGGGTACGAGGTGGTCAGCGTTCCCACCGGCGAACATCTCTTCGAACATCTTGCCACCGACCAATTCGATCTGCTCCTGCTCGACATCATGATGCCCCGGATCGACGGTCTCCAGCTACTGGAGCGGCTCAAGGCCGACCCCAGGCACAAGGACCTGCCAGTGCTCATGATCTCCTCGATGCCTCCCGAGGAGGCCACGGTCCGTTCGCTCGGACTGGGCGCCGCCGACTTCATCTCGAAACCGTTTCGGGTGCGGGAGCTGCTGGCTCGCGTCAAGGCGCACCTCCGGGTCGGTCGGGAGCTGAATCAGGCTCGGGCCGAGGCCCGCTCCCGGAGCGAGATGGTGGACATCCTCCAGGAAGTCACCGCCTCGCTCAAGCCCGACGAGATCTATCACATCCTGGTCCGTCGGGTGGCGCGCGGGCTCCGGATCTCCAAGTGCTCGCTGATCATCGCCAATCCGGGTGACGAGCATGGCGTGGTGGTAGCCGCCTACGAGAATCCGATGCTCCGAAACCTGCGGGTAGACATGCGCCGCTACCCCGAAGTGGTGCGCGCGCTGGAGACTCGGCAGGTGGTGCTGGTGCAGGACGTGCTCACCGATCCGCTGTTCCAGGATGCCCGGGCCGAGTGGGAAGCCGAGGGGCGGATGGTCCCGACCCGTTCGGTGATCGCGCTGCCGTTTACGCTCCGCGATCAGCCGGCCGGTATCTTCTTCATCCGGACCACGGCCGAGGACCCGCCGCTCAATCGGCAGGATGTGGAATTCGCGGAGCAGGTGATTCACGCCGCGGTGGCCGCGCTGGAAAAGGCCTACGATCTCGAGAACGCGGTGCTGGGGCAGGAGCAGATGCGGCAGCTGGCGGAGACCGATCCCCTCACCGAGACCTTCAACCGCCGGGCGCTGACCGAGAAGCTGCAGCAGGAAATCGAGCGGGCCAACCGATACGCCACCTTCCTCACGTGCCTGATGATCGACATCGACAACTTCAAGTTGATCAACGACACCTACGGACACCTGGTGGGAGACAACGTGCTGCGCCAGCTGGCCGGGATCTTCCGCCGGGAGCAGCGTGCGGTGGACATCGTGGCCCGCTACGGCGGCGAGGAATTCGTGATTCTGCTGCCGGAGACCGCCAACAGCGGCGCCCGGATCTTCGCCGAACGGATCCTGCGCCGGGTGGCGACCCACGATTTCGGCGACGCCAACCGGCCGGTACGGGCGACCATCAGCATCGGGATCGCCTCCTACCCCGACGATCGGGTCAGCGACGGCGAGGGACTGCTCAAGCTGGCCGACGCCAACCTGTACAAGGCCAAGATGGACGGCCGGAACCGGTTCCGCGATTGAGCAGCCGACGCTGCCCGCGCTGCGGGAAGGTCTACGCCGATCCGGCGCGCTTCTGCTCGTCGGACGGCACGCCCCTGGTCGAGGTCGGCGGCGCCAAGCCGCCTCCTGCAGAGGGGCCGAGCCATTCGTCGGTCGAGACCCGCACCCAGGTCCGCCGCGCGGCTGGGCCCCGTTCGGGCGATCGTGCCGGCAGCCTGGCCAACACCATGCTGGACCAGCGCTATCAGATCACCAAGCGCCTGGGCGAGGGCGGGATGTCCTACGTCTACCTCGCGAGAGAAGTGGGCACCGGCGAAACGGTCGCGATCAAGGTGCTGACCCCCAAGCTCAGCTCGGATCAGAACTCGGTCGAGCGCCTGCGCCGGGAGGCCGGGCTGGCCATGCGGCTGGATCACCCCAACGTCTGTCGCATTCTCCGCCTGGGTGAGACCGAGGACGGCATGATCTACCTGGTCATGCCCTATCTCGAGGGCGAATTGCTGAGCGACCGCGAGGTTCGGCAGGGCGCCTTCCCGCTCGACATCGGGATCCCGATCCTGATCCAGATCTGCAAGGGCCTTCAGCATGCGCATGATCTCCAGATCATTCATCGCGACCTCAAGCCCGAGAACGTGATGCTGGTTCCCGATTCGAAGGCTCCCGCCGGCGTTCGGGCGGTGGTGATGGACTTCGGGTTGGCCAAGGAGCGGCGACAGGAACCCGACGTCGCCAAGTTGACCGCGACCGGCATCGTGCTGGGCACCCCCGAGTTCATGAGTCCCGAGCAGATTCGCGGCAAGCCGCTGGACGGCCGGAGCGACGTCTACGCCCTGGCCATCCTGGGCTTCGAGATGTTCACCGGCCAGCTGCCCTTCCAGGGAAGGAACGCGCAGGAGATGATGATCGCGCGGCTGCGGGGGAAGCCCAAGGGCCTGCGCGAGGTCCGGTCCGAAATGCCGGCGCGGCTCGAAGCGGTGCTGCTCAAGGCGCTCTCGCTGGATCCGGCCGATCGCTACGCCACGGTCGGCGACTTCGGCGCCGCGCTCGAAGGCGCCGAAGAGAGCGGTGTGTTCGCCAAGCTGTTCCGGAAGTGATCGACTCCGCCACCCACTGACCTTCCGCTCGCCCTCGTCTTCGTGAAACGGTTCCCCGCCTTCGATCCCCCGGAGTACGTCCACTGGCGGCCCGACCCTCGGCTGGTGCGGGAGTACGCGGAGACGGTGAAGCGCGACCAGGCCCGCCGGGTCCTGATCGAGGGCCTCTCGCGGGACCAGCTGATGCTGCTCTACGCCCGCCTGATCCGCGCGCGGCTCCACGACATCACGCTCAAGCGATGGGTGCGCCAGGGAGTGATCTCCAAGGCCTGGCTGGGAACTGGTGAGGAGGCCACGACGGTCGGACCGGTCTTCGCGCTGGAGCCGGCGCTGGACTACGTCTCGCCCATGATTCGGAACCAGGCCGCCTGCTGCGACATGGGTATGCCGGTGAGCGACATGCTCCGCGCCTATCTGGCGACCGCCAATGGCCCCTCGGGCGGCCGAGACATCCATGTCGGCTCCATGGCGCACCACGTCGTGCCACCGGTCTCTCCCGTTGGCCAAATGGTTCCGGTCTGCCTGGGCATCGCGATGGCCGCCCGGCACCGGGGCGACAAGCTGGTGGCCCTCACCTGGATCGGGGATGGCACCACCAAAGCCGGCGTCTCCCACGAGGCTCTGAACTTTGCGGCGGTCCAGCGAGTGCCCGCCATTTTCATCATCCAAAACAACCAGGTGGCGTTGGGAACCCGACTCGAGCAACATCACGTCGCCCCGGGCTTCGAAGAGTGGCCCGCGGCCTACGGGATGGCGGGTTGGTCGTTCGACGGCAACCATGTGCTCGACGCCTACGCCGCGACGCGCTTGGCGGTGGACCGCTGCCGACGAGGCGAGGGTCCGGTGATGCTGGTGGCGGAGACCTTCCGCATGGGCGGGCACGCGACCCACGATGAGCGGGAGGCCCGTCAGACCTTCCCCGCCAGTTTGTTCGAGCGGTGGGGTCAGCGGGACCCGATCGGCCTCTACGAGGAATTTCTCAAGGAGCGCGGCATCCCGACCAACGCCCTGGAAGCGGTGGAGGATGCGATGACCGAGGAAGTGGAACAGGCCGCCGCCGAAGCCCTGGAGGACCGGGAGGAGCTGCCGGCCCCGGAGTCGGCGGTGATCGGCGTCTATGCCAGGAAACCCGGGGAGACGGCTCCCTCGTAAGCGGCGCGTCGCGCCGGAAGGAGACTGGACATGAAAGCAGGTTCTTCGGCCCGCCGGTACGCCGTGGCCGTGATGCTCGGGATTCTTGCCGGTGCCGGTGGCGGCTGGCTGTTGCGGGGAGAAGCGCCCAAACGGGCGATGGTGACCACCCATGGCGAATGGGTCCGCTTCAAGAATGCCAGCGGTGATTCCATTCGGGCCTACGTGGCCTATCCGGAGCGGAAAGACAAGGCGCCGGGGATCATCGTGATCCACGAGATCTTCGGGCTCACCGATTGGGAGCCCTCGGTCGCCGACCGCCTGGCCGCCGCCGGGTACGTCGCCGTGCTCCCGGATCTCCTCTCGTCCCGCTGGGGGGCCAGCCCGGCCGATCCCGACTCCGGCCGGAAGCTCACGGCGCTGCTGGTCCCGGACCAGGTCACCGCCGATCTCGACGCGGCCTACCAGTATCTCACTTCGCTACCGGCCGTCCGCTCGAGCGACATCGGGACCATCGGATTCTGTTGGGGCGGAGGTCAGAGTTTCCGCTACGCCACCAACAACCCCAAGCTCAAGGCCTCCGTGGTCTGCTACGGCGTGGCCCCCGACTCCGCCGATCTCCCCCGGATCAAGGCCTCGATCCTGGGCGTCTACGGCGAGAACGACGCACGGATCGACCAGAGTGTCCCCGGCGTTGATTCCGCGATGAAACGGCTGGGCAAGCGCTACCAGTACGATTTCTATCCCGGCACCGGCCACGGGTTCCTCAAGCCGGGCCGCCAGGGCTCCGACACCGATCAGCCGGAGAAGGCCTGGGCCAGGATCCTGGGCTTCTACCGCGATCGCCTGGGGAAGTGACCACATGATTCTCCACGTCATTCTGTTTCGCTTCAAGCCCGGCATCGACGCCGCGACCATCCAACGCACCGGCGAGGCGCTGCTCGCGATGAAGGCGGGAATCCCCGAGGTACGGAGAATCACCTGGGGGCCCAACCTGGCGCCCGGCGCCTCCGAGTGGCCCTATGTACTGACCGTCACGGTGGACGACATGGCCGCGGTGCAGCGCTACCTCGACCACCCGGTCCACGTCGAGACCATCGCCAACCACGTGGCGCCGATTCGGGACGGGCGCCTCGCGATCGACATCGAGCTCTGATGCTTCCTGCTTTGCTGCTGGCCCTCCAGGGCCCTCCGCTCGACCTCCGAGCGGACACCGCACGGCCGCGGAACGACGCCCTCCATCACGACATCACCGTGGTGCTGCCCGATTCGGGGCAACACATCCTGGGCCAGGTGCAGACCACCTGGTTGCTGCGCTCCTCGGAGCCGGTGGACGTTCCGCTCGATACCGCCTTCCGGGTGGTCCGGGTGCTGACCGACGGAGAGGGCGAGCATCGGATGGACCGGATCACCTTCGCGGTCGACAAGTCGGGTGGGGTGTACATCCCCCACAAGCGCCAGGCGGGCGACACCCTCGTCACCAGCATCCGGTATCTCGGCGAAGTCCACGATGGGCTGGTGATCCGGACCGATTCGGCCACCGGGCGTCGGACCATCTTCGCCGACGACTGGCCCGACCGGGCCCACAAGTGGCTGCCGCTCGAGGATCATCCCAGCGACAAGGCCACCGTGTCCTTCCGGATCGAGGCGCCTCCCGGCATGCAGGTGATCGCCAACGGGACGCTCAAGCGGGTGGACACGCTGGCCTACGGGCGGAGAGTCTGGTTCTTCGAGCAACGACAACGGATCCCACCCTATGGGATCGTGCTCGGCGCGGGCACCTTTGCCACGACGCCGCTCCCCGACGCCGCCTGCGCGGTCAAGTGCGTACCCCTAGCCGTGGTGACCTATCCGGAGGATTCGGCCTGGGCGGTGAACGGCCCCTTCCGGCGCGCGGGAGACATGGTGGACTTCTTGACCAACCTGGTGGGGCCCTTCCCCTATGATCGGCTGTCCCACGTGGAGTCGACCACCATCTTCGGCGGCATGGAGAACCCGACCGCCATCTTCTACGACATGAAGGCCTACCGGGAACGACGTCTCTCCGAGGAGACCGTCGCCCATGAGACGGCCCATCAATGGTTCGGGGATGCGGTGACCGAGGACGACTGGCACCATCTCTGGTTGTCGGAGGGATTCGCCGACTACTTTGCCGCCCTCTGGGTCCGCCACGCCGAAGGAGACAGCGCCTTTCGCGGCCTGATGGGGCAGCATCGGACCAGGGTGATCGAGTCCGAAGCCACTCGTCGGCCAGTCCTGGATCCCGACGCAAAGGACCTGATGGGATTGCTCAACACCAACAACTATTCCCGGGGGGCCTGGGTCCTGCATTCGCTCCGGGGCCTGATCGGGGACTCGGCGTTCTTCGCCGGGATCCGGACCTGGTACGCCACCTATCGGGACTCGACCGCGCTCTCCTCCGACTTTGCCGCGGTCATGAGTAAGGCCGCCGGAACGGACCTGAGCTGGTTTTTCGTCCAGGAGCTGACCCAGCCGGGCTATCCCAGGCTGGATGTGCGCTGGCAGTGGAAGAAGAAGAAGCTCACACTCGATGTGGCCCAGACCCAAACCGACGGCGAGTACCGGATTCCCAATCTGACCATCTCGGTGGACGGGGTCCCGGTCAGCGTGCCGCTCAACGGGAAATCGACTTCGGCGGTGTTTGATGTGAAGCAGGCGCCGCAACGGGTGGTAGTGGACCCCGAGGGCTGGTGGCTGATGGAATCCACGGTCAGCGGTGGGAAGTAGGTGGCGGGGGACCCTCGAGTCCCCGCGGCTCCCCTGGCTGATAGTTCTGGCCGCGGCCTTCGGCTGCCGCGGGTCGCTCTCTCCGCTTTCCAATCGGCTCGCGGTCGGACAAGAGGCCTACCTGGTCTTCGTGGCCACCGGAGAGGGTGGCGCGGGCGATCTCTTCGCCAGCTCAGCCGGCGGCGGAGCGGTCTATCCCATCTCCTACACCCGGGTCGACGAATCGGGGCCGACACTCTCCCCTGACGGGGTTTCTCTCGCTTTTATCCGCTCCCGGTCGACCGGCGACAGCCTTACCCACTCGGTCTGGGTCATGAACCTGCTGAGCGGCGCGGAGCGGGAGCTTCCACGGGCCGAGCCGGGCTCACGCCCAACTCATCTGGGCTGGTCCGGGGACGGGAAGACGATCTACGTCAGGACCGATCGGGGAATCGACGCGGTACACGCACCACCTGACGCGCCGGAGCCCAGGGCGCTCAGAGGAGATACGGCGGCCGCGGATTCCGCCCTGAGCGTCTGGGTAGGAGAGCCAGTGTTTGCGGGAGTGAGGCCGTGCCCGTCGGAGGAGGCGCTCTGCGTGTTTCCCGGTGCAGGCGCACCCCAGGCGATCGCACCCGGCAGTCATGATCCGGTGCGATGGGGCCGGGATTCTCTCGGCTACTTCGTCGGAGCCGATTTCTACGTGCGGCCCTTGGGACCGGGGGCGCAGCGGCGACTCACCTGGTCGCCACCGCCCGTACGGCCCCGAGAGCCGACCTACTTCAGCCCACCGGACGATTCACGATCGCGTCCCAGGCAGCCTCGATAGTCTGGCCGACCTGGGGTTGATCCACCGTCCATTCCTTCTGGCAGATCCGCTCGACGGCCAGTCCCACCAGCGCGAGCCAGACCGCGGCCCAGAGCTCGACCGGACCGTTGCGGACCATTCCGTCGGACTTGCCGGTGGCCAGGACCTGCTGCAGGCCGGCCCGAAACTCCCGGCCCGCCTCCCGGCTCTTCTCGTCGAGAAAGCGCTCGTCCCGGCTCAGCATCAGCATCCGGATCAGGGCCGGGTCCCGATCGGCCACTTCGCAGAGCTGATGGGCGATGTGCTGCAGCCGGTCGGGAGTCCGCAGGCGTTCAGCCTCGGAATCCTTGACCAGGCGAAGGGCCCACCGCTGCGCCCCGCGGTACACCTCGTTCAACAGGTGTTCCTTGCTGCTGAAATGGCGGTAGATCGTCCCTTCCGCCACTCCGGCTCGCTGTGCGATGGCGGGCGTCGTGGTGCCGAGAAAGCCCGACGTGGTGTACAGCTCGAGCGCCGCCCGGATCAGACGTTGACGGGTGGCCTCGCCGTCGCGGCGACGAGCGGGAGTAGCTGGTGAGACTGGCATGATCGCTGTAGTCAATCTAATTCAGGGCCCCTGCTCTCATACCCGCAGGCGGTCCTCCTCCTGGTTGAAATGTGAATCACCGGGTCTCGTCGGGATTCGGTCACCATCGGTCGAGACACCGGGTCCTACAACGCGCTCACGAACGACACGATGGCCGCCCGTTGGCGCGGGCTAAGCCGCATGAACCGGTCGCGCACGGTGGAGCCTTCTCCTCCGTGGCGCTGTACCGCCTCCTCGATGGTGGCGGACTCTCCGTCGTGCATGAACATGTCGAGGAACTGCATCCCCATGAGGGGCTGCGTCCGGAATTCCTGCGGCGTGGCGACGCCGTTGCAGATATCGGCTTCCTGATCGCCCATGTCGTGCAACAGCAGGTCGGTATAGGCGTTGATCCGCTTGAATTTGAGGGCCGCGTACCGGCTGGGGCCCGTCTCCAAAGTCGGCGTGTGGCAGGTGGCACAGCCGATCTGGGTGAACAACATCCGGCCGTATTTCCCTTCCTCGGTAAGCGGCAGCGGAGCCACCGGGGCCAGGAACCGCACGAAGGCGTCGGCCGCAAAGAGCGACTTGGGGCTCAGCTCCGGGTCCGGAGCCGGATCGACTCCCTTGGGCAACGGGGTCCCCGCCACCGTGCCTTCGACCGGATTGAGCGTATTGGTGATGCCCATCTCGTTGAAGAAGGCGCCCGCGTTGAATTCGTCGAGGGAGGACACCGCGGCCTTCCGGCCGAAACGGCCGACACTCCCGTTGGCCAGCACCGCCGCGCGGCCCCGAACCCCAAAGGGCCGACGGACCCGGGCCAATCCCTTGATGGTGTAGTCGCTCACCGCGTCGAGCAGCCCCAGTCCGAAGATCACTGGTGTGGTGCGGTGGCCGATCCCGGTGCCGCCGGCTGGCATGGGCTCCGAGGTGATGTGGAGAGCGTCCTGGAGAGCCGGGGTCGCGTGCTGCTGGACCACCGGGCCGCCGTTCGCGTCGAGCGTCTGACACACGGCGCCGGGATGATACGCGGTCGTGTGGATCTCCACCGAGTCACCGTAACCACCCAGGGTCGGATCGTTATGACACTCTGCGCAGGACGTGGAGTTGAAGAGCGGCCCCAGGCCGGTGGCCGGCGAGAACACGGTGGCGAAGACCGCCATCCCCTGGTTGAACAACCGCAGCTCGTCGGGCGCGAGATTGGGGACCGGGTCGCCCGGCTTGCCGGCGATGATCCGTTGGAACAGTTCCGAGGTCTGATCGTCCTGGATGATCGGCGCTTCCTCGGTGGGAGTCTTCTGGTCCGGGGTACAGGCGGTAGTGACGGCCAACAGCGTGAGTACGGCGGGTAATGATCGATGCATGTGGCCTCCTTTGAGGAAGCCTCGATCGTGCTCCAGGCTATGGGGGCGCCCTGGAGGATGAGTCACGGTCGAGCGCGGCACCGGAGAGCAAGCGCTCACTCGGCACCGGTTTCCTCTGACTTGCGTTCTCCAATTGGCCGAACGGCGGAGGTGAAGCTCGACGGATTCAGTGGGTGGAGGGCCCTGCCCGCCCAGGTCTGATCCACGAGTAACGCGACGAGATTTCAGTCACGGTGCTGCCGAGGTGGGGGGCAGCGCCCCGTTCATCACCAGGGCACCACAGTAGGGGCTCTAGTGAGATGGCGCTGAGACCTGGATCACACTTTCGGGCTTGTTTCCGGACGAAGTCGAGGGTGAGCGCTCCGCTGTACGAGAATTAGATAGCGTCTCGTCCTTGAGCACTCACTCGGCAGGAAACTGACTGGAAGGAAAAGATCAAAAGGGCCAGTTGGCGCCAGCGGAGAATTGAAATCCTTCGGGACCGCCCGCGAAGTTGAAGGTGATGATCGTGCTCCGGAGCAGCCGAATCGCCACGCCGCCACCACCGCCGAGCTTCATGTCCTCGGTGGTGATCTTGAAGGCTTCGTTCTCGAACACGCGGCCCGCGTCGGCGAAGATGAAAACGATCAGGGCGCCGAAATCTCCGGCGTTGATGATGTCCTGCCGCGCCTCCAGCCGGGCGGCCAGCACCCCTCGGCCCACATACCGTTGCGAGGGGAGACCACGGTTCGACTGCGCTCCGCCCAGCACCGGGATCTCGGCCTCCCAGATCGGGACCTCGAATCGCGCGTTCAAGGGAGGCGAGCCGTTCAGGTTGGATCCACCCACCCAGCCGGCGAGGACGGTACCCTCTGTAACCGGAATCGGAACCCAGCCGGCCACCACGCTCTCGTAACGCTGATAGCCGTCTCCCCCGCTCCCGGCAAAGGCCCCCGCCTCGGCGTAGATCCCGGATCGCGGGTCGTACTCGTTGTTCCGGCCATCGTAGACCAGGCGCACCCCGCCCCGCAGGTCCTGGTCGTTGACCGCATTGCCGTACTGGCTCCTGAACAGGGATGACCCCGAAACCGCCGTGAAGTAGCTGGGCAGATAGGCGCCGTTCACGGCCAGATAGAGTCGATGCACGATCTCCCGGGAAATCTCGGTCTGCACCCAGATGCGGGTTCGGCTGACGCGGTAGTAGTCGGAGACGCTATCCTGGATCGCGTTGTCGATCTTGGTGCTGTTGCCGAGGCCGTAGTAGCCCAGCCGGCCCTGGCGGTAGATGCCGACCCGGCTGGCGAGCCGCCAATGGGGCCAGAGCGATGGCGCGTTGAAGGTGGTGGTGACCGCCCAGCTGCCATGGATTCCGACGCCACCGTCGACGTTCAGCACGCCGGCGAAGATGGAGCGATCCTCGTACTCCGCCCGCTTGAAGAGGGAGAAATGCCCGTACAACATCGGAAAATCGTTGGGAGCGCTGCTGATATAAGGAAAGTAGGAATCCTTCCAGGGCTGATCGTTGCCCTGAGCCCTGAGTGGGGCGACAGCGACGACCAGGCCGATCAGGACCACCCGGGCGATCCCGAGACGAGAAGGCATCGTAAGAATCATGAGCGAAGGGTAAGTGCGTCCGGGATTTAGGCCCATCGGGGGGCCATTGTCAACTTGCCGCCCACCGACCGGCCCCCTAGACTACCGCTGGCCTCTCGCCGATCTCCACGCGAACACCATCATGAGTCTCGACACGGAAGATCCGTACGCCCTCCTCCGGCTCGCGGTAAGCGGACTGCTGCTGGTGGCGACCGGATTCGCCCTGGTGCTGGGACTCACCGGGGTCGAGCCGCGGGCCCTGGTGCTGGCCGGGGTGTTCTGGGCGCTCTATGGGCTGATCATCGGCCTGATCGACGGGTTGCTCGAACCGGCCACCGACGCCCTGGTCACGGCCTTTCAGAACGTGGGGCTGACCCGGGCGGACGGCGGCTACTCGCAGGCGGAATCATTGGTGGCCCAGGGTCAGTATCCGGCGGCAGCCGACGCCTACCTCGAGCGGGTCACCGAGCAGGACGACGTCGAGGCGCTGGTCCGGCGGGCTCACTTGCTGGCCGGTCCGCTTGGCACCCCGGAACTGGCCGTGAGCGAGCTGGAGACTCGGCGCGCGGGGAAGCGCCTCCCTCCGGCCGACGATCTCCGGGTCGGACTGGCCCTGGCCGACATCTTCGAGCGCCGGCTCAACGATCCCGGCCGAGCCATGGTGGAGCTGCGACGTCTGATCGATGAGTATCCCACTTCGCGACGGGTCCGCCAGATGCGAAAGGTGCTCCGATCCCTCAAGCAGCAGCGGTTCGGCGACCCGGAGCAGCCTAGAGTGGATACCCCAACGTCGCCCCCAGCACCGTGACCAGCACCAACACCACCGGTACCAGCACCAGGAAGATCGCGAAGGTCACCCCCATGATGTCCCGGGCCCGGAGACCCAGCAGTCCCAGCACCGGGAGCATCCAGAACGGCTGGATCAGGTTGGCCAGCGCCTCGCCCAGGTTGTAGGACGCCACCGTCCACCCCAGGTGGACCTTGAGCTGGTGCGCGGCCTGCATCACGTAGGGCGCCTCGATCACCCACTTGGATCCCCCCGACGGCACGAACAGCCCCAGGACCGCACTATAGACCGCGATCACCGCTGGGTAGCTGAACGGAGTCGCCATGGCCGTGAACAGTCCCGCGATTCTGGCGCTGACCCCGGTGTCGGTGATGATCCCGGCGATCCCCGCATAGAAAGGAAACTGGAGCAGGAGTCCCCAGGTGGCGG
>Ga0335085_10005447_pt1 | contig 20421 bp, 13 predicted proteins | sample Lox_Sample_45_FD_206712 | JGI IMG/M metagenome (GOLD analysis project Ga0335085, IMG submission 206712) | Soil microbial communities from Loxahatchee National Wildlife Refuge, Florida, United States - Lox_Sample_4.5 | ecosystem: Environmental > Terrestrial > Soil > Wetlands | place: USA...
CACCACGTAACGCCCCGGCCGCAACCCGTTGCGATCGAGCTTGGCTCCGACCACGCGGCCGTCGGTGAAGGCCACGGCGGCAGGCCCGTCCCACGGCTCCATCAGTGAGGCGTGATATTCGTAAAACGCTTTCACGTCCGGCGGCATTTCCGGAGCGTTATCCCAGGCTTCGGGAATCAACATGGACATCACATGCGAAATGGACCGGCCGCCGAGTGTGAGCAGCTGCACGGCGTTGTCGAGCGCGGCGGAATCGCTGCCGCCCGGCTCGACCACCGGCAGCAGCTTTTGCATGTCCTTGCCGAACAGCGGCGAGGAGAGCACGGATTGGCGTGCGTACATCCAGTTGGCGTTGCCGCGCAGCGTGTTGATTTCGCCGTTGTGGCAGATGTAGCGGTAGGGATGCGCGAGTTTCCAGCTCGGAAATGTGTTTGTGGAAAAGCGCTGGTGGACCAGACAGATCGCGCTGGTGACTTCCAGATCGGACAGCTCCTTGTAAAAGCTGGCGATTTGCGGCGCGAGCAGCAGGCCTTTGTAGACGATGGTCCGCGAGGAAAGCGACGGAATGTAGAAAAATTCCTTCTCTTTCAGATTCGATTTCTCCACCGCGGCAGTCGCCATTTTCTGCAGCACGTAAAGCTTGCGTTCGAGCGCGTCCTGATCCATGTCCGGCGCGCGGCGGATGAAAATCTGCTCGATGTAGGGTTGGGTGTTCCGAGCCACGCGCCCGATGGTGTTTCCGTCGATCGGCGTATCGCGCCAGCCCAGCACGGCGAGGCCCAGCTTCTTTGCTGTCTGCTCGACGATGCCCTTGGCGAGCATGCGTTCCTGCAGCTCGACCGGCAGGAACATCATTCCGACGCCATATTCCCCGGGCGCGGGCAAGGTGAAGCCGAGCTTGGCGCATTCACGCTCGAAAAACGCGTGCGGAATCTGGATCAAAATTCCAGCGCCGTCTCCCGTATCCGGATCGCAGCCGCAGGCCCCCCGGTGGGTCAGGTTGACGAGGATCTGGATGCCCTTGAGGACGATGTCGTGCGATTTCTGGCCTTCGATATTGGCGACGAAGCCCAGGCCGCACGCGTCGTGCTCATCCTGCGGACGGTATAATCCCTGCGCTTCGGGAATGCCTGTGTGCGGATAATATTTTTCCTGTCGCTTCGTCATCATCAATCCAAATTTTCTGGAGTTTTCATCTTAGCATCGAAGCAAGCGATGTTCGGCTGTGAACCAACGCCCGCAGGTCCCCAATTTATTTCGATACGATCCATCAGGAATTTGAATAGGACGTTTTCGTGCGATGAACAGGAGGGTTTTCGCGCGTCCGGCAGGCGAGCAGGGTGCCGCTGCGGCCGAAGTCTATTCCGGATGAAAGTGCGGCAGCGGCGCGGCGCTGATGATTCCAGATATCGCCGTGAATCCGGCGCCGAACATCAGCGCCAGGAATGCGCCGTGTAGCGACACCTCGCCGTGCGCGGTCCGCTCGAAGATCACCGCTACGATCGAAACTCCGATGGATTGCCCGAGCAAGCGCGACATGGTGCTGATGCCGCCGGCGCCGCCGCTGCGCTCTTTCGGCGCGCTGGCGACCATGGCCCGGTTGTTGGGCGCACCAAATATGCCGAATCCCGCGCCGCCGAGCGCCGCGCGCCAGAGAATCTGCCACATAGTGGGATGGGCTCCCACCAGCGCCAGCAGAATCAGGCCCGTGGTCATGAATGCGATGCCGATCGTACCCAGCACGCGGATGGGAATCCGGTCGGCCAGGCGACCGGAATAATGCGACGTGATTCCGGCGGCGACGGGCCACGGACTCAGCAATAATCCGGCCTGCACCTGAGAGAAATTCATGACGTCGATGAAATAAAACGGCAGGACCACCACCGCGAGGCCCTGCGCCACAAACGCGCACAACGACGCTCCCACGGACAGCGCGAAGATCGGCCGCTTGAAGAGATCGATGGCGAGCATCGGGATTTCCAATTGGCTCTGACGCCAGACCAGGACCACACCGAACAGGAACGCAGCCGAAAGTTCGACCGTGACGCGAGCGACGCGCTCGCCGGTGCCAATGCCGTCGATACCGCGAATCAGCAGCGTGACCGCGATGCAGTTCAACACGGCGCTCCAGACGTCCCAGCGATGCCGCGAGCCTTTCGAGGGCGCGAGCCATTTCTCCGACATGCTGAGCGCCAGCAGGCCGAACGGGATATTGATCGCGAAGAGCCAGTGCCAGGTGGCGACTTTCAGAATCGCCGAAGCCACGCTGGGCCCGGCTGCCGCGGCAGTGAACACCACGAATCCGCCGAGCCCGATGCCGCGGCCCAGCAGCGCGCGCGGATAAGTGAACCGCATCACCGCCGCGGACGTGCTCCAGATGCAAGCCGCGCCGAAGCCCTGAAACACGCGCGCGACGATCAGTTGATTCAGGGAATGGGGCAGCGAGCAGCCGACCGATCCGACCGTGAAAAGAATCAGACCGGCCTGATAGACCCTTTTGTAGCCGATGATGTCGACGATGGATGATAGCGGAACGACACAGATGCCCACGGTGAGAAGAAATGCGTTGACCACCCAGATGGAAGCGGCCGGGCTCGCGTTCAGCTGCGTGGCGATGCTCGGCAGCGCGGTGTTGGCGATGTTTCCGTCGAGCACGGACATCGCCAGGCCGACGAGATAGCACATCATCGCCCAGCGGCGTCGGTCGGCCGGCAGTCCGTCGGTGAACTGCAGGTCACCCGCGACGGGTAGCGTGATCTCAGCCATTTCTACCGCTGCGCTCCCGATTGTCGAATGGCTTCCGCCGCCGCGGACGCGGAGAATTTCACGTGCGCCGCTCTCGGATCATGCGAATGGCGTCGGGCAGCACCGCGCCGGCGGGTTTGTCGGACTCGGAATTGCCGTTCGCACCGTTGGAATCTTCCAGTGGAATTTCACCCTCGCCGGGCGCCAGAAACAGGTTCGTCTCGAGCCCGTGCTGGCGGGTGTAGAGGTCGTAGTAGCGCCCCTGCCGGGCATAGAGCGATTCGTGCGTGCCGCTTTCAATGATCCGCCCGGCCTCGACCACCAGAATTTGATCTGCGCGGCGAATGGTGGAAAGCCGGTGCGCGATCACGAAAGTGGTGCGTCCGCGCATCAGGAAACGCAAGCCTTCCTGGATCAGCGCTTCGGATTCGGAATCGAGGCTGGAGGTCGCTTCGTCCAGAATCAGGATGCGCGGATCGGCCAGAATCGCGCGCGCGATGGAAACGCGCTGCTTCTGGCCGCCGGAAAGCTTCACGCCACGCTCGCCGACCACCGTGTCGTATTTCTTTTCGAAATTCTCCGCGAACTCATCCACGCGCGCGATGCCGCAGGCCGACATGATCTCCTGTTCGCTCGCGTCCGGCCGCGCGAAGGCGACGTTCTCACGAATCGTCCCGTCGAAAAGAAAAGTTTCCTGCAGCACCACGCCGAGCTGCGTGCGATAGGAATCGAGGCGCACCTGCGAAAGATCGACGCCGTCGACCAGCACGCGTCCAGCCGATGGTACGTAGAACGCGGCGATCAATCCGATGATCGTCGATTTGCCGGCGCCGGATGGGCCGACGAAAGCCGTGACCGTGCCGGGCTGCGAATCGAATCCAACACCGAACAAAACCTGTTTGCCGGTGTCGTAGGAAAAGTCGACGCCCTCAAACGTCACCTGCCCCTCGATGCGGCCGAGGGTTTTCGTTCGGTTCGGGTCTTGATCTTCCGGGTTTTCGACCAGAACTTCACGCGTCCGCTCCAGGCCGGCGAGAGCCTCGGTCATCATCGGTCCGAGCGCGACCACCTGCGCCACCGGCGCGATCAGCATGATCAGGAATGCGTTGTAGGAAAAATATCCGCCGGTAGTCAGCGAGCCGTTGATCATTTTCGTCGCGCCCAGATACAGAATGGTCGCGCCGACGATTCCGGTCAGCACGGTGGCCGAGGCGCTCATCAGCGAGGTCGCATTCAGCGTCTGCAACACGTTGTCGAGCAGTTTCTGGACGCCGGCTTGAAACACTCTCCCTTCGCGTTCCTCGGCGTGATAACCCTTCACCACGCGCACACCGCCGAGCGACTCGGTGAGACGCCCGGTGACCTCGGCATTGATTTTCGGCCGGGCCCGGTAAATCGGGCGAATGGTCTGAAACGCGTAGCGCAGGCTTAGCGCAAACACGAAAAGGAAGATCGCGGCGGTCGCGGTCATCGAGACGCTGACGCGGACCAAGTATCCCAGCGCGAGAATCGCGGTCATGATTCCGCCGGCGAAATCGACCAGGCCCGTGCCAACCAGATTCCGGATGCCCTCGACGTCGCTCATGATCCGCGAAACAAGCACGCCAGTCTTGTTGGCGTCGTAATAGGAAACGGGCAGGCGGCCGATGTGCTCCTGCACCTTGACCCGCAGCTCGGTGATCATCCTCTGCGAAGATTTTGAAAGCAGTTGGGTGAGGCAGTAGGACGTAAGCGCCTGAATCAGGGTCGCTCCCAAAACCACAAGCACCAGCGGCAGCAGGAGCTGCGTGTGCCGCTTCATGACCACGTCGTCGATCAGGTATTTCGGCGTGATCGGCAACGCGAACCCGGCCACTCGATTGATGGCCATCAGGAAAAATCCGGCGATCAGCACGCCGCGCCGCGGCTTGATCAATTCCCATACGTGCGGAAGCAACTTCCAGAAGGGCTGCTTCGCGGAATTCGCCGGACCCGGACCGCCGGCGGAGCCGCGCGCGGGCCTATCCCCTTTCAAATTCGCCGGCCCCGAGGGGCCCGAGGTAAATGGAGGCATCCGCGATCAGTCCACCCGTGCTGATAAATGCGATCGGGTCCGATTATAGCGGAAGGGAGGTTCGCACGCGACGATTGGCGCGGTGAATGTGAGGGCGTATGTGCGGGCCCGGTTATACCGTGGTGCTCATGTCGCTGGAGGTGCCGCCCGCGGCCGGGACGTAACACCTCCGCGTATAGTCCATCACCATGCGATCGGCGTTGAATCGCCAGCCGAGCGTGCGGATAGTCCGCTTCATGCGCTTGATCCAGCCGCGCGGCAGGCCATCGCGGTCGCGCTCGTAATAAAGCGGGATCACTTCTTCGCGCAGCGTGCGATAGAGATCTTCACCGTCGCGCGCGTCGTGCACGTCCATGTGCGAATGCGTGCGGCCCGTGCCAATGGCAAAGCCGTTGAGGCCGTCGTACGCTTCGGCCCACCATCCGTCGAGCACCGAAAGATTTAAGCCGCCGTTCAGCACCACTTTCTGGCCGCTGGTGCCGGAGGCCTCCAGCGGGCGCCGGGGATTATTCAGCCACACGTCGACGCCCTGGACGAAATGGCGTCCCACGTTGATGTCGTAATCCTCGATGAAAACGAATTTGTCCGCGAATTGCGGATTGCGCATCATCAGCGCGATTTCCTGCAGCACGCGCTTGCCGGGATCGTCGCGCGGATGCGATTTGCCGGCGAATACGAACTGCACCGGCCGCTTCGCATCGTTGACCATGGAAGCGAGCTTCTCAATGTCGCGCAGGATCAGGTCGGCTCGCTTGTAGGTGGCGAACCGGCGCGCGAAGCCGATGGTCAGCGCGTCGGGACTCAGGACGCCGGAGAGGCGCTTCAGAACGTCCGCCGGCTCTTTGCGGCGTTCGGCCTGGCGCACCGCGCGCAAGCGGACGAAATCGAGCAAGCGGGACTTCAGGCTGAGATGCGTTTCCCAGAGCTCGCCGTCGTCGACGTTTTCGATGCCTTCCCAGATTTTCGCTTCGCTGCTGTGCTCGTGCCAGCCGCTGCCCAGATGGCGGTCGTAGAGGCGGAACATCTGCGGCGCCAGCCAGGTGGGAACGTGCACGCCGTTGGTGATGTGGCCGATCGGAACGGCGTCCTCGCTCTTGCCGGGATACAGCCCGGTCCACATGGCGCGCGAAACCTCTCCGTGCAGCGCGGAAACCGCGTTGGCGCGGCGGGAAAGTTTCAGGCCGAGCACCGTCATGCAGAATTCTTCATTGTGGTTATCGGGATTTTCGCGGCCCAGCGCCATCAGCCGGTCGTGGGAGAGCCCCAGATACTCGCCGAGCGGGCCGAGATGTTCGTCGATCAGGTCGGAACCGAAACGGTCGTGGCCGGCCGGAACAGGCGTATGGGTGGTAAAGCAGACTTCGCGCGAGACGCGATGCACCGCTGAATCGAAATTCAGGCCTTCTTCCTGCATGCGACAACGAATCGCTTCCAGAACCGCGAACCCGCTGTGGCCTTCGTTCAAGTGCAGGACGCCCGGAGTGATCCCCATCGCCTTCAGCGCGCGGTAGCCGCCCACTCCGAGCAGCAATTCCTGCCGGATGCGCACGCGCGAGTCGCCGCCATAGAGGCGCGAGGTGAGTTCCACATCCTGCGGGGCGTTCCCTTCGACGTTCGAATCCAGCAGCAGCAGATCGCAGCGGCCCACTTTCATCCGCCAGACCTTCGCGTGAATCATCCCGGTTCGGGTCTCGATCTGGACCGTAACGACCCGGCCGTCCGAGCCAATGGCCAGCTCCATCGGCATCTCTTGCACATTGGTGGTCAGATATTCTTCCTGCTGCCAGCCGTTGGCATCGAGCCATTGGCGAAAATAACCCTGGCCGTAGAAAAGCCCCACGCCGACCAGCGGAATTCCCAGGTCGGACGCGCTCTTGATGTGGTCGCCGGCGAGCACTCCCAGGCCGCCGGAATACTCCGGGATCGATTCGTGCAAGCCGAATTCGGCCGAGAAGTATCCCACCGGGCGCGGCCGCAGAACGCCCGCGTGCCGCGTGCCCCAGGTCCGATCGTTCTCCATGTATTCGAGCTGGCGGCGGTAGGCGTAGTTGATGCGGCTGTGCAGCACCAATTCGCTCGCGCGGCGTTCCACTTCCGCCAAGGGAATCTCGCTGAGCATCGCCACCGGGTTGTGGTTCAACTCTCGCCAGCGAACCGGATCGAGATCGCGAAACAAGCTCGTGGAATCGTAATCCCACGACCACCATACATTGCGCGCCAGGCTCCAGAGCCTTTCCTGGGCCGGCGCGATGAACCGATCCAGCGTGCGCGCCTCGCTCACCACCGGCGCTACTTGCGTGGCGGCCTTGGCCAACGCCTGAATTTCATCCTCGCAGAACGCCCGCGGTTCCTTGGTCTGCACCACCAGCACGCCCTGCAGCACGCCTTTGTCGATCAGCGGGACCCCGACGAAAGACTGGTAATCGTCTTCGCCGGCCTCATGGAAATACTTGAAGCGGGGATGATCTTTCGCGCGCTCGACGGATACGGGGCGGACCTGCTCCGCGACCAGACCCGCCAGGCCTTCATGAATCCCCATGCGGAGCACGCCGACGCATTTCTTGTTCAAGCCCACCGTGGCCGCGAGCACCAGGTTCGCGCGGTCCGGCTCCAGCAGGTAGATCGAACAGACGTCCGTGTCGAAGCGCTTGGCGATCAGCGCGACCACGTTCATCAGGGTCTCGGCCGGCCGTCCGCCTTCCTGAGCGAGGTTCCCGATTTCTTCCAACGTCAGAACGAAATTTGCCTGCCGCTCTTCCGTGCCCTGGGCCACTTCCCGCGAACCCCCGTCAGCCGATTTTCTTCGGACGCCTGCTTGTGGTGCCATCGCGTCTTCCTTCTGTTATCTCACGTGTTCGATGCACTGGCCCGCTTCGGCCGATACCGCGTTGCCGAGGCGTAACCCCTGCGTTGGCGCAGCAGAGTTCCCCATACCCGCATTTCGAGGTGTTCCACGCCACTCTAGGAGGCCTCCGTGCGGCAGTCCAATCCAAATTCCTGATTGTGAATATCAGAGGGGAGGAAACCGGCCACGTGCGCAGTTTCGGTCGAAGCGAGTTGCAGAGATTCCGGACGCACGCCGTCAGCGCGTGCTCGGTGTCAGTTTAAAGGTCAAGTCGACCTCGCGCTGGAATTCTACGGGCTTGCCGTCGAGCAAGGTTGGCGTGTAGCGCCACTGGCGCACCGCCTTTTCCGCGGCGTCGATCAGGAGCCGGGGACCGCCCAGAACGGAAACACCGCGGACTACGCCGTCTGTTCCGATGGTCACGTTCAGTCGAACGGTTCCCTCGGCATGCTGCTCCTTGGCGATCATGGGATACGCGGGGTCGACGCGGCGGATCAACTGGCCTTGCTTGATCACCCCCGTCGGCGTGGGCGGTGCGGGCACAGCGAGCACGGGAGCCGGCGCCAAAGCATGAGCTCCGGATGGCGTCAGCACGTTTTCGTTCGGATTGGTATTTTCCGGGACCACCGGAGGCGCCTCTTTCACGCCGCCGTCGTCGGTCGTGGCCCGCGTCTGCTCCGGCGGCGTCAAAATCCAGGTGCGAAACCCGGGTGCTGGTTTATGTGCGTTGGCGCCGGATCCGTATTCGGACGCCGCGTGCCGGTTGGGATCGTTCGGCGAGTTCATCGGCCCGTTGAAGGGAATCGACCAGCGCTGGCCGCTCGCATTTTCCACTTCGATCTCGGACGGTTTCGCGGGGGGCAGCCCGAAATGCTGCAGGGCTCCGCGAATCTGCTCGGCGCCTTGCTCTGCGCCGCCGTGCAGTTTCGCAATCACCGTCTTCAACTGGCCCTGTCCCGCCACCCAGCCGGCGGCGAGCGAGCCCACCGCCAGCGTGACGAGCACCACGGCCGCCGACCATTTATCGCCGATCAGGCTGGCGGCGTCCGCGACCTTCGCGTTCGCCGGTTTCGCGTCGGCAGCCTTGGCTTCGGCCGCTGGCCGGAAAGGAATCGGCGCGGGTGGAGCAGGCGGCTGGGAATGCGGAAGCGGCGCGCGCGCATGATCGGAAACCGAGGTTATCAAATCCGCCAGCACCGACGAGACGGCGGCGGCTTCCGGCTCGCTCGGCATGGTCACTTGTTGGGCCGGCGCGATCGCAGGTGCAACGTCAGCGGTGACTGCCGAGCCCATCGTGGCTGGCTTGCCATCGCCACGGCTCGGCTCCGGTGGCGCGGCCACGGCGGCCGGAGATGCAGGAGCGGCTTCCGGCGCGCTGGCTTCGACAGCGGCGCTCGAGCTCTCCTCAATCGTCGCGATTTCGGATTCTCTCGCGCTTTTCGATTCCGGCGAATCGCGCAACAGCCATTCGCGAATCCGGTCCCGCGAGTCCTCGGTCAGGTTCAGGAATTCCAGGCCGGCCAGTTTGCGCGTATCGTTGCTCCACGTGATGCGCGCATTGGTCTCGATCCATGTCTCGGTTTCAGCCAGCTGAAATCGCACCCCGGGCAGAAAATCGTCCATCACGCCGGTCACCGCTTGCACCGAAAGCCCGCCCTCGCTGATGTTGAGGATGATTCCGCCATTGCCTTCGTCTAATTCCACATAGGCGAGCGAGGGGATGGTCTGCCGCGCGTGGGCGCGGCGGTCGGCGGCCGGAAAATGGTCGTGGGCCCGGGCGAACGTGTCGGACATGAGCGGACTGGCTTCTTTCGGTTGCGGGCCTGGGTTCCGCAACAGCCACATGGTCGCAGATTTTATTCTGCCTTCAGGGGCAATACAAGCATGGTTCGCCGCGGATTCGACGCGGCTCGCCGCAACTCCGCGAAATCATTCGGCTAATTCTGCGCGGAGGAAGAAGGTTCCGTCTGTAGTTCCGGCGACGAAGTAGCCAATTCGATTTGATAGTGCGTGGATTGGTCGAACAGCACGAAGCTCGTGAGCCCCGATACCTCGTCGGCCACGAATTGCCTCAGCTGGCGTTCTCCCGCGCCGTCGCGCTGCGTCGGCCAATCGAACGCGTGGGTGATCTCCAGCGCAATGCGCGTGCGGTTCTTCGCCGGTACGAACGCCGCCGCGTCCAGATTGATTTGCTGGTCGCCGCTCAGGATGCCGTTGGATTGCAGCCGGCTCATGATCACAACGCTGGGCCCGCTGGCCAGCCGGTAGTCGGTGTCCGTGCGGTTCTCCAGGTCATAGAAGAAAATCACCGCGGCATGCGTCGGATCGAGCTCGCGTACCCGCACCGCCGCCAGTGTGCCCTTGATCGCGCCTTCATTCCATGAATTCGGCGAATTCCCGGACGACGTCACGCGGCGATATTGAATCACCACCACGGCCACGGCGATCACACATATCACCGCTGAAACCCCAAGTAAGCTTTTTCTCCGCGACATGTTCGCCGAATTTACCACACCCTGTCGGATTCCACGATGCGCGAAATGCGTCCCCTGAAACTCGGGCCGCCCCGCCCCGAGATTTTCCATATCTTGACTCAGGACGAGCCCCCGGACTACTCTGCGCCGGTAATCGGCCCTCAAAGCTTTCATTTCCGGAGGAATAGAGAAAATGAACAAGCACGTGTGTGCGTTTGCAGTCGTATTGTTCGCGGCCCTTTCCGCATCGGCGCAGACCGAGCCAGGCAGAATCGCCGGAGTGGAATTCCAAACCCCCAAAAACGGCATGACCCAGCAGTATGAACAAGGCCGCAAGCAGAAAGTGGACTGGCACAAACAGCAAAAAGATCCTTCGCCGCTCTACATCTTCGAAACGCTCACCGGCGAAAACACCGGCACTTACCTCGTCTGCCGTTTCGACATGCACTGGGCCGACATGGACAAGCCGCCCATCCCCGACGCGGACGACACTGCGGAATTTAACAAGGTCATCGGCTCTTACGTCCAGTCGGTCACGGCCCGCTACTACGAATTCGATCCCAAGATGAGCTACGCGGACTCGTCGAACTCCGGCCCCTCCAAGTACACGGAATTCATCACCTTTCATGTGAAGCGCGACGAAATCGCCGAATTTCGCAGCGCCGTCGAACGCATCGCCGAGGGCGCCAAAAAATCCAGCTGGCCGAATCATTTCGAGTTCTATGAGTTGGATTTCGGCGGCCGGGCCGGCACGTTCGTGCTCGCGGAGGCGCATCCCAACTGGGCCGACTTCGAGGCCAAGCCGGGCGCCAAGCCGCTGCGCCACATGCTCGAGGAGTCGTTCGGAGCTGCTGAAGCGGACGCGATTTATTCGCGACTGCTCGGCGCGATCGAAAGCGAAGACGCGGAGATTCTCGAGTACCGCCAGGATCTAAGCTACGTTCCGGCGAAATAACCGCAACCCAAACAGGCGATTCAACGGGAGAGCCGGTCCCCGAACCCGGGGCCGGCTGACTCCTTCCCCATGCATCGCATTGCGACCTCGTGTAATCTAATCTGCATGTCCGACAAAATGCCCGACAAAATCCAGAAGGACGACAAAGAGTGGCGTAAGCAACTGACGCCCGCCCAGTACCACGTGACCCGGCAGAAGGGAACCGAGCCGCCCTTCACCGGCGAGTACGAAAGCACCGAAACGGAGGGCACGTATCATTGCGTCTGCTGCGGCCAGCCCCTCTTCGCGTCCGAAGCGAAGTACCACTCCGGTTCCGGCTGGCCCAGTTACTTCCAGCCGATCCAAGCCGAAAATGTTGAAATGGATCGCGACATCTCTCACGGCATGGTGCGCACCGAAGTGATGTGCAGCAAATGCGACGCGCACCTGGGGCACGTTTTCGAGGACGGCCCGGCCCCCACCGGTCTGCGGTTCTGCATCAATTCCGCGGCGCTGAAGCTGGAAGAAAAAGAACCCGACAAAAAGTAGTCCGGGACGGAGCGCCACGCCGCCCGCCCCCGCCATCTCCGCAGACAAAAACGCCCATCGAGCCCCGCGCAAACCGGGGCGCCGATGGGCGCTTGTGCGATTAGTGATCCAGCAGGATGAGTTCCGGATGTGTGTCGCTGCTGTCCGCGGAAACGATCCGGATGTTATTCGGAGAAACCACGTAGAAGATCGAGCTGGTCGGGAATCCGCTCGGCACCGGCCCGCCCGCCGCCAGCGTTCCGCGTCCCGCGGGTGCAGGGCTGCTGAACGTCGCCGAGAGCGCCTGCGCCAGATTTGGCGCCGTCGCGCTCGCCGCGTCGATTTCGTCCACCACGCCCGAAAGCAAGCTCGTTCCATCCGCCACCGTCTGGCCGATCACGTTCTTCACGCCCGCTTCCGCGATGTGCGGCGCGCTCAGCGTATAGCCGTCGAAGAACGATTTCGGCGAGAACGATGTCAGCGTCTGCTGCTCCAGGCGTCCCGTGCTCACTGCCGCGTCGCTGCCGATGAAAAATCCCGTTCCCGGTCCAGTCAGATACGCTGCCGCAACCCGGGTGGAGGCTGCCGTGGCTCCGAGCCCCGTGAATCCCACGCGTCCGTTCGAGCCGATCACGCAGCCGCCGGTGAACGCGATCGGAGTCCCGCTGCCCGCGCCTCCGTTGATCGACCCGCCGTTGTTCTCGTCGTAGGAAATCGTCGGAGGCGTCGCGGAGTTATTGCAAACCGGATCGCTAAGCAATCCCGCAAACACGCTGGCATTGCCGCCCGTTCCGATTCCCGTTCCGCTCACTACGCTGGTGCCCGCCAGCGTCGATTGATTGAACGTGGTGCTGGTCGATTGCAGCACGGCCTCTCCCGCCAGCCGGAACACTGTCGGCAAACCGTTTGTTGTGGCGCTATCGGCTTCCATGAAGAACACGTCGTTCGGCGTCACAAAGAATCCATCGAATGTCGCCGTCACCTGTCCCGTTCCATTCGCGAAAGTGAGTGACATGGCGCCCTGATTACCTGACAGAAAACTGAAGCTCCCCGCGACGGGCACGGTGCTCACCGTCCCGTTGTCATTGAAATCGATCTGCCCGGGTGACACAGTCGCGCCGTCGGAATGCACCACGCCGACCATCGCCGCCGGAATATTCGATGGCGATGTTTTTCCCGATGGCGGGATTTCGTAACCCGGGAACGAAAACGCGTAGTTGCCGCTGAAGCTGGCGGCCGTGAATGTCACGCCCGCAACCTTCTTCATGATTCCTTCGCCGTGCGTCGGCGCGTTGGTTCCCTTGGTGTCCTTCGTCGTGTAGTCCTGGAAGAACTGAATGTCCCCGTTCGAATTCATCACCAGGTCGTAGTCCGCGACGATGATCGAGTTGCTGGCGAACGTCATGCTCAGCTCCATCGTGCCGCGGCCGTCCGTTCCCATCTGGTAGCTGCTGCCCAGCGGAGTGTTCGTTGTCGTCGAGCTGATCACGCCGCCCACCGCCACGCCGGAAACCCGGTTGCTGTCGACACTGCCCGTCGTGATCAGTCCGTCGCCGTTCGACGTCAGGGTGCCGATCAGACTCAAGGGACCCTGCGCATCAAAGCCGTTGAATAGGAACGCGTACTGCCCGCTGAAGAGCGTGTTGCTGTTGGTTCCTGCCGTGACCGCGATCGAATACACCTGCGATTTTGTCGCCGGAGCCGGATTGCCGTTCGAAGGGTTCACTTCCGAATCGGCCACCTGCACGGTGAAAATCGAATTTCCCACCAGGATCGGTGTGCCTGAAATCGTCGCCGTTCCATTCGGATTTCCCGAAAGCGTCAATCCCGCCGGCAGCTGCCCCTGAACCACGCTCCACGTGTAGGGCGCCACTCCGCCCGACGCATTCAACGTGGCGCTGTAGCCGGGCGTCATCGCGGTCTGGCCTTGCGTCAATGCCAGCGTCGTGCCGCTGGTCGGTGAGATCGAAAGAGGTTGCACTCCCTGGATCGTGATGCTGAAAGCCGCCGGTGCGGCCGGGGCCACTTGAGGCGTTGGCAGTGCGGAGTCCTGCACCTGTATCGTGAACCCGTAGGCCTTCGGATAAAATCCGGCGGCTCCGCCGGACTCGTCAATCGGCACGCCGGTAATCTGGCCCGTCCGGTTATTCAGCGAAAGTCCCGGAGGCAGCGTGCCGGACTTGAGCATGAAAGTTAAAGGCGCTGCTCCTCCCGTTGCATTGATCAATCCGTTGTACGTCGCATCCACCGTCCCCGCCGGAAGCGGACCGGGCGTGAGGCTCAGCGCCGGCGGAGGTGCGATCGTGATGACGAACGCCTGGCTGACGCTGGCCGCTCCTCCGCTGTCGAGAACCTGAATCGTGAAAGTCGATGTTCCGGAGCCGCAAGGCGTCCCGATAATCTGTCCGGTCGCCGATGTCGTCGCAGTTTGCAGCTGCAGGCAACTCGGCAGCGCTCCCAACAACGAATAGGTATAGGGCGGCACGCCCCCCGTGAACGTAAATGACGCCGTGTAGGGCACGGCATTCGCGCCGCTCGCCAGCGTGCAGGGCAGCACGCCCGCCGGATTGCATTCCGTGGTGTCGAATACCGGCGGCAGCACCAGCGAAATCGTGATCGTTTTCGTGATGCTCTTGTCCGAGTTCAGCGTCGCGGTGATGATCACCGACTCCGCCGCGGTAATCGCCGGAGCCGTGTACAAAATCTCGAAAAGGGTATTCGGCTGGCCGGCCACTTGCGTCAGCGTGCCGCAGCTCCCCGTACCCGTTCCCGAGCCTGAACATCCGGATTGCTTCTCAAACGTCCAGGTCACGCCTTTGGCGGAGGTGTCTCCTCCCACTGCGGCGATCAGCACCAGCGTGGCATTGTTGCCGCCCGTGCTTTCGTCCATCTGCATCAGGCCGTTTCCGGTAGTGAGCGTGATGGAAAGCTGGTTGTTGCCGCCTCCACCGCACGCCGTCATCGCCATCAGGCCGGCCATAGCAAGGCACCACGTCGCCGCGAATTGCAATTTCTTCATCGAGACACCTGAAAAGCCATGATCGAATTTGCTCCCTCGCGCGGTGCCGCCTGCGGACCGGGCGTCTGCTGCTGAAACCGCCGTCTTCGTTCGGAATTTCCTTCGAATGCAGCCGGGCCGCGAGCGTTCAAGAGTGTTCCGGCGTGATTAGCGAATTGAGTTGAATAACAAAACGGCAGCGGAGAGTCAATCGACATCTCCGGACGCTGGCCGGACCGCTTCCGCACCCAAGTTCCGCTACAGCCCTTCCCCAACCCTTCAAACTCGCGACGCATCATACCTAAGTGCGCGCATCCACACCCCGGCGCCATTAATTGCCGCGCAATTCAGCACAGGTGGATGCGGACCGAGCGACGCTCGTTGCCTGACCCGTTCCCCGGGCGCACGCCACGAGCTAAGCCGTTCGGATCGAACGGCTTCGATTTTCCCGCTCGGTTTTTAGTTTTCGACATTTTTTTGGTATAAGAGAGTGCCGCACGGTTTGGGGCGTTTGGTTTTTCCTCTTTTTTTCGTTCGGCTCATACGGAGGAAGGCAATTGATTGAAGTCGAGAATCTGACCAAGGCCTATGGCCAGGTCACGGCAGTGGACCACGTCTCGTTCAGCGTAAATAAGGGCGAAATTCTCGGGTTCTTGGGGCCCAACGGCGCCGGCAAGACCACCACCATGCGCATTCTCACCGGCTACATGCCGGCGAGCTCAGGCACGGCGCGCGTGGCGGGCTTCGACGTCTTCGGCGACTCCATGGAAGTCCGTCGCCACATCGGCTATCTGCCCGAAGCGCCCCCGGTCTATCCCGATATGTCCGTAGCTGCGTATCTGGATTTCGTCTTGCGCATCAAGAACGTCGCCGCGGATAAGCGGCCCGCGCGGATCGACGACGCCCTGGCGAAAACCAGTCTCGGCGATAAGCGCAAGACGCTCATCAAACACCTCTCGCGTGGCTACAAGCAGCGCGTCGGCCTGGCCCAGGCCCTCGTGCACGATCCGGACGTCATCGTGCTCGACGAGCCTACCGTTGGCCTCGATCCCAAGCAGATCATCGAAGTCCGCCACTTGATCAAAAATCTGGCCGGCAGCCACACCATCATTCTTTCCACTCACATCCTGCCGGAAGTCAGCATGACGTGCGATCGCGTGGTTATCATCAACAAAGGCAAGATCGCCGCCGTCGATACGCCGTTGAATCTCACCACGCAGCTGAAGAGCGGCCAGCGGATTCAGGTGGAAGCCCAGGCTCCTCAAGAGGCGCTCCAGGATTTGCTCTCGGGGATTCCGGGCGCGAGCCGCGTGCAATTGGACTCCTCACGCGGCGAAGGGCACGTGGTCGCCACCGTCGAAGCGGCGCCCGGTCAGGATCTCCGCAGCGTCGTTGCGTCGAAGATCGTCGCCAGGGGCTGGCCGCTTTTCGAACTGCGCGGCGTCAGCATGAGCCTGGAAGATATCTTCCTCGAGCTCACCACGGACGAAGCCGCCCAACCGCAGCCGCCGTCGCCGGCCGCGAACTGATCTCGGAAACACTCGGAGGAATCGATGCGGGGTTTGTACGCCATCTATCGCAAGGAACTCGGCCAGTATTTCGTTTCGCCGGTCGCCTATGTCCTGGTCGGGCTGTTTCTCGTGATCACCGGCCATTTCTTCACGGTCTACGTGGTGAATTACGCAACCGAAGATCAGCCCGACGCTCCCACCTGGGTCCTGCGCGCCGTGCTCCAGCTTTTCGCTCTGGTATTTCTGTTCCTGCTTCCCATGGTTACCATGAGTTCCTACGCCGAGGAGAAAAAGCGCGGCACCCTCGAATTGCTGATGACTTCCCCCATCACCGAGCTTCAGATCGTGCTGGGCAAGTTCTTCGCCGCCATGACCCTCTTCGCCGCCATGCTCCTGCCCACCGCCCTTTCCATCGGCTACATGTGGATGCATAGCACGCCTGCGCCGCCGTTCCGCATGGTCCTCGGAGGTTATCTGGGGGCGCTGCTGTTCGGTGGCGCGCTGCTGTCGCTCGGCACCTTCCTTTCCTCGCTCACCGAAAATCAGATCATCGCCGCCGTGATGACCTTCGCCGCGTTTCTGCTCCTCTGGGCCATCGATTTCGGCGTGCAGGCTGCCGGCGGCACGGCCGGACAGGTGCTCCAATATCTTTCCGTCATCAATCATTACGACGATTTCACCCGCGGAATCATCGATACCGCCGGCGTCACCTATTACGTCAGTTTCATCGTGCTGTTCATCTTTCTCACCGTCCGCTCCGTGGATTCCATGCGCTGGCGGCGGGCGTAGCGCGGCGCTGTCAGTCGCGGAGGACTTCTAAGAATGAAATGGGATCGTAACGAATTAGCGCGAACGCTGGCGGCCATCGGTCTGGCCTGCGTGGTCGCCGGATTTCTCCGGTATTCAATTCAAAATGAACTGCTGCGAGCCAGCGAAATCCTGCTGATCGCCGGCGGCGTGCTGCTGCTCGCCGCCATCGTCATCGGTTTCCGGGGCCTCGTCGCTTTTTTCACGCGCCGGTCCTCGCAGATGGGCTCCAACACGATTATTCTCTCGATCGCTGTCCTGGCCATTCTGGTGTTTCTCAACTTCCTCGGCTTCCGCCACTCCAAGCGGTTCGATCTCACCACCGAAAAGCTCTTCAGTCTCTCGGACCAGACCCGCAAAGTCGTCGGCGGCTTGCAGCAGGACGTCACCGTCATCCGCTTCGCCCGCCCCAGCGATTCCGGCCCGGACGCGCAGCACTTTGACGACCTCATGGTCGAGTACAAGCACCTCAGCCCGCATTTCAAATTTCAGGAAGTGAATCCTCAGGAAAAACCGGACATCGCCCAGCAGTACGGCGCCAAACACTTCAACGACGTCGTCGTCGCCTCCGGCGCCCAAAAGCTCCCGCTCGAAGGCGGCGTCGAAGGCAGCATCTCCGAAGCCGACGTTACCAACGCCATCCTGAAGGTCACCCGCAACACCGAAAAGAAGGTCTGCTTCGTCACTGGCCACGGCGAGAAATCGCTCGACGACACCACCCAGGAAGGCTACGGCCAGATGGCGCAGAACCTGAAAAAGGAAACCTACACCACGGACACCATCAATCTCGTCAGCGGCAAGGGTGTGCCCTCGGATTGCGATGTCCTGGTCATTTCCGGCCCCACCAAGCCCTTTTTCCCGCAGGAAGTTTCCGACGTCCAGAAATATCTCGACGACGGCGGCAAAGTCTTCATCCAGATCGATCCCGACACCGATCCCAAGCTCGATCCGATTTTCCAGGAATGGAATGTGGACGTCGGCAAGAACGTGGTCATCGACGCCAGCGGCATGGGCCAGCTCCTCGGCGCCGGCCCCGAAATCCCGCTCGTCATCAACTACGGCGACAGCCCCATCACCAAGACGCTCGCCCGCCAGATGACCTATTTCCCCCTGGCGCGCACGGTCTCCATCGCCGACAAGTCCAAGACCCAGCCCGCGTCAGTCGAGCTACTGATGACCTCGCCGCAAAGCTTCACCAAAGCCAAGCTCGAGCATAAAGTCGCCTACGATCCCAAGACCGACAAGCTCGGCCCGCTCTCGCTCGGCGTCGCGGCCAGCGAAGCCAAAGGCGACAAGAGCGCCCGGCTCGTCGTCATCGGCGACTCCGACTTTGCCGAAAATCAGGTCCTCGGCGGCCCGGGCGCCGACGGCGACCTCTTCCTCAACACCATCAACTGGCTCGCGCAAGATGAAAACCTGATCTCCATTCGTCCCAAGCCGGAAACCAGCCGCCACGTCACGCTCACCCTGGCGCAAGCCACCGGACTGGCCTGGGTCGAGCGCCTGTTCCTTCCCGGACTCGTGATCATCATCGGAATTTCCGTCTGGTGGAAACGGCGGTAAAGGACCGCTAGCGTCATGTTCGCAAAAAAATCAACGCTCATCGTCCTGCTTTGCGCCATCGCCCTCGGCGCCGGCGTTTACTATTTCGACTGGATAAAAGGCAACGAGAAAAAACCAGACGCCGATGCCTCCAAACCCGTCTTCACATCGCTCCAGGCTTCCGACGTAACCTCGCTCACCATCTCGCATCCAGCCCAGCCGGCCCTCCCGGCGCTGAAACTTGAAAAGCAGGGCGCGGACTGGCGCATCACCCAACCAGTCGCAACGGAGGCCGACCAGCCCACCGCCGCCGGCCTCGTCGATCAGATCGCGTTTCTCCGCGTCTCCCAGACCGAGCCGGGCTCCGCGGACCGCCGCAAAGCCTACGGCCTCGATCCCGCCCAGCTCTCCATCGAATTTCAACTCGCCAACGGCGCAAAACATTCGATCCTGCTCGGCAACGCCGACTTCACGAATGACAACGTCTACGCCATCGTCGACGGCGCTCAAAATGTATCGCTTCTCCCGCAGCTCTTGACCACCACCGCCGGCAAATCGCTCGACGACTTGCGCGACCGCGCCGTCCTGCATCTTTCCGTCGATCAAGTCAATTCGATCGATCTTAAGAACTCCAGCGGCGAAATAGCCATCGCGAAAGATTCCTCAAAAGACGGCTCCGGCTGGAAAATCCAGAAGCCCGAAGCCGTCTCCGCTGGCCATGACGCGGTAGACTCGCTGCTCCAGGCGGTCAGCAACGCGAAAACGGTCTCCGTCGCCAGCGAGACCGCCGACAAGCTCGCCCAATTCGGCTTGGCGCCTCCCGCCATCACGTTCTCCGCGGCCGACGCCAAAGGTGCCACCCAAACCTTGATCGTCGGCAAGAAAGACGGCAACGCGTTCTACGCCCGCGACACCTCGCGCCCCACCATCTTCCGCATCGACTCCGATCTCGAAACCAAGCTCGCCCAGAAATTTGGCGACCTGCGCGACAAGCAGATTCTGCACGCCGACGTCGGTTCGTCCACCAGGCTCGAAGTCCAGACCGCAGCCGGCTCCTTCACCCTCGTCCGCAAGCCGACCGACCCCGACGAATGGCAGTTTGACGCGCCCGCCGACCGCAAAGGTAAGGTCGCCGCCAGTTGGAAGGTTCTTGATCCGCTCGGCAGCATGCAGGCCGACGAGGTGATCGATCATCCCACCGCTGCCCAACTCGCGCAGCTCTCCCAGCCCGCCGTCCGGATCACTCTTACCGGCAAAGACGGCAAGGTCCTGAATCTGCGAGTTTCGAAGCTCACGGGAGACACCGCCTACGCGCAGGTAGACGGCGACTCCGCCCTTTACAAAATCAAAAAGTCAGTTTTCGATCAGGTGAATGTCAGCGCCGCCGATCTCGAAGCCGGCAACGTGACTTTGCAGTAGGCCCGGCAGGGGATTAGGACGCCGCTCCGCCCGCGGGAACGCTTTCGTTTTGCCAGGTCGCGAGCAGCAGAATCTTGCCCGTCGCTGGCGATACGTGGATGTAGTAGACCGTGGAGTCGCTTTCGATCTCGTAGAATCCCCGCCGTTTGGGATCGGCGGTCTTGCTCGCCCCCGTCGCCAGCAGGCAGCGCAGATCCGCCACCGCTTTCGCCGGATGGTTCCCAACGTCTTCAATTTGAATGCTGCCCCTCAGATTTGCTGCCATACCTCGCTCCTTCCCTGCACTCCATACTACGCGCGCCACCGCCCGAATGTTCCAACGGGATTGCTTCTTGTTTCCATTGGACGTATCCAGATCGGAAATTACTCGCGGTTCTTGAGACAATCTTTCTACGACGCGCATCGAATCTAGGAGCTGGGAAAGGCGAATCACTCGTAATCAGCAAATAATAGGATAGTTAACCTTCATCTTGCTACTTGCGCTGGCAAATTAAAGTTTTCTATAGTGCGGGGAATTGAGGGCCACTCCATCGTGAAAAAAAAGAGTCCCAAGGCGAAAGCAAAA
>Ga0335085_10005448_pt1 | contig 20413 bp, 15 predicted proteins | sample Lox_Sample_45_FD_206712 | JGI IMG/M metagenome (GOLD analysis project Ga0335085, IMG submission 206712) | Soil microbial communities from Loxahatchee National Wildlife Refuge, Florida, United States - Lox_Sample_4.5 | ecosystem: Environmental > Terrestrial > Soil > Wetlands | place: USA...
CGACGTCGCGGCCGATGGCGATGACCCGCCCGCCCGTGAGCCGGCAGAAGTCGCCCGTGGGGCAGAAGTCGCCCGTGGGGCGGTGGCGACCGGTGATACGGCGGTCCCCCGCGCACCCGCCCTCGCACGTGCCCCGGCCGCGGCCCGTGCCCCGGTGGCGGCCCACGAGCCGGTGGCGGCCGGGGAGCCCCAGGGCGAGGAGCAGCCCCGCGCGGTCGTTCACGTGGGCGAGGCTCCCCACGGGGGGATGCCCCGGCGGTTGGCGCTGGCGGGCCTGATCGCGCTGTGCTGCTGGGAGGCGATCGCGGCCCGGCCCGGCCTTGCCCTCGTGCTGATGGTCGCGGTGCTGCCGGCCCTGCTGGTGATGAGCGGCCATGGGCGCAGCGCGCGGGTGCCCGTGGGGCGCCTGTGGTGCGCGCTGGCCCCGGTCCTTGGCACGGTGGGCCTGGCGGGAGCGTTCCCGGCGGTGGCCGGGCAATCCCGCTCCCCCTCGGAGCGTGCCCTGCGGGGGGCTCTGGGGTACTGGTGGCTGACGCTCGCCGGCCCCCTGCTGTCGACGCGGCTGTGGTTGGCGGCGCCCGCCGGGATGCCTGCCACGCGGGTGTGGGAGGAATCGGTCGGCCAGGCGGCCAGCCACGTGGTTGCGCCCGCGATCAGCGTCGGTGTGCTGCTGGGGGCGCTGCTGTGGGGCGCCGCCGCGATGGTGCTGCCGTGGATCGTCCGCGGGCGCGAACCGCTGCTCGACGCGATCGCCGCCGGGCTCTGGGCGCTGGCGCTCGTGCTGTTCCAGCCGATGCTGGACGCGGGCCTCGCCGGCGCTGCCCACGGTCAGCCCCGGGGTGCCGTGCTCGGGGCGCTGCTCGGCGCCTGCGTGGCGCTCGCGGGGCGCGCGCTTAGGGGTCCTGCGGCCCGACAGTACGCGTAGCATGGCTCCAGAGAGCCGGCGCGTTCGCCGGCCCTAGAGCGCCCCGCCATGAACCTGCTGAAGAGCGTCGAGACGACGATCGCCAACCTCGTCGAGGGCACCTTCGGGCGCATCTTCCGCTCGGAGGTGCGCCCGATGGAACTCGCCCGCAAGCTCGCCCGCGAGATGGATTCCCACCGCACGTTCTCGGTCTCGCGGGTGTACGTCCCCAACGAGTACGCGGTGTGGCTCTCGCCCGAGGATCGTTCCCGCTACAGCGGGATCGAACAGGAGGTGATCGACGAGCTCTGCGGATACCTGCTCGAGCACGCCCGCCGCGAGGACCTCAACATGGCCTCCCAGCCGCGCGTCGTGTTCCACACCGACGACGACCTCGCGCTCGGCGAATTCGGCATCCAGGCCAGCCTCGTGCGGCCACCCGAGGCGCCCGAGGAGGAGCCCGTCCCGGCCACCGGGGGGCCCGCCGAGCACGGCAACACGATGATCTACAGCTCCTCCTCACGCCTGCGGGGGCCGGTCCAGGAGGCCCAGGCCCGCCGCCGTCCCCCCCGCGCGCTGCTGGCACTGGGCGGCCGCCGCCTGCTGGTTCCGTCCGACGGGGGCACGATCGGGCGCAGCCGCGACTGCGCGATCGTGCTCGAGGACGCGGGCGTCTCCCGCCACCACGCCGAGCTGCGCCCGGACGAGGACGGCTGGATCGTTGAGGACCTCGGCTCCACCAACGGCGTGCTGCTCAACGGCCGCCGTATCCGTGGGGCCCAGGCGTTGCAGGACGGCGACCGGCTCGAGCTCGGCTCGACGGAGGTCGTCTTCGAACTTGGATGAACTCGGTTGAACCCGTATCCGTCGCCCTCAAGTTCGGCTTCCTCGCCGTTCTCTACCTGTTCCTGCTGTGGGTCGTCCGCAGCGCCCGCCGCGACATGTCGTCGCGCTCGTCGTCCCCCGGCGGACCGGACCCCCGCTCCGTCCCCCCGGACGCCACCGGCATGTACTCGGCCTCCACGCTCGGCGGGGCGCAGATCGCCGGGCGCGCCCCCCGGCTGGTCATCGAGCGTGCCCCGGGGCACGACTCGGGCATGATCTACGACCTCGACTCGCAGCTGGTCGTCGGTCGCGGCGACCAGGCCGAGATCCGGATCGAGGACCCGTTCGCGTCCTCCCGCCACGCACGCATCTACGAGCAGGGCAACTCGGTCGTGATCGAAGACCTCGGCTCGACCAACGGCACCTACCTCAACGAGGAGCTGCTCGAGAGCCCGCGCCCGCTGCACCCGGGTGACCGCGTGCGGATCGGCGAGAGCGAATTCAGCTTCGAGGTCGACTGACGGCGATGCTGACGGTCGACGACTACTACACCGGAACCGACACCGGCCGCCAGCGGCGCGCCAACGAGGACTCGCTGTTCGCCCGCACCCCGCTGTTCGTGGTCGCCGACGGGATGGGCGGCGCCCAGGCGGGCGAGGTCGCCTCGCGGATCGCGGTCGAGGCCTTCCAGCCCGGGATCACCGACACCGGCCACCCCGAGCACGAGCTGGCCGAGCTGGCGCGCAGCGCCAACGACCGCATCCACTCCCTCTCCCACTCCAACGCCGAGCAGGCCGGCATGGGCACCACCCTCACCGCCCTCTACGTGGGCGAGCAGGAGGTCTCCATCGCCCACGTCGGAGACAGCCGCGCCTACTGCCTGCGCGAGGGCAAGCTGCTGCGCCTGACCGACGACCACACGCTCGTCGACGAGCTGATGCGCCAGGGCCGGCTGACCCCGGAGGAGGCGGTCGAGCACCCCCAGCGCTCGGTCATCACCCGCGCCCTCGGACCAGAAGGGGCCGTGGACGTGGACACGCGCTCCTTCCAGGCACGGGCCGGGGACGTGTACCTGCTCTGCAGCGACGGCCTCACCACGATGGTCTCCGAGAAGGACATCGCGACCGCGCTGAACACCCACTCCGCCCTGCACGACGCCGGCGAGGCCCTGATCAGGGCGGCCAACGACGCCGGTGGCCGGGACAACGTGACCGTCGTGCTGCTGCGCCTGAAGGAGGTCGGGGTCCAGGCCCCGGCAGGCAGCGCCCCCGAGCAGACGGTGATCGGCATGCCCGCCGTCACCTCCGCCTCCGACACCGCCGCCCACCAGGTCGTCGGGCGACCCGCGGAGGACACGGACTCCGGGAACGCCGACGCCGACGCGGGGGGGAGCGGCGAGACCCTCGAGCCCGAGGGCTTCGCTTCGGGGGCCGTCGCGGGGGGCGGCGCGGGGGGCGGCGCCGGGTCAGGCGCGGGCGGGTCGGCCACCGCCGTCGCACCGCCCCAGGCTCCCGCCCGCAGGCGCCTGCCCCGTCTCCCGGGGCCCGCCCAGCAGCGACCGCGGCGACTGCCGCATCTGGGGGCGCTCGTGATCACCGTGATCGTGCTGGGCCTGATCGCAGCCGGCGCATATCTCGCGGTCGAGTCGGTGTACTTCATCGGCACCAACTCCCGTGGCCTCGTGACCCTGTACCAGGGGATCCCCTACCAGCTCCCCGGCAACATCGATCTGTACTCGCGCAAATACGTCTCGGGGGTGAGCGCCGCGACGATCCCGCCCGCGCGTCGCAAGACGCTGCTCAACCACCACCTGCACTCCGAAGGCGACGCCGCGTCCCTGATCCGCAGCCTCGAAATGGGCCAGCTCGAAGGGGGGAATAGCGTCCCGTGAACCGCCCCATAATGCGGCTGTTCGCGTTCGTCGCGGTGCTGTTCGCGGTGCTGGTGGCGTTCACCTCGCGGTGGACCGTGTTCGAAGCCTCCTCGCTGCGAGACAACCCGCTCAACGCCCGCCAGCTGCTCGAGCAGGAACGGATCAAACGGGGGGCGATACTCGCCGCCGACGGGACGGTGCTGGCCCGGAGCCTGCCCGGTCGTGAAGGCACGTACACCCGCACCTATCCGACGGGATCGCTGTTCGCCCATCCCCTCGGCTACTACTTCACGAACCTCGGCGCCAGCGGCCTGGAGAAGTACCGCAACGATGTGCTCGAGGGCCAGACCCACGGCAACCTGCAGACGATCCTCAACCAGCTGCAGGGCGTCAAACCGGTCGGCGACAAGGTCCTCACGGCACTCGACCCCGCTGCCCAGCGCGTCGCCCAGCATGCCCTCGGCGAACACCACGGCGCGGTCGTGGCACTCGACCCCCGCACCGGGGCGGTGCGCGTGATGGTCTCCAGCCCCTCCTACGAACCGAACCTGCTGCGCCTCCCCGGCGGTGTCGCCCGCGTCGAGCACGGCGCCTCGGGGGCGCTCGTGAACCGCGCCACCCAGGATGGCTACGCACCGGGATCGACCTTCAAGGTCGTGACCGCCACGGCCGCCATCGACACCGGCCGCTACACGCCGGAATCGACCGTCAGCGGGCGCAACGGGGTGCTCATCTCGGGCGTTCCGCTGTCCAACGACGACAACGAGAGCTTCGGCCATATCACGCTCACCGAAGCGCTCGTGCATTCGGTCAACACCGTCTACGCGCAGGTGGCCGAGAGCCTCGGCAAGCGCGTCCTCGGCCGCTACATGCGCCGCTTCGGCTTCAACCGCGAGCCGCAGCTGGACTACCCCTCCAGCGAAATGTCGCTCAGCGGGGAGTACTCGAACGGGCGACCGATTCCCCCGACGAGCCCACAGGTCGACGTCGGGCGCATGGGCATCGGCCAGGACAAACTCGAGGTCACGGCGCTGCAGATGGCCCAGGTCGCCTCCGCGGTCGCCGACGACGGGCGCCTGATGGTCCCCCACCTGACGAGCAGGATCGTGGACTCCGAAGGGCGCACCGTGCAGACGATCGGCCCGCGCCTGCAGTCGGTCGTCATGAAACGCTCCACCGCCAGCTCAGTGGCGGGGATGATGCAGAAGGTGGTCGAAGAAGGCACCGGCACCCCGGCGCAGATCCCCGGTGTCGCCGTGGCCGGGAAGACCGGGACCGCCGAGACACAGATCGGCAACGCGATCAACAACGTCTGGTTCATCGCCTTCGCACCCGTCGGCAACCCCACCGTCGCCGTCGCGGTCACGCTCCAGGGCGTCCCCGGGCAGGGCGCCGCGTTCGCCGCCCCGGTGGCCCGTGAAGTGATGGAAAGCCTGCTGCGATGATCGAGCCCGACACCATCATCGACGGCCGCTACCGGGTGATCTCCCGCCTCGGGGCCGGTGGCATGGCCGACGTCTATCTCGCCCAGGACCAGCTCTTGGGAAGGCACCTCGCGGTCAAGGTCCTGCACCACCACTTCGCCGAGGACCACGAGTTCGTCGAGCGCTTCAAGCGCGAGGCCTCCAGCGCGGCGGCGCTCTCGCACCCGAACATCGTCGGCATCTTCGACCGCGGCGAGTGGAACGGGACCTACTACATCGCGATGGAGTACGTCGCCGGGCGCTCGCTGAAGTCAATCATCCGCGAGGACGGGGCCCTGGATGCCGTCACCGCGATCGACATCGTCGTGCAGATCCTCCGCGCCGCCCGCTTCGCCCACCGCCGCGGCGTGATCCACCGCGATCTGAAGCCCCACAACGTGATCCTCGACGAAGAGGGCCGGGCGCGCGTGACGGACTTCGGCATCGCCCGCGCCGGCGCTTCGGACATGACCCTCACCGGGTCGGTGATGGGAACCGCCCAGTACCTGTCCCCCGAGCAGGCCCAGGGGTTCGCCGTCAGCAGCGCCTCGGACCTCTACTCGGTGGGGGTGATCCTGTACGAGCTGCTGACGGGCGTGGTCCCGTTCGAGGGCGAATCGGCGGTCGCGATCGCCTACAAGCAGGTCTCGGCCGCCCCCCGGCCCCCGTCGGAGCTGAACCCCGCGATCCCGCCGTCCCTGGACGCGGTCGTGATGCACGCCCTGGCCAAGGACCCGGCCCAGCGCTATGCGGACGCGGACGCGCTGATCGTCGCACTCGAACACGAGCGCGAGGCCCTGCGCACCTACCAGGGCGCAGCCGTCCCGGCCTCCTACCCGATCGCGGCGACGGCCCTGGCCGAGCCCCCCGCCACCGGCTCGATGCTGGTAGTGCCGCCGCTGGGCCCGCCGCCCGAGCAGGAGACCCCGCCCGAGGAGGAGCGCGAGCGGCGCTGGTGGCTGTGGGCCGTGCTGGCGACGCTCGCCATCATGGCCGTCGCCGCCGTGCTGGTGCTCACCCCGGGCAACAAGCAGGTCACCGTCCCACGGGTCGTCGGCCAGACCGAACAGCAGGCGATCCTCGCCCTGCGCCGGGCGGGGCTGCAGGCGAACCCCACGCTCGCCCCCAGCGTCAGGGTCGCGACCGGCCTCGTGGTGACGCAGTCCCCGCCGGCCGGGAGCGACGCGCGCAAGGGCTCGACGGTCAAGATCGTCGTCTCCAGCGGCCCCGCCAACGTGGCCCTGCCCGACGTCCACGGCCTGCATGCCACCGAAGCGAGCGCCCGCCTGCACGGCGCCGGCTTCGTCCCGGAGATCCGCAACACCGCCAGCACCACCGTCCCCGCCGGGGTCGTGATCGGCACCGAACCGCCGGCGGGCACCGTCGACCGCCAGGGCAGCACCGTGACCGTGCTCGTGTCCAGCGGCCCGGCGCTGATCACCGTGCCCGACGTGACCGGCGAGACCCTCTCCTCCGCCCAGGCCGCGATCGCCAACGCGGGCCTGGCCAACGGCACCGTCACCCGCCAGCCGTCGCCCTCCCAGTCACCGGGCAACGTCCTCAGTCAGGAACCCAAGGCCGGGACCGAAGTGCGCTCCAACACCAAGATCAACCTGGTCGTGGCCGAAGCGCCGAAGGCCAAGAAGGTGGCCGTGCCGACGGTCGTGGGCCGCAGCGAGCTCTCAGCCGAAGAAACGCTCGAACGGGCGGGCCTCGGCTCCTCGGTGTCCTCGGTGGTCACGGGCGAATCCGCCGACGTCGGCAAGGTGCTGCGGCAGAGCCCCAGCGGGGGCACCCACGTGGCCAAGGGCGGCACCGTGAAGCTCTTCGTCGGCGTCTCCGGGGGCTCCACGACGCCCACCACCACGACCCCCACCACGACCACGCCCACCACCCCCAGCCAGGGCTCGGGGCAGTCGCCGTGACCGGTGCCAACGGACACGCCCGCGGGCGGCCCCTGCGCGTAGCGGTGCTCGCCGGGGGGCGTTCCTCCGAGCACGAGGTCTCGCTGTCCTCGGCACGGGCGGTGCGCGAGGGGCTGCTGGCCGGCGGCCACGAGGCCCTGTGGGTGGAGATCTCCCGCGAGGGCGAGTGGCGCTGCGAGGGCGAGCTGCTGAGCCCCACACCCGGCCACGGGCTGCTGGGTGCGGACGTCGCCTTCCCCGTCCTGCACGGCCCCTTCGGCGAGGACGGCACCGTCCAGGGGATGCTCGAGACGCTCGGCGTCGCATATGTCGGCTCGGGCGTGGCCGCCTCGGCCGTGAGCCTCGACAAGGTCCTCTTCAAAGAGCTGATGACCGGCGCCGGGGTGCCCCAGGTCGACTTCGTGGGGCTGTCGGCCTCGAGCCGTCACACCTCCGAGCAGTCCGGCGATCGGCTCCTCGAGCGCCTCGGCCTGCCCGTGTTCGTGAAGCCCGCCCACCTCGGCTCATCGGTGGGGATCGTCAAGGTCGAGGCCCCGGGGGAGCTGGCGGACGCGATCGAGCAGGCCTTCGCCCACGACGAGCGGGTGATCGTCGAGGCGGCCGCGAACGGGCGTGAGGTGGAGTGTGCGGTGCTCGGGACGGCCGCCGGCTCACAGTCGCAGGGTGCCGACGGCGCGGGCGCGCAGGCGCTCGCCTCGCCGCTGGGGGAGATCGTGTTCGGGGGCGAGTTCTACGACTACGAGGCCAAGTACTCGCCGGACGGAATGCAACTGGTCGTGCCCGCCCGCATCTCGGTCACCGCGGAGCGCCGCGCCCGGGAGCTCGCACTCGAGGTGTTCGCCGCCGCCGGCTGCGACGGCCTGGCCCGGGTGGACTTCTTCGTGGACGGCGAGGAGGTCCTGGTCAACGAGCTCAACACGATGCCCGGCTTCACGCCCACGAGCGTGTACGCGAAGCTGATCGGGGCCGCGGGCATCGAGTACCCGGAGCTGGTCGAGCGCCTCTGCCGGCTGGCCTGCGAACGCCACGAGCGTCTGGCCGCGCTGCGCCACTAGCTCAGCGGAACAGGGAGACCTCGGCGATCGAGGCCGACTGGTGCCCTGGGGGCAGGCCCGTGAGCCACAGCAGGTAGTACCGGTAGGCCGCTCCGCCCAGCGCGATCGGGATCCGCTTGCCGCTCTGCACGCTCGGGGTCGAGGCGACGGGCCCCTGCCAGCCGCGCCGGCTCAGCGGCGCCGAGCTGCCGAAGGGGAAGTTGAGGTCGATGTGGTTGGCGACGTAGACCTGCATCGGGAAGCCGGGTGTCGGCGTCAGGACCTCGAGCGCCCGCGCGGACAGGCGGGGGGCGGCGTCGAGGTAGACGCCGAGTCCGGTGCCGCCGGCCTTTTCCAGGGTTCCCGAGTAGTACTGCTCGGTGCTCCAGATCGTGTTGGGGTCGTCGTCGATCACGTTGCCGACGAGGTCGCGGTTTTCCGGCCCGGTCCCGAAGGGGTTGTAGTCGTGGGCCGCGTCCTGGGCCAGCGCGACCTCCCGCAGACCGGTGCCCCGTGGCGGCGAGGCGGCCTCCCCGGCCCCGCGGTGGGTCAGCGCGAAGGCCGCCAGCAGCGCCGCCGCCGTCCCCACGAGCACCACCACAGCGATGGCCCCGATCACCCACCCGGGGTGGCGCACCCGCAGCGGCACACGCCCGCGTGCCTCGCCCGGGAGGGTGCGCAGGATCGAGGTCACCTCGCCCGTGGCCTGGCCCGAGCGCGAGGTCTCGAGCGCGAGCGCCTGCTCGAGGTCGGCGGCCATCGCCTCGGCGTCCGGGTAGCGTCGCTCGGGATCCTTCGCCGTGGCCCGCTCGACCACCGCGGCGGTCGCCGCCGACACCCCCGGCCGCAGGCGCTGGACGTCGGGCACCTGCTCGCGGACGTGCTTCATCGCCACCGCGACGGCCGACTCGCCGTGGAAGGGGACGTCCCCGGTGAGCATCTCGAACAGCACGATCCCGAGCGAGTAGAGGTCCGAACGGCCGCTCACGGGCTCGCCGAGGGCCTGCTCGGGGGCGATGTAGTCGGTCGTCGCGAGCACCCTCCCGGGCATCGTCAGCGCCGCCTCGGTCAACGGCCGGGCGATGCCGAAGTCGGTGATCTTGGCCGCCCCTTCCTCGGTGATGAGGATGTTCTGCGGCTTGACGTCACGGTGCACGAGGTCGTGTGCGTGGGCCGCCCCGAGCGCACGCGCGAGCTCCAGTGCGTAGGCCACCGCCCGCGGGATCTCGAGTGGGCCCTCGCGGCGGATCAGCTCCTTGAGCGTCTCTCCTTCGACGTACTCGAAGACGATGTACGGGCACGCCGAGGAGGGGTCCGAGTCGTCCCCGTCGGGACTCCCGGGCTGCTCCCCGGCGTCGATCACGGTGACCACGTGGGGATGGTTGAGACGGGCCACCAGGCGGGCCTCACGGCGGAAGCGCTCGCGCTGGGCCGCGTCGGCCGCGACACCGGGGTGCAGCAGCTTGATCGCCACCGGCCGCTCCAACACGGTGTCGAAGGCGCGGTAGACGGTGGACATCCCGCCGCGGCCGATGACCACCTCAAGCCGGTAGCGGCCGCCGATCGACTCACCAAGGACAGGCATCGCTGCTAGCCGTACTTTCTAGCTACCGGACGCCGCGCGTGCGCAGCGCCACCCGAGTGCCACCCGTGCGCCGGGCCGGCGCGGAGCCACCGCTGCGCAGCGCCACCCACGCGGCCAGCGCAGCGCGGTAGAGCGCGAACGGCGTCAGTGAGCGCTCCCGCATGCGCCCCCGCAGCAGCGCTCCGGCGGCGAGCGTCGAGCAGAAGGAGGCCCCCGCGCCGGCGGCCATCGCCGCCCGCGCCCGCCTCGGAACCCCGGCCCGACGAAGCCGAAGGCCCTGCAGCAGCCCCGCCCCGGCGATCACGGGCAGGGCCACCGTCCACGACAGCCTGTGGGCGTCCGCGCGTGCGAAGCCCGACCAGCGTGCGGCCGCGATCGTCGCGCCGCTGCGGGAAATCCCGGGGATCAGGGCGCAGGCCTGGGCGAGCCCGAGGGCCAGTCCGTCGGTCGTGCCCGCCTCGGCGAGCGTGCGCCCGCGGCCGGCGCGGGCCTCGCCGCCGAGACCCCGGCCCGGCCCCTGCGAGCGTCCGGCACGCAGTTCCGCGGCCAGCATCCCGGCGGAGCCGACCGCGAGCGCCAGCGCGATCGGCCGGGGGCGGCCGAGGTATCGCTCGATCGTGCGCCCGAGGGCCAGGCCCGCGAGCGCCGCCGGAGCGAGCGCGAGCACCAGCACGAGCGGTTGTGTGCGCAGCAGCGTGGCCGCGTCGGCCACCAGCTCCGGCCCGGCCAGCAGCACGAGCCCGGCGGCGGTGCCACCGTGCACGGCCACCTCGAAGCCCTTGCGCAGCTCGTCGTCGAGCTCCTCGTAGTCCCACCCGGCGAGCCACGGGACCAGCGCGGTGTGCGCCGAAGAGGAGACGGGGAGCAGCTCCGTGGGTCCCTGCAGGAGGCCCAGGGCGACGGCGTGTCGTATCGGCAGCGCCCGCTCAGCCCGCCGCATCGGTGGCGGGGCGCCTTCGTTCCCGCCGGCGACGCACGATCAGGTAGCCGACCCCGACCACGATCAGGGCCAGGAGCACGTAGTCGACCCACTCGAACGCTTTGCGGGCCGACTTCCAGTCGCTCCCGAGGGCTTCCCCGGCCAGCGCCAGCGGCACCACCCAGAACACCGTCCCGATCAGCGAGTACACGGTGAAGCGCAGCACCGGCATCCGCGCGATCCCCGCCGGCAGCGACACGAACGCTCGCACCACCGGGATCACGCGCCCGAACGCCACCACCGGGTCTCCGTGGCGGCTGAACCAGCGGTCGGCCTTTTCGATCTGGGACGGCCCCATGTGGAAGCGGGCCCCGTGGCGTTCGAAGAGCTCCAGCCGCCCGCCCCTGCCGACCGCGTAGGCGACCCACGAGCCGACGATCGTGCCGAGCACGCCCGCGAGCACGATCCCCAGGGTCGTCATGTGGTGGCTGGTGCCGGCCTGCACGGGGTCGGCGACCGCGAACCCTGCGAACAGCATCACGGCCTCGGAGGGGATCGGAATGCAGGCGCTGGACAGCGCCATCAGCGCGAAGATCCCGGGCAGCCCGGCTTCCCCGACGAACTTCGCCGTTTCGTTCACCAGCGTTTCGGAGACCGAAGCGAGTACCAGCGCGGCTTCCAGCACGGCGGAAAACGATACTGGCGATGGTCGGCATCAAACGCCGACCGGGCCTTTGGTGAAAGGACGCTCATCAGCGAGGATCCACCGATCCGGGCTGACGGACGGTTAGCTTGAGGCGCCATGCGCGTCTGGGTCGACCTCACCAACAGTCCCCACGTGCTCGTCCTGCGCCCCCTGATCGAGCTCCTGCGGGCCGACGGGCACGAGGTCAGCGTGACCGCGCGCGACTTCTCCCAGACGCTGGAGCTCTGCCAGCGCTTCGGCATCGAGCACACCGCCATCGGCCACCACCGCGGCGAGCGCATCGGCGCGAAGGCGGTCGGCCTGGCCTCCCGCTCGCTGGCACTGATCCGCTATGCCCGCGCCGACCGTCGCCGGGGAGGCGCCCCGTTCGACCTCGCGCTGGGCCACGGCTCCAACGACATCAGCGTCGCCGCCGCCGCGCTGCGGATCCCGAGCGCGACGATGTTCGACTACGAGTGGGCCACCGTCCAGCATTCGATCAACTGCCGCCTCGCTCGCGCCGTGGTGGTCCCGGAGGCGATCCCCCCCGAGCGCCTGGCCCGCTACGGAGCCACGCGCAAGCTGCGCCGCTACGAGGGTCTGAAGGAGGAGTACTACCTGAGCGACTTCGAGCCCGACGAGGAGGTCCTCGACCGCCTGCGCCTGGAGCGCGGACGCCCGCTCGTGCTCGTCCGCACGCCGCCGGAGCTGTCCCTCTACCACCGCTTCGGGAACGACCTGTTCGCCGACCTGCTGAGGCGGCTGAACGCCGCCGCGGTAGCGGGTGAGCTGCAGTGCGTGGTGCTGCCGCGGACGGCCTCCCAGGCGGGCCCACTCGCCGACATGCCCGGCCTGCTGGTCCCCGACCACGTCGTCGACGCCCAGTCCCTGTGCGCCTTCGCCGAGGTGGTGGTGTCGGCGGGGGGGACCATGAACCGCGAGGCCGTCGCCCTCGGGACGCCCGCCTACACGACCTTCGCCGGCAGGATGGGAGCCGTCGACGAACGCCTCATCGACGAGGGCCGGCTGCGCCTGCTTTCGAGCCCCGAGGAGCTCGACCTCGGGGCGCGCGCGGGCGAGCCCGCCCCGACGCGGGTGCGCCGCGACCCCCGCGTGCTGCTCGAACTCGCGCTTAGCGCGCTCTAGCCAACCCGGCGGGAACCGTCGATATTTGCCGTCTAGGTCGCCTCCTGGCCGTACAATCCCTGCGATGCGCCGACGTATGCGTTCGGCGGCCCCACCGCTCCACCGATACATGCTCGCGCAGCTGGTTGTCGATGGAGTGCTCGTCGGGCTCGCGTACTACCTCGCCTTCCAGCTGCGCTTCAACAGCGGCCCGCCGCGCTACTACGCGCACCTGCGCGAAGACACGATCTGGTGGGTGGTGGCGCTGAGCGTCGTGGTGCTGGTGCTCTTCCGGGTCTACCAGCGCCGCTACCGGTTCGCCGGCCAACGCGACTACGAGACCCTCGTCAAGGCCGTGATCGTGATCGTGCTGCTGACTGCCGTCGCGATCGAGGTGCTGCGCCCGGTGGACCGCTACCCGCACCGCAACGCCGTCGCGGTCGTGCTCCCCAACGGGGTGATCGTCCTGTACTTCCTGCTGGCGGTGGTGTTCCTCGTGGGCCTGCGGGCGCTCACCCGCAGCATCTACGAGCGCCGGCTGCTGGCCGCCTTCCGCGGCCAGCGCCGCGGCCAGCGCTCGGTGCTGATCGCCGGTGCCGGCGAGGGCGGGCGCATGGTCGTCCGCGAGATCATGCGCAATCGCGAGCTCGGGCTGGCGCCGGTCGGGTTCCTCGACGACGACCCCCGCAAGCGCGGGCTGCGAATCGAGGGCCTGCCCGTGAGGGGGGACACCCAGGAGGACCTCCCTCGCATCCTCGACGAAGTCGAACCTGGCGAAGTCATCATCGCGATCCCCTCCGCGCCAGGCTCCACGCGCGCGCGCATCGTCCGCGAGTGCCGCTCGAGGGGCATCCCGGTGCGGACCCTGCCCACGCTGTTCGAGCTGCTGCAGACCCGGGGCGCGCTCGCCCGTCAGGTGCGCGAGGTGCGCGTGGAGGACGTGCTCGGGCGTGAGCCGGTGCACATGGAGCTCCAGCGGGTGGGGGCCTACCTGTCGGGGCAGGTCGTGCTCGTGACCGGCGCGGGCGGCTCGATCGGCGGGGAGCTGTGCCGGCAGATCGCCCGCGTGGAGCCCCATCGCATCGTGCTCGTCGACCACGCCGAGGACAACCTGTTCGCGATCCAGCGCGAGCTTGAGGACGAGCGCCACGTGCCACCGTCGATGCTGGCGGCGGTGCTGGCCGACTGCAAGGAGGAGGAGCGCATGCGGGAGGTGATCACCGAGCACCGCCCCGCGATCGTCTTCCATGCCGCCGCCTACAAGCACGTCGGGCTGATGGAGGCGAACCCGGTCGAGGCCGTCCGCAACAACGCGATCGCCACCCGCGTGGTGGCCCACGTCGCCGGCCAGCTGGGGGTGCGTCGCTTCGTGCTCGTGTCCACCGACAAGGCCGTCGACCCGGCCACCGTGATGGGAGCCTCCAAGGCGCTCGCCGAGTTCGCGCTCGAGGCCGCCACCGCGCGCTTCGAGGGCACCCGCTACGCGGCCGTCCGCTTCGGCAACGTGCTCGGCTCCTCCGGCAGCGTGGTCCCGATCTTCCGCCGCCAGATCGAGCGCGGAGGGCCGATCACGGTCACCGACGAGCGCATGACCCGCTACTTCATGACGATCCCAGAGGCGGTCCAGCTGATCATCCGCTCCGGCTCGCTGGTCGGCGAGCCGGGCCCGGCCCACGGCGTCGACCCCTCCAACGGCCGGCTGTCCGCCCGCCGGATCTCGGCCCGCCCGGGCGCCGAGGTGTTCGTGCTCGACATGGGCGAGCCGGTCCGCATCGTCGATCTGGCCCGCGCCATGATCGACCTCTCCGGCCTCGACCCCGAACGCGACATCGACATCGAGATCGTCGGGCGGCGTCCGGGGGAGAAGCTCACCGAGGAGCTCTTCAACAGCTACGAGCGGCCGATGCCCACGGCCGCCGAGAAGATCCTGCGGGCCGAGCGCGAGCCGCTCGGCGCCGAGCAGGTGGAGGCGATGTTCGCCGAGATCGGGCTGCTCGTGCTCGAGGGCGACGCGGCCGGGCTGGCGGCGAAGGTGGCCGCCCTGTCGGCGGTGCGGCGTGAGCCGCCCGAGGTCCAGGCCCCGCCACCGGCGGATGAGGAGATCCTCAGCCAGAGCGGCAGCGCGGCGCCTGTGCCACTCATAAACTCCCCGCGAGCATGACCTATCTGCCGACCGCGCTGTCGCTGTCGAACTCGTTCACAAAGGTCGGTGCGATCGCGGCCTTCGTGGCGGTCCTCGGAATCGCGGTGCTGTCGCTGCTCGTCTTCTCCCAGGCGCGTGAGATCAAGCGCCTGCGGGAGTGGGCCGGGCGGGCCCCCGAGCGGGCGGCCGAGAACGAGCAGCGCGTGGCGGCCGCAGCCGCGGTGCGCGTCCAGCAGCAACAGCAGCAGGTCACCGGCGTGCAGGCCGTGCGCCCGATCGGCGCCCCCGTCCCGGCCGGGCAGCAGACGGCGCCCGGCGCCCAACCGGGCGCGCCGCCGTTACCCCCGCCCGTGGCGAACCCGCTGGTGGCCGCTTCTGCCCAGGGAGCCTCCCCGTCGGCCCAGGGTGCTCGCCCGGGCGTCACACCCGTGACGCCGGCCGGCGTCCCCCGTCCCGTAACGGCTGCCACGGCGGCCGCCGCATCGGCGGCCGCCGCCCAGGCCGCGACGGGGCAGCGGGGCGTCCCCGGCCAGCCCGCCGCCCCGGGTCAGGGCGGCGTCCCCGGCCAGCCCGGCGCCCCTGCACAGCCGGGCACCCCCGGGCAGATCGGCACGGTGTCAGGGACCGCGCCGGCCGCGGTGACGGGCGCGGTCGCCGGCGCAACGCCGGGGACGCAGCCGTCGGGAACCTCCAACAACGGACCACCTGGGCCGGCGCCGGTTCCGGGTGGCGCCGGTGTGCGCCCCGCTCAGCCCGCCGCCCCGGGTCAGCAGGTGGCGCCCGCGCAGGCAGCGCCTGGCCAGCAGGCATCGCCGGGGCAGCAGGCATCGCCCGGGCAGCAGGCATCGCCCGGGCAGCAGGCATCGCCGGGGCAGCAGGCATCGCCGGGGCGGCAGGCATCGCCGGGGCGGCAGGTGGCGCCCGGACAGCAGCCATCGCCCGCACGGTCCGGGGCGCCGGTGGCGGGTGCCGCTGCGGCCGCCGCGATGGCACCGGCGTCGAGGGTGGCCGGCGCGAGTCCGGCGCAGACCCCCGCCGCAGCCGGGCAATCGGGAGCCGACGCCGCAGCCGAGATCCGCGCAGAAGCGCTTGCCGCCCGCTCGCCCGCGCCGGCCACCGCCGCGGCCGTGGCCGGGGGACCGGGGGCCCCGCCGCGATCTCCGGTGCCCCCCCTGCGACCCGTCAACACCCCGGGCCCACCGACATCCGCCTCCGGCCCACCGACCGCCGGCGGGACGGTGCCTGCCGCTGCCGGCGCCTCCGCGGCCGCAGGTGCGTCAAGTGCCGGTGCCGGTGGCCGCTTCCCGCCCGCTCCCGCGCCCGTCGCCGAACGGACGCGGGCGGCGACCAACGCCGGGCGCGAAGCGCCACCCATCAGCGCCACGGGGGAGCAGAGTCCGATCACCCGCCACCGGGCGGGCCGGAGCAGGTCGGGAGGGTCATCGACCGGCAGACGCGTGCTGTTGATCGCCGCGATCGTGGTGGGGATCGTGGTGATCGCCGTGATCGTCAGCTCCGCGGGCGGGGGTTCGGGCGCGAAGCACAACTCGTCTCCCACGACCACCGTCACGCACGTCTCCGGCCACCATTCGCACGGCTCGAAGGGCGGCTCGGGACACGCGAGCCTGTCGGCCGCCGCCAAGGCCGCGATGACGGTGACGGTACTCAACGGGACCGAAACCGAAGGGCTCGCCCACCGTACGGCCGCGTCCCTGCAGCGGGACGGCTACTCCCAGGCCACTCCCCTCGGCGGCAAGCCGGGTGGCTCCAGCCAGGCCACGATGGTGGAGTACGCGCCCGGACAGCGATCCGACGCCGAAGAAGTGGCGCGGGCCCTGTCGGTCGGGACCGTCCAGCCGCTGGAAGAATCGATCGCCGCGCTGGCCGACTCGGCGCAGGTCGTGGTGATCATGGGCGCCGATTCGGGCGCCACGGGCCAATAGCCGGCTTCCTCGATATACCCGAGCGCTCCGTCAAGCCGCGCGAGCGCGGCATCACCCACGTGATCGACCGGGGCATGTCGGTGGCGGAGGTGGACAGCCTGCTGGAGGTGTCCAGCGCGATCGTGGACCTCGTGAAGCTCGGCTGGGGGACGGCGGTCGTCACCCCCAACCTCGACGCGAAGCTCGAGCGCTACGCGCAGGCGGGGATCCCGGTGGTGCTGGGCGGGACCCTCACCGAGCTCGCGATCCGCCAGGGCCGCGTGGAGGGGCTGGTCGACTGGATGCGGGAGCTCGGCCTGCGCCACGTGGAGGTCTCCGACGGGACGATCGCGCTCGAGCCCGAGGTCAAGGAGCACCTGATCCGGACGATGTCGGCGGCGGGGTTCACGGTGCTGTCGGAGGTCGGCAGCAAGGACACGGACTTCATCATGCCCCCGTATGTGTGGGTGGAACAGATCGAACGCGACCTCGCGGCGGGGGCCTGGAAGGTGATCGCCGAGGCGCGCGAGTCCGGGACGGCGGGCATCTACCGCGCCACCGGCGAGCCCAGGACCGGCCTGATCGAGGAGATCGCCCACGCCGTGGACCCGGAGCGTCTGATCTTCGAGGCGCCGCGGCGCGAGCAGCAGGTGTGGCTGCTGCGCCATTTCGGCACGGAGTGCAACCTCGGCAACATCGCCCCGGCCGACGTCCTCTCGCTCGAGACGCTGCGCCTGGGCCTGCGCTCCGACACGGTCGAGCGCTTCGCGCTGGGCGGCTCCGATTGAGCAGCGCGGGCGCGGGCGCGGACGCGGGCCGTCTCGCTCCCCGCAACGGCACGGCAGCGGTTCGCAGAGGACCCCCCGACCCGCTCGCAAGCGTGGTGCTGGCGTGCCTGGTGCTCGCCTGCCTCGGGGCCTTCTTCCTCACCCAGCGGCTGAAGCACACGCCCACGGCCGTGCAGGCGTTCGAGCTGACCCCCGTGTTCTCGCCCTACCCGGGGGCGCGCCTGAAACAGGAGGCGATCTCGTTCAAGCTCAAGCAGGCCGACGCGGTGACGGTGTCGATCATCGACTCGGAAGGAAACGTCGTCGCGACGCTCGTGCGGGGCCGTCAGCTGCCGCGCTACAAACAGTTCTCGCTGCGCTGGAACGGCCGTCGGGGCACCGCTCGGCGCTATCGGCTGACCCGCACCGCCAACGGGCACGCCGTGCTCGTGGCGCTGCCTTCGGGCCCGCTCGCCAAGCCCGCTGACTACCGGGTCGAACTCCGTCTCCACGATCAGCACCGCACGATCCGCTCTTCCCGCAGCTTCGCGCTCGTGGCGCCATGAGCGGGGACTCCATGACGCTCGCCACGAAGCTCCCCTCGACGGGCGCGCTGGTGCTTGCGGCCGTGCTCGCCGCGTTCGTGATCGGAGCCCTGGTCGTGGTGATGCGCCGCCACGAGGACGCGCTGGCGATGCTCGCGGTGTTCGCGCTGCCCTTCCGGGTGCCGATCTCCACGGGCGGGCGGACGGTGAACCTGCTCGTGCCGCTGTACCTGGTCGTGGCCGCGGGCGCGATCGCCCACCTGCTCCCCGCCGTGCTCGAGGCCAGACGGACGGGGGGCTTGCGGCTGCCGCGGCCGCGCCGCGAGCTCGCCTTCTGGGCCACGCCGGCCGGGATGACGTGGCTGCTCGGCGCCAGTGTGCTGCTGTACGCGCTGCAGAGCGTCTACTCGAGCGACGCCGCCAAGGGGGGCGAGAACCTGCTGTTCTTCTACCTCCCCTTCGGGGCCCTGTTCGTGCTCCTGTCGATGGTCCGCTGGAGAGCCGAGCTGCTGCTGCGGTGCCTGGGGATCATCGTCGCCGAGGCCGTCCTGTTCGCCGGGGTGGGCTTCGTCGAGTACGCCCGCAAGTCGCTGTTCCTGAACCCCAAGGTCGTGGCGGCCAACGAGTTCGACAACTACTTCCGCGTCAACTCCGTGTTCTTCGACCCGAGCATCTACGGCCGCTTCCTCGCGCTCGTGATGATCGCCGTCAGCACCGTCGTGCTGTGGACCGCCAACCGGCGCGTCGTGGTGGCCGGGGCGTGCGTGCTGGCGTGGCTGCTGGCGGGCCTCGTGACGAGCTTCTCGCAGTCGAGCATCGCGGCGCTGCTGCTCGGGCTGGCGGTGCTCGGCGGCTTCCGCTACGGACTGCGTGCCACCCTGATCACCGCCGCCGGGGTGCTGCTGCTCGGGCTGGCGGTGCTGCTGGCCGCGCCGAAGGGACTCCACTTCGGCCTCAAGGGCTCCAACGGGTCCACCAGCAACGCCACCAGCGGCCGTTCCACGCTGATCGAAGGTGGCCTGAAACTGTTCGCCAAACGCCCGCTGCAGGGCTACGGGTCGGGGTCGTTCGAAACGGAGTACCGGCAGGTCTCCGAAACCACCAACCAGAACGCCGTCTCGGCCTCCCACACGATCCCGGTGACGATCTCCGCCGAGCAGGGCATCCTCGGGCTGGTGGTGTACGTGGCGTTGCTGGTGAGCGCCTTCGCGGTCATGTTCACGGGCGCCGGGCGCTCGCCGCCGAGGATCGCGATCGGGGCCTGCTTCGCAGCGCTGGTGCTGCACACCTGGACCTACGCCGACTTCCTCGAGGATCCCTTCACCTGGACCCTGCTGGCGCTGGGCGCGGCGCTCGCACGCGGCGGCGGCCCCTCCGCGCCCGCGCCCGCGCTGGCGCCCCTGGAGGCGCAGGCGGTCGGACCGTGAGCCTCGGCGCCGGTAGCGTCTGAGGCGTCGTGCTGGGCTACCTCAAGCGCCTGGTCGTAACCGGCGCGGCGTACCAGTTCGGGGACATCCTCGCGAAGGGCCTGGCGCTGCTGACGCTGCCGCTGTACACGCGGCACGTCAGCCCGGAGGGCTACGGGGCCGCGGAAACGCTTCTCACCGCCGTGATCCTGGTGAGCATCCTGCTGCGGGGGGGCGTGGGGGAGGCGTTCATCCGCTTCTACTTCGACGACGACGACCAGGAGCGACGCAACCGCATCGCGCGCACGGCCACCGCCACGGTGGCGTGGACGACGACCGTCGCCTCGCTGGTCGCCGTCGCCTTCGCCGGCCCGATCTCACGTCTGCTGCTGGGCTTTCACGACCCGCTGCTGATCGACTGCGCCGTGCTCGGCCTGTGGGCGTTCACGAACCTGGAGATGGCCTACGCGCAACTGCGGGTGGACGAACGCGCCCGCACCTACCTGTACGCGTCCGCCGCCAACGTGCTGTTGAGCGTCAGCTTCACGGTCGCGCTGGTGGTGTTCGCCGGCCAGGGCGCCCGCGGGCTGCTGCTGGGGAACTTCGGCGCCTCGGCGGTGATCGTGCTCGCGCTGTGGTGGGTGCTGCGGCGGCGCTTCTCGCTGCGCGCGCGCCTGGATGACCTGCGCGCGATGCTCCACTTCGGGCTGCCCACGGTGCCCGCCGACGCGAGCGTCTACGCCCTGCAGGTGGTCGATCGCTTCTACCTGTTCCGCCACTACTCGCACAGCTCGGCGGGGTTGTACGCGGTCGCCATCAAGCTCGCCACCGTCGTGTTCGTGGCCGTGCGCGGCTTCCAGTACGCGTGGCCCCCGCTCGCGTACTCGATCGAGAGCGACGAGGAGGCGGCGGGGCTGTACTCGCTCGTGACCACCTACTACGCGCTCGCCACGGGGGTGGTCGTGTGTGGCGTCGCACTGCTCGGACGCTGGATGGTGAGGCTGCTGGCGGCCCCCGAATTCTTCGGCGCCCACAGGGCGCTGCCGTGGCTGGCGCTCGGCTGGTCGCTGTACGGCCTGTACCTCGTGTTCGTGGCGATCAGCGGGCGCGCGCGGGTCACGTCCCGCAACTTCCCCGCGGCCGCTTGCGGCCTGGGCGTCAACGTCGTGCTGCTGCTGGTCCTGGTTCCGGCCAACGGCGCCGGCCTCGGCAGCGAGGGCGCCGGGGTGGCCCTGTGCGGCGCCTACGTGGCGATGCTGATCGTGATGTACCTGCTCACGCGCACGCTCTTC
>Ga0335085_10005450_pt1 | contig 20399 bp, 18 predicted proteins | sample Lox_Sample_45_FD_206712 | JGI IMG/M metagenome (GOLD analysis project Ga0335085, IMG submission 206712) | Soil microbial communities from Loxahatchee National Wildlife Refuge, Florida, United States - Lox_Sample_4.5 | ecosystem: Environmental > Terrestrial > Soil > Wetlands | place: USA...
AGTCGCCTTGCCGAGATCGATGCCAACCGAATTTATCTGCATATCGATGATCCTCCTTGGCAAAGCTTCCGCTACGATGAACCTGCTTACGCAGATGAATCAAACGGCGGACCATCTCATTAGTCGGCTACGCTTCCTTCTGCCCACCCCTCGGGACGCGTTCAGGCACGGAACGGGCGTTATACGGCCACATGAAAGGAAAGCATTCGCAAACGCTGGCCAACCTCAGAATTGCCGACAATTCGGAAGCAACGCCGTTGGAGCCCGAGCCATTTGGGTCTTACCTTGCGCCGGCTAATTTTCTGTCCGCAGCATATAACGTGCTTGCGGTTCCTGCGCCATGGCTCGACAGGTTTGCAGAAAGGCGTGTCCCGCGTGCGTCAGGGTGGCGCCCCGACGGTGCACAACGCGCAGCTTACGCTCGAAGCAAAGCTCGCGCACGGGAACGTGTATCAGATCACCTCGGCGGAGTTCGTCCTGCACAGCGATCAGCGGTACCAGGGCCACGCCGTTCTCCATACGCACAAACTGCTTAATGTCTTCGATGGTAGGCAACTCAATGCTCATATGCAGCACGGTGCGGCGCTTTTTGAAAGCCTGGATTACCCGCTCGCGATAGGGCGAGACGACCGTGTGCGCGATGAACGACTCCGCCCCGAGGTCCCGGATGCTAACATTTCGCACCTTCGCCAGCGGATGCCTGGGATAGACAATCAGCGCCAGCTCGTCGCGGTACAGCAGCAGCGATGTGAGCTCGTCGCCCTCGGGGCGAAATGACAGCACACCCAACTCGACCTCATGGTTGAGGACGGCAGAAGGTATCTCCCGCGCCAGTCCGCGCCGCACCTCGATGCGGATCAGGGGGTAGGTCCGATGAAAACGGTGCAGCACCGGCAGCAGATATCGCGAGGTGAATTCGTTGGCGGCCAGCGAAAGCTTGCCGTGATTGAGCCGGCGCATCTCCTTTAGCGCTTCGCGCGCTTCCTCGCGAACATTCAGCAGTTCCTCGGCATAAGTGACCAGCAGCTGCCCCGCGTCGGTGAGGGTCCCGTCGCGCGAGGAGCGGTCGAAGAGCTTTTCGCCCAGGCTGTCCTCGAGTTTCGAGATCGTTTGGCTGACAGCGGACTGCGTGCGATGCAGCCGGACGGCGGCGCGAGAGAAGCTCTTGTCGCGCGCCACCGCGAGGAAGGTCTCCAGTTGGAAGAGATCCATATTGAACCCGCTTCTTTTCGGATGCAGCCATGCTTATTGAATCATAATTGTTAATTATATTGCAATAATTATTAGTTGGACTAATTGACGGCGTTGTGTTCGCCTGAATGTGGGAGAGGTGTATGGAGCCAGAACGTGTGCTGATCTTCGATACCTCATTGCGCGATGGCGAGCAGGCCCCCGGTTGCAGCATGAATACCGAGGAGAAACTGGCGTTCGCCCGCAAGCTCGAAAAGCTGGGCGTGGACATCATCGAGGCCGGCTTTCCCATCGCGTCCAGCGGAGACGCCGAAGCCGTGCGGCGCGTCGCCACCGAGGTCGAGGGCCCGATTATCGCGGGGCTGGCTCGCTGCGTGCAAAAGGACATCGACGTCGCTTGGCATGCTGTATGTTGTTCGTCGCGCCCGCGCATCCACACCTTCCTGGCCACTTCCGACATTCACCTGGCATGCAAATTAAAGATCGGACGTGACGAGGCGCTGCATCAGGTTTCGCAGATGGTGGCCTATGCCAAGGCGCTCTGCGCGGATGTCGAGTTCTCGCCCGAAGACGCGACGCGCTCCGACGTGAAGTTTCTCTGCGAGGTATTGCAGGCGGCGGTGGAATCCGGCGCGACCACATTGAATATTCCCGACACGGTTGGCTACACCACACCGCTGGAGTTCGGCACTCTCATCCGCACGATTCGGCAGCAGCTCCGCGGCGCCGATCACGTCGTCGTCTCGGTACATTGCCACAACGACCTCGGGCTGGCGGTGGCGAACTCGCTGGCCGGGATCGAGGCTGGCGCCCGCCAGGTGGAGTGCACGGTCAATGGCATTGGCGAGCGCGCGGGCAACGCCTCACTGGAAGAGATCGCGATGGTCCTGCACGTTCGCAAGGACCGTTATTCAGTGGAGACTGGCATCCGCCACCAGGAGATTCACTCCAGCAGCCGTCTGCTCTCGAATATTCTCGGCTTCGAGACGCAGCCCAACAAGGCCATCGTCGGCCGCAACGCGTTTGCGCATGAGGCTGGCATTCACCAGCACGGCGTGCTCAGCAATCCGCTTTGCTACGAGATCATGACGCCGGAGACAATCGGCCTTCCCCCTGACCGCATCGTTCTCGGCAAGCACTCGGGCCGGCATGCGCTGGCATACAAGTTTCGGCAGATGGGATACGAACTGTCCGGCGCCGAGGTCAGCAGCCTGTACCCGGAGTTCACGCGCCTGGCCGATCGCAAGAAGCACATTTACGAGCAGGATCTGCTTGCGCTGCTGTTCGCGCAACGCTCGGGCATGCGCGAACCGGGGCCGGCGCCGGAAATGAGGATATTGTGAAGCTGAAGATTGTGGTTCTACCCGGGGATGGCATCGGCCCGGAGGTTACGCGGCAGGCGGTGGCCGTGCTGCAAACGGTTTCCGATGTCTGCGGCTATGACTTTCAGTTCGAGTTTCATCGCATCGGTGGAGCGGCGATCGAAAAGGACGGCAGTCCGTTGCCGGAAAGGACGCTGTGCGCGTGCCTCGACTGCGACGCGGTATTGCTGGGCGCCGTGGGCGCACCCAAGTACGACCACTGCACCGGCAGCATGCGGCCTGAAGCCGGATTGCTGGCGTTGCGGCAGGCGCTGGGTGGGTTCGCGAATCTTCGTCCGGTGCGCGCCTATGCCGCGATTGCCGATTCTTCTCCGCTACGCGAAGAGGTCGTCCGCGGCGCGGATGTCCTGATCGTCCGCGAACTGCTGGGCGGTCTGTACTTTGGCGAGCCACGCGGTATTGACGAAGAGGGCTGGTCAGCCCATAACACCATGCGCTACGACTCTGGCGAGGTCGAGCGCGTCGCCGAGATTGCGTTCCAGGAGGCGCAGCAACGCCGAAAACGCGTGACCTCGGTGGACAAAGCCAATGTGCTGGAAACATCGCAACTCTGGCGGCGCACGGTGAGCGAGATTGGCAAACGATATCCTGGCGTGGACCTGGAGCACGCGTATGTCGATTCCTTCGCCATGCAATTGGTCACCACGCCGGCGCGGTTTGATGTTGTGCTAACGGAGAACCTGTTCGGCGACATCCTCTCGGACGAAGCCGCGGTGATCAGCGGCTCGCTGGGAATGTTAGCGTCGGCCAGCATCGGGGGCGAAATCGCGCTGTACGAGCCAGTCCATGGTTCCGCCCCCGATATTGCGGGCCGCGGAACGGCCAACCCGTTCGGCGCGATTCAAAGCGCCGCCATGCTGCTTCGCTATTCAGTGGGGCTGCGCGAGGAAGCTGACCGGATTATCGAGTGCGTCGACCGCTCACTGGCCCGCGGGATGGTCACGCCCGATCTGGCCGGGCAGAGCGGTCGCGTGCCCCGCCAGACGGATGAGATCGGCAGCGCTGTGGTCGAGAACCTGGCCGACGTGCTCCAACAGCAGGTCGCTTTTCACGCAGTTTGAGTTCACATGCAGACAGCCAAGACGCTATTCGAGAAGGTCTGGGACGCGCACGTGGTCGCGAAGCGCGAGGGCGAGCCCGCACTCCTCTACATCGACTTGCATCTGGTGCATGAGGTCACCTCGCCGCAAGCGTTCGAAAGCCTGCGCCTCGCCGGACGTAAGGTCCGCCGTCCCGACCTGACCTTCGCAACCGTAGACCACAACATACCCACCACGTCCGACGAGCGATTTCACATCAAGGACCAGATCGCGGCCCAGCAGATCGCGACACTGCGGAGCAATTGCCAAAGCACGGGCATTCCGTTGTTCGATGTCGGCTCGGGCCGCCAGGGGATTGTGCATGTCATCGGACCCGAGCTGGGCCTAACGCAGCCCGGAATGACAGTGGTCTGCGGCGACAGTCACACCAGTACACACGGGGCATTGGGCGCGCTGGCTTTTGGTGTCGGGACCTCCGAAGTCGAGCACGTGCTGGCAACGCAGTGTGTGGCACAGCATGAACCGCGCAGCATGCGAATTGCTGTGTCGGGCAGCCTACCGCAGGGCACGTGCGCCAAGGACCTAGCGCTGGAGATTATCCGCCAGATCGGAACCGACGGCGGCACTGGCTATGTGCTGGAGTACGCCGGCGACGCCGTGCGCGCTCTCACGATGGAACAGCGCATGACGCTGTGCAACATGAGCATCGAATGCGGTGCGCGCGCGGGCATGATTGCGCCTGACGACACCACGTTCGCCTATCTGAAGGGGCGTCGTTATGCTCCCGGTGCGGATGCATGGGACACCGCGGTCTCTTACTGGCGATCGCTGGCGACCGACAGTGATGCCAAGTTCGACAATGAGGTCGCGATGGACGGCTCCCGGCTCGAGCCGATTGTCACCTGGGGCACAAACCCCGGCATGTCGGCCCCGGTCACCGCGCGTATCCCGAAGCCCGACTCGGCGCGCACCGCCTCGGAACGCGCAGCGATTCTGGCTGCGCTCGACTATATGGGGCTGCGGCCGGGCACTGCCATTGAAGACATCAGCATTGAATGCGTATTCATTGGCTCGTGTACGAACGGGCGGCTGGAAGACCTGAGGGCCGCGGCCAGCGTGCTGCGTGGCTACAAGATTCATTCTGCGGTGACGCTGCTGGTGGTTCCCGGTTCCGAGGCGGTGAAACGCGCCGCCGAGGCGGAAGGCCTGCACCGCATCTTTACTGAAGCGGGCGCCCAGTGGCGCGAGCCGGGTTGCTCCATGTGCCTGGGGATGAACCCCGACATCCTTGCTCCCAAACAGCGCTGCGCCTCGACTAGCAATCGCAATTTCGAGGGGCGGCAGGGGCGCGAAGGACGCACTCATCTCGTCAGCCCTGCACTGGCCGCGGCCTCGGCTGTGGCCGGGCATTTCATCGATGTCCGCGGCTGGCATTACAAGGAAGCCTGATGCAAGCCTTCGTTACACATCGCGGCGTAGTCGCAGTGCTGGACCGGGAGAACATTGATACGGACCAGATCATCCCGAAACAGCATCTGAAGCGAATTGAACGCACCGGCTTCGGCGCGTTCCTGTTTTCTGACTGGCGCTACTTCCCCGACGGCTCCCCGCGTCCCGACTTCGTGCTGAACCAGGAACATGGGCGGCGGGCGAGCATTCTCGTCGCCGGCAAGAACTTCGGCTGCGGCTCGTCGCGCGAACACGCCGCCTGGGCGCTCATGGATTTCGGATTTCGGGCAGTCATCGCTCCCTCGTTCGCCGACATCTTCCGCAACAATTCGGGAAATAACGGGCTACTCGTAATCGAACTTCCGGAGGAGAGGGTTCAAATGCTCGCCCAGCGCGGACGCAAGTCGGGTTACGAACTCAAAATCGATCTGGAAAACCAAACCATCAGGGACGACATCGGCTTCAAAATTGATTTTGCCATCGACCCCTCCCGCCGTTCTCGCCTGCTTCAGGGACTCGACGAAATTGGGTTGACGTTAATGCACGAAGCCGACATTGCTAAGTTCGAACAACGCCGAAGCCTTTCGAGCCATGCCCCAAGGCGAGGCTAAATCACTTTGACGATAAGTCGGCGACCCGCTCCGATGGAACGGGCGCCGTGGCTAAGGTTCGATACCGATGCAGTCGTTCACGGCTCCGCGAATCTTCTGCTTGCAGCCGAGATAGCGTTCGGTTGTCTGCACGGAGACGTGACCAAGAAGGAATTGGATCTGGTCTAACTCTCCACCCGATGCATGGCACAGCTTCGCGCATGAACGCCTCAGGTCATGCGGCGCTACATGGGGGAGCCCCACTTTTACCGCGTACTGTTTTACAAGATGCCAGACGACTCGCTCGGTTACTCCGGTCCCCCAGGGTTTGCCAGCCCGACAGACACATCGGAACAGCCTTCCGGCCGGCAATCCTGGCTGCTGCCGTCCAGCAGTCGATGGTCGCTTTGACCCACTCGGGCACAGGCACGGTTCGAATGTGACCGCCTTTGCCGACCAGATCAACTATGGGCCAATGTTCCTCGCGCTGCTGTAAGTGCGTGAAATCCAGATCAGCCAATTCTCTGCGGCGGAGACCGCAGCCCAGCAACACGGCGAGAATCGCACGGTCCCGCTTTCCTTTGAGCGTGTCAGAGGCCGGTGATTGCCAGAAGCGACGCGCTTCATCGGCCGTGAGCCAGTTCCCAAGCCTCACGCCCAGCTTTTTCGCCCCTTTCACGCGCCGGATCCCAGCGGCGAGTTCCGGACTGAGCAGACCAGCGTCTGCGGCCTCGTAGGCGAGCCGCCGCACTGCAGCAAGTCGTCCGTTGATCGTTCCCGCCGCGAGCTGCCGATTCTCGAGGGCAATGCGGTAGCGGGTCACCACGGTCTTGTTGAACGACAGTCGCGGCTCGGAGCAGTACCACTGAATGAATTCATCAATGGCGTGTCGATAGCCACGCTTGGACTCGGGTGAACGAAGGCTGTCTAGGACCGCCAACTTGCTGTGATCGAGATCAGGAAGACCGAGTTTTGTCTTGGGCCGTTTTGGTTTTGGGGCTTTCCCCTTGCCGTGTCTGCTCATGCCAGCCGCCTCCACTGCGGCTGGCCCGGAGCCTATCCCCGCTCGCTAGCGACTTGGGCGTTTTACGGCCAGAAGAAAGGAACACATTCTTAAATACAGGCAGGCTTCTCGGGAGTGACTTCGAAGACCTTTTCTTGCCAATTGCCCGGATGAGAGGGGGTCAGAAGTCTTCGAGCAGCCAGGCGTTCCCATCGACATTAGTGCCGCGTACCGCCAGATGCAGGTCATCCGGCGAAATTAGTGCCGAAGACATCGCAGAGAAACGCCCCGCCTGTGTGATAGGTAACGTGCCGCCGTAGCGGTCAAGTCGCACTATCCACGTATCGTAACCCTTCAAAACCCCGCAATAAATGCTTTGCGAATCGTTGGAAAAGCGGAGGGAATGGATATTGTCGTAACCTTTAATTGTGATCTTTCGGGTCTCCTTACTCGAAAGCTTGATAAGTGTGACATCATTCGAATTCTCTGAGGAATCTGCGACAGCGATCTGAGAGCCATCTGGCGCGAGGTCCCAGTAATAGATATCCTGCGGCTGGGTGGCCACTCAGGCCAGTTGCTTGCCCTTTCCCTTAACCGGGTCGAACTCGGTGATGGTCAATTCGCGGCCATCATTGACAGATTCACCAAAGGCACAGGTAGCGGCCCGATTTGCACACGACATGCCAGCCCAATTTCTCGGTAGGTCGAAAATCGCCTCCGGTGTTCCTCCGTTAACCGAGACACGATAAATTGCCTGCTTATCCAAAGTTTTCTTCTCTCCGGCGCGGAATATGATCCACTGTCCGTCAGGGCTAATCCGACCAGGGTGTACATCTAAGTTGGAGGATGCGAAAACGGTTTTGGTGGAACTGCCATCCACTGTCTGCCTGTATATTTCCGAGGTTCCCTCGCGATCTGACAAGATGAATACGCCTTGCGAGTCCGCCGTCCAGCCTACGATCTCGTTCCGGTACTGATCTCTCGTGAGTTCTCGCATATTCGTCAGGCGTGTTCCGCTGTTCGTCAAATCACCCGTAAGAACCGAGGCATTAACCGTGTAACGAATGTACGCCAGCTTCTTTCCATCGATCGTAGCGCTTGGACTGACAGCATCAATGCCCGGCAAGTTCAAGATCTCGTGAGGTGAGCCACGGATGGTCCCGCTGCTAGGATCGACATGAACGGCCCACAGGCTAGTGCCGGCCTCGGGTAAGTAAGACGAGTAAATGAGTTTGCCTGAAGGGAAGACTAGAAAGTGCCAGGCACCTGATAATAACGTGGTTCTCTTGGGCTGATCGATGTCGTAGCAGTCAACTCTAGGTGGAACGCCGAGCTCCCTGGTGGTAGCAACAAAAGCAATCCGTTTTCCTGTGGGCCACCAGCGCAGGTTGAGAAAAAATTCCTGCTTCGCCGCAGCCAATAGCAGTTGCCGGCGGCTCGCCATCCGGCCCCATGGACCAGATCTCCTTCGAGCCCCATCCGCTATGGCGCCTTCCAAAGACGAATTTGGTGCCGTCGGATGACAGACTCGCCTCGCTCGCATCCTCCGAAATCAATCTTGGTTCGGCTCCAAGAATCGACATCACCCAAAGACTGTCGGGTTTACCTGGAACAGACAAATTTACAAAGAACCGCGTGGAATCCGGAAACCAACCGCCAAACGACCAGCTTCCGTTGCCGTAAGGTAGCGAGGGGCTCTGCGTGTCCTGGGTGTCGAGAGATTTGATATGTACCCCTGCTGAATCATCGTAGCCCAGGTATTTTCCGTCCGGAGAAATGACGGCACTCATCACAGGCGAGTCAACTGGATTTGCCGTAAGCCTGCGCTGGATTAGCCGGTGCGTCGACTCCGTTGTCCGGCTGAAGTACCAGGTCGCCACTGCACCGGCGCACAACACGAGCGCAATCGCGCCCAGTACAACGGGCCACCAACTTCGCCGAGGACTTGTGGCATAACCCGGAACAGCGTGGCGGGGACTGAACTCAATTTTTGCTGTTGCACGGGAAATCCCGCTGGCTGTGTCCCGCTTCAGCCGCTGGAGATCGCTGCGAATGTCGGAGGCGTGCTGATAGCGCAGGGCCGGATCCTTCTCCAGCGCTTTCAGGATCACGGCTTCCAGGGCCGGAGCGATCTGAGGATTCAGCTCCGATGGGCGCGGCGGATACTGGTGGACAATCAACCCGCAAATGTCGCCGGAGGTCGATCCTTCGAACGGTATTTTGCCGGTCGCCATCTCGTAGAGGACGGCTCCGAAGGAGAACAGGTCGGTGCGCGCGTCAAGGTCCTTGCCGCGAACTTCCTCCGGCGACATGTAGGCGACAGTGCCCAGCATCGCGCCCGGACTGGTGAGGTGGTCGGGACCGGAGGATGCTAATGCGGTGGCTGTCGCCGTCGCGCCTGTCGCGGCTGCTCTGGCGGTGACTTTCGCGAGACCGAAGTCGAGGATCTTCGCGTGCCCACGGCGGGTGACGAAGATGTTGGCGGGCTTGATGTCGCGATGGATGATGCCTTCGCCGTGCGCCGCGTCGAGGGCGTCGGCGATCTCGATGCCGAGTTCGAGCATCAGCTCGGTGTCCAGCGGCTGGCCCAGGATGCGATGCTTGAGCGTCACGCCGTCGAGGAACTCCATGACCATGAACGCGCGCCCATCCTCTTCGCCGATGTCGTGGATGGTGCAGATGTTGGGATGATTCAGCGCGGAAGCTGCTTCCGCCTCGCGGCGAAAGCGCGACAGGGCGTGCGGGTCGCGGGCCATCTCCTCGGGCAAAAACTTGAGCGCGACAGAGCGATGCAGGCGGGCGTCCTCGGCCTTGTAGACAACACCCATTCCCCCGCCGCCAATCTTGGCGAGGATACGGTAGTGAGAAATCGTCGTGTCGATCATGACGAGTGCTGAGCCCTGAGAAGATGGCTGATGATAGGGCGGGTTAGCGATGACAGTCAATCACTTGTAGAGGTGGAGAGATGGGCTACGGGTGTCCGATAACGCTGGCGGCGGCCTCGCGCCCGGCAGCCGTTGTCCAGAAGCCGGCCTATGCGAAGCAAGCAGCGATCCACCATTGATAAACGCCCATTTGTCTGGGGATCTGGCCTGGAGACGGTCCTGTTAGGCGGCTGAAGGGCTTGGGCGAGTCGGCGTTCCGTCCTTATGGCCTTTAAGCTGGCCGCTTTTTCAAAACGATGGGATGGCCGTTACTCGGCAAGTGAGAACGCATACAACACAGCTCTACACTCGGCGACAAGGGAGGGCCTATTTTCCGCGGCAGCTCACTCCTCCAGGGCGACACCTCCGAAAGCCGGCCGGCCGCCCAGGGAGGTGTAGAAAGCATAGAACGTAATCGCGGCTAGGAGGCGGCTTGTGGGGATGAACCGATCAGTTAGGAACGATAAACGCCCTTGTAAGAAGTGATCGTGATTGCTGCCGGCCGACGGGCAACTCTTCCTAATCCTGTAAGGGAAGATTTGCTGAGGATACAGCCATGGCAGCGCCGGACGCCTTCGCCGCGGGGGTTCGCTGAAGTTTCTCAGCGAGCCCATAGCCTTACTTGGTTTGCAGGGTCTCGAGATAACGGACGAGATTTCTAATTCGCTCTTCCGCCGCGGCCTCGTCCTGGTGGGTGAGGGAGCGAAATGCAGGTCCCCACATGGGCATGTCTTTTGATCCGTGGGCTGCAATCGAACCGCCCGATTTGACGATTTGATACACGCGGACCTGGGGGAATCTGCCATGGTTATTTTTGGCCAGTTGGGTTAGGTCGGGAGGAGGGACTTTCAGTGCAGCCGCAGCGGGGCCATGCCCTTTGGCGTCTTTTCCATGGCAGCTGGCGCAATACGCCGCATACGTCTCGGCGGTCCCCGTCGGCGGAGTATAGGGAACCGGGACTTTATTGGAAGCTTGTGCTCCCGCAGTGCCAAGCAGAACCAACGTGGCAAGTGTATTGCTCAGTAGCATGGTGTCTCCTGACCGCGGACGACTCTTCAGCAACAGCATATCTTGCATTGCGTTGACAGGAAATATCGCAGGGTGATATAAGTGCCGACCATCAAGGAGGTTAGGTTGCTATGACCATTTCCCGGAGCCTCTTTGCGAATGCCTTCCTGTTTTCTGAAGTGCGCTGCAACCACGCACAGCACAGCCCAACGCGATCCACAATCCGGTTAAGGGGGTTCGGCGATATGAGTGCCAAAGTTACTCGACGTGAAGTACTCAAGGCAAGTCTCTGGGCTGGCGCCGGAGCTTTCGTCCTGGGAGCACCGGCGATTCTCAGCTTCGGCCGCGACGAGCAGCCGATCAAGATCGGCGATATCGATCCCCTGACCGGCACTTATGCAGCGGAGGGGGAAAGCCAGGTTCGCGGGGCCAAGATGGCAATTGCCGAAGTCAATGCCAAAGGCGGCGTGCTAGGCCGTCCCCTGCAATTGGTGGTGGAGGACAACGCCGCCAACGTTGGCCTCTCCGCGCAAAAAGCCCACAAGCTTATCGACCAGGACAAAGTCGCGCTGCTGATGGGCACAGTCTCGTCCGCGGCCTCGCTCTCGGTCAGTCAAGTGGCGCATCAGCAGGGCATGGTCTACATGTGCACCGGCGGACATACCGATCCCGTCACCGGCAGCCAATGCCACTGGAATACGTTCCGCGTATGCACCACCACGTACATGCTGGCGGCCGGCCTTGCCGGCACGCTGTTCAAGAAGTTCGGCGGAAAATGGTACTTCCTCACTCCCGATTACGCCTTCGGCCACACCCTGCAAGATTCCTACGAGAAGATTCTGAAGAAACTGGGTGGAACCAATCTTGGGAGCTCGCTGGCACCGCTGGGCACGACGGATTATTCGTCGTACCTGATCAAAGCGGCCTCCACGAAGCCTGACGTGCTGGTGATGCTGACCGACGGCCAAGATCGGATCAACAGCTTGAAGCAAGCCGCCCAGTTCGGACTTTTCAAGAAGTTCGCCATCGGTGGAGGCTTGAGCGAACTGGAGGTGCTGCGCGCTCTGCCGCCGGAAGCGCAAACCGGTTGGGCATGCCTGGAATGGTGGTGGGACCAGCCGAGTACGCCCCACGTCAAGGAGTGGGTGGCGTCCTATAAGAACGCCAATCCGGACGGCTCCTATCCCAGCGCGCGGACGTGGTTCGGCTACGCCGGACTGCATTCACTCGCCATGGCGGTGGCTCGAGCCAAGTCGCTCGAACCGAAGCAGGTCGCCCGGGCACTGGAAGGATTGGAGCTGCCGCCGGAGATCAAGCTGCAGCCTAACCGGGTTTATTTCCGGGCCGCCGATCACCAGCTCATGTCGAGCGAATTTCCCGGAGAGGTGGAGAAGGGTTCGTACCCGAACCTCTTCAAGGTCTCGCAGATCATCGCCGGCGACACGGCGGCGCTGCCCGCGTCAGAGACCGGCTGCAAGCTCGACTACCCGGCGTAATGGCTGGAAACCGGCATTGAAACGGGCGTGCCCGGTGGGGCGCGCTCGTTTCTGAGGAGAAGACCCGTCCCATGGAGTTGCTGCTTTTCAACGCGTTCAACGGCCTGCTCCAAGGGGTCTTCTATGCGCTGATGGCCCTCGGACTGGCCCTGATCCTGAGCCTCAGCTCGGTGATCAACATGGCGCACGGCGGCTTTCTGGTCATCGGCGGTTATCTCGCCTTCACCCTGACTCCCCACCTCGGCTTCTGGGGAGCCCTCGTCGTCGGGCCGCTTCTGGCCGGGGTCTGCGGCTTGGTGGCCGAACAAACCATGATCCGGCATCTCTACAAGCGTTCCGACCCGCTGTACAGTTTGCTGCTGACCTTCGGACTGGCGCTGATCATCCAGGACCTGGCGCGCACCGTCTGGGGCGCGGAAGGATTACCGAGCGCTGTGCCGGAATATCTGGATCAGCCTCTCAGTTCGACCTACTTCTTCATCACCGGCTATCGCGTGGTCATTCTGGGGATCACTGCCGCGGTCGCGATCGGGTTGTACTTGCTCATCCGATATTCGTTGCTCGGGATTCGCATCCGGGCCGGCACTCGCGACCTGGAAACCGTGGCTGCGCTCGGGGTGAACATCTACCAGCTACGCGCCCTGAACTTCGGGATTGGTTGTTTCTTCGCCGGGCTGGCTGGAGTGCTGGCCTCCGGGGTTCTGGGTTTGACGCCCACCATGGGGGAGAGCCTGCTGATGCCCAGCTTCGTCGCCGTCATTGTGGGCGGCGTCGGCAGCCTGAGCGGAGCGGTGTTGGGCGGCTTGCTGATCGGCGTGGCCGCGGGCATCACCACCACCTACTACCCGTCCGCCAGTGAAGCGGTCATCTACTTCATCATGCTGGTCGTGCTGGCGATCAGGCCCCGCGGGCTCCTGGGCAAAGAGAGCATATTCGAATGAACCTCCAGACCGCTTGGGCCCAGCGGCGCTACGGTTTTCTGGTTCTGCTTTGGGTGGCGTTACTCACCGTGCCCTATTGGTTGGGCTATGTGGGCAGTTATTCCGCGCTCGGCTCAAAGATCCTGGTCTACGGCCTGGCGACCATGGGGCTGAACCTTCTGTTCGGCTTCACCGGCGGTCTCTCGTTCGGGCAGGCAGCCTACTTCGGGATCGGGGCCTACGGCGCCGGCATGACCCTCAAGTACATCGCCCCGAGCACCCCGCTAGCCATCCTGGTAGGCGCGCTCGCTGCGGGGCTGGCCGCCACCATTCTAGGGCCGCTGCTGATGCGGCGGCGCGGCATCTATTTCGCCATGATCACCATCGCCATCGGCCAGCTCTTCTATTTCGTCGCCGTGCGCTGGAACAACGTGACCGGAGGCGAAGACGGACTGGCCGGCTTCGAGCGCCAGCCCATCCATTTTGGCCATCACCTGCTGGTCCTCGATCAGATCAACTTTTATTACCTGGTGCTGTTTTGCTTTACCATCGGGGTCGTCATCATGCACACGGTGCTGCGCTCGCCTCTGGGCCACGCGTGGGTGGGCATTAGGGAGAACCGCCGGCGCATGGAATTTCTTGGCGTGCGCACCGATCTTTACGTCTGGGCTTCCTTTGCCATCGCCGGCCTAATCACGGGGCTGGCCGGCACCCTGAACGCGCTGCTGTTCAACTTCACCTCTCCCCAGGACCTGCACTGGATCCTGTCCGGTGATTTCGTCATGATGGTCGTGCTGGGGGGGATGCGTAACTTCTGGGGGCCGCTGGTGGGCACGGTGATCTTTGTGGTGGCGCAGGATTATCTTTCCAGCATTACGAACAACTGGATGAGCTTCATCGGCATGATTTTCGTCGCCATCGTGCTGCTGTTTCCCAAAGGTCTGCTCGGCATGGTTGGTCGCAACAGTGGTGCGCCGTGAATGCCGGCCCCCCAGGACCCGTGCCATCTTCTCCCGCGCCGGCCAGGGGAGCCGCGGAGTCCGGACAGGGCCGGGAGTTGCTACGCCTGGAACATGTGAGCCGCCACTTCGGCGCGCTCCGCGCCCTGGATGACGTGTCGTTGGAGATGCGGGCAGGGGAGCTGCGCGCGGTCATCGGGCAGAACGGCGCCGGCAAGACAACCTTCTTCAACCTCATCAGCGGGTTCCTGCGTCCCACTGCCGGCCAGATATGGTTCGACGGGGAGGAGATCGGCCACCGGACGGTGGTCGAGCGCGTCGGACGTGGCATCGTGCGCACCTTCCAGATAACCGAAATCTTCCCTGACCTCACCGTGTTCGAAAGCGTGCGGGTTGCGGTCGAAGCCGCCAAGGGGCTCAATCACTGGCCATGGCTGCCGCGAAGCGCGCGCCGGCGCGTGGACGAGCGGGTAGCGGAGCTGATGGATGCCCTCGATCTCACCGCCAAGCGGCACCGGATCGTAGGCGAGCTACCGCATGGTGACCAGCGTTCGGTCGAAGTCGCCATGGCGCTGTGCCGGGAGCCGCGGCTGCTGCTGCTCGATGAGCCCACCGCCGGGATGAGCGATGCGGAGACCGAACACATGGTGCAGCTCATCCATCGCCTTCACCAAGAGCATGGTTTGAGCATTCTCTTCATTGAACACGATATGGACATTGTCTTTAATATCGCGGAGCGCATCACGGTGCTCGACCAGGGCAAGAAGATCGCGGAAGGACTGCCCGAAGAGATCTCGGCCAATCAGCGGGTACGTGCCGCCTATCTGGGAGAAGCCGAGTGAGCCTCGCCCTAAAAGTCTGCGACATCCACACCTATTACGGCAAGAGCCACATCCTGCACGGCGTCTCGCTGGAGGTGAACGAAGGCGAGATTGTCACGGTGCTGGGGCGCAATGGCGCCGGCAAGACAACGTTGATGCGCAGCATCACCGGACTCACGCCGCCGCGGGAAGGCAGCATCGAACTTTTGGGTCGCAATACCACCCGCTGGTTCCCGTACCGGATCGCGCAACTCGGCACCGGCTATGTCCCCGAAGGACGAAAGATATTTGGCGGCCTCACCGTGCTCGAGAACCTGAAGGTCCCGCCGGCGCAGCCCGGGCCATGGACGCTGGAGCGGGTGTTTGAACTCTTCCCAATTCTGGCCGCACGGCGCTCCCAAATGGCCGGGCAGTTGTCTGGCGGTGAACAGGAAATGCTGGCCATTGCTCGTCCCCTACTACTGAACCCGAAGCTCATGCTGCTCGACGAACCTTCCCAGGGCCTGGCGCCACTCATCGTCCGAGAAGTGATCCAAGTGGTGAGCCGCATGCGCGAGGAAGGCGTATCGGTGCTGCTGGTCGAGCAGAACGCGACCCTCTCACTCTCCGTCGCCGATCGCGCCTATGTGCTGGATGATGGCAGGGTCGTCTATTCCGGCAAGGCGGCCGAGCTCGCGCAAGACACGGAATTGGTCCATCACCTGGCCGGCGCGGCCAGTAAAGGCAGGCACGGCATTCGGCCGAAATGATGCTGGCCACGCCTTTGTGCTCGATGACGGAGGGCCGGTTAACCTCGCGGAAATCCCGCTCGATTGGTTCACCAGAAAAACGAGGGTAGCGGCCGTATTCGATATCTGCAGGACGATGAAGAACGAGCGCTGCGCGCTACGGTCCTCGAGATGTTCCCCGACCATTTGCCCGAGTTGGTCATCGCAATCGGCACAGGAATGAGAAAGTCGGAACAGTTTCGGCTGGACTGGTCGCAACTTGATCTAGGACGGCGGATCATCCACTTACGAAAAACCAAGAACTATGAGGCAAGGGATGTCCCGATGAATTCAGATGTCATCGCGGCCTTCGAAACCCTCCGTGGTAATCGCCAGAAGCCTTCGGGACGAAGTGTTTGCCATTCTTGATCCTAAGAGCTGGTTTGAGTCGGCGCGCGCAAAGTCCGGCATGAAGGATTTCCGCTGGCATGACTGCCGTCATACGTTTTGCTCACGATTGGCAATGGCCGGCGTGCCGCTGAAAACGATACAGGTGCTGGCGGGACACAAAACTATCGCTATTACTGCCCGTTACGCACACCTAGCTCCGAATACGTTGCAAACCGCCGTCGAGATGATCACCGAGGCGGCTCGATTTCCCAGGAAGTCGCCGGAACAAAGTGGCACCGAAAGTGGCACTGCCTCAAAACGGGGCAGGACGCCGAGAGCGAAGGCAGCGTCGGCAATTGGTGTAAGACAATGAAAAATATATACTTAGCATGGTGCCGGGAGGGGGGGTCGAACCCCCATGACCCGAAGGTCGGCGGATTTTGAGTCCATCCGAGAGCCTCAAGACAGAACAGATTCAAGAGCTTAGAACACACGGGGTGCCCTTATCAAGATGCCTTCGGGCATAGTGTTGGGCATAGGAAATCGGGCAAACCTCAGCCAGCAAGCAAGCGCCGTGAGAGCGGCGCTTCTTTATGTCCGCCAAACGGGGGAATGGGGAAGGGCTTGCACGAGGAGCAGCGTTTCGTCAGAACGTATGCAAAATCTCCTCTGGGCAAGTCGCAAAGGGGGACAGCGCACAGGACGCTATCCACATAGCGGATATGATGATTTCAGCAGGTTTCCTCAGTCGGTAGACTTGCGCGCGAATCCTGCGGCTGCTATGATCGTTGCGGAAAGAATTAACCTACGCGTCGTTTCAATAGATAATTAAAACAATAGTGGGCTTCTCCGGCAGCCAGATAGCCAAACGACGCGGCCATGAGCGAGATTCAATTCTCTTTTTTGCCGGAGCGAAAGGGGAATTGTGTCTGCTCGGCCGCTATCCCGTCTCCACCGCTTCCTCATCGGCGTTCTCATTGTCAAGCTCGCAGCATTCGAGATCCTTGAGGCCGTTGTCTTTTTTCACTTCCTTTACGATTATTTTCTTCACGCAATGCACCCATGATTTATCCACAGTTGCATCCAGACCTGAATACGCTACGCTGAAAGTGTCCCCTGTCGGCGGAGCGGAAAACTTCCCCTCCGTTCAGTGGTCCCAAGTCAGACGCGAGCAGCAAGCACCCCGCTGCCGTAGCCCTCGGAAGACAGAGCGTGGGGCAAGTGCAAAAGCGCGCATGAAAAGCTAACACCTCAACAGAGGACCGAGTATGCCCGGAATGCGGCAAACGCAAGGTGGGGGAAGAAGCAAGGGTGAGAGTCCTATATTGCCCTGCATTGTAAGTATCCAGTTCCATCAACCCATATCTCGAATACGTGGGTTGATGGTCTAACATCCTTTCCGGTTGCAGTAACGGTCATCCTGTATTTTCCAGAGGGAACACTTACCAATGGTCCTTGTCCTATGGTATGGACTATTGAGATGTTTTGACTGCCTTGTACGCTGCTTACTAGGTCGATTTGTTTCTTATCTAGCGGGTTTAGGGAAAACTCACGCTGGTACGGAACGGTATTGTCGTGCTTGATGTGCAGCGGCACTGGGAGCCAACGTATTACGGGAGGGTCTAACGCCGTTAGCTTCACTTCCACACCTTCGACTGTACTTCCATCACTTTCGTTAACCACGTCCAGATAATAACTTACGCAGTTTCCACGTGTATCTGTCCATGGTTGGTCATAAACAATAGGAAGCAAGCGAAGACGTGGCGATAGTCTTCGCTCTAAACGGGTAACCCTCCAATGCTCTTGCACCCATAGGACAATGAGCGAGAGCACAGCACAAATGCGAAACCACGCCCAATATCTGGCAGCTTCTGCTGGAGTTGCGCTGTTTAGTGCCATGAAGTCTCGCACTAGAGTCGGCCCTCCAGTGGCGATAGCAGCCAAAACAAGAATCGACCGCAAAATGCCAAACCAAGACCAATCCAACTTAAATCGCACGCACGCCTCCGCTCACACTTGCATCAAGCCGATACTTCTCGAATGTTACTATGGCAGGTGCGGAAACAGTATTTCCAGCCTTTTGCCGAGATCGGCAAACTTGTTCCCAACCGGAATCGCGAGCAAGTCTGACGCTGGGTATTGCTCGAACGCATTCGATAGTTCTGCTCGCCTGACGGGGCACAGCGCCTGTTGATTTGGTTTTGATTCTGGGCTTTTCGTCGGCATCCGTGGCTCGCGAACAATCAGCAGATATTCTGCGCCAGACTCTAGCAACTTTTTGGCCGCAGCATTTGCGTTCGGCTTTGCCGACTCGGTGATGCCCTTCAGCACTCGGATGATTGGCTCTGTTCGCAGGCCGCTCTCAAACAGCATCCAAACGAGCGCGATTCCGAACACGTCATCCCGGCTGAACAGTCTGCGCTTGGCCCGAACCTTCCCGGTCTGAACTGATGCCTTGAGGCCAAAGAGTTCCCGCTGAAGGAAGTTGTTGAGATATACGGGGGTTATGCCGACCAGCCGCTCGGTTATGTCGGCGCTATCGATTTCCGAAGATGTTTCATTTGACATAATGTGATGTCAATCGTATACTAGTTGATGTGGGGCGTCAATCCCCTGAGAAACTTGGAGGTGCAGCTCGGCCCCGAAGCCCCAGGAAGACCCACAAGCAGGCGCGGTGAAGCAGGAAATCTCGCTGCGCTGCAAACGTGGCGACTCGCACGGATGAATGCTGTGCGAAATTCACGAAACGAGGGTTTTCCAAAATGACAGTTGTTAACTTCGCATCGAAGAATCGCGCTCAGGACAAATCGGCGATTGCCACGAGCGAGGGTGGAGTAAGTTCGGAACCGGAGACTTACAACGTCGCGCTCCCGGCTTCTGAAGACAAAGCCTTGACGGAAAAAGTGAAGGCTTTTGACCGTTGGGCTGTCTATGGCCTAAGGGATGCGTTTCTCTCGGAAGAGAATCAGCCAGCATGGGTGATTAAGGAACTATTGATGTCTCAGAGCGGCACGCTTGTGTCCGCAAAACCTCATGCCATGAAATCGCTGTCCTGGCTTGCGGCGTGCATAGAAGCCCCGCTTACAGGTGAGGTCTGGGGGCACTTCGAAGCGCCAAGCGTGGACAGCACGCTGTTTATTGAGACCGAAGACCCACGATGGTTGGTGGAATCTAGGATTGTCGGCCTCGCGAAGGGATTTGGCCTCAAGCGTACTGACGATATTCCCGGATTCCACTATGCTTGCGTTGGGCCGTTTAGCTTGGAGAAAGAAGCGCCGTCCCTTGAATCTCTGATTGATAAATACCAACCAAAGTTCATCGTGCTAAGCACGTTACAGAGCCTGCTAGAAGGTCGCAGTTGGAACAGTCAGGAGCACATGCAGCCAATCATGGCGACCGTCATTCGTTTATCTCGGAGAAGTCCGATCGTACTTATTACCCATTCTCCGCAAGACGACAGCCAGAGAAGGGCAGCCGGGACAATCACTCAAGCCGCAAACTTCCCAACACTCTTGCACTACCAGAAGACAACCTCCACCTCGGTCAAGCTGACAATGGACAGCAAGGCAGGGATGGGAGGACGCGGTTTTTCGTTGCGACTGGATGCTGAGGGTTCCCCAGATGACCCCGGCAGCGTCCGGCGAGTGCTGTACGATGGCGTTCCCAAAAGAGCAAAGAGCGACAAAAAAGACCTTGTGAAGGAGTATATTGCCTCCCAGCCACGCGCTAGTACAGCGGAAATTGTAGCCGGGGTAGGCGCGACAGCCGGGGTCGTCGTGACACCTAGATACGTGCAAGAGATTAAGAAGGAGATGGCGGAGACCTCATAAGACTGAGTTCGCACACAGTTCGCGAGAGCTTGGCGAACAGTTCGCGTACTGGACAGTCCGGGCTTCGCAGCCTCATAGAAACACAGCAATTACGAGAGCTTCGAGGCTATCGCAGGGACCTTGAGTTCGCGTACTGTTCGCGCGGAACGAACGAACTCTGGGGGGTATGTAATACCCCCCAGTTCAGTTCAATGAGGGTCACAGCAGGGAATCGTATGCTCCCAGATTCATCAGGCGCTTCACTTCGGCTTTGAACAATTCCCCGTGGTCGTTTGTCAGGATCATTGGTTCTGGCAACGTGCAGGTTCGCGTGAATCAGTTCATGCAGGAGCGAAATCTTCAAAGCACTGCTGAATTGCATAAGCTCGGAAGAAACGCTTATGGAACCACCATCCGGCACCGCAGGGAAGGGCGGTTCAACGGCGAGCCTGTTTACGTCTCAAAGTGATCCGCTCGGCCCCCTTTCATTACTCGCAGCTTCTGTGTGTTCAGCAAGTTACGCGAAAAACGCGAATTTCCGCACAACAAAACGCCGAAGCCATGCCCCTCCGAGCGACCTAACACGGAAGCGGCCAGAAATGCGGGTTTCGTGCCTCTGAAGTGCCCCCGTTTTATGTACCAGCTCCAATGAGAGTCTCCGGGCAATTGTCGCCTTTCTTGTTGAGCGGGGATGGGGGTGCGGGGCAAGG
>Ga0335085_10005451_pt1 | contig 20399 bp, 19 predicted proteins | sample Lox_Sample_45_FD_206712 | JGI IMG/M metagenome (GOLD analysis project Ga0335085, IMG submission 206712) | Soil microbial communities from Loxahatchee National Wildlife Refuge, Florida, United States - Lox_Sample_4.5 | ecosystem: Environmental > Terrestrial > Soil > Wetlands | place: USA...
CGACGGCGCGGCACGGTGTGTGGGCGGGCGAAGTGGGCATGGTGCTGGCCATTGGCGGAACCCTGCTGCACCACGGCATCATCGAGTACAGGTGGATCCTGATCGCGCTGGTGCTGGGCGCCATCATCGGGGTCCCGCTGGGCCTGGTGCAGATGACCGCCGTGCCGCAGCGGACCGCCCTCAGCCACGCGTGCGGCGCCCTCTGCGTAACCCTGGTGGGCACGGCGGAGTTCTATCTCCGCGCGCCCAACGTTCCGCCCTTCATGATGGCAGTGCTTTGCCTGGAAGTCATCCTGGGCTCGCTGACCTTCACGGGGAGTCTGATGGCGACCGGCAAGCTCCAGGAAATTCTGCCGCAGCGGCCCATAACCTATCGTGGTCAGAACTTCGTCAACTTGTCGCTGCTCGCGATTTCCATTCTGCTGGCGGTGGTTCTGGTACTCCACCCCGGGCAGAAGGTTCTGTTTCCGCTCATTGTCTTCATCCCCCTGGTTTTCGGAGTGATGATGATCGTACCCATCGGCGGCGCCGACATGCCCACGGTCATCTCTCTGCTCAATTCCTACGCCGGACTCTCCGCCGCGGCCATGGGATTCGTCCTCGACTCGAAACTCCTCATCATCGCTGGCGCGCTGGACGGCTCTTCCGGATTCATTCTCTCCGTGATCATGTCGAAGGCCATGAATCGGTCTTTCTCGAATGTACTATTTGGGGCCTTCGGGCAGGTGCAGACCACCGCCGCGGGCGCCCAGGAGGCGCGCACGGTGCACAGCGCCACGGCGGAAGAAGCCGCCGGCATTCTGGCCGCCGCGAATACGGTGGTGATTGTTCCCGGCTACGGCATGGCGGTGGCGCAGGCCCAGCACAAGGTGCGGGAGCTTTTCGATGCTCTGAGCAAACGCGGAGTGGACGTGAAATTCGGTATTCACCCCGTCGCCGGCCGCATGCCCGGCCACATGAACGTGCTGCTGGCGGAAGCGGATATTCCTTACGACCGCCTGCTCGACATGGACTCCATCAACCCGGACTTCCCGCAGACCGACGTGGCGCTGATCATCGGCGCCAACGACGTCACGAACCCCGCCGCGCGCACCGATCAATCAAGCCCCATCTTCGGCATGCCCATTCTGGACGTCGACAAGGCGCGAACCGTGATGGTGATCAAACGCAGCATGAACCCCGGCTTCGCCGGCATCGATAACCCGCTTTACTACTTCGATAAAACCCTGATGCTCTTCGGCGATGCCAAGGGATTTGTGGGCGACATCGTGCGGGAATTGACGGGCGGCGGACACTGATTAATTTTCGATTTCGAATTTTGTATTGAAGCTTCAAATTTCCAATTTTGGATTTTGAAGGGAGAGAACCGCAAGCAGGAGGCGCGGGGAATTCGGGTAGGGCTTGCCCTCCCCCTCGAATTCAAGCCTTCGCCCCCCTGACCGGGGCATCTCCGGCGACAACCCTCGCACCCTTGCCGACTCGTCACGTCGTCACATCCGGCTGGGCGGTAGTTTCCGAATGGCCGACACGGGAGTTGAGCGGTTCGTAAACGCTGCGCCGTCAGGGGGGACCTATTCGGCGATTGGTTGTGAGAAGGGATGTGCTCGCCAGCTATAACGCGCCCGCAGAACAAACATGTCGCTATCCAGGATGGCGACTTATCATTCCCAATCTGGTGAACTCTCCTCCAATGATTTGGTTACGGCGGACGAGAGCTCCATTGCGGACCATCTTCCTTCGCCAGCGACAGCGCCGATGCGCGCGGGGATTTCTTAGGGACCTAAACGAGTGCCCGGCGTGAGAACCCCTCTATGCAGTCTCCAGCAAATTCATCATTCTTGCCAGCTTCGGCCAGCGCGGACACCAGCGCAAGGGCTTGAGGAATGCAGCGAAGGCAACCATTGGCACGTTTGGCCTCCGTCCGATGTCCTTTTGATACCAATCGATCGCGGCATCGATCTGGGAGCAAACCAGACGGTACATCACCATGTCGATCACGATCGCGCCGTGCGGATGAACTGACGGGAGGGGACCAGCATGGTTCGGCAATGAACGTGACGCCTCTGTTCAACCCTTTGGGAGTTCCGCCCGGGTCAATCTCCAGCCAGTCAAACTACCCGCGGGAGATTCAGTTTGGGCTGAGAATCAATTACTGAATCTTGACACGGGCCTTGCTTACTTTTCCCAACGGATGACCTTGTGTTCGAAGTCGAACCCGATACGTTTGGCCCCCAGCCATTTCGGACCCATCGCGCCGTCGAAAACGGACCCTTCCATCAAAGAACCTTCGCGCCGCGCCCAGTGGATGCTACCCAGGCCCAACTCGTGGAATTCCACCGTTTTCACAATAACGTGTCCTTGGATGGTGGTGCGAGTTTCCTCGCCGACCACCAGAGTGCCCGGGATGCTGCCCGTGCGGTTCTCGAAAACAGCCAGTTCTCGCGTACCGGTATCCACATTCATCCGAAGCGTTCGCGCGCCGATTTGGAGAAGCACTGTAGGATAAGGGAAGTGAGGGTCGCAAGAGACAGGATCCACAAGGACCTCAAGTGGCCCCCAAATGAGTTTCCTACCCTCGTAGTCCACGGTGAAACTAGTGCGGGAGAGCACGTCGATTCCCACCACGGCATCAATTCGAACCGATAAAGCGTCTTGCAGAGACGAGAGGTCCAGCACCACAACGGGCAACTTGGCCACCTGCACCGGTCCCAACTGAAATCCTGAGAGCACCGCCTCCTCGGTTAGGACTGTCCTCCCCAAGACCGAAATCTTCCTGGGCGAGGTCGCCAGCCGAAGCTTCCGGGCCAGTGATTTGTCGACAACGGTCGAGGAACACCCTGTGTCAATTAGAAAGTTCAGTTTGTCGCGCACTCCGCCAGAGCCTCGAGCCACGATGGCGTAATCGTGGTAAAGTTTGAAGGGGACCTCGGTGCGCGTGGTGATCGTGTCGCCGTTGGTGCTCGCAAGGGTCTGCGGTAGGGCGCGAGCTACCGGCTCTGCCGCTGCAAGAACTAGAGTGAGGGCGCAAGCCGTCCAGGATTTCGCGTGTACTGGTTTCCGTCCGCCTGATACCTTCATGTCGTCCTCCACCACGGGCTGCGTGGTGCGGCGACTTTGTGTCAGGTGAACCGGATCATCAATGCAACGAACCTCAGATCTCTCTCATATCTCCCTCAATTAATAACTATATGAATTTAAGTTGCTTATCCTTGCGACTTCGAGACTCGACGGAGATTGCTGTATGTCTTGACAGTTATTCACCATAATGGTAAATATGTCCCACAGGCGATCTGAGAGGCGGTCCCCCTTGCCGCAAGCCGTTCCGACTTCCGAAATCAAACGCTTCGGCGATTTTGAGTTTGACCTGCGTCTGCGCGAGCTCCGCAAGGACGGCCGGAAGATCCGACTCCAAGGTCAACCCATTGAAATTCTGGCAATGTTGCTGGAGCGCCCCGGGGACTTGGTGACCCGTGACGAAATCCAAAAGAGACTCTGGCCGAACGACACCGTGGTGGAATTCGAGCACAGTATTCACGCCGCTATCAACCGGTTGCGCGAGTCTCTGGGAGATACGGCGGACAACCCACGGTACGTCGAGACGCTGCCGCGACGGGGCTACCGTTTGCTCGTACCGGTGCAATGCGCGGAGGCCGACCCCGTCAGCGGGGGGGACGTGGCGCCACCGGCCGTTGACGGGGCCAAGTCCAAATCAGCCGACGCGAACCTGGTGGGTAAGAAGGTTTCCCATTACCGGGTGTTGGAGGTCCTGGGTGGCGGGGGCATGGGGGTCGTTTATAAGGCGGAGGACATTAAGCTGGGCCGCCGCGTGGCGCTGAAGTTTCTTCCGCAAGAGGTGGGGAACGATGTGCGGGCTCTGGGCCGGTTCGAGCGCGAAGCGCGCGCCGCCTCGTCGCTAAACCATCCCAACATCTGCACCATCTACGAGGTGGAAGAGCACGAAGGGCAACCCTTCATTGTCATGGAGCTGCTGGAAGGGCAGACACTGCGTGAACGAATCGCCGCAGGGGCAGGCCCTGTGCCTGCCCAGGGCCGCCGACAAGGGACGCCCCTGCCGATCGACGAACTGCTGGACTTCGGGGGGCAGATCGCGGCGGGGCTGGACGCGGCGCACTCGAAGGGCATCATCCATCGCGACATCAAGCCGGCAAACATCTTTCTGACCCAGCCAGGACAAGCCAAGGTTTTGGATTTCGGCTTGGCGAAGCTCGCTGCCACCGACGCGCCACGTTCCACCGGGGGAGAGGGTGACACCCAGGCGCCGAGCGCGGCGGCATTGCGGCAAGGCATGCCGCTTGCTTCCGTTCAAGACGCTCACCTGACCCGGACCGGGGTGGAAATGGGGACAGCTTCCTACATGTCGCCGGAACAGGCGCGGGGTGAGACGCTGGACCTGCGGACGGACCTGTTCTCCTTCGGCCTGGTTTTGTACGAAATGGCGACGGGGGAACAGGCGTTTCCGGGAGAAACCGCGGCGGTAGTCCGTGATGCCATTCTGAACCGGACGCCGGCGCCGACGCGCGGGTTGAATCCCGAGGTCCCACCTGAGCTGGAAGAGATCATCACCAAGGCGCTGGAGAAAGACCGCGGGACGCGTTACCAAAGCGCCGCGGACCTGCGAACCGACCTGGGACGCCTGAGGCGCGATACGGAATCCGGCCGCCCCGTAGGGGCAACGTCCTCCCCCGCAACTGTAGCGGCGGTCTCTGACCGCCGGTGGGCGACCAGGGCATCGCCGCTCAAGAGGCGCTGGGCGCTGGGTCTCGGCATCGCCACCCTTGCCCTGGCAGGCGTCGCCGCGGTGCTCATGGGCCTCAACGTCGCCGGCCTGCGTGACTCGCTGCTCGGGCGCGCGGCTGCGCCGCTCAAAATCCAGTCCATCGCCGTGCTGCCGCTCGTAAACCTCTCCGGGGACGCGCAGCAAGACTATTTCGTGGATGGCATGACGGAGGAGTTGATTGCGACGCTGGGAAAGCTGAGCGCGCTGCGGGTGATCTCGCGAAGTTCGGTGATGCGATACAAGAAGACGGACAAGCCGCTGCCGCAAGTTGCCAAAGAGCTCAACGTGGACGCCGTGATTGAGGGCTCGGTCCTGAGGGTCGGCAACCGCGTGCGGATCACGGCGGAGTTGATTCAGGGGTCCACCGACCGGCACCTGTGGGCGGAAACCTACGACCGCGACCTGCGCGACGTGCTCGCCTTGCAAGCCGAAGTGGCACGCGCCATTCAAAGCGAGATCCAGATCGAGGTCACTCCGCCGGAGCGGGCGCGCCTTGCCACCCCTCGCCCCGTCAATTCCCAAGCGTACGACACCTACATCAAGGGTCGCAGCAGCTTGGATGGAGCCAATACGGGCGACGGGGTCAGGACTGCCATCAAGTACTTCGAAAGGGCGATCGAGCTGGACCCGACTTACGCGGCGCCTTACACCGGTCTGGCCGATGCGTACCGCAAGCAGGGCCACAACTATTATCTCCCACCCCGGGAGGCTTACCCGCGGGCCAAGGAGGCGGCAGCGAAGGCGCTGGCGCTGGATGAGAACTCGGCCAAAGCATATGCCACCCTGTGTCATATCAGAGTGCACTTTGATTGGGATTGGCAGGCTGCCGAGAGAGATTGCACGCGAGCGCTGGAACTCGACCCCAATTCCTCGGACGCCGCCGGCGCTGCTTCGGAATACTACCTTTTGATGGGCCGAACGGATGAGGCTTTAGTTCTCCGGAGGAGAGCTGTTGAACGCGACCCGCTCTCTGCCCGTGCCCACGATAATCTCGGATGGGGCTACTTCATGTCACGCCGATACGACGATGCCATCGCAGCGTTTCAGCAAGCGCTGGCACTCAATCCCATGGACACATTTGGGTGGGAGTCGCTGGGGCACACTTATGTGGAGAAGAAAATGTATCCGGAAGCTCTTAATGCCTACCGTAGAGAGGTAGCGCTCGAGAATGGGTCAGATGTGTTTTACCGTGCGTACGTTTATGGAAGAGCCGGGGAGCGAGATAAGGCCCTCAAGGCCCTGGAGGAATTCAAACAAGCTTCGAAACGCGATCATATGCCGCCGGGTGCTTTTGCTTTTCTCTATACAGGCTTGGGCGATAAAGACCAAGCCTTCCAATGGTTGGAAAAAGCCTTCGAGGAACGCGACACCGCTTGGTTCCCCATGATCAAGGCTTCCCCAATGGCGGATTCCCTCCGCTCCGACCCGCGCTTCCAGGATTTAATTCGGCGTGTAGGTCTCTGAGCTAAGGCCCCGAACCCGGCAGCGGGCACAGATGATCTTGCAGGTGCGGAGCGGGTTGTGATGTGCCCGGGAAGAAGTCCGGCGACTTCGGGCCAAGCCAAACCCTCAGTATCCCCATAGGGTATTGTCGGCGGCAGGAATTCTCTGTCGATACAGCCCTTCCCACTAGCAATCGGGCCTCTTTGGACGTAAACGTTAGCGCTGTATCGGAAGCGCGCCGACGAAAACGGGGTTCGGGGAAATAACTCCTCAGTAGTCGCCTCATGCTTATCCGGTTGTTTCAGCTAACCCTAAGTTATAGTGTTAACCTGTTGGTTAAATTACAACACTAACGTCCCATTCCTCCGCCAGGGCCTGGCGGAAAGTCCAAGCGCTTCCATCTCCCGCTGCAAATGTTGATAGACGCGACGCGCCTTCGCGAGTCCTTACATTTTACGCCAGTTGCGCTCCTGTTATGCAGTTGGTTAATCTTATTCTCGGCCTCTTCCAAAATAGCGAAATAAACTTAAGCACAACCTATTGTGGTTTGCTGAAACAACCGGATAAGCATGCGTCGCCTAGTGTTTATCGACGAATCCTCTGACAACAGAAAATTCCGGCCGGATGACGAGGCACTCGGAAGTAATCCCTCTTGGACAATGGATTGGTTTGCCTTCGAGATGCGGGCGGCGGGAAATCGTGACCGGCACCTTACTTTCCTATTCATTTTCGGGCATATTTACCCCTCCGGCTTCGTTTTGCTTGACTTGGCACACGGCCAGCGGTACTTCTCCCCTGTCGAAAATGCAAGGCCGGAGGACCGGTATGCCAACAGGAGCGTTTATGCAAATCAATCCCCCCATCCTTCAAATCGCCTTGGACTATGCTGATACCTCCGAGGCTCTCGAGATGGCGAAAATCGGCGTGGAAGCGGGTTTCGATTGGTTGGAGGCGGGCACTCCGTTGATCGTGGCGCGCGGCGTGGCCGCGATCGGCGCACTGGCGAAGGCGTTCCCGGACTATCCCGTGCTGGCCGATTACAAAACGATGGATTCGGGCGGCAAGAACGTCGAGCGCACGCTCGCACAGGGCGGCAAATGGATGACGGTTTGTGCGAACGCTCCCGATGAGACGGTCCAATCAGCCGTGGCGATGGGCCGGAAAACGGGCATCGGCGTCGTGGTGGACACGATCGGTGTGAAGGACCAGCCTGCTCGCGCCCGGCAGTGCGCTGAGTGGGGCGTCGATATGGTCTACTTGCATTACGGCGCGGATCAGCGTCGTGCCGATGCCACGAAGGACGCGACCCAGTGGATCGAACAGGTACAGGCCGTTGTCTCGATACCGATCGGCTGTAGCTGCTTTGGCGTGGAAGACGCCGTCCGCGCCGTACAGCAGGGGCTCGAATATGTGGTGGTTGGCCATCCGTTGATCAGTGTTGAAAATCCCCTGCCCGCGTTACGCGAGTTTGTGCAGCAAGTGCGCGCAAACTACAGGCCGCGACCGCAGAGGACGCGATCATGAAGATCGCAGGGCATGGTCAATTTCGGACGGAGGACGTTACGCTTGTTCATCCGCGCCCAGGGCTTCGAGGTCGGCCTTGTCTTTTGCCCGCCCGTTCATCTTTTTGTTCAGAATCAGCGCCTCGCGACCGATAAAGTTCACCGTTGGAGTTGAGCGATTCGACAAACGCGCGCCAGTCGTCCGGAAGCGGCATCGCTCTCCTTGTGCGCCATGGCCCGAAGCTGGAACAGAATCTCCAAGCGTTCCTGCGGCGAAAGCCGACGGTAATAGTCGCGTGAGGCGGCATCCGCCTCACGGAATGTCTGGAATTTGCTGACCACCAACTTCATGGCTTCATTATATTCCCTCTCGCTGCCGAAACACGAGTGATCGTTGGTGACGAAATGCCGTGCGAAATCCCCTCATGATCGACAATCTCTCCGTCGATAACGATTCGGGGGAGTGTCGGGGGCACTGCGCATAGGCGTTAAAATAAGGAGAGGTCATCCGAATGAACCAAAACAGCCCCTCTCCCTTGGGGAGAGGGGGGACCGCAAGGCGGAGGGGGCCCCACGTTTTGCGGGTCGTGGGGGTGAGGGGTCTTTTGGTACGCACGGCCACCGCGGAGGTTCCGAAGCGGTACAGTCTGTCGACGTCGAGGCGAGGACGACCCATCACGACGCGCGAAGTGACCCCTCACCCGCCCTCCTCCGTCGGGCACCCTCTCCCCAAGGGAGAGGGGAGGGATTTTTTGTACCGCACGCGCTTTGCCCACCTGACCGGACCGCCTCCGATGACAACCTACCCACAGGTACGACTTGGCGTCAAGATGATCGCGAGTTGGGGGGAAGTCAAACAATGATGGGGTGGCGGATACATTGATTTTTATGTATGCGGCACTTCCCCCTGGCAGTAAACTGCGCCAATGCCACGCCTGAGGCATTTCTACGGACAGGGTCACCACCACTACCTGACCGTGAACACTTATCGGCGGGTCCGCATTTTTGACTCTGACCGCTTCAAGCACAATTTCGTCCAAACCCTGGACGGGCTGCGGGCGGAACTGGGCTTCAAGATCTTCGGCTATGTGCTGATGCCCGAGCACTGCCACTTACTGATCTGGCCCAGTGCGGCGGCGAACCCCTCCCAGATCATGCAAAAGCTCTCGGAGCGCACCGCCAATTTTGTTCTTCGCAACATTCGTCAGAACCTGAGGTTCCCGTGGTGCCAAAAGATGCTGAAGCGGTTTGAACTGCCTCCCACCGTGCATCATCATGCGCACCATCGGGTTTGGAACCGGCGGGGATATGATATGAACATCTGGACGGATAAGAAGCAGAACGAAAAAATCGACTACATGCACAACAATCCCCTCGTGCGCGGATTGGTGGCACAACCTGGCGACTGGCCGTGGTCGAGTTGGAGATTCTATTACCTGGAGGATCGTTCCATTTTGGCGATGGATCGACTGCGCTGAACCACGGGCGCGCGGAGTCGCAAGGCGGCGGCCCCCGTCGCATACATAAACAGCAATGTATGCGCCACCCCGCGAGCTCTTGGCCCGCCGCCCGGAACAGCCGGTTACGTTTTCGTGGATTGAGGCGGCAAAATAACTTGAAGGAGCGACCGCGGACCTGCTTCGCAAGGTCCACGGCTCTTTGTCCTTGTGCCCCGCGGGGCTGGCGCATAGATTATCGCGGTGTGACGTCGGCGCCTGCCGTTTCGGTACGTCCGATTGGGCTGGGTTACAATCGCCCACTCCTGGCCATTGATGGGCGCACACGGATTTGAAAATGAAGGGCTCGATTCCGGATGGAAGGCCGCGCACCTAAACCGCAGGTCCGCGCTACTTGCTCCTTGTGGACGCACGTCGTATTAAGTGCCGCAGCGGAACGCAAAGTACGCGTACCGCTGCGCTACCCGCTGCCCACGGAAGAACAGATTCAAAAATGGTGGGGCAAAAACGCAACCCTTGCTGATGTTATTCCTAAGTCTGGAACCATCCTGCCCGGTCAGTCGGTTCGTGTGTCAGGTGTCATGGTGGCGATAACAGAGCAAAGCAATACTACAAGATGGTTCAACAATACCGGTGTTGATGTGATTCCTATTCGATATTCAATAAAGCTGCGTGGTACGGATTTTGTTTTTCCCTGGTTAGCGCCCGCGTACACAGAATTTGCGGCCGTACCGCAGTGGGATTACTGATGTCCTCTCACCCCTTGCGGGGTCGGTATGAAGGGGGTATCTTGCAGGCGGGTAGCATAGGTACGCGCATCTTGCCTTCCTGTGCGGGTTTTCACTTCGTGTTGGCGACGAGAAACACCCTGCTCGAATTTGGGAAGAGCCGCGGAGGAATCCGTCGGCTGACGGATACCTCCACGCTACCGGCCTACGGCTCAGGGAATCAGCTTGAGGTGGGGGAAACGGCGGAAGTCCTTCTTGTTGAAGGTGGCCAGCACCGGGGTTTTGGATTCCTCGGCCAGGGCGACAAGATAGGCGTCCACGATTTCGATGTGATGGGCCCCGTAAACCTCGATACACCGCGCCGCCACCTGCGGCTCAAGCGCGGTTACGCCCGGAGTCTCGAGGAGGGGGACGCTGGTGCCTGTCCCCTTCGTCTCGTCCTTCATCCCTCCGGGAGCTAAGGGCCGGCGGAAAGCGCAAGGACCGTAAATCCCGCCGAGGTCGCGGCTTGGGAGAGCGGCTGATCGCCGGAAACAAAATTGCGGTTCTTGGGTTGTTGGTGACACCAGGTGAGAGCCGCCGCCAGTTGCAAGCTGTCGCCGGCTCGGAGCTGATGAAGATCCAACAATTGCCTTGCCAACTCCCGCACCGAATCCGCGGGGAGGATCTCTCTCCATCCCCGGCTCAACAGCTCCAGCCGAGCGAGAGCTCCCTTGCGTTCGCGATCGCTCAAAACGGCCAAGCGGTGGAGGCGGGCCACCGCGCTATGGATCTCGACCGGAGTTCCCCACCACACCACCGGCAGGTTCTGTCGCAGGTGGGCCTGAGCCTGGCGGCTGGTGGCCTCCCGAACACAGAGCGGGACCAGCGCACTGGCATCGAAAAATGCTGGTTGCGGTTTCATCTCCCCTCCGCGCGTTCGTCAAGCAGGGCCTGGATGGCTTGACTCGCGGAAACGCGGCCGGTTCGGATCTGGAGTAACTTGTGAATGTCCAAAGGAGCCTGCGGCAAACGCAATTTGCCCGCCGCGACTAAAATCAGCTCTTCCTTGCTGGTTTCGGCGACGGAGAGGGGGACGAGCTTCGCCACGGGCAGATTGCGGTCCCGGACGACGATTTCCTCCCCCTGTTTTGCGTAAGTCAGATACCGACTCAGGGAGTTCTTCAACTCGGCAACGTTAACACTGCGCATGCGGTTCCCTCCTATCATGGCTATTATAGCCATATCGGAAGGGGAAAAGACAAGCTCCCGTGGGGAGAGGGTGGCCGAAGGATGAGGTCGGGTGAGGGGTTACTTTCATGCTTCGGGGTGACGCAGAGCATCATGATCGACTGTTTGTTGATTCGCGGCCCTTCGATGCGACCCGGGAGGGTGAAAAGACCGGCAGACCTTGCAAATCAGGTCTGCGCTGACGGCTTACTGCCGTCCGCCGGCAGAATTGCCCGTTGCCTGAAGAAAATGGCGGCCCCACGACCTTGCCGGGAAAGCGCCCCGACTCGTCGGGGCACACGCCACATTCTCATCTCACGCGTAGGAGCCGTCATGGTGAGTGCCTGCGGCGGCTCGCTCGGTGTCGATCTTCCAATCTTCCAGGCGTGGTCCTTTCAACTTCGCTCCCATCTCGCGGATTTGTGCAAGGCGGTCTTCCGTCAGAGGTTTGAATTGTTGAGCGATTCGGACGTCGTCTTCGATCTGGCCTATGGTCGTGCATCCGACGGCAAGACAGTGGATAGGCAGACTGAGGACGTAAGACAAGCAATCCTTCAAAGAAATCGCCTGAAGCAACTTTGAGTTTGCGGTGCTCTTCATTCCCTGGATCCCCATGCCTCGTTCTACCGCAATGGGCAGGACACTCTTCTCAAAGCTCAGGTAGGAAGGGTCGGCGGGGTTGAGAGGCATCAATATTGTATCGTACTTGTCGTACTTTTTCAGCATCGCCAAATGAACCTGCGGGTCGTGGTGGCCGGTAAAGCCCATAAAGCGGCATTTTCCGGCCTTCTTGGCCGCTTCGAAGGCTTCAATGGCTCCGCCGGGTGCGAAGATTTGCTCGACCTCGTCCATTGTGGAGACCTGGTGAATCTGCCACAGGTCCAGGTAATCCGTCTTCAAAGCCCGCAGCGATTTTTCCAGGTCTGCCTCGGCGCCCTTGCGGGAGCGCTGAGGAGATTTCGTGGTGAGAAAGATATGCTTTCGGAATGGCGCCAGCACGTCACCGTAAACCTGTTCGGATTTTCCATCCCAATAGATCCGGGCGCAGTCGAAGTAATTGACGCCGAGTTCGTAGGCGCGAAGCGTAACGGCCTTGGCGTCTTCGTAACCGCACATGGGGAATCGTCCGCCGGCCTGGCCGATGATGGTCAGCCGCTCGCCCGTCTTCCCGAACACCCTCTTGGGAATGTCGCCCGACCCCAACGAGCCCTTATCCCCGCCGCGCGCATAAATCGAGAGTCCGGCCGCTGCGGTTGCCGCAAAGAAAGTTCTACGCCGCATAAAGAGTCTCCTCCTCCGGAATCTGCATTCCATGACCGACGGATTTCAAAATTCCGTCAAATCACTTTGCGTCCTTTAGCCCCTGGGGAAAGTATAACCCCGCACACACCGCCCCGTCCACATCCGGCTGACGGGTTCTCAGATGACCTTGGGGTTGTGGATATCGGACGCGAGGCCGGGAAGAGTGAGGGATGGCATGGGCACAGCCCGCCTCGATTCACCCGGGCTCTGACCGGCGGGCCGCAACCCCATGGCCGGTATGCCCAGGGCGATGGCGCGTTGACGCCGGAGCCTTGCGGTGCTACAAATGAGGTGTTCGGGGTACAAGAGCGCTCGGCACTCCCGGGGCAGGGTTGCTGGTTCCAATGGCGTAGATCGGGAAGGTTCTTTATACTTGGAGTCAGACGTCAGCACTGCCTGAGATTCCGGAGGTGAGGGACATTCCCTCACAAGGAGGTAAGTGATGCGACGAAGAGATTTTCTTAGGAGAGGAACCGTGGCGGCGGCCGGATTGGCAGCGTCAAAAAAGCTTGTGGATCCCCTTGCGAAGGCGAGTGAGACCGCGATGTTGGCCCCCATTCCCAAACGCCGCTTGGGGAAGACGGGCGCGGATCTTTCCATCATCGCCTTAGGCGGAATGCTTGTGATGGATACTGAGCAAACCTTCGCCAACAACATCGTGGCCGAAGCTTTCGACCGCGGCATCAATTACTTCGATGTGGCGCCTCAATACGGCAATGCACAACAAAAGCTGGGGCCGGCGCTGGAACCCTATCGAAAACGATCTTTTCTTGCCTGCAAGACGCTCATGCGCGACAAGAACGGCGCGGCCGAGCAGCTTGATGACTCGCTCCGCAAGCTGCGCACCGACCATGTTGACCTTTACCAGTTTCACGCCGTGACCACGAAAGAAGACGTCGAGAAAATCTTTGGACCCAGCGGCGCCATGGAAACCTCCCAGGCGGCACGCAAGGCAGGCAAAGTTCGCTTCATCGGCTTCTCCGCGCACTCTGTCGAAAATGCGCTCTCCATGCTCGATCACTATGATTTCGACACCATCCTTTTCCCCATCAATTTCGTCCTCTTTTCGCAAGCCAACTTCGGACCGCAAGTGCTGGCGAGGGCGCACGATAAAGGCATGGGCATCCTGGCGTTGAAAGGCATGGCGAAGGGGACATGGCCTGCCGCCCAGAAGGAGAATCATCCTCATTCCAAGTGTTGGTATCAGCCCGCCGCGCTACCGGATGAAGCCTCCCTGGGATTGCGCTGGACTCTCTCACACCCCATCACCGCCGCCGTGCCTCCCGGCGACGAAAGCTACTTCCGGCTCGCCATGGACGTGGCGCAGAATTTCACGCCCCTGAAACCGGAAGAAGAGAAAACCCTTTTGGCGAACGCCCAAGGCGTTGAGCCGATTTTCCATTTGGCGAAAGCTTAGCGACTGTGAACGAATCCGCTCGTAGGGCCGCCCTCGTGGCCGCCCCTAGGGCAACCACAAGGGTTGCCCGTACGGCGTGACGGCACGAAGAGCGAGGCACCTTATGAGTAAAGTGATGGATCTTGAAAGCCAGGTCCAGGAGCTCTCTCCCCACGAGCTGACGGCATTTCGCGAATGGTTCACGAAGTTTGACGCAGACGCCTGGGACCAGGAGTTTGAGGCTGAGGTAATGAGTGGAAAACTCGACGCCATGGCGGAACGCGCGCTCCGCGACCAAAACAACGACCGTTCCACCGAGCTCTGAACCACCGCTGCTTGATCTCTTCCCGAGAGTGCCATTGACTTAATCGAAAATCTAAAATCAACAACGAGGCCACCTTGAATTCTCCACCCCCAAACTATTCCTCCAAGCTCCGCAGCCGTGATTGGTTTGGCAAACGCGACCGCTGGGGCCTGGGGCACCGCGCCTGGCTTCGCTCCGAAGGCTTCAGCGAGCGCGTTTTCGAGGGCAAGCCGGTGATCGGCGTCTGCAATTCCTGGAGCGAACTCAACAACTGCAATGCGCACCTGCGCACGGTGGCGGAAGCCGTGAAGCGCGGGGTATGGGAGGCCGGCGGTTTTCCGCTGGAATTCAACACCATCTCCCTGGGGGAGATGCTGATGAAGCCCACCACTATGCTTTATCGCAATCTGATGGCAATGGAAGTGGAGGAATGCATCCGCGCTTATCCGCTGGACGGCGTCGTGCTGTTGTGCGGTTGTGATAAGACCACGCCCGCACAATTGATGGGCGCCGCCAGCGTGGATGTGCCCGCCATCATGGTTCCGGGCGGGCCGATGCTGAGCGGTATGTGGCACGACCGCGAGCTCGCCGCCGGCACGGACGTCCGCAAAATGTGGGAAGAGGTGCGCGCCGGCCGCATGGGAGAAGAGGAGTGGTGCGAAATTGAGAGTTGCGTGTCGCGCAGCGCGGGCCACTGCACGGTGATGGGCACCGCGTCGACGATGGCCAGCCTTGCCGAGGGACTGGGCATGACGCTTTCCGGCGCGGCGGATATCCCCGCGGTCGATTCGCGCCGCATGATGATTGCCGAACAGAGCGGAAAATGTGTTGTTGAAATGGTTAACACAGGTTTGCGGCCTTCCCACATCATGACCACCGCGGCGCTGGAAAACGCCACCCGGCTCCTGATGGCGCTGGGGGGGTCGACGAATGCCATCGTGCACCTCGTGGCCATTGCCGGGCGTCTGGGGATTAACCTGCCCCTCTCCTCGTTCGATGAAATCGCCGGCACCACACCCTTCATCGCGAACGTGAAGCCCTCGGGAAAATTCCTGATGGAAGAATTCAGTTACGCCGGCGGTGTGGCCGCGGTGCTGAAGGAAATCAGCGCCCTGCTGCATCTGGATGCGCTGACCGCCAACGGAAAAACCATGGGCGAAAACCTGAAGCGCGCGGCGTGCTTTAACCGTGAGGTCATCAGGCCTTTGGGCGAGCCCCTGTTGCCGCAGGGTGGCGTCGTCGTCCTGAACGGAAATCTTGCCCCGCTGGGCGCGGTCATCAAACAGTCCGCAGTTTCCCCGCGCCTGATGAAGCACCGCGGTCGCGCCGTGGTTTTTCAGGACAACAAGGATTTGCTGGCGCGCCTCGACGACCCGAATCTGCCCGTCGATGAGAACTCCGTGATGGTGTTGAAGAACGCCGGGCCCAAGGGTGCTCCGGGAATGCCGGAATGGGGCCACCTGCCCATCCCGGCGAAACTGCTCAGAGCCGGCGTGAAAGATATGGTCCGCCTCAGCGACGCGCGCATCAGCGGTACCAGCTTCGGGACGATCGTCGTCCACATTGCACCCGAAGCCGCGGTGGGCGGGCCCTTGGCGATTGTTCAGGATGGGGATGAGATTGAGCTGGACGTGCCGGCGCGGCGGCTGGAGTTGCGGGTGCCCGAGGCGGAAATCAAGACGCGGCTTTCACAATGGAAAGCGCCTGCCCCGCACTACACCCGCGGTTACGGCAAACTCTTCCTGGACCACATTTTGCAAGCGAACGAGGGGTGCGATTTCGATTTCCTGCGCGGCGCCGACCGCGAGAACGGCGGGACGCCGCTGAAACGGTTTCCGAATCCCGCACTCTGAGCCAACATCGCCCAAGTGTAATGCCCAGTAATTGGGTGGACAACATAGCGCCACCGTCCCAGCGGCATATGTCGGCAGGATGCCGTCGCTACCAGAAAGTGCAATGTCCTGATATTTCCCGGGCATCACGCCAACCGCTTACCGCAGCATTGAGAAGCTCGCGGGTGTAAGAAACATGTTGGTAATGTTGCGCACAATTTCCCCGCCGTGCCGGATGGATTCTTCGCGAATCTTGACCCAATCGGGGTTGGCGCCGAACGCCGCCCACGCCTTTTCGCGGTGTGCTTCACTTTCAAAGGGAATGAGATAAGCCATGTTGGGCTGGTTGGGCCCAAAGACCGTGTCCGCGTAAAGGACGGGGTGAATCCCACTCTTGTGGAAGATATCGATCTCTCCGTCCTTGCCGAACCGGTCGTGCAAGTATCCGAGTTGGCGATTCGTCGGCGATTCATAGATCCGCAATTCGTAAAGCTTGTGGGCCGGGTCGCCGGCGGGGGTGGCCGTGAGCGGCGGGCAAAAAGAAGTCGAGCGGAGCAACATCGCCTCCGTACGATAAAAAGCCGGTTCATCCTTCTCAACCTCCGCCACCACTGCCGCATAGGCGGGGTCGGAGTTGAGCTTTCCCCACAGCGTTTCCATTTCGGCAAGGGTGGGATAAGAAAAGATGATCAACGCCGTAGGAAGGTTGGGACCTACCGCCACGTTGAAGATACCCATGGGGCCAAAACCGTGCTTTTGGCAAATCGGCATGAGCCCATTTTCCAGCCACTTCGACATTCGGGACGTTTGGCTGCCGTTCTGCATGTGAATGTAGAAGAACTCAAAGTAGGAAGAACTCATGGGGTTGTCTCCTGTTGAATTCACTGCGAAAGAGGATTTCCATGCGGCCGCCAACCCGATTGTCGCCGCCGGTATATCCCGCACAAGGAATGTTCGTCGGTTCATCAGTCACCATCCAAGATTTAGAGGTCCACAGGCAGCGCATACGATGGCGCGCTTTGAACGAAGTGTCAAGTCCACTCTCGGCTCCACTCATGGCGACCGCAAATCCTCGAACCGGCACTGGGACCAGACCGACCAACCCCCTCCACCACTGCCTGAAGGGCCAGGGCGCGTCGTCAACATGATGCTGTGATCATGGGCGCTGTCAATCGGAATGCGGAAGGAGAATCGGCCTTGGTCATCGGCTCGCGACAAAGGGTTCAAGAAGCGGTCAAGGCCCAATCGTTTTTGGCCGGATCTATCCTGGACCGCAATTGAAATCTCCACACCCTGCGCCTTGTCTTCGCCACTGTCGGCACCCGGGGGAATGCCAAGATAGCCCGAGAACGACGCGGCATTTCCCGGAATTTCCACAACGATCTTGCTGGGGGCAGGCACCATCAGGGCAGGAGTTCCATGAAAAATCATCAACCGCGCGGGGGCAGCGCTTTCCATCGATTTGGGCTCCGGCCAGAAAACGCGGCCCTGCACATCGGCGAGCATGCGGGGGACCGACATCCCGCTCGCTGCTCTTGGAAAAGCAGGGGCGGTATAGAGCTGCACAGTAAGATAATCCTGGAATTCAAAAGACCCATGCGAGGGGCGCTCGAAAGTCACACTTTCAGTTTCCTTGCCGGGATGGGAAGCATAAAGATTGATAACATCATAATTGCTATTGAGCATGGGGCTCACCAGAAACGGCCGCTCCGCCATGGATGGAATAATTCGGTATCGTTCCTCACCCTGACCGGTGGCAACCCGCATATAGAGCGGCTGTCGTTGGTACAGGGAAGTAGCGACCCTTCCCGGTATGCTGGGAACGATGACGATTGACATGAACAAGGGGCCTTGCCCCCAGGGGCGTAGATCCACCTTCTCGCCGAAATGCAGGCTTACTTCGTGCACAAGTTGAAAAGCAGGGACTTCCGCGGTTCGGTGCTGCAAAATCAGGAAGTCTCCATCCCGCGCCACGGGAACGTAATTATTGAGGACGTAATTCAGCGCGGCAGAGTCCTCCAGCGCGGGAAATCGGCCGTCCGTGGCTTGCTGGCAAAGCATCACAAAATGCGGCCGTCCGGCGTTTCGGAAATACTCCTCGTTGAGGTTCTGAAGGTCCGGCGTGTACGCCACGAACCCTTGAATGACCGGGCGCGGCCGGTAGTTCATTTCGTTGACCACGGGTGCCAACAGGAGGTAGTTCATCACGTCCACGGATTCGTTCCCGATCACGTCTTTCGCGCGGTCGAGAAGGAGCATGCGATTATTCCTGGCTTCGCGGCAGTCAGCATAAAGGTCGCCCGAGCGTCCCCGCAAGGTGGCAACAATCAATTCCGCGTTGTGGGTAACTCGACGTGGCCAATCGACAACCTGCTGCCGGGCGAACCCTTGAATCTGAAAATTCGCCGCTACCAGGCAGAGCACCATACTGGCCGCAAATGTGACCTCCAACCCCCACTGGTGAGAAGCTGTGGGCACGCTCGCCATCTCCCCGACGAACAGGAATGCAAAGGCCAGCGGCAGAAACCACAGAAACACGAAGGCGTGCCAGTCCCCGGAACGCGTGAATCCCTCCTTCCACGCAAGAAAAACGTATTGTGCAACTGTGATCGCGATGCCCCAAGTAAGAATCCCGCCGCGCGCCCGCGCGGTCGTTGCAATGAAGGCGCCCACGAACAGCGCCAGTGCCACCAGGGCAGCGCCAAGGACGGGGGTCTTGGGAATCAGGTTCATGGCGGCGCTATAGCCGGACTGCAACTCCAGCCCGTGTCGGCACCAAGGGCCAAGATGGGAGGGCGACTGCCCCAAAGCCGCCCAGCAGGCGACGAATCCCGCCGGCGTCGCGAGCGCCAGCGCGGTCGCCCTCACGGCTTTCCCTTGCCGGATCCAGCAGACAACCACCAGAGCAAGACTCCCGATGGCTGCCGTTAAGAAGGAGCTTTTGATCAAAGAGAGGGCAACAAAGGCGAAGACAAAGAGAGGTGCTTGCCAGCGCTGCTTGGGGTCGTCGTTGAGCAGAAGAAGAGCGCCGAACGCCATCACGAAAAAGGCGGTTTGGTCGAGTCCTTCGGAAAGAGTGAAGACCACCAACCAAGCGAGAAACGCGTAACGAACCCATCCCGGCAAACGCCTTGCCAGTGCCGTAGCCGCAAGGGCAACTACCGCGCTCCAGAAAAGGGCGAAGGCGATGCGCGCGCCCACGAGATGTCCCATGCTTGTCCGCGCGCTCAGGAATCCCAAGGGCCCGAAGGTAAAGACAATCTGAGTGCCGAACTGCAAATGGTGCGCGGTGGCGTATTCGAGAGCCACGTGCCAGGAGGGGTCCAGTTCCAGCCGCGGTTGCTGCGTCCCGCTGAGGAAAAAACCAGAAACATAAACCACGGCAAAACAGGCGAGCCGGCCAATCCATCCGGCGGTTCGAGGAGACATCCTGAAACTCATCGCTAAGGCTTTCGCGCCACCACCAGGAATTGCTTTCCCCATATACGCTGCGCCAGGGGAAACCACAGGTACAGCCGAACCAGGAATTCCCGGTGAGGCACGCGGTCGCTCATGGTAAAAGGAAGAAAGCGCGGTATGACGAGTTCCCTTCGAAATCCGGCGATTTCCAACGCTTCAACCATGGAGCGATCGCTGAGGGGCAAATGGTGATCCATAAAATCCCAATACACATCGTAGCAATACCGAATGTTAGGCCCCAAAGCAATCAGCAACCCTTGCGGGCGCAGCACCCGGTACGCTTCAGTGAGACAGTAGGCAAGATCCTGTTTGGTCGGGAGGTGCTCAAAGAAGTTGCTGCTGAATACGACGTCGACGGATTCCGAAGGCACGGCCCACGGCTGGGTGGCCTCCTGAGAACGCACGGTGACGTCGGCCGCAGCTTTGTCTGCGGTGGCAGGGTTCGAGTCCAACGCATACTTGTGCGCGGCCGCGATGCTGTTGATGAACTCGCAGTATCCAGCGCCCACATCCATGACCGTGTCGGTAGGCTTTACCCAGCGATCAAAGTAATGGCGGGCGAGAATCCGCCAAACTCTTACCCGGCGCTGCTCGATGCCGGCAAATCGGCGGCTATACACCGCCTGTTGATGCTCCCGGTGTGTCATGCCCTAATCGTCCGCAATTTGATCCCCAGATGCCCTTCTTCCCGAGATCAACCGGCATCCTGAATGTTCTGCCGGAGCCGCCGGGCAGTCGGCTCCGGCAGCCGAACATACAGTATCGCTCAAATCAATGGATTTTGCGCTTTGGGAACAACCGTTCGCCGGCGCCGATGTGAACTTACGACCCTCGCCCCCTTGGGAGTGTGTGTGGCAACTTGCGGGCGGGCAGACAATTTGGAGTTTATGACCGCGCATCTTAAGTTTTCGACTCCGTGGGGAAGGCGAGCAGAGGGCGCAACCCTCCTCGCGGTTCGCTCCCGTTTAG
>Ga0335085_10005452_pt1 | contig 20395 bp, 16 predicted proteins | sample Lox_Sample_45_FD_206712 | JGI IMG/M metagenome (GOLD analysis project Ga0335085, IMG submission 206712) | Soil microbial communities from Loxahatchee National Wildlife Refuge, Florida, United States - Lox_Sample_4.5 | ecosystem: Environmental > Terrestrial > Soil > Wetlands | place: USA...
GCGTTGAAATAGGAGAGCAGTCGCGCCCGCAGCCGCTTCGCCTTGCCCACGTAGATCACCCGCCCCAGCGGATCCACCATCCGGTAGACCGCTGGGCGATTCTCCGCCAGGGCCCGAACCCTCTTGCGCAGCGCCGGGAGGTCGGCGGTCGGCAGCGGGAGGCTCGGGGCGCGGGGCACTAGCGCGGGCTCAGGGCTGGCAGCGGTGGCAGAAGACGGTGGCGCGGGCGTCGATCAGGTGGGTACCGGTGAGCCGGGTCCCGCAGCGACGGCAGGGTTCTCCCTCACGCCCGTAGACTTGGAGCTCGAGCTGGAAACTGCCGGGCTCTCCGGTCCCCCGGCGATAGTCCCGGACCGTGGTTCCTTCGGCGTCGATCGCGGCGGAGAGGATCCGGCGTACCTCCTCGAGCAGGCGCGCAGCCGGCTCCCGGTCGATCCGGTCCGCCGGGCGCGAGGGGTCGATCCCGGCCGCGAACAGCGCCTCATTGGCGTAAATGTTCCCCACTCCGGCAAGGAGCCGCTGGTCCATCAGGGCCTTCTTGATCGCCTGGCGGGTGCGGGAGAGCACCTTGTGAAACTCATCAGGCGTGAGCGCCAGATCCAGTGGTTCCGGCCCCAGCCCCGCGTCGTAGCGCTGCCACGCCTTCTGGTCCAGCAGGCGCAGCGTCCCCAGCCGCCGGATGTCCCGGTAAATCAACTCGCGCCAATCGTCGAGCCGGGCGGTCAGCACATCGTAGTGCGATTCCTCCTCGCTGCGGGGAGCGTCGGTCACGAACAGCGAGCCGGTCATCCCGGGCTGCACCACGAAGCGCCACTGGCCGAGGTGGAGGACGGCGTGTTTGGCGCGACGGGACAGTGCATCCACCGTGGCACCCGTAAGACCTCGGACCAGCTGCGGCCGCCGGATCCCCCTCAGCACGTCGGTGCGCCGCAGACGAACCTCCCGGAAGCTCCGGCCCTCCAGATGTGGCCGGAGATCTCGCACCATGGTTTCCACTTCGGGCAACTCGGGCATGCGCTACTGCCTCTGGGCCTCCCTCCAGCCGATGTCCCGCCGGAAGGTCTTGCCCGCGAACTCGATCCGTTCCGCCGCGGTGCGGCTGAGTCGCTGCGCCTCGGCAAAGGAGGAGGCCACTCCCGTCGCGTTCAACACGCGCCCGCCGGCCACGACCAGCTTTCCGGCGGCATTCAGCGTGGTTCCCGCCTGGAAGATGGTGACACCGGCCGGCATCGAAGGAATGGTGATCTCGGCGCCCTTCTCGGGCTGATCGGGGTAGCCCCGCGCGGCGAGCACGGTGGTCACCGCCCGGTCCGACTGCCGAACCTCCAGCGGCGTGACCGCAGCTCCGCGAGCCACACTGTCCACGCACGCGAGCAGCCCCGAGGATATCAGAGGAAGAATCACCTGCGCTTCGGGATCGCCCAGGCGGCAGTTGAACTCCACCACTCTGGCATTCCCCTCGGCATCGATCATGAGGCCGGCGTAGAGCACGCCTCGGTATCGCGCTCCCATCCGCTCGAGCGCCGACAGGGTGGGCTCGAACACCGTTGTTCGCACCCGGTCCAGCAGCTCCGGCTTGGCAATGGAAACCGGACTGTAGGCGCCCATTCCGCCGGTGTTGGGCCCCGAGTCTCCCTCGCCGAGGCGCTTGTGGTCCTGCGCGGGCGGAAGAATGAAGAGCCCTCGCCCATCGGTGATCGCCAGGACCGACAGCTCCTCACCGGTCATGAACTCCTCGATCACGATGGTCTGGCCGGCGGTCCCGAAGCGCCGGTCGCCCAGCATCGCGCCGGCGGCCTCGCATGCCTCCGCCCGCGTGGCGCACACTACCGCCCCTTTTCCGGCGGCCAACCCCGAGGCCTTCACCACCAGGGGCTCAGCATGGTGACCGATGTACTCCAGCGCGGCGGGCAGCTCGGTGAAGGTGCGGCTCGCCGCGGTGGGCACCCCGGCCGTTGTCATCAGCTCCTTGGCGAAGGCCTTGGAGGACTCGATCCTGGCGGCGTCAGCCGTGGGGCCGAACACCGCTCGTCCGCGCGCGGCCAGGCGATCGGCGAGGCCCAGAGAGAGGGGGATCTCGGGGCCGACGATGGTGAGGGCGATGTCCAGCCGGTCGCAGGCTGCGACGATGCCGTCCAGATCCTCAGCGGCGATGGGGAGGTTGGTGGCGAGCTCCGCCGTCCCCGGATTGCCGGGAGCACAGTAGAGCGTGGTGGCCGGATCTTCGCGGCGAAGGGCCCAGGAGAGCGCGTGCTCCCGGCCGCCGCCACCGACCACGAGGACCTTCACTTTCGCTGGGAGCTTCGGAAGGCTTCACTTACCCGTTCGGCGGCCTTCTTGGCGGCATCCACGACGTGACCGACCGCTTCCTTGGTCTCGCGCACATAGTGGCCGCGTGCGGCGGCCAGGTCTTCCGCCAGGGGACGGCTCTGAGCCTCCGCGCCGCGCCGCGTGTACTCGCCGCGAAGGATGCGATCGTATTCGCCGGAGGCGACCCACTGCTGCAGCTCGGCGGCTCGCACCGTGTTCATCGGGTGGGTCAGGGCCAGGGTGTTGAGGACCTTGTAGACCACATCCAGGCCCTCGTTGCTGGCCAGGTACTCGTGCGCCTGGGCCATGAAGGTCTCGACGTTCATCTCGCCGGCCAGAAGCTGCCCGCGGGTGCCGCCGGCCATCTTCATGAACAACCGCTGTGCTGCCACCGGGTCCTGGCCGCCGACTAAACCGGCCCGATCGGCGGAGAGCTCCGACTTCCGGGACCACTCGAGAACGGCGAGGCGGATCGGCAGGAGCGCGATGCCGGCCAGGAAGGGCAGGGCCGAGAGACTCACGGCCAGCAGAATCTCCGCGATGGTGCGATAGAGCGCGTGCCCGCTCAGGACGTGCCCCATCTCGTGCGCCAGCAGCGTCCGCAGCTCGTCGTCCTCGAGCAGTTCGACTGCGGCGGAATGGAGCACGATGAAGGGATGGTCGACCCCGTAGGTCCCGGCATTGAAGATCGGGGTCTGGGAGAGATAGAGCTCGGGGACGTCGGGCCAGTCGAAGGTGGTGGCGACCTCGACATGCATGGTCCACACCTTGGGGCACTGCGCGGGGCCGACCCGGATCGCGTTGGCCTGGAACAGCAGGCGGATGCCGCGCTCGCCGCCTAGGATGGAGACGATCTTCCGCACCACGTCGTCGAAGCCGGGGACACCGCGCAGTGATTGGAGCGCCGCGCGATCCGCGGGATGCTCCCAGCTCACGGCGCCGATTTCGGGGAAGGTGCGGCGCGGCCGCACGGCGGGAGTGGTCATGGCTGCCTCACCGGGTTAGGGCCTGTTCCAGGTCGGCGATCAGGTCGTCGACGTCCTCGATCCCGCAGCTGAGCCGGAGCAGGCTGTCGGTCAGACCCATCGCCCGGCGCATTTCGACCGGGACCGACGCATGCGTCATGGACGCGGGATGGCCGATCAGGCTTTCCACCCCGCCCAAAGACTCGGCCAGGCGAAAGAGGCGAGTCCCTTCGGCGACTCGACGGGCCCGCGCCGGATCGCCGACGTCGATCGAGATCATCCCGCCGAAGCCCGACATCTGGCGGCAAGCCAGGTCGTGCTGCGGATGCGAGGGGAGACCCGGGTAATACACCTTGGGCACGTCGGCCCGACCGTCCAGCCACGCGGCGATCCGCCGCCCGGTCGTGTCGTGTTGCCGCATCCGGAGCGGCAGCGTCTTGGTGCCGCGGAGCGCCAGCCAGCAGTCGAAGGGCCCCGGGACCGCGCCGGAGGCGTTCTGGATGAAGCCCAGCCGCTCGGCGAGATCGTCGCGCTTGGTGACCACCAGCCCGCCCACCATGTCGCTGTGGCCGTTCAGGTACTTGGTCGTGGAATGGAGCACCAGGTCGGCGCCGTGCTCGATGGGTCGCTGGAAGAACGGTGTCGCGAATGTGTTGTCGACCGTAAACAGCAGCCCGTGCGCCTGGGTCAGGTCCCCCACTGCCGCCAGATCGGTCAGCAGCATCATCGGATTGGTGGGCGTTTCGCAGTACACCATCTTGGTCGCGGACGTGCGGGCGCGCTCGATGGCCTTGATGTCGCGGGTGTCCACGAAGGTGAAATGCAGTCCCAGCCGGCTGAATATCTGCTCCATCAGGCGGTGGGTCCCACCGTAGACATTTTCGCCACAGATCACATGGTCGCCGGCGTGGAGCAGCTTGAGCACGGCGTCGACCGAGGCGAGCCCCGAGGCGAAGGCGAAGCCGAAGGTCGCTCCCTCGAGGCTCGCCACGTTCCGCTCCAGGGCTTCGCGGGTGGGATTCTGGGTCCGGGCGTACTCGTATCCCTTGTGCTTCCCCAGCCCCTCCTGGACGTAGGTCGAGGTCTGATAGATCGGCGTCATGACCGCGCCGGCCAGGGGATCGAGGACCTGGCCGGAGTGGACGGCACGCGTCGCGAAGCGATGCTCGAGATCGTCGTGCAGGATCCTGGTCATGATTCCCCCCCGTTGGATGCGTCAACGTAACGGCCCCGCGCTGGCGGCGGCAAGGAGGCGTGTCGTCCCTCCGAACGCATCTCCGCCACCTGCCGATACATGCCAACGGAGACTAATTTTCTCGTAATGTCCGACACTCTGATCGTAAGCGTTTCCGGCATTCGCGGCATCGTGGGGAAGGATCTCACGCCCGAGCTGGTCGCGAGGCACGCGGCGGCTCTCGGCGCGTGGGCCCGCGCCGCCGGCAAGCCGGTGGTGGTTTTGGGCCGGGACGCCAGAACCAGTGGTCCGATGTTCGCGCGCGCGGCCGCCGCCGGCCTCATGTCGGTTGGCGTCGACGTCATAGATCTCGGGGTCGTGCCCACCCCGACGGTCCAGCTGGCCGTCGAGTTCCATCACGCCGGCGCCGGGTTGGTCCTGACCGCGAGCCACAACCCGATCGAGTGGAACGCTCTAAAACTGATCGGCCCCGACGGGATCTTCCTCGATGGAGAGGCGGGGGCGCGGGTCCAGGCCATCGCGGAGCAGGGCCCGCCCCGCCAAGGCTGGGATGGCATCGGTAGCTACCGTGAGGATCGCGAGGCGGTCAACCGCCACCTCGAGCGGGTCCTCGCCCTCCCGATGCTCGATCTCGCAGCCATTCGTGAACGCCGTTTCAATGTCGCGCTCGACTGCGTGCGCGGGGCCGGCGGCACCATCATCCCCGCGCTCCTCAAGCAGCTCGGCTGCCGGGTCAGCGGCATCAACCTGGAGGCGGACGGCCGTTTTCCGCGGCCTCCCGAGCCTCTCCCGGAAAACCTGGGGGATCTCGGCCGCCTGGTCCGCAGCACCAAGGCCGACCTCGGTATGGCGGTGGATCCCGACGTGGACCGACTGGCCCTGGTGGACGAGCACGGCGATCCGATCGGCGAGGACTACACCCTGGCGCTCGCGGTCCGGGCGGTCCTGGGACGCCTGCCGCAGGGGGTGGGAACCCCCGTGGTGGTCGCCAACCTGAGCACCAGCCTGGTGGTCGAGGACGCGGCCAAGGCGTATGGAGCCCGGTTTGTCCGGGCCCCGGTGGGGGAGGCCAACGTGGCCCGAGCCATCCGGGACGAGAAGGCAATTATCGGCGGAGAGGGCAACGGTGGTGTGATCCTGCCATCCTTGCATATCGGACGCGACGCACCTGTGGGGGTCGCCCTCATATTATTCGGACTGGCCACCGCCGCTCGGCCCTTGTCGGAGCTGGTGGCGGCCGCTCCCCGGTACCGGATTGTTAAGGCTAAAGGGCCGCGGATCAGCAACTTAGATGATGTCTACCGGAAGCTCCGCCAGCGGTTTTCCGACGCCGGCGCCGATGACCGGGATGGCCTCAGGCTTGCGTGGACGGACCGCTGGGTTCACGTGCGTCCGTCGGGCACCGAGCCCATTGTCAGGTTCATTGCAGAGGCGCCGACGCAGGGAGACGCCGAGGCCCTGGTGGCGGCGGTTCGAGAGCTCGCGTGACTCCATTCGCTAACGAGGTGCGATCCGCATGTGCGGAATCGTAGGATATGTAGGCCCGAGGCAGGCGGCCCATCTTCTGGTCGAAGGTCTCCGTCGGCTGGAATACAGAGGGTATGACTCGGCCGGTATCGCCGTCATCAACGGCGAAGGCCTGAAGATCTTCAAGCAGTCCGGCAAGCTCTCGGCGCTCGAGAAGCAGTTGAGCGGTCACATGCCCGTGGGGACGGTCGGGATCGGCCATACCCGCTGGGCCACCCACGGCGCGCCGACCACGCCCAATGCCCACCCCCACACCGACCAGTCGGGCCACATCGCGCTGATCCACAACGGGATCATCGAGAATTCCGGCGTGATCCGGAAGGCGCTCCAGAGCCGCGGACACCAGTTCACTTCCGAGACCGATACCGAAGTCCTGGCTCACCTGATCGGCGAGTACTACCGCGGCAACCTGGCCGAAGCGGTGGCCTCGGCGCTGCGCGAGGTGGACGGCGCCTACGGGCTCGCGGTCATCTCCTCGAAGGAGCCGGATACGCTGGTGGCGGCCCGCAAGGGTTCTCCATTACTGGTCGGCGTTGGGGACAGGGAGTGGTTCGTGGCCTCGGATGCGTCGGCGATTCTCTCCCATACCCGGTCGGTGGTCTATCTGGATGACGGGGAGATGGTCGTGCTGAGTCGTGACGGCTACCAGGTGCGCGACCTTGCCGCCACTCCGATCGAGAAGCCGGTCAACCAGATCGAGTGGGATCTCTCGACCATCGAGCGGGGCGGGTTCCCCCACTTCATGCTCAAGGAAATCTTCGAGCAGCCCGAGAGCCTGCGGAACACCATGCGTGGCCACCTCCTCGAGGAGGAAGGCACCGCGCGGGTCTCCGGTCTGAACCTCACCGACGACGACATCAAGCGGATTCAGCGGGTCGTGATCACTGCCTGCGGGACCAGTTGGCACTCGGCGTTGATCGGCGAATACATGATGGAGGAGTTGGCCCGGATCCCGGTGGAGGTCGAATACGCCTCGGAGTTCCGGTATCGGAACCCGGTGATCGACGAGCGGACCCTGGTGATCGGGATCTCCCAGTCCGGTGAGACTGCCGATACCCTGGCCGCCATCCGCGAAGCCAAGCGTCGTGGTGCCCGCACGGTGGGCATCGTGAACGTGGTCGGATCCTCGATCGCTCGGGAAGTGGACGGCGGGATCTACCTGCACGCCGGTCCCGAAGTCGGGGTGGCCAGCACCAAGGCCTTCACCAGCCAGGTCGGGGCCCTGGCGTTGATCACGCTGCGCTTCGCCCGGCTCCGCAACCTGAGCATCCTGCAGGGGCGCCAGATCATCCAGGCGCTGCGCCAACTGCCCGACCTCCTCAGGAAGATCCTCGATCGGGCTCCGGAGATCGAGAAGCTGGCCGAGCGATTCGGCAACGCAAACAACGCGCTCTACCTGGGTCGCGGGGTCAACTTCCCGGTGGCGCTCGAGGGCGCGCTCAAGCTTAAGGAAATTTCCTACATCCACGCCGAGGGATACCCGGCGGCGGAGATGAAGCACGGGCCGATCGCGCTGATCGACGAGAACATGCCGGTGATCTTTATCGCCCCCAAGGACGGGGTACACGGGAAGATCGTCTCCAACATCGAGGAAGTGCGGGCCCGCGGCGGATCGGTCATCGCTCTGATCAGCGAGGGGGACACCGAGATCGTCCGGCTGGCCAACGCCACCTTCACGATCCCCGAGACCATGGACCTGCTGACGCCGATTCTCACCAGCATCCCGCTCCAGCTCTTCGCCTACTACGTGGCGGTCCGGCGCGGGTGCAACGTGGACCAGCCGCGTAACCTGGCCAAGTCGGTGACGGTCGAATAGCCAAAGGCCTGGGAGAATAGAAAACGGGAGGTCCCCAGCGGGACCTCCCGTTTCTTTTGTCTGGTACGCTGATCTGCGCTTTACCTGGCCGCCGGTACCGCGGGTGTGACCGCGGCCTCGTCCCGCTCCGCGGTTCGGATCCGGTGGACCTGCTCCACGTCGAGGACGAAGACCTTGCCGTCGCCCACGTCTCCCGTTCGAGCCGAGGCGAGGATCGCCTTGACGGTGACGGTGACGAACGGCTCCGAGACCCCGATCTCGATCCGGACCTTCTCCTGCAGTCCCATCTTGACGGTGGTGCCGCGGTAGTTCTCGACCCGCTCCGTCTCTCCGCCGTGTCCCATGACCCGAGACACCGTGAGGCCCCGGACCTCGGCGCGATAGAGCGCCTCGAGGACGTCGTTCAGCCGGTCGGGGCGGATGATCGCGATGATGAGCTTCATGGATATGGTCTCCTCGAAGTCAGCGCGCCACTTGCGGCGCCATGGCCTGCGCGGTAGCCGGTTGGTGCTCCGATTCGGGCAACACCAGGATGGATCCTTCGGCACTGGCGTACGCCTCTTCGCCGTGCTGAGTCACGTCCATCCCCAGCCCCTCGGACTTGGGTTGAGCACGCAGTTGCATCAGGGCGCCCATCACCTTGATGATCAGAAAGGTCATGACACCGGCATACACGAAGGTCGAAAAGGCGCCGATGGCCTGGATCCCGAATTGCTTCGGGTTACCTGCGAGCAAGCCATCCGTGCCACCCCAGGTCTTGAGCGCGAAGACACCCGTGAGCAGGGCGCCGGTCAGGCCGCCGATCCCATGGCCCGCGAACACGTCGAGCGAATCGTCCAGCCGAGTCCGCGAGCGGATCACCATCGCGAAGTAGCTGGGGAATGCCGCAATAGCTCCCAGAGCCAGCGCTCCCATGGGACTCACGAATCCCGCCGCCGGCGTCACCGCCACCAACCCGACCACGATGCCGGTGGCACCGCCGACCGCCGTGGCGTGGCCGGTCCGCAGGTAATCCAGTCCCGACCAGACCAGCATGGTCGCCATCGGCGCCAGGAAGGTGTTGGTGAACGCGGTGGCTGCCGAACCGTTGGCGGCAAGGGCGCTTCCGCCGTTGAAGCCGAACCACCCGAACCAGAGGAGGCCCGCGCCCAGCAGGGCAAAGGGCACGTTGTGCGGCAGGATCGCCTGGCGCCCGAAGTCCTTCCGGGGCCCGATCAGGGCCGCCGCGACCAGGGCGGATACGCCGGCGTTGATGTGCACCACCGTGCCGCCAGCGAAGTCCAGAACGCCGAGCGTTCCAGCCCAGCCGCCACCCCAGACCCAGTGCGCTACCGGCGCGTAGACCAGAAGAGTCCAGACCACCAGGAAGATCACGTAGGGCCCGAACCGCATTCGCTCGACGATGGCGCCGGAGATGAGTGCCGCGGTGATGATGGCGAAGGTCCCCTGGAAGGCCATGAAGAGAACGTGCGGAATGGTCCCCTTCGCCTCCGCCGTGACCCCCGAGAGCCAGGCATTGGAGAGGCCGCCGATCCACGGTGAGCCGGCCGCGAAGGCCAGGCTGTACGCGACCAGGGCCCAGATCACTCCCACGGCGCCCAGCGCCACGTAGCTCATCATCATGGTGTTGAGCGAGTTCTTGGAGCGCACCAGGCCTCCGTAGAAGAACCCGAGCGCCGGGGTCATGAGCAACACCAGCGCGGTCGATGTCAGCATCCAGGCGGTATCTGCCGGGACCACGGTAGGCGCTGCATCCTGAATGAGCGCAAGCAGATGGATCGTCACTGGAACCCGTCCTCTTCTTGGCTGAGGGTGGAAAGGTGAGGCGTTGAAGCCGGCAATACCATAAGCAGGCGGCATGCCCACCGCAAGTGCCTTGTAAGCTATTTTATGCACGTTCTGCACCAGCGGCGTTACAGGCTAGACGATTTACACCGCTTATCTGCTTTTGTGCAAAGCATCTTCGTGCCCGCCATGCACAATCAGCGATACAGCAATGCCATCCCAATAGGGACCAAAATTGTCGCCCCGGCCCCGCTGGTTGTCGCGGCCACCCCACTCCTTCCCGCTCATCCGGGCGGCCGCTATGCTTCCGCCCCCGGCGTCCACCAGTCCAGCTCTTCGAGCTTCCACCCCTGACCCGAGCCGTGGATGAGAGTCGTGTTGCAACGGGTTTCCCGCGCCTCGGTCTCCATTGCGGGCAAGGTGACCGGGGCGATTGATCGGGGGTTCTGCGTCCTGGTGGGGTTCACCCATAGCGACACTCGCGACGAGGTGGACTGGATGGCGGAGAAGGTGGCCGGCCTGCGGCTGATGAGTGACGCGCAGGACAAGATGAACCTGGGCCTGGCGGAGGTCGGCGGGGCGGTCCTGGTGATCTCCCAGTTCACCCTCTACGGCGATGCCCAGAAAGGCCGCCGCCCGTCATTCATCGATGCCGCCCGACCGGAGGTCGCGATTCCCCTCTACGAGCGGTTCATCGATCAGCTCAAGGCCAAGGGACTGCGGGTGGAGACGGGAGAGTTCGGCGCGATGATGGAGGTCGAGATCCACAACGATGGGCCGGTGACCCTGGTGCTCGAGAAGGGCGGGTCAAGGGAAACTGGCGGGGCCGCCGCCTCCTCGTAGCTTCGGCCCCATTCCCCCATTCCCCCATTCCCCCATTCCCCCATTCCCCCGTTCTCCCGTTCCCCGTGCCCTCTGCCCTCATCCTGGCATCCGCCTCTCCCCGTCGCCGCGAGCTCCTGGCCATGCTGGGAATTCCGGTGGAGGTCCGTCCGTCGACGGTTCCCGAAGAACGCCGCCCCGGCGAAGAGCCACGGGCCTACGCCGAGCGACTGGCCAGGGAGAAAGCCCTGAGCGTACCGGGCAAGCTGGTGCTCGGTGCGGATACGATCGTGTTGGTGGATGACGAGGTGCTCGAGAAACCGCGGGATGAAGAGGATGCCCTGCGCATGCTCCGGCGGTTACAGGGTCGGACTCACCGGGTGATCTCCTCGGTGGCGCTCGCGGCCGATGGGCGAGTCTCCCGGGCCACCGACGTCACCGCCGTCACCTTTCGACCCTGTAGCGACGACTTCCTCCGGGCCTACATCGCAACGGGGGAGCCGATGGACAAGGCCGGCGCCTACGGGATCCAGGGCTACGGGGCGGCGTTGGTGGAGCGGATCGACGGCGACTTCTTCGGGGTGATGGGACTACCGATTCGGCTGGTGCTGGAGCTGCTGGAGGGAGCGGGGAAGCCCTATCGGTTCAGTCCTACAGTTTCACCTTCCACACCTTCACCGGCTGAGCCCGGTTCTTGACGCTGAGCGGCTCCATCGCCTCCACGTCGGGCTTGCGTTTGAGCACCTGGTAGAGCGGATCGCTGATCAGGATCTCGCCCCCGTTGGCGTTGGAGCAGAGGCGGCTGGCCACGTTCACCGCGTCTCCGATCACCGTGTATTCCAGCCGCAGGTGGCTGCCGATGTTGCCGGCAAAGGCCTCGCCGTAATTGATCCCGATCCCGACCCCGATGGTGGGCCGGCCCTCCGATTTCCATTTCTCGTTCAAGGCGGTGAGGGAACGCTGCATCCCCATGGCGGCGCTCACCGCCCGATCGGCGTCGTCCTCGTGGGGAATCGGCGCGCCCCAGAGCGCCATGATCGCGTCGCCGATGAACTTGTCCAGGGTGCCGCCGTGCGAGAAGATGATGTCCACCATCTCGGTGAAGTAGTCCGAGAGCAGCCCCGCGATCGCGTCGGGGCTCATGGTCTCGGACATCGTCGTGAAGCCCCGGATGTCGCTGAAGAGCACCGTGACCGGGCGCTTGTCTCCGCCCAGTTTGACCGCCTGCTGCTGCTGCGCGATCTCGGCCGCCACGTTGGGCGCGAAGTAGCGCTCGAAGTTCGAGCGGACCATCGCCTCCCGCTGGATCTGCTCGGCGAAGCGGCTGTTCTTGATCCCGATCGCCGCGATCCCGCCGAAGGCGATCAGGAACTGCAGGTCCTCGTCGTTGAAGGAATTGGTGGCGGTAAGGTTGTCCACGTAGAGGATCCCCAGCACCCGTTCCGCCGAGGCCATCAGGGGAATGCACATCGCGCTGCGGACGCTCTGCAGCATGATGGACTGGCCCTTGAAGCGGTCGTCCGCCACCGCGTTGTCGCTGAGGATCGCCACCCGCTCCTCCACCGCCTTCCGCGCGATCGAGCGCGGGACGTGCTGGGCCGAGGAGTCGCCCAGCCGGCTCTTGGAGATCCGGGGGATCAGCTCTCCGTTGGTTTCGTTGCGGAGCAGGACCGAGACCCGGTCCACGTTCATGATCTCGAAGGTGGTCTCCACCACGCGGCTCAGCAGCTTGTCGAGATCCAATTCGCCCGCCAGCTTCTGTGAGACATCGAGGAGCAGCGAGAGCTTCCGGGCCTGGCGCTCCTGGGTGCTGGCGCCGGCCGCGACTTTGAGCTGCCCGATCGCGGAAGGACTCCCATCGACGTTGGCGGCCACCACCGCCTGGACGCCGCCACTCACCGAGACCTGCCGCACGATGGTAGCGCCGGGGGCCGGCATCCCGGGTCCCGTCGGAATGGGACGATGCGGCGTGGTATCGATCGATTTGAGCTGGAAGACGACCTTCCCGAAGGTCACCGAGTCATTAGGGGCCAGGTTGCCGTCGGTGATTCGCGCGCCGTTGATGAAGGTCCCGTTCGAGCTGCCGAGGTCTTTGACCTGCACCTCGCCCTTGGCCAGGCGGAGCTCGGCGTGGCGGCGCGAAATGGTGGGATCGAAAATGGGGATGTCGCTGGTGACCGCCCGGCCCACGACATAGACGTGGTCCGGGGACAACTCGAAGTCCTGGTCTCCGGTGAAGCTGACGAGTCTGAAGGCCATGGCCGGACTGGAGAATATATCGCCCGGGAATGGGGTGGGCGAGAGTCGGCTACGCTCCCTCCCGCGCGGCGAGGGCCAGCGCCGCCAGCACCGCGCGCGCCTTGGCCTCGGTCTCCTGCCACTCGGCCAGCGGCTCTGAATCCGCCACGATGCCGGCGCCGGCCTGGATCCAGGCCCGGCCGTTCCGCATGACGCAGGTCCGGATCGCGATCGCCGTATCCAGCGTGCGCGCGCCCCATCCGACGTAGCCGACCGCGCCGGCATAGGGACCCCGCTGGACCGGCTCCAGCTCGTCGATGATCTCCATGGCCCGCACCTTGGGGGCCCCGCTCACGGTGCCGGCGGGGAAGCAGGCGGCCAGCGCCGCCAGCGCGTCGTATTCCGGCTTGAGACGGCCGCGGACCTCGCTCACCAGGTGCATCACGTGCGAGTAGCGCTCGATGGTCATGAATTCGGTGAGATGCACCGAGCCGTACTGCGACACCCGCCCGACGTCGTTTCGTCCCAGGTCCACCAGCATGATGTGCTCCGCCCGCTCCTTGGGATCGGCCTGCAGCTCGATCGCCAGCGCCGCGTCCTCCTCCTCGGTGGCGCCGCGGGGACGGGTGCCGGCGATCGGGCGGACCGTGATCTCTTCGGCCTCCACCCGCACCAGCACCTCGGGCGAGCTGCCGACGACGTGCATGTCGTCGAAGTGGAGGTAATAGAGGTACGGCGCCGGGTTGAGCGCCCGCAGATAGCGATAGCTCAGGAACGGGTCGGGGGCCGGCAGGTCCAGCCGGCGGGATAGCACGGTCTGGAAGGTGTCTCCGGCGGCGATATACTCGAGAATCCGCCGGACGTCGTCCTGGAATTGCCGATCCGCGTACGGCGAAGTCGTGGCCGGTAACGGCGTCGGATCGAGGCGGAGCGGTTGCAGACTCGTGGATTGGGCCAGCCTCCCCAGCCACTCGTCGATCCGGGCTTGTGCCGCCTGGAAGAGCGGCCGGAGTCTCGCGTCGTCCGTCCCGCCGCCGTCGCCGACTTCGACGGTCGCGATCACCGTGGCCCGGTTGAACAACCGATCCAGCACCAGCAGGGTGTCCGCCACCATGAAGATCGCGTCGGGAAGATCGCGGTCGTCCCGGGGCGGATGTGGGAGCGACTCGAGCGTCCGCACCAGGTCGTAGCCGATGTAGCCGACCGCTCCACCGGTGAACCGGGGGAGGCCCGCGACCTCGATGGGCGGATAAGCCCGCATGGTCTTCGCCAGGTGATCGAGCGGCGCGACATCCGAGGCCAGCACCGTCCATCCGGACTTTGCGGTCCAGCGCGAGCATTGACGTCCCCGATACCGATAGACTTCGCGCGGATCGGTGGCCAGGAAGGTGTATCGGGCCCAACGCTCTCCGCCCTCGAGAGATTCGAGCAGGAAGCCGAATCGCCCGCGATGCAGCTTGGCGAACGCGCTCACCGGCGTGTCCCCGTCCAGCACCACCTCGCGCGTGACCGGTACCATGCGGCCGCCTTGACGGGCCTGCTCGGCGAACTCGGCGTAGGATGTCGAATGCATGGTCAGCGGGGGGCCGCCACCAGGTAGGTCCCACTCCCGGCGAGCGGCGCTTCCAGGTTGTCTGCGGCGGGGCGGGTGGAGAGGAGCAACAGGTAGCGCCCGTCGGGCAGCAGCCGGGCAATCGAGAGGGCCCGCTCGAACGCGACCGGCGTCCCGTATTTTTGTTGCGCTCCGACCGGCGCGGAGAAGTGCACCGGGTACTTGAAGACCAGGCGCGCGCCGGGACCCAGCGGCAGGTTGCAGGCGAACTCGACCCCGTAGATTCCAGGGCGTGGTTTCACGCTGACGCGAACCGAGTCGGGGTGAGTGATCCCCCCGAACACGCCGGCCGGAAAGACCAATTCAGCGAAGACGGTGTTATCGGGAGGGCCATGGCGCAGGATGACGTGACGGGCGGTGCCAGCCGGGAAGGTCACCGAGGTATCCCCCGGCGGGACGCCCGCGGCCTCCAGGGTGTACAGCTGCTCGAGGCTCAGCACCTGGTTGGCCAGCGGCTGGACCGTTCCTTCGGTTCCCGTGGTCGGCTTCCCGCCGCCACAGGCCGCGGCGGTCAGGAGCAGAGCCACCAGCGCCGGCCACGGCCCCGCGCGACGCTCCGTTCCGGAATCGCGATCCTCGCGGTCTGCCTGGTCACCGCACCCCTGGCCGCGCAGGAGTGGAACTCCCCTGCCGCGGTGGACCTGGTTCGCCGGGCAACGGAGCGCCGGCGCCCCGATAGCGGACTGCACTCCTACCGGACCACCGCGCACGGAATGCTGTTCTTCCTCGCGCAGGTGGGTCCCGGGTTCACGGAGCCTCCGCATCTGGTGAAAGCCGATCAACTGGACGTGGAAGTGTATTGGCGGGCCCCCAATCTCAGCAAGCAGCGCATCCTCGGCTGGCGCGACGGGCGATTCCTCCCCACCGATGTCATCTATCACCGTGATCACCTGGGGATCGTCACCAACAACTTCGGCGACCGCATCCGGATCGGCGAAGGAGACGAGGTGCGCGACGTGGTGCATCCCCTTTCTCCCACGGGCCCGGCGCTCTACGACTACGCGCTCGGCGATACCATTACCGTCCAGTCCGGCGGCCGGACGCTGCGGCTGGTGAAGGTCGAGGTTCGCCCTCGCAATTTCGACCAGCCGCTGGTGGTCGGCACCCTCTTCCTCGACGTCGAGTCCGCCGACCTGGTCCGCTTCCGGTTCAGCTTCACGCCCGTCGCCTACCTCGATCCCAATCTGGAAGACATCACGGTGGCGCTGGAGAACGCCCTCTACGAAGAGCGCTACTGGCTTCCCTTCCAGCAGGAGATCGAGATTCGCCGTCAGGTGTCCTGGCTCGACCTTCCTACTCGCGGAATCATCAGGGGCCGCTGGCAGGTGGGCGACTACACCTTCGACGTCCAGGTCCCCGACTCGATCCTCCGCGGCCCGGCGATCGGCGGCCCCCTTTCGCCGTCCGACAGCGGGTACACCTGGGACGAGCCGCTGGCGGCTGCCATCGGTGACGCCGCGACTCCAGTGAACCGCCAGGAAATGAGCGCCATCCGCGAGGAGATTCAGCAAGTCGTGGGAACCCACGCTCTCGACGGTCTCCCGGCCACGCGGATCGGCTCCAACTCGATCAGCGACCTGGTCCACGTCAACCGGGTCGAGGGCCTGGCCCTCGGCATGGGAGTCAAGTTCGGACTTGGCGCCGTGGCGATTCGTCCCACCGTGGGCTACGGGTTCTCCAGCGAGGAAGTGACCGGCGGACTGGATGTCACGGTCACCCGGGGCGGGACCAGCCTGACCGCGTTTGGTAACCGACGGGTCCGCGACTTCTCGGATTATCCGGTGATTTCGCCCCTCCTGAATTCGATCATGGCCCAGGAATCGGGGAACGATCACGGCGACTGGGTGCTGGTCGCTTCAGGCGGGCTCCGACTCCGGCAGCGGCTCTCCGGCCGCTCCGCGCTCGAGCTCGAGGGTCGCGCCGAGAATTCACGATCCATGGCCGTTGCGACGACGCCGGCCCAGGGCACCTATCGGCTCAATCCCCCTCTTGGTGCCGGCACCTACGGGATCGGAAGTCTGCGGCTCGAGAGAGCCGCGGCCGGGGTGGCCGCTCGGCACGATCTCTACGGCGCCGTGACGGTCGAGGCCGGTGGAGGGCCCGAGGGGTATGCCCGGGGCGTGCTCGAGGGGACCTGGGTCGTACCCCTCGGGCCGGGCTCGCTTCAGACCAGTACCATCCTCGGCGCGGGTACGACTTCGCTCCCGGCCTATCGCAACTTCGTCCTCGGGGGACGCGGTACTCTGCTGGGTGAGCCCTATCGTGCCTATGGCGGATCCAGGATGGCGTGGGGCTCAGTCGAGTGGCGGATTCCGATTCCGTTCCCCGCTTTGGGGCTCGGGGCCTATGCCTCGACCGGCAAGACGGCCACGATCGCGCCGTTCCTGGCGGCCGGCTGGACCGACCGGCCCGCCCTCGGGATGCTCTGGACCGCCTCGCCGGGTGTCCGCCCGGTCGCCGGGCTGGCTTCGGAATGGTTCCTGCAACTGATTCGGGTGGAGGCGGGGGTGGCACTCCGGACCGGCGAGATCGGGGTCACGGTGGATGTGAACCGCCTCTGGTGGGGGATCCTGTAGGCGACCCTCGTGCGCCTCAGGAGGAACCCGAAACCAGCGCTTCCTCCCTGCTACCGATGCCTTTAGCTTTCAACACGCGGGCCTCGGACCCGCGTCCTATCTTCTCGTCAGCCTTGGGTTTCCATGAAGTTTACAGATGATTGGCTGATTCCGATTGTCGAGAAGACCCTGCCGGCGGGGACCCTCCAGGAGTTGTACCAGGAGGAAAGCGCCAATCCGGTCTCCCTCTGGTCTACCCTGGTCGAACGCCGCCTCACCACTGACGACCATCTCCTGACGACCGCCTCCACCCGGTCGAGACTCCCGGTGGCGGATGTGACTTCCATCGATCCCGCCGTCAAGGAAGCGGTACCCGAAGACCTGGCCCGGCGGTTCAACGTGCTGCCCCTCCGGGTGACCGACTCGTTCCTCGAGCTCGCCACCTCGAATCCCTACGACTACGACGCCGAGAAGGGTCTGGCCTTCGCGACCGGTCGCGAAATCCGGATCTTCCTCTGCCCGCCAGGGCGGATCAAGGAAAAACTCGACGAGGTCTACCGCGGCGGGATGGTGGGCCTGGAGGCGTTGCTCGGGAACATGACCGGCGAAGGACCCGCCGTCACCCAGCTCTCGGAGGAAGAAGAGCTGGGCGATCTGCGGGCCTCCGAGGACGAGGCCAGCCAGCGGCCGGTGGTCCGGCTGGTCGACATGATGCTTTCCGATGGGATCCTCAGCCGCGCGAGTGACATCCACGTTGAGCCGGGTGAGGCCGGCGTCGCGGTCCGCTACCGGATCGACGGCGTACTCCGGCAGGTGATGAACGTACCCCGCTCGGCGGGCGCCCCGCTCATCTCCCGCATCAAGATCATGTCCGGTATGGACATCGCGGACCGGCTCCGGCCGCAAGACGGCCGGGCGCGGGTCGCCGTCAATGGCGCTCCAGTCGATCTCCGGGTCTCGACCCTACCCGCCTCGATGGGCGAGAAGGTCGTCATCCGAATCCTCAACGCGAAGGCCACGGTGCTTTCGCTTGAGTCGCTGGGGATGACGGAGGACGAGCGGAAGTCCATCATCAATCTGCTGAACAACAAGGAAGGCATCATCCTGGTGACCGGTCCGACCGGATCGGGCAAGACGACGACGCTCTACTCGGCGCTCCGGATGGTGCAGAGCGAGGGGGTGAACATCGTCACGGTCGAGGACCCGGTCGAATACCGGCTGGGCAAGGGGATTGTCCAGGTGCAGGTGAACGAGAAGGCCGGGCTGACCTTCGCCTCGGCCCTGCGCTCGATCCTGCGGCAGGACCCCGACGTCGTGCTGGTCGGCGAAATCCGTGACCGCGAAACGGCGCAGATCGCCGTGCAGGCCTCGCTCACCGGCCACCTGGTGCTCTCGACGCTGCACACCAACGACGCGCCCAACGCGGTCACGCGGTTGGTGGACATGGGAATGGAGGCATACAAGATCGCCGCCGCCCTCCGCGGCATCATCGCCCAGCGGCTGATGCGACGCCTCTGTCTCACCTGCCGCGACCAGACTGTGGACGATATTCCCGAGCGTCTGCGGCGCTACATTCCCGAGAGTACCTCTTTGCATCGAGCCGTGGGGTGCCCCGAGTGCGCCATGACGGGTTACCGCGGCCGTTTCAGCATTGTCGAAGTCCTCACCATGAATCCCGAGCTGGAGCGGCGGATCGGGGGAGGGGCCACGGCCGACCGGATCGCCGAGGCGGCGCGGGCCAACGGGATGAAATCGCTGTTCGAGAGCGGGCTGCGCCACGTGCTGGCGGGCGAGACCAGCATCGAGGAGTTGCTGCGCGTGGTCGAGGTACCCCATCTCGAGTCCGCCGCCGCTCGCGAATCGAGCGGTGCCACCGCGACGGCCGCCGCTCCTGCCGCGCCGCCCCGCGCCACGCCGGCTCCGGGTGAGCCCCGGGCTCCCCGGCACACGCCGGCCCCGATGGCGGTGCCCGCCGCTCCCTCGGCGCCGCCGGTGGATCTCACCACCGCCTTCGAACTCCTCGAAGAGCTGCCGCCCCCAGGCGGACGCCCCCAGGAAAAGGCCGGGGTCCTGCTGGTGGACGATGAGGATCAGCTGCGGCGGGTCATGAAGGACCTGCTGGAGCGCGAAGGGTATCGCGTGGCGGAGGCAAGGGACGGCGTCGAGGCACTGGACGAGGTGGACCGCTTCGCCCCGGATATCATCGTGCTTGACCTCAACCTCCCGGGCATGGACGGCTACACGGTACTGTCTCAGCTCCGCTCGCGGCCGGCTACGCAACAGGTCCCGGTTATCGTGCTGACCGCCAAGGGTGACGAGGACAACGAAGTGCGCGTCTTCGAGCTGGGAGCGGACGACTTCCTCACCAAGCCGTTCCGGGCTCGGGCGCTGTCGGCCAGACTCGAAGCGGTGTTGGGAAGGCGGAAGTAATGCATGCTACCCGACCCTCGCGATGGCCTGGCCCTGATCAAGCCTGCGGTCCGGGGCCAATCGGCATACACCCTTGAAGCCTCGCAGGCCTCCCGGAAGCTCAATCAGAACGAAAGCCCGCTCGATCTCCCTCCCGAGCTGAAGCGGCGGATCCTGGAGCGCGTGGCCGCGGCCGCGTGGCACCGCTATCCCGAATTTGCCCCCGGGGCGCTCCTGGCCGACCTGGCTCGACGCGTGGGGTGGACCGCCGATGGGATCCTGGTCGGGAATGGCTCCAACGAGCTGATCCAGGCCAGCCTCACCGTACTGCTCGAGGCTGGAGACGTCACCGTCGCGCCAGCTCCCACCTTCGCCCTCTACCGGCTGCTCACGAGCGTGCTGGGCGGGCGGTACGTCCCGGTTCCCCTGCGGGAAGACTTCAGCTACGACGTGGACGCCCTCGTCGAGGCGGCGCGCCGGGAGCGGGCCAAGGTCGTGGTCGTCAACTCGCCCAACAACCCCACCGGGTCGGTACTCCCCGAGGGGGCCGTGGAGCGGCTCCTGGCGGAAACCTCCGCCTTCATCATCTGCGACGAGGCCTATCAGGAGTTCGGCGGCCCCACTGCACTGCCGCTGCTGCACCAGTCTTCCCGTCTCATTGTGCTGCGCACCTTTTCCAAGGCGATGGGCATGGCCGGGCTCCGGTTCGGGTACGGTCTGGCGCATCCGGCTGTGGTGAAGGAGATCGCCAAGGCCAAACTCCCCTACAACGTCAACGCCTTGACCTTGATCGCCGCGGCGACGGCGCTCCAGGACGGGGCCGCTCTGGCGGAGCGGGTAACCTCGATCGTTCAAGAGCGGGAACGGACCATCGCGCGGCTCCGCACACTCGAGGGCGTGACGGTGTTTCCCAGCGCGGCCAATTTCGTCCTGATGCGGTTCCACAAGGTCCCCGCCAGAGTGGTGTTCCAGCGACTTCTGTCCGATTACGGTATCCTGGTGCGGGACGTGTCGGGCGGGGCGGGCCTGGCCGAATGCCTGCGCCTCACGATCGGCACGCGGGAGGACATGGACGCGACGGTGAGCGCCCTCGAGGCGATTCTCCGGGCTTGAGGGATTAACAGGAGGAGCTATGGCGCGGGTGGGCGAAGTCGAGCGGGA
>Ga0335085_10005453_pt1 | contig 20384 bp, 18 predicted proteins | sample Lox_Sample_45_FD_206712 | JGI IMG/M metagenome (GOLD analysis project Ga0335085, IMG submission 206712) | Soil microbial communities from Loxahatchee National Wildlife Refuge, Florida, United States - Lox_Sample_4.5 | ecosystem: Environmental > Terrestrial > Soil > Wetlands | place: USA...
CCTGTCCCCCCGGCCGCTGGTGCCCACCCCGCCCCAGCCCAAGAAGGACGTCAAGGAATGGATCGCCCTGGTCCAGCAGGAAATCGCCAAGAAAAAGCAGAACCCGCCTTCCACCCCGCCCAAGCCCTAAGGCGGTTTTGAGGTGCTTCCGGGAACCCGCCGAGGGGAAGCGAAGCCCAACCGCCAAAAAACCGAGGTGCCAGGATTGAAACCCGAAAAACCAGCGTCGCAGTTTTTAATCTTCCTTTTAGTGTTGGCCCCTCTTTTAACCCCGGGCTGCGGCGGCCCCTCGTCCTCCCCCGCCGCGTCGATCGTGCCCCCGGACGTCCTTTTCACCCTGCCGTATGACGGAAGCATTTACCTGGTTCACGGGGATGGGAGCGCCCAAAAGGAACTGATCGGAGGGGGTTACAGCCAGGCGGCCCTCTCGCCGGATAAAACCAAAATCGCCTGTGTCAAGCCGGATGACTTTGTCGTCACCGTTTTCGACTTAAACGCCCAATCCGAGATCGAGGGCAAGCCCAAATCCATTTCCAATTCCAACGCGTTGCACGCCACGGGGGAATTCGGAAAGGCCTTCAGCCCCCTGTGGTCCTCGGACGGGAAAAAAATCTACTTCCTCAACAACAACCATTTGGTGTGCTATGACTACGACCTGCAGCACACGACCGTCCTTTTGGATTTTCCCGAGGACCAATTGGACGGGGTTTTGTCCCGCAGGCCCCCCGACGGCGGCGCCTTATACGCGGCGACCCAGGATAAAAACGACCTTTTTACCCTTTGGTCGGTCGACCTGGGCGCGAACCAGGCGGTCTCCATCGCGGTCCTGGACAAGGAATCTTTCTCCAGTTTACGGCTCCCTCCGACATTATCAGACGAGGCGGTCCAGGCCCTTTTTGGCTCGAGGGAAAATCCTGTCCCCGATCCCGTCATTATCCCCGGGGACCGCTTTTATTTTTACCTGGCCCAAAGCGGGGCGTCCCTTTTGACGAAACATTGGGTCGAGGGTTATGACAGGACCCAAAAATTGAAATTCGAGGTGATCACCTTATAAGGCCCCATTCCCAATCCGGAATCGAACGAAACCTTGGGCCATTCATCCCGATTTTAAAGCCCTTCCCTTCCAATGGCCCCGGCCGGTCAGGAACCACAAAACCGAATTAAACCCGATCAGCGAAAAGAGCAGGCATCCCAGGGGATGGAAGAAGACCGACCCCTTGTGGTAACCGTAGCGGACCGCCTGCAGCCAGCGGACGCCCCAGGCCACCAGGGCCATCGCCAGGCCCGGCCAAAAAAGGGGGGAAGCCGGTCCCAGCCCCAGGGCCACGAAAGGCAGGACGCCGTCCAGGAGCAGGGCCGCCTGGGCGTTCAGGAAATAAACCGGCGAGAAGGCCACCGCCGGGAAGAAATTTTTGGAAAAGCCCCGCCAAACCTCCCCGGCGTTGGTGTACATGCGGCAGAAGGCGATTTCCGAACCGTCCCCATAGACCAACCGGTAGCCGTTCCGGACGACCTGTTTGCCGAAATTCAGGTCCTCCACGATTTCGTTTTTCACAGTTTCATGGCCGCCGAAGGCCCGGTAAACCCGCTTGCGGATGAAGAGGAACTGGCCGCTGACCCCCGCGAAACGGTTGAAGAAACTGTTCTTCTTAAGCGACCACCGGGCCGGCAGGAAGGCCAAAAGGGTATAGGCCATCACAGGGATGACCAGGGCTTCCATCCAGGTCTTCGTGACCTGCCGGGTGAAGAGGGTCAGGACTTCGGCTTTCTTCTGTTCCGCCATGTGGACCGTGCGCCGGAGCATCTGGGGGTGGTGCCAGGTGTCCGCGTCGAGGAACAGGAACCAATCCCCCCGGGCTTTGCGGGAAAGCTGGAAACAGGCCCAGGGCTTGCCCAACCAGCCTTCCGGAAGTTCGCGGCCTTTGAGGATCTTCAGGCGGGAGTTGTGTTTGGACAATCCCTTCACTAAATTGAACGTGCCGTCGGTGGAACGGTCGTCCAGCACCAGGATTTCGAAAGCGGGGTAATCCTGCCTCAAGAGGCTTTCCAGGCAGGGCTTGATCCGCTCTTCCTCGTTGCGGGCCGGAATGAGGACGGAGAGGAAAGGCATTTTCTTCCGCTTCGGGCCGGGCGGGCCGGGCTTCTCGAAAAGCCGGGTGTTGTCCCAGGCGCAGTAAAGCAGGTAGGCCGCCAGGAACCACCAATAGGCGGCGAGCATATCAGCGAGTAAGGCCACATGAACCTCTTATCGGGAGTCGAGCAGGATTTCCACCGCCCCCAAAAATCACCCGGGGCCTATGAATGGTGGCATTTCGACGGGACGGACGAAACTTCCGGTTATGCCTTCGTCATCCAGTTCCACGCGGGCAATCTTTTTTCCGCTTATTACCAAGATAGCCTAAGAACCTATTGGGAAAAAACGAAATCACCCCTGGTGGATTCTTCCCGGCACCCCGAGCCTCCCAACCCGCCTGCGGTGAGCCCGCCGAACCCGCTCGATTACTGCGGCGTTTCTTTCCGGCTTTTTCATAAGGGAGCCATGGTGGTGGAAAGCCTGCAGGAGTTTTCCCAAAAATCCTTGAAAGCCTCCGACAAGCAGGGCGCGGTCCTCCTGGGGCCCAACCGCTTCAACTGGGACCAGCGGGGAGACCCGCCTTCCTATGTCCTGACCGCCCAGGCCCCCCTTCCCGGCGGCAAAACCACGGTCCGGGCCCGGCTTTTTTTCACCCCACAACTGAGGACCAGCCCCAGCCTTCCCCAGCCGGAAATCCCCTCGACCCACACCTGGGTCCTGGCCGCGCCGCTGTGCCACGTGGAAGGGACCCTGGAATGGGTGGACCGGGAGGGGGAATCGGGGCGGACGGTGGGCTTTGTGGGGAAAGGCTATCACGACCACCATTTCGGGTCGGTGCCGCTGGACCGCTTTGTGAAGTCCTGGCACTGGGGCCGGGCTTTTTTACAGGAAAAAACCCTGGTTTATTCCCTTCTCATTCCGGCGGATCCCCGGGAATCGTCCCAGGGGTTCTTTTGGAACACCGGTCCGGCTGGAACCCAGGCCTGGAATGTGGCGTTTAAACCTTCCCGGAAACGCTGGAATTTTTTCGCCCTTCCCTGCCAAAGGAAGCTGGAATTCGTGGATGCGGATTCATTGCGCATCGACCACCGACAAGTGCTCAGCGACGGACCGGTCCAACTGGTTTTCGGGGACAAGATCCGCTGGGTTTCAGAAGGAAAAGCCGAAGAAGGAACGGGCCTTTCCAACTATCTTTACGCGCCCCGCCTCTCCAGCCGCCTCTTCTTTCCTTTGTTGAAGGGCAAAAGCCTCATCGTGCGGCCCGCGGAGATCGAGGCGCCTCCGCCTTCCGACGACGTTTCCACCACCCGGCCGGCCCCGTAAATAAAAAAGGGAGGCGGGTTTTCCGCCTCCCTTCACCAACTCAAAACTTAAAACTCCGAACTCAAAACTCTTAGTTGAGGGTTTTCTGCCCGGGGGTCCAGCCGCAACCGGTGAGCTTGCCGGTCTCGAAGGCCGCCAAGGTACGGATGGTTTCCTCCACGTTGCGGCCGACGGCCGTGTCGTTCACCGTGGCGTGCTTCAAGTTGCCGTCGGGATCGATGACGAAGGTGCCGCGCAAGGCGATTCCCTTGTCCTCGAGCAAAACGCCGAAGGCGCGGGAAATAGTGTGGGCGTTGTCGGCCAGGTGGGGGAACTTCAGCTTGCCCAGGCTGCTTTCCTGCCAGGCCTTGTGGCTGTAAACGCTGTCGGTGGAGCAGGTAATGATCTCGGCGTTCATTTTCTTGAACTCGTCGAACTTCTCATTGAAGGCCTTGATCTCGGTCGGGCAGACAAAGGTGAAGTCCAACGGATAGAAGAACAGCACCAGCCATTTGCCCTTGTAGTCGGATAATTTAACGTCCTTGAATTCGCCGTTCGGCATCAACGCTTGGCCCTGGAACTCAGGGGCCTTTTGTCCCACTTGAACTGGCATCGCACAACCTCCTTAAATTTCTTTAAAAATTCCGCCGCTTTGAGAGCGGTAGTATCCAAACCCCTGGGCTCCGGTTCAAGCCCCCGGGAATAATTTAAACCCCGAACCGTGGGTTACGTCGTTATCCCCACCCCGCCCTCCTAGGCCTTGCGGGTGGTCTTCAGCCGCGCGGCGCAGTCGGGGCAATAGCCCTTGAAATGCACCGAATAATCCGTGATCTCGAAGCCTTGGGCGCGCGATTTGGGCAGTTCCACCCGCTTGAGCCGGTCGTCCTCCACGTCCACCACCCGGTGGCAGGCGAGGCAGGTCAGGTGGTGGTGCCTTTCGGTGTTGGGATCGTAGCGGGCCGCCGAACCCAGGTGGTTGGCCTTGTGGATGACGCCCATCTCCACCAGGGTTTCCAGCACCCGGTAGACCGTGGTGCGCGACAGGCCCGGCAGGGTCAGGGCGACCTTCTCATAGACCTGGTCCGCGGTGGGATGGTCCTCCCGATGGGCCAGGGATTCGAGGATGGCCCGGCGCTGGACGGTCAGGGGGACGCCCTGTTCCCGGCAGAGTTCCTCGAAGCGCTTCATTTTTTCCTGGACGGACAAGGCGGTTTTCATGGATGGTAATTTATATCAAACGGTAATTAATATCAACTAATAAAAAGTCGAATCCTCATCGCTGTCATTGCGGCCTGCGGGTTGCTACAATGCGGGCCAGGGAGAACCCATGTCCGGCGACGAAACGAAGATCAAGATGCTGACGGTGGAGGAAGCCAACGCCCTCCTGCCCCAGATCCGGCTCACCTTGAGGGCCCTGCGGGAGCTGCGCGCGGTGATCCTGCGCACCCAGGCCCAGATCGAGATCGAGGAGATGACCAATACCTCCTCCCAGGGCGAGCTTTCCCCCGCGGGCCGCGCCGCCGTCACCAAGCAGATGGAAACCTTCCACTATCAAACCCGCCGGTTCGAGGAAAAGCTGTCCGAGCTGCTCCAAATGGGGGCCTACCTGAAGGACCTGGACACGGGCTTGGTGGATTTTTACAGCCGCCGCGGGAGCGAGATCGTCTTCTTGTGCTGGAAGGAAGGCGAGGAGGAAATCCTCAACTGGCACAGCCTGCAAGGCGGGTTCCAAAGCCGAAAGCCCCTTTAAACTGAAAGTTAGTAATGAGGAGTTAGGAATTAGGAGTTTTAACCTTTAAAATATATTTCCCTTCCTCGGATTTTCCTTTTAGCCACTTACCCTCATTCCGCTGTTTGTGGTAAAGTCTGGCCTTGTTTCGGCGCTTCAAACTCCTAACTCCTCACTTCTAATTCCTAACTTTAAAAGGAGCCTTCCATGTCCAAGCCTTTTGACCAAGCCGACACCCTCGCGATCAATACCATCCGCATGCTGGCGGTGGACGCCACCGCCAAGGCCAACTCCGGCCATCCGGGCATGCCCATGGGCATGGCGGCCGTGGCCCACGTGCTCTGGACCCGGCACTTGAAACACTCCCCTTCCAACCCCCATTGGTTAGACCGCGACCGCTTCGTCCTTTCCGCCGGCCACGGCTCCATGCTGATCTATGCCCTTCTGCACCTGCACGGCTACAACCTCTCCCTGGAGGAGATCAAGAACTTCCGCCAATGGGGCAGCAAGACCCCCGGCCATCCCGAGTACGGCCACACCGAGGGGGTGGAGACCACCACCGGCCCCTTGGGCCAGGGCATCGCCACCGCCACCGGCTTCGCCATGGGCGAGGCGATCATGGCCGCCCGCTTCGGGAAAGAACTGGTGAACCACCGAACCTGGGTCATTGCCTCCGACGGCGACGTGCAGGAAGGCGTCTCCCATGAGGCCGGTTCCCTGGCAGGCCATTTGAAACTGGCCAACCTCAAGGTGATCTACGACGACAACCATATTTCCATCGAGGGCGACACCAAACTCGCTTTCTCCGAGGACGTCCTGAAACGCTACGAGGCTTACGGCTGGCACACCCTTCGAGTCGCCGACGCCAACGACCTGGAAGCCCTGGACAAGGCCATGGCCGAGGCCGAGGCCGAAACCACCCGGCCTTCCATCATCGCGGTGAGGTCCCATATCGGCTACGGCAGCCCCCTGCAGGACAACGCCAAGGTGCACGGGAGCGCCATCCCGGCCGACATGATCGTCAAGACCAAGGAATTCTTCAAATGGCCCCAGGAACCCACTTTCTATATTCCCGAGGAAGCCAAGAAGCGCTGCCTGGAGTCGGTGGAGAGGGGCAAGAAGGCGGAGGCGGATTGGAACGCCAAGCGCGATGCCTATGCCAAGGCCAACCCGGATAAGTACAAGCAGTTCCAGCAGGCCCTGGCCAAGGAATTGCCGGCGGACCTGGAAAGCAAGCTCCCCACCTTCCCGGCCGACGAAAAGGGCCTGGCCACCCGCCAGGCTTCGGGCAAGACGATCAACGTCCTGGCCAAGGAAGTCCCCTTCTTCTACTGCGGCTCGGCCGACCTGGCCGGCTCCAACGACACCCTCATCGACAAGGGCGGCGACTTCGAGGCGGACAACTACCTGGGCCGCATTTTCCACTTCGGCATCCGGGAACACGGCATGGCCGCGGCCTTGAACGGCATGGCCCTGCACGGGGGCGTCATTCCGGTCGGCGCCACCTTCCTGATGTTCAACGACTATATGAAGCCCGCCTACCGCCTGGCCCATTTGATGGGCGTGCAGTCCATCTTCGTCTTCACTCACGATTCCATCGGCCAGGGCGAGGACGGCCCCACCCACCAGCCGGTCGAGACCCTGGCGGCCATGCGCGCCACCCCCAACGGCTGCGTGATTCGCCCCGGGGATTGCAACGAGGTGGCCTATGCCTGGCTGGCCGCCATGCAGCGCAAGAACGCCCCGACGGCTTTGGTCTTTTCCCGCCAGGCCGTGCCCACCTTCGACCGCGCCAAGTTCGCCCCCGCTTCCGGCACCCTGAAGGGCGCCTATACCCTGTCGGAGGCCAAGGGCGGCAAGCCCCAAGTCATCCTGATGGGCACCGGCTCGGAAGTGCAGCTTTGCGTGAAGGCCCAGGAGATGCTGGAAAAGGAAGGCATCGCCGCCCGCGTGGTCAGCTTTCCTTCCTGGGAGCTTTTCGCCGCCCAACCCGCCGCTTACCAAAACGAGGTTTTGCCCCCGGCCGTCCAGGCCCGGGTGGTGGTGGAAGCCGCCACCTCCTTCGGCTGGCACCGTTGGGCCGGGTCCAAGGGCAAATTCGTGACCCTGGAGCGCTTCGGCGCCAGCGCCCCCGGCGCGGTGGCCCTGAAGAACCTAGGCTTCACGCCCGAAGCCGTGGTCAAGGCCGCCAAGGAAAGCCTGGCGGGATAAGCGGCTTCCCAGGGCAACCTCATGCGCCTCTGGTCCCTCCATCCGCGCTACCTGGACACGAAGGGGCTCCTCGCCCTTTGGCGTGAGGGCCTTTTGGCCCAAAAGGTATTGGCCGGGAAAACCAGGGGCTACCGAAACCATCCCCAGTTGGACCGTTTCAAGGCCCATCCCCATCCTTCCAAGGCCATCGGCCGCTACCTTCTGGAAGTCTGGAAGGAAGCCGACAGCCGGGGCTATGCCTTCGAGCGCCGGAAAATCAAGAATGCGGGCGCCAAGGTCCGGCAGATGGCCGTCACCCGGGGCCAACTGCGTTATGAAACGGCCCACCTGGCCCGAAAGCTCAAAAAGAGGTCGCCCCAGTGGCTAAAAACCTGGGCGGCCCGGTCCACCGGGCCCCATCCCCTTTTCAAAGCCGTTCCGGGCCCGGTTGAACCCTGGGAAAAGCCCAAAAAAAGCTTATAAACTTTTGGTTATATTCATTCGGGCTCTTCCTTGCGTAGTTTCCGTCTGGAAACCTTTTTAATTGTGCCCTACCCTTGGCAGCTTTAAACTAGCTCAAACCCTGACATTTAAGCCCGCTCCTAGCTAAAGGAACCCATGAAAGTCCTGATCATCGACGACGAAGAAGCCATCGCCAAGATCCTCTCCAAGTTCATCCAACAGGAAGGCCACGAGGCCTTTTCCGCCCATACCGCCCAGGACGGCCTGGAGCGGGCCGAAATGCTCAACCCGGATGTCATCCTGCTGGACCTGAACCTGCCGGACATGAAGGGCCTGGACGTCCTGACCCAGCTGAATGAGCGGAAAATCCGCGCCCAGGTGGTCATGATCACGGGCGAGGGGTCGGTGGACTCGGCGGTGCAGGCCATGCGGATGGGCGCCGAGGATTACCTGGAAAAGCCCCTGAACGTGGAGAAACTCAAGATCGTCATCAAGAAGATCGGCGAAAAGCAGGGATTGCTGAAGGAGGTCTCCGCGCTGAAGAAGCAGCGGCGGGAGCTTTACCAAAAGGACTACCTCTTCCTCACCGACCCCGAGATGCAGAAGATCTATAACCAGATCGAGCAGGTGGCCGAACAGGACAAGGTGACCGCCCTCATCCTGGGCGAGACGGGCACGGGAAAGGAGCATATCGCCAAGCTCATCCACGCCCTTTCCCCCCGGGCCTCCCAGCCCTTCGTGGAATTGCACTGCGGGGCCCTGCCCGAGACCATCCTGGAGTCCGAGCTTTTCGGCTACGAGGCCGGCGCCTTCACCGACGCCAAAAAACAAAAGCGGGGCCTTTTCGAGGAGGCCCAGTTCGGCAGCATTTTCCTGGACGAGATCGGGGAGCTGACCCCCGCGGTCCAGACCAAACTCCTCAAGGTGCTCGAGCAGAAGACCCTGCGCCACCTGGGAGGCAACCGCGAGATCCCCCTGGACGTGCGCATCATCGCCGCCACCCACCGCAACCTGGAGAAGGACGTCCAGGAAGGGCGGTTCCGCGCCGACCTTTTCTACCGCCTGAGCGTTATCCCCATCACCCTTCCCCCTTTAAGGGAGAGGCCTGACGACGTGGAGCAATTGGCGAATTTCTTCTTCAAGGAAGCCTGCCAGTCCTTCGGGAAGAAGCTGAACCTGCTTTCGGGCGACATCCTGGAAAAGTTAAGGGCCTACCACTGGCCGGGCAATGTGCGCGAGCTCAAGCACGTCATCGAGCGCATGGTGATCACCTCCAGGGGCACTGCCCTGACCGTCAAGGACCTGCCCAAGGAGATCATGGAGGCGAAGAAGCAATCGTCCTCGGCGGCGAAGGGCTCCATGACCAAGGAAGAAGCCGAAAGGGAGAACATCCAAAAGGCCCTGGTGGAGACCAACGGCAACCAGTCCAAGGCCGCGGAGAAACTGGGCGTCACCCGCAAGACCCTCTTCAACAAGATCAAAAAATACGGTTTGGAGCTGCCGGGCTGACCCGGGCCTGGTTCCTCGCCCTCAAAAAAACCTCGGCTATTGATGACGAACAGCGTAAATGGGTCAAAAACGAAAACCCAAACCAAAATTTCGCCACAGATAAATGGGATTAACACAGATATAAGGAACAAAGAAGGCGCCTTAAGATCAAAGCCTTTCCCCATCCGCGCCTCGAAGCTGGTTCGCGGCTTCAGGGCGCGTGTTCATCCGTGTTCATCTGTGGCAAAAATGATTTTGCTGGGTTTGGCGATGATTATTTCTTAAGCAAGGCCGCGGCGGCCGCGTCCATGGCGAAAACCAGCTTCCCCCCGGCGGGCCGGAGGTATTGGATGGGAAGCCGGGGCGGTTCGGAGGGGCCTTCCAGCGCGTCCTTCAGCCGTTCGGCCTTCTTCTGTCCCTCCACCAGCACCAGCAGGTTCCGGGAGGCGTTCAAGACCGGGAAGGTCAGCGATACCCTTTCCTTTCGGGCCTCGTCCACGAAATAGCCCACCACCCACTTGTGCAGTTCATTCAACTGGGGCATGCCGGGAAAAAGGCTGGCCGTATGGCCGTCGTCCCCCATGCCCAACAGCGTCAAATCGAAGGCGGGCAGGGCGCCTGCCCCGAAAAACTTCCCCATCTTGATCTCATAAACCGAGGCCGCCCTTTCCACCGGTTGGCTTCCATCCGTCATGGGAAAGACGTTCGCCTTGGGAATGGGCACCTTCGCGAGCAGGAACTCCTGGGTCATCCGGTAGTTGCTGGCGCCGTCCGTCAGCGGCACGTGGCGCTCGTCCACCCAGAAAAAATAGGTCTTGGCCCAGGGGATCAGGGTCCGGTAGGGTTCCTCGGAGATTTGTTGAAACAGGCCTTTGGGCGTGGAGCCGCCGGAGAGGGCCGCCACGAAACGCCCCCTCTCGTTCACCGCCTCGCGGGCGATCTGCATGAACTGGTGGGCCGTTTCCTGGAACAGGGTCTCGGGCGTGGGGTAAACCCGGATTTCGGGTTGGAAAAGCGGGGCTTTGGACTGGGCCGCCTTCGCGGGCCGGTTGGATTTTGTTTTCGGGGTCTTGAGGGCGGCCTTGGACTTAACGGCCTTCGGGCGGGTTTTGACTTTTTTCTTTGTGGCCATTTTTCCCTCCAAGGAAAAGCTGGCGATCTTCCCTTGACGACGTCAGTTGATTCTACGCAATCCCCATCCTGGAATCCAAGGGGGAATGCCGGAAGAAAGCGGGTTCAATCCAGGGTCAATTTGGGTTTGACCAGCACCGACCCGGCCATCAGGAGCGTTTTCTTCCAAAGCGGGTCCTCCTCCAGGTGCTTGAGCCCCAGGTTCAGGAGCTCGTTGGAATGGAGATGGTCGAAGGAGACGGTGCGGGAAAAGGCGACCTTGTGGGCGATTTCGGAGCGCGCCACCACGCAATAGGGGTCCTGGTCCCGGACGACGGTGAAAAGCCCCTCTTCGGCGCCCCGGGTGGCGATTCCCACGGCGAAAATACGGTCCCGCTTCACGTCCGGGACGGGCACGGGCTTCAAAAAGACCTCGACCTTCCCGGTGGGCGCCTCGAAGGCCATCTTGTCGGAAAACTCCGAGAGCCTGGGGCCGATATAGCGCCAATCCAGTTGGGCGGCCAGCCAGCAGGCCAGGTAAAAGCTCCGGGTGGGATGGGTCCCCTGCCCGTATTCGATGGTCACCTCACGGATTTCCTGAAGGGCCTTGGCCCATTCCCCGTCGAAAAGCTCGGCGATCAGCGACCGCCACCTTTGGATGCGGATCCAGTTCAGGTCCCCGAGGAAGGTATGGGGGTAGCGGCTGTGCCAGAAGGCGGCGAGCCGGACGATGGATTGGACGGGTTTCTTGAACATGGAAGAGTCTACCCAGACGCGGTTGGACTCCTGGGCCATCTTCTCGAAGAAGGCGTTCTCATAGGGCAGGTCGCCGGGCCACCAGAATTCCACCGGCAGGTCGGGCATCAAAAGTGAAAAGGTGAAGCCGTAAAGGTTCTCGATGATCTCGGGCTGGGCCACCAGCTTGATGAGGTCGCAGCAGACCCTCTTTTGCCGCCCCATGCCGAAGAGGCAATGGCCCGAAAGGAAGGAGCGCAGGGGGGCTTCGGAACTGTCGGCGGCGGGCCGCACCAGGATGTAGCGCCCGGGGTGCTTCTCGGCCAGGTCGTTCAGGATCTGCTCCACCCGGTAGCCTTCGTCATGGTTGGAGGCGTAGGCCACCAGGTTGGTGGTATAGACCCGTTGCAGCCCCAGATCCTTGCCCTTGTCGTCGGGTCCGGATTTCCAAAGGTCCGCCAGGTCCTTCTCGATGGATTGGGCTGAAACGGTCATTCCACACCTCGAACTTCAGTCGTCATCTTTCAGCTGTCAGTTCCCAGGAAAGTCTCCAACATTTAGCTGATAACTGCCTTTAAAGCCTGCGCCACTTGCGCCAGGGCTTTTCCAGCATATGGTCGGCGGCGGCCGGCCCCCAGCTTCCCGCCTCGTAATTGGGGAAATCCCCCTCTGGTTCGGTGGTCTCCCAGCGGGTGATGACCGGCATCAGGGCGGCCCAAGCGGCCTCGGTCTCGTCGCCCCGGATAAAGAGGGTGGCGTCCCCCAGCATGCAATCCAGCAGCAGGCGCTCATAGGCCTCGGAGGTGCCCTCGGCGAAAGTGGTGCCGTAACGGAAGTCCATGTTCACGGTGCGGGCCTCCATGGTCATGCCGGGCACCTTGGTCTCGAACTTCAGGGTGATCCCCTCGTCGGGCTGGATGCGCACCACCAGCACGTTGGGCGAGAGGCCGGTCACGTTGGTCTTGAACAGGAGGTTGGGGGGTTCCTTGAACTGGATGGCCACCTCGGTGGCGCGCTTGGGCAGGCGCTTGCCCGAGCGCAGCAAAAAGGGTACGCCGTGCCAGCGCCAGGTATCCAGGAACACCTTGATGGCGGCGTAAGTGGGGGTGATGGACTTGGGATTGACCCCCTCCTCCTGCCGGTAGCCCGGGACCTTTTCCCCCGCCAGGTAGCCGGGGCCGTATTGGCCGCGCACCGCCCATTGGGTGAGGGTATGGTCGTCGAAAGGCCGGATGGACTTGAGGATCTTGAGTTTCTCGTCCCGGATGGCGTTGGCCTCGTAAGTCACCGGCGGTTCCATGGCGATCAGGCACATGACCTGGAAGAGGTGGTTTTGGAACATGTCGCGCAGCACGCCCGAGCTTTCGTAATAGCCGGCCCGGCTGCCTACGCCCAGGTCCTCGCAGGCGGTGATCTGCACGTGGTCCACGTGGCGCCTGTCCCAGATCGGCTCAAAGATGGAATTGGCGAAGCGCATCACCAAAAGGTTCTGCACCGTCTCCTTGCCCAGGTAATGGTCGATGCGGTAGATCTGGTGTTCCCGGAAGACTTCCTTCACCTTCAAGTTCAGTTCCTTGGCCGAGTCCAGGTCGTGGCCGAAGGGCTTCTCGATGACGATACGGGCGTAGCCCTTGTCCTCCCGGCTCAGGCCCACCGCCCCCAGGTTGGAAATAATGGCCTCAAACACGTTCGGGGGGGTGGAGAGGTAGAAAATGCGGTTGGCGGGTTTGCCCGCTTCGGTGTCCAGGTCGTCCAGGTACTTGGAGAGCGCCTGGTAGGCTTTGAAGTCGTCGTAACCGCCCGCCAGGTAATGGAAATTCTGGGAGAAGCTGTCCCAAAGGGAGTCGGACAACTGGGGCTTGCTCTCCTTCAGGGACTCCTTCAGGTGTTTCTTGAATTCCTCGTCGGACATTTTGGAGCGCGAGATGCCCACCAGGTTGAAGGAGGTGGGCAACAGGTGTTTCTCGAAGAGGTCGTAAAGGGCCGGCACCAGCTTGCGGTGGGTCAGGTCGCCGGAAGCGCCGTAGATGACCAGGCTGCAAGGCTCGGGAACGCGGTCGCTGAACAGTCCCCGGCGGAGGGGATTTTCCAAAAGCACGGGAGTGGCCATGGGAACCTCGTGGAAAAAGCTAGATTCGGTAAGGCGCTCATTTTAGCGGAATTATTTGAGCCGAGCCTTGTATTTATTTCAACCCCGTCCCAAACTTCAAGAATCAAAGGTTTTCAGGCGAAACCCAGGGTTTGTCTTTCGTTATTAGCTTATCCTTGCCGGGGACTGGTTTTTATGGCGGACTTGAAAAAAAGAGTGGCCGAAAATGTCGAGGGGGAATTTTTCGTCGATTCAACTTGCATCGATTGCGACACTTGCCGTCAATTGGCGCCTTCCGTGTTCGAGGACGCGGGGGACAATTCCTTCGTCCAGCGCCAGCCCCAAACACCGGAGGAAACCCATGCCGCCCTCCAGGCCCTCATCGCCTGCCCCACGGGCTCCATCGGCACGGTCCACAAAAATGCTTCCTCCGAAGTCATGGACGATTTTCCCCTGGAGATCGAAAACGGGGTCTTTTATTGCGGTTTCAACTCCCCCAAGTCCTTTGGGGGCAACAGTTATTTCATCCGGCACCCCGAAGGCAACTGGCTGGTGGATTCCCCCAAGTTCCTTCCCCATCTGGCGCGCAAGTTCGGGGAATTAGGCGGCATCCGCACTATTTTCCTGACCCACCAGGACGATGTGGCCGAGGCGGCCAAATATGCCGAAAAATTCGAAAGCCAAAGGATTATCCACGAGGAGGACAAGGGGGCCCAACCCGGTGCCGAAATCCTGGTCCAAGGCACGGAAGTATTGCAGCCGGTGCCGGGTTTCAAAATCATCCCCACACCCGGCCATACGGAAGGCCACTGCGTCCTGCTTTACCAGGACAAATACCTTTTCACGGGGGACCATCTTTGGTGGCGCCGGAAACGAAAACAGCTGGGCGCCTCACGAAGCGTAGCCTGGTATTCCTGGCGCAAGCAGACCGAATCGATGGAGAAATTGTTGAGGTTTGATTTTGAATGGGTGCTTCCCGGCCACGGCCAGCGGATCAGGCTGCCCAAAGCGGAGATGCGGAAGGAATTGGAACAACTGGTGGGCCGGATGAAGGCTTCGCTGGAGCCCGGCTGGAGCGATTAGTACTTGATGGCCTGCGCCTTTTCCTTCACCTGCGGTAAAAACGGGTCCGGCAGGGGGGCGTAAGACAAGTCGCCTTCCAGTTTCTGGCCGTCCGTTAAAACCCAGTTGAGAAAATCCACCAGGGCCTTGGCCCTTTTGTGGTCGTGGGTGATGTCGAAATAGTTCTGGTGCACCAAAAGATAGGAAAAGGCGCAAAGGGGATAGGCGTCCTTGGAGCGGGATTGGGTCAGGTTGACCTCAAAATCCTCCGGCAGGTTCTGGAAACCGGCGAGGGATGCGGTCAGTGATTCGGCCGTAGGCATGACGAATTCCCCCGCCTCGTTCTTCAAGGCCGCCACCGGCAGGTTCTTCTGGGTGGCATAGGTTAGGTCCACCGCGGCGATGACGCCCGGCCAAAGGCGCAATTTCTCCAAAACCTTGTCGTTGCCCTTTACGTTCTGCCCCACCGGCCAGTGGAGTTTCCTTTCCCGCTCCCGCTTCAAGGTCCACTTGGGATCCTGCTTGGCCAGGAAGGAGGGAAAAAGGTCGTGCAGGCTGCTTTCCTCCTCCCGATGGATGACGCGGATTTCCAGGCCCGGCAGGTCCACGCCGGGGTTCAAGGCCTTGATGTCGGAATCGTTCCATTTCTTGATCGTGCCCATGAAAATCCCGGAAATCACGGTCGGGGACAGCTTAAGCCCCGTGGGTATGCCCGGCAGGTTGTAGGTGATAGCCACCGCTTGAAGGGCTACCGGCAGGTGAAGGATGGCCCGGCTTTGCGCCAACCGCTCCTCTTCCAGGGTAAAGGGCGTATCCACCACCGCGAAATCCGACCCGTGGTGAAGGGCCTTGTCCACGCCCTCGGAGGAATCCTTCCATTCGTATTGCACTTTGACGTCTTTTTGGGCCTGGCGGTATTCGGCGGCCCATTTCTGGTAAAGGGGCCCGGCCAAAGTAGAACCGGTTCCGTGCAGGGAGGTTTCGGCGCAAGCAGGACCAACCGAGAGGGCGACGACGACGGTAAGGATTTTGGAAATCCGCATTCATTTCTCCCTTGTTTTAACCGGCGCTGATAACCGGCAACCGCCGTTGGAGATTGCCACGGCACTAACCACCCGTCAACGGTAAACTGAACCAGGGCCTCCCTTCTGCGCCCCAAACCCATTGGAAAACCGGCCCTTCCCGCCGGGCTTCCTTGTCTTTGCCGGGGCCCCAACGTATCATTGGCTGAAACTGATTCCGGGCAAGGAAAAATGAAAACCTACGATTACCAAAAATTGAACAAGGATTTTGAGGCCCAAACCTCCGGGGACATCGTCCGTTGGGCCGCGGGGGAATTCGGCCCCGGCCTGGCCATGTCCACTTCCTTCGGCGCCGAAAGCGCCGTTCTCCTGCACCTGGTTACCCGGGTCAAGCCCGATATTCCCGTGCTCTTCACCAACACCGGTTTCCATTTCAAGGAAACCCTCGAGCACCGCGACGCCCTGGTGAAACGGCTCAAGCTCAACCTGCGGGAGCTGACGCCTGAGATTCCCCACGACCAGTTCATCGCCCAGTACGGCAAGCTCTATGAGAGGGACCCGGACGCCTGCTGCGCCATGAATAAGATCGCCCCCTTCGAAAAAGCCCTGAAGGATTATCAGGCCTGGATCACCGGCATCCGCCGCAACCAAGCGGTGACCCGCCAGGACGCCCCCTTCGTGGAAAATTACCGGGACACCCTGGTCAAGGTTAATCCCCTGCTCAGCTGGACCAGTAAGATGTTCTGGGACTACGCGAAGAAACACGAGCTGCCCTACCATCCCCTCTGGGAAAAGGGCTATCTTTCCATCGGCTGTTCCCCCGAAAACTGCACCCGCCCCGTCAAGTTGGGGGAAGACCCCCGTTCGGGCCGCTGGGCCGGCACGGGCAAGATCGAGTGCGGAATCCACACCTTCCTGACCGAGGAAGCCGCCGCGAAGGCCAAAAACTAGCCTCCATCCGTTCCGCCTTTTTCATATAAAATCAACGAAAAGGCGCTTCCAACCTTTTGAAGGCCCCATTCGTCCAAGAATCAGCCCGGCCTTCCCGGCATTTTAAACTTCGCCTATCGGAGGAGACATGTTCAAGAGAACAGGCATTTTCGCGGCCGCGATGATGTTGGGAATGGCCTTGGCCCCATCCTGGTCCGCCTCCGCGCCTTCCAGCCCCGCGGACGACGAGGATATGCCTTTCAAACCCTATTGGGAAAATGAGATCGGCCTGGGTACCGCCAACCAGCAGGGGGGACAGTCCACGAATACCCTGTCCTACACCGGCACCCAGCATTTCACGGAGGGAGGCAACTTTCTTTCGGCCGAAGTGGCGCTCTCCAAACAAAAAGTGGAGGGAGTTTTTTCGAACACCGGCACCCTGACGACGGAAGGGGGCCTGGGATTGGGCTTTTTCTCCCCTTCCCTGTCCCTGGGTTACGAGGTCGGGGACAGCGTTTGGCGCCAGGGGGACGCCAACCTCACCCTGGGATTCCAGCTTTGGGACCCGCTGGCCTTGAACCTCACCTTGGGAGGCAACGCCGGCAGCCATCAGGGCGACATCTCAACCTTTTACCCTTCGTTGGCTGGCCAGGCGCGGATCGACACCGCCAGTTGGGACACCACCTTGGGGCCCACCTTCACGCTCTGGGACTGGTGGTCCCTTTCCCTCACCCTGGGATACCAATACGACACCACTTACCAGCTCCAAGGCATCAAGCACCCGGAGGTGAAGGTGCCCGTCAACCAGTCGGACCGTATCGCCTCCCTGACCTTGGGCCTCGATTTCACCCTTTTTAAGGGTTTCATCCTGGATCTTTCCCCCGAGGCGGGCCAGGAGTACCAGCCGGCCGGCGCGGTTTACAGCCCCTTGGCCGGCGGTTTGGTCGCCAATTCAGCCCCCACCACCCATAATTTCGTTGGCGGCGCCCTTTCCGTCAGTTACAGTTTCGAGTGAAATCACTCACCATTCCTTCATCGGGGATCGGCAAACCTCAATGACCCGCCGGTATCTTTTCGCCCTCGTGCTGGGCCTGGCCTGCCTGGCCGCGGCCATGGCCGGGGCCCAAACCAACGCCTCTCCCTCCATCGGGTCGGCCCCCGCCACTTCTTCTTCGGAAAACGCCGATCAGTCCTCCGCGGAGGACCAAAGCGCCGGGGAGGAAAAACCCTTCACCCCCCACTGGAGCGGCCAGCTGGCGCTCAATTATTCCACCCAACCCACCCAACAGGGCCAGGGCCAACAAAGCAAGGAACTGAGCCTGACGGGGACCTACAACATCACCGAGAGCGGGCATTACTTTTCGATGGAAATCGCGGCGGGGCAACAGCTCCTGGAAGGCGCCAACACCAACTACGGGGAAATCACCGGCGAGGGCGGCTTAGGCCTGGGGATCTTCCAGCCCTCCCTTTCCTTCGCGGTGCAACAGGGCGCTTCCGCGCTGAACTCTTACACCACCACCTTGAACCTGAATTTCCAAATCTTGGATTCCCTGACCGTAGGGCCGACCGGCAACCTGGGCTTGGAAAGCCACCAAGGCCCGGCTTCCCAGATTTATCCGGGCGCCACCAACCCCGATACGGTCCTGGCGGTGGACACGGGCGATTGGACGGGAGGGGCAGTGGTTTCCTATGAGCCCCTGGACTTCCTGACCTTTTCCCTGACCGGCGCCGAGGAAATTGACTATACCTTCGACACCCACGGCATCAACGGCAACAACGAAAAGACCGTCAACCAATCGGACCGCATCGATTCCCTCACCCTCGGCGGCGAAGTGACTTTCCTGAAGGATTTCCAGCTTCAATTGTCCGTTGAAATGGGGGAGGAATATTATTCGGCGGGCACGGTCTATAGCCCGATCACCGGGAAAACCCAGACCTTCACCAAGCCCACCCAGGACGGTTTCGCGGCTTATACGGCGGGGCTTGTGTACAACTTCCAGTAGTGCCCTGAAGGCAGTTTTGAATTTCGAGTGTTGAATTCTGAGTTTTGGAAGTTTTTGAACCAAGGGTTCAAAAACTAACACTAACTCAAAACTAAAAACTCATAACTTAAAACTTGTAGGCGAATGTTAACCCCGTGCCGTCATGGGACGGCCCCAGGCTGGTCTGGACGCTTAAGGCCGGGCGTCCCAGCAGTTCCAAAGTGGTGATCGTCACCGTGTGGGTCGCCACCGCGATCCAGGCTCTTTCCCGAACCGCCGAATCCGAGGCCCCCAAGAGGGTTATCACCGGGTAGAGGGTCTTGCCGATGCCGTCGACATTGACCAGGAACAACCCCGCGTCGTAGTCGTTGGCCGCGAAAAACAGGCCCCAGCCCAGGGCGTCCACGCCCGCGGAAGTCCAGCCGTAGATTTGGGCGTTATCCTCGAAAATTTCGGTATAGGCCCAAGCGTCGTAATCCGCCAGGATTATCGGCACCGTGATGAGTTCGTTGGCCGCCTTCGCCTCCCCAGCGGCTATCCCGAAAAAGACCAGTCCCAGGAGGAACATCCATGTCTTCAGCATGAAAATTTCCCTTTCACCCTTGTTTCTCCTGTACCGGACGGCCGTCCAGCACGTAAACCTTGCCTCCCGAAAGAATCCATTCCACCTCGGTGAATTTTCCCCAACGGCCGGCCAGCTTGCGGGTCAACTTGACCACGTCGAAAAGCTCGAACCCCCTCAAGGGGAAGGAGGCCGGGAAATAATTCCAAGGGGTTTCCAGCCAGCCCATGAAAAGGTTCCGCTTGGGGGTCAGGCGCAAAATCAGCTCATCACCCCGGGGCAGGGATGTCAGGCGGATCTCCACATCCGTCAGCTTAAACCCCTGCGGCGGGAAGGACCGGCAGATGCCGACCGCTGAGACCTTCCGGGCCTTTTGGACAATGAAATAGCGCTTGGCGGGGGGCGCGAAGACCGTGCGCACCACCTGCTCCAGTGAAAGGGGCCTCAAGGCCTGGAGTGTGCTCTTCTTCGAGCCGGAAACATCGGAAGGCCTGAGCCAATAGGGCCCCTCCCCCAGTTCGGCGAGGGCTTGCCGGACCGCTTCCTCCCCCCGGTTCCTCGGCACCCCGCCACAGATGAACCCGGGGCCGGTGTTCCCTCCCAGGGGAATCAGGTCGCTCAAGCGCCCCGCCAGCTTTCCGTAAGCGTCGCCATGGCCCTCGGTGAGGGAAAGCAGCCAGACGCGGGGCGGGTGCAGGGAGCGCCGGTAGGCCCCCATCAGGATTTCCAATTGGGGCCCCAGCCAGGCGCTGACGCCCGCCAAAAGCCCCCCGCTCACCAGGTCCGGCAGGTAATGGAACCCCAGGAAGAGGGTGGAGAGCCAGATGCCGACCGTCAGGGGCAACCCCCAAACCAGCGAGCGCCGGTCATGGGCCATCTGCCAGAAAAGGAGGTAGCCCGAGATGGCGCCGTGCAGGCTGGGAAAGACGTCGAACCGCGAACCCAGGTTGACGATGAGGAACTCGGCCCCCCGGAAGACGGCCCCTCCGTGAAGCCAGGTCCATTCGTCCGGATAGGCGAAACGGGGGCCGATGGCCGGGTAGACCAGGTAGCCCAGGAAGCCGCCGATGTAGACCAGGATGAGCCCCAGCATGAAGCGCTGGTAGAGCGCCCGCCGCAGGGTGCTGTGGAAGATGATCAGGCCCAGCAGCCAGGCGAAAAGGGCCAGGTAGCAGACCGAGAAGAAATCGGTCAGCTGGGGATGTCCCATCAGGAACTGCTGGGCGAAGGAGGGGCCCCGGCCCATGAGCCTTAGGTCCAGGCCGTGCAACTGGGCGTCGTAAAGCTGGGGGTGCAGCACCGGAACCAGGGGCTTCATCAGGCTGTAGCAAAGCACCAAGCCGACCCACGGCGCCAGGCCCCTTGCCAAGCCCCAAACCCCGATGGGGGGTGGGCGCCGGATGGCGACGATAAAGTAGAGCCACCCCGCCCAAAACAGGCAGGAAAGCAGGGATTGCCAGAAGGCCGCTTCCCAGCCGGGCCTTTCGGTAAAACAAGCCCCCAACGTTAAGAGGAAAAAGATGACCAACAGGGCGGATGTGAGTATCTCGGAAGGGGAAAGGATCCAGAGGTTCTTACGGAAGCGGTGGGAGTTGTTCATTCGGTTGGGCGGGCCTTTATTGGGTTTGCCCCGGCTTGGGGGAAAGC
>Ga0335085_10005454_pt1 | contig 20383 bp, 14 predicted proteins | sample Lox_Sample_45_FD_206712 | JGI IMG/M metagenome (GOLD analysis project Ga0335085, IMG submission 206712) | Soil microbial communities from Loxahatchee National Wildlife Refuge, Florida, United States - Lox_Sample_4.5 | ecosystem: Environmental > Terrestrial > Soil > Wetlands | place: USA...
CGCCGTTTGATTCTCCTGAATACCCTGGGAGTGGGCGCCGGCGCGATCCTGTGCGCGAATCCCGCGGCGCTCTTCGATCCCAGCTTCCAGCTGTCCATGGCCGCAGTTGGGGCCATCGGAGCCCTGGGGGTGCCGCTGCTGCAAAGGACCACGGGTTACTACGCGCCGGCGCTGGCCCATCTGCGGGATGAATCGCGCGACCCGGACTATCCACCGCGGCTGGAGCAACTGCGCATGTTGCTGCGCGCACTCGCCGAAGACCATGGCTGGAGGCTGGGGCGCCGCCTGGAACCGCACGCCATGGAAATTGCCGGCAGCACGGTGCGCGCGGGGTTCGCGGTGTGGGACCTGCTGCTGCTTTCCCTGGTGATCCAGGCGGGGATGCTTTCGCTCCTGGCGTTTTATTTCCACCGCGTGGCGCTGGCTGGACCGCTGGCCAACCTGCCGGCATTGACGCTGACCGGGGTGATCGTGCCGCTGGGATTCCTATGCCTGGCCGTGGGGAGTGTGGCCGTGGCGCTGGCGGCGCCGCTGGCCCTGTTGCTGCGGGGACTTGTGGCGGTGTTGCAAGGGACCGTGGCCGGATTCGCCGCCATGCACCATCTCTCCTACCGGATCCCGGGGCCACCGGGGTGGCTGCTCGCGGTTTGCGGGCTGCTGTTTGCAGGATTGGGAGCGTGCGTGTGGCGGGGTGCGGCCACTCCGGCGCTGGCCCAGTTGCCGCGCAGCGGCGGGCTGCGCGCCGCTACCCGGGTCTTCGCCGCGCTCACGGCCGCGGCACTGGTTTGCGTGGCGACCTTTCCATTTGCGCCGCGGTTCGCGCGGGGACGGCTGGAGGCCACCGTACTGGACGTGGGCCAGGGCGATTCCATTTTTGTGGCCTTTCCGGATGGCCGCACGCTGCTCGTGGATGGCGGGGGGAGCGCGCTGGCTCCATTCGAGCGACAGAATGGCCGGCCGGAGTTCGACGTGGGAGAGCAGGTGGTGGCCCCGTATCTGTGGGAGCGCGGATTGAAGCAACTGGACGCGGTGGCCCTGACGCATCCGGACCGCGACCACGTGGACGGGCTCTTCGCGGTGCTTTCGGATTTCCATGTGCGCGAACTCTGGGTGGGACGGGAAACGGGCGCTCCGGCCCTGCGCGCGCTGGAGGAGGAGGCCAGGGGCCTGGGAACCCAGATCGTCCACGAGCATCGCGGCAGCAGTTTCGATTGGGGCGGCGCGCGGGGCGAATTTCTGTGGCCGGAGGACGCACCGTCCACGCGGAAGGCCTCCAACAACGATTCGCTGGTGTTGCGGCTGGAATTGGCCGGCACGCGCTATCTGCTGACCGGAGATATCGAACGTCCCACGGAGCGCGAACTCCTCTCCCGGGGCGACGACCTGCACGCGGATTTTCTGAAAGTGGCGCACCACGGAAGCAAGACGTCCACCACGCCACCGTTTCTGGCCGCGGTGGGACCGCGCATCGCAGCCATTTCCGCGGGCGCGGAAAACCCTTACGGGCATCCCAGCGCGTCCGTCCTGGAGGAGTTTCACGGCAGCGGCACGCGCGTGGTGCGCACGGATCGAGACGGAGCGGCCACCATCTGCACAGACGGACACACCCTCACCCTGCGCACCTATGCGCAGGAACACCCGCAACCGTAAACGCGGCAGGTGGTAAACGTCTGGGGAGCAGGAGAAAGTGCGGGGCCGGATTGCGGCGCAGTTCCTGAAGAATCAGCTCTCGCGGCCGGGCGGCTCGCTCTCTTCGGTGTCCTCTTCAGCGGATTCAAGCTCCACACCCTCACTGGAGTTGAGGTAGTCGGCGATGATGCGCCGGGCGTCTTCCGCCTGCGAAGACAGCACCACGATGTCGCCATCGGTCATCCCCGCCGGCGGGGTGTGCATGGGGAAGGGCGCGCCGGGAGAAAAGTCAGGGACCTTCAAGCCGGCACTCTCCAGCAATCCGCGGATGACCATGGCTTCCGTGGACGTGGTCGCGCGGTGGACGATGACCACCGCTTCCTGCCTGCCGGGGTCAGCCATGCGTGGCCTCCTCCCTGCGGAGCGTCTATAATAGACCAGACAGGCCCCAATGGAAGCAGAAAGCCCCACGACTCCCTCCCCGGAAGAAATCGACGAGGAAAGCCGCCGCATCCGTCGCCTGCGCATTGCCGTGCATCTGGCGCTGAGCTGCATCGCGCAGGGAGGGATGTCGCTGGAAGAGGCGCGCGCGCTGGAAGAGGCCACTCGCGTCGCGGCGCTGAAGCTCTTCCCGGGAAAAGGGCGCACCTTCGACCTGATCTACGCCCCGCAATTCGAGCGCATGATCCAGGAAGTTTACCGATATCCGTAATTCGGCCGCCCGCACTCTAATCGCGGGATCCTGCTAGCGGCTTCGCCAGTACATGAGCCCGGCAAGAATCGCAAACGCCGCGAGCGTGCCGATGAGCGCCTGGTACTCGCGATTGCGCCGGTACTGTTCCCAGGAGAACGCCCGGGGAGCCGCTCGAGTCGCGCCGGGGGGACGTGGCCAGAACAGGGGAACGCCCCGCGCGTACTCATTGAATTCCTCGCCATACTCGGACCGCAGCTCTTCCTCTTCCCTGCGAATCACCCCCGGGTAGAAAACGGCCAGGTAGACGGCCATGAAGACCGCAGCGAGCGACGAAGCGGCAGCCAGCAGGAATCCCGCGGCCAGAAACAGGCTGCCCAGGTAGAGCGGGCTGCGCGTCCAGGCGTATGGGCCGGAGGTAGCCAGGGATTCGTGTTTGCGCAGGTGGCCAGCGGCGGCGGCACGGATGGCCAGTCCCACCGCGGCCAGTGCCGCACCGCCTGCCAGCGACCAGGCCTGGGGACGCGCCAGAAAAAAACAAACCAGGGCCACAGGATAGCCCACCCGAACGCGCCAGCGCGTGCGCCAGGGCGGCGGGAGCGAGGCGCCGGGAGTCACCGGGCCGCAGCCTCCGGCACCCCCGGTGTGCCCGCGGCAGCCAGGCGCCGCAGCGAGGCTTCCTCCACCTGCCCCACGCTGATGGCGAGCATCGCCGGAGAATACCGCGCGCCGCGCTGGTAGGTGGTTTCGTGCGGCTGCGCATGGCGCACCACCACATCGTCGCGCGAGTAGGGACCGGTCTGCGTAGGATCGGTCGGCCCGTAGAGTCCAACCACAGGCGTTCCCAGCGCCACGGCCAGGTGCAGGGGGCCGGTGTCTCCCCCGACAAACAACTCCGCGCCGCGCAGCGCGGCCATGAGCTCCGGGAGATCCAGATCCATCACCAGCGGCGGCGGAGAACCGGCGGCCCGGAGCAGGTCCTGCGCGAGCGGCAGTTCGCCGGGACCGAATGAAATCAGGCCGCGCCAGCCGGTCCTGGCGGCGAGGCGCCGATGGAGTTCGCCGAAACGCGCCGCGGGCCAGCACTTCGACAGCCAGCCGGCTCCCGGATCCAGCACGAAGAAGCGGTCCATGCGTTCCGCGCGCAGCATTCCCCGCACGCGCTCTTCCGCATCCGCGGCGATTTCCAGCGGGAAGAGCTGCGCCAAGGAAAGATTGCGTGGCGAGAAACTCGCCCCCAGCCGCGCGGCGAGCGCCAGGTTCTTCTCGATCCGGTGGCCGTGGGGGGGAGTAACGCGCGCGGTATAAAAAAATGCGGCGCCGCTTTCGCGCGCGAACCGGCGATCGAATCCCACGCGCATGGGCGCGCCGGAAAGCCGGGCGAGGATGGCGGACTTGTAGAGACCCTGCACGTCCAGGACGCAATCGAAGTGTTCGCGGCGGAGGCGCGCGATTCCCGAGCGCAGCCCGCTCCAGGAATCCCGCGGAACGGTGAACACCGCGTCCAGACCCCGCACCCGTTCGACCAGCGCCCGCCAACGCTCATCCGCCAACCAGGCAATGTGCGCGGCGGGAAAAGCGGCACGCAGCGCGGCGGCCACGGGAACGGCGTGGAGGATGTCCCCCATGGAACCCAGCCGCACAATCAGGATGCGGCGAGGTCCCACTTGCGGCCGGGCTTCGATGGCGGGCCGAGGGGCGGGCGTGGCCGGCCGGCGCAGCCCGGCAAAGAGTGCGGAGGTGGAATGATCTTTCGGGTCGCCGGCGATGGCCACCCGAATCCCCAGCCGCGCGGACACCTGGCGTTCGGGCACGGTCTCCGCCGTATAGTCCGTGCCTTTCGCGTGCACGTCCGGCCGCAGGAATTCGAGCAGGGCCTCGACGTTCGATTCCTCGAAAATCACCACGAAGTCCACGTCCCCCAAAGCGGCCACCAGCTCCGCACGCCCCCGCTGCGGAAGCACCGGCCGGCCCGGGCCCTTCAACTGCCGGGCACTGGCATCCGAATTGACCGCCACCACCAGCACGTCGCCTTCGCGTTTGGCGCCTTGCAGGTAGCGCACATGCCCCGCGTGCAGTAAATCGAAAATGCCATTGGCCAGAACGATGCGTTTGCCGGAGGCGCGAGCGGCAACGAGCGCAGAGCGCAGGTCTTCTCGGCTCAAAATCTTATCGCGGGTGTTCATGCAAAATTGCGGCGCGAGCGGTTGGAACGGCGCGGCCGTGCCGCCGCGCCCGGTGGGGGTGGCCCGGCAGGCGGAGGCGGCGCCGGTTCCCCGACGATTTCCCCGCGCAGCGCGGCCAGCAGCTCCGCCTGGGTCACGGTGGCCGTGCCGCGCTTCATCACCACGATGCCGCCGGCGATATTGGCCAGGCGCGCCGCCTCCAGGTGGGTGGCGCCCGCGGAAAGCGCCAGGGTAAACGCGGCGATCACCGTATCACCCGCTCCGGTCACGTCCACGGCTTCGGAGGGACCGTGAATCGGGATGTTTTCGGTCTTGTGTCCCGGTTCGAAGAGGGCCATGCCGTCTTTCCCGCGCGTCACCAACAGCGCGCGCAGTCCCAGTTGGCGCAGGGCGCGGCGTCCCAGCCGTTCCAGTGCCGCGCGGTCGTTGCCTACACGGGTGTGGTAGAGAGCTTCCAATTCCGGCTCGTTGGGTGTGGCCGCGGTGATGCGCGCGCCGCGATAGGAGAGCAGCGCGTAGCGCGAATCGAGCGTCACCGGCACACCGGGATTCAGGCGCAGGAGCCGCAGCGATTGCGGAGTCACGGCTCCGAAGCCGTAGTCGCTGGCCAGCACGGCATCCACCCCGCGGGCGATGCGTTGCGCGCGGGCGCGCAGGCGCTCCGCGACCGTAGCCGGGAGCGGGGTGCGCGGCTCGCGGTCCACGCGCAGCACCTGCTGGCGGGCGGTGTGCGTGAATCCGGCCAGAAAGCGCGTCTTCGTGGGCGTGGTCCAGCCACGGGCCGGGAGGATGCCGGAAGTGGCGTGGCCCTTGCGGCGAAAATAGTCCAACAGCGCGCTTCCCGCGGGATCATCGCCCACCGCGCCCAGGATGTGAATCTGGGCGCCCAAATCCGCCAAATTGTTTGCCGCGTTCCCGCCGCCTCCCGGCGCCAGGCGGGTCTCCGCATGGCGCAGGATCAGGACCGGCGCTTCGCGGGAGACGCGGGAGATTTCACCGCCCACGAATTCATCGGCCACGAGATCGGCGAGCACGAGCACACGCCGGCGAGGAAAGGACTCGACCAGCTCAATCAAGCGGACCAGATCCGCACTCATCGGACACCCAGAGCAGCACGTGGCGCGGCCCCGCCCAAGGGCGCGGAACCGGCGAAGCGGCGGCTGGACCGCCGGTGGCGCGAGGTCATGGCTGCCCTGCCCCGGCCGCGGCGCGCGGAGCCGCCAGCCATTTGCGGGCCGCTTCCAAAACCATCTCTGTCTCCAGGAATTTCATGCAGCGATGGTCAATGGGACAGTGTCGCAGAAAACAGGGGCTACAGGCCACTTTTCGCTGCACCACGGAGAGGCGGGGAGTGAGCGGGTGGCTGCCGGCCGGATCCGTGGGGCCGAAGAGGGCCACCACCGGCGCTCCCACGGCCGCGGCCACGTGGGTGGCCCCGGAATCGTTGCCGATGAAGAGAGAGCAACGGGAGAGCAGGGCGGGAAGTTCGCCAATCGCGGTTCGTCCCGCCAGATTGATCACCCCTGCGCCGGCGCCCAGCTCCACCTCATTGGCCACCGCGGCATCGGCGTTCGATCCGAACACCAGCACCTGCGCTTCGCAGTCCCGCACCAGCCGCTGGGCCAGCTCTGAAAAGCGATTTGCCGGCCAGCACTTCGCGGAGCCGAAGGCCGCGCCGGGCCCGATGGCCACGCGCAGCGAGCCGGCAGGGGATCCTGCGCGCTCCAGGAGCTCCTCGGCCCGATTCGCGTCGGCCTCGGAGACAATCAGCCGCGGAGGAGCGACCTCCTGTTGCGAATCGGCGGAGTCGAGCCAGCCCGCCCCGCGGAGCAAATCGAGGTAGTACTCCGCCTCGTGGCGCGGTAGAGGACCTGGAGGCGGCACAGGAACGGACCTGGTGAGAAGCGGGCCACGGCCGTCGCGCGCATAGCCGATGCGTTCCGGAATGCGCGCCCGCCAGGCGATCCAGGCGGCCTGAAACGCGTTCTGAAAGAGCAGCGCGGCATCGAAACGCTCCGCGCGGAGTTCATGCGCCAATCGCTCCAGGCCCAGGACTCCGCGATGGCGGCCGCGGGAATCGAAAGGGATCAGCCGGTCGGCGAATTCCTGCCCGCGGTAGAGCTCCAACACCCAGGGACGGCCCAGCACGGCGATTTCCGCTTGCGGCCTGCGGGCGCGCAGCGCGGCCAGCGCGGGAATGGAAAACATCGCGTCGCCCACCCAGTTCGTCGCGCGCACCAGCAATTTCATGCCGTCGCTCCGCGGCGCCGGGCCGAGTTCGGCGGGCCATCGCTTGCCGCGCGGCGGGCGGCGATACTCCAAATCGCGCGCAGCAACGCCTCGCGATCCGCGGGAACCAGCCGGATGCGGCAGGCATAGAGCGGCAGGCGCGTGGTGAACCGGGGCGGCAGGTTGCACGTGTCCTTTTCGGTGCACAGGAGCGCGGTGGAGCCGGAATCGAGCGCGGCGCGTTCCAGCGCGCTCAAATCCTCCGGGGTGTAGGCGTGATGATCCGGATAGGCCCGCTCCCCGGTGATGGACCCGCGCAGTTCTCCGGACCAGCGCCGCAGGTCTGCGAAGAAGGCTTCGGGATTCCCGATTCCGCAAAACGCAAAGTAGCGCGGTTGGCCGTTGGCCTCGGAAACGGCCGGGGGAGCGGCGGAAGACGCGGAGGCGGGAACGGGCGGTCCCGAGGCCGCGCATTCTGCGCATCGCACCGCCACCAATTGATCCCACGCCGTCTGCGCGTAAAAGATTGGCGCGGGCGAAAATCGGCGCAGGGCGGCTTCCAGTCCAGGGGCGTGCGCGGAGCGCGTGATCACCAGCACGTCGGCGCGGCGCAGGGCGGAGCGGGGCTCCCGCGCCCTGCCCGCCGGCAGCAGTCCGCCGCCGAACGGATCGGTGGCGTCCACCAGCACCACATCCACGTCGCGATGGAGTTGCAGGTGCTGGAATCCATCGTCCAGCAGCAGGCAATTCACCGCGCCCGGGGCAGCAAGCAGAGGCTGGGCGGCGCGGAAGCGGTCCGCACCGATCACCACGGGGATCGCAGGGGGCAACCGCGCGCGCAACAGCGCAGCTTCATCCGGAATCGCCCCGCCGACCTCCGGGGTGACGCCGTCTGGACCGGCGGATCCACGGCCGAAGCCGCGATAGCCGCGCGAGAGCACGGCCACGCTTTGGCCTTCCAGCATCACCTGCTCCGCGAGCCAGGCAACAAATGGAGTTTTTCCCGTGCCGCCTACGGTCAGGTTGCCCACGCTGATTACGGTCGCCGGCAGCTTCCGCGCGCGCAAGATTCCACGGCGATACGCCGCGGCGCGAGACCATGCCAGGAAGCTATACACCGGCACGAGGGGCCGCAAGAGCACGCTGCGCACCGGGAGCGGCCGCTCCACGGGTGGCGGAGGCGCGGAGAGCAGAGGAGCGAGCGCTTCCAGCGTGCGATTTGTCGCCCCCTGATTGCGTTCCACCAGTCCGCGCGCGGCGCAACCCGCCTCCGTCATTTCCGGATTGCCCCGCGGCGATTCGAGAAGCCGGAGCCAGGTGCGGCCCAGTTCGTCCGCGGAGGCGACCTCGAAGCCAGCACCCTCGCTTCGGAATTCCGCGGCCATCTGCCGGAAATTCTCCATGTGCGGGCCAAAAACGGGCGGACGACCGAAGGCCGCGGGCTCGAGGATGTTGTGGCCGCCCGCAGGAACCAGCGAGCCGCCAACAAAAACGGCGGCAGCCACGATATAGACAGAGGCGAGTTCGCCCACGGTGTCCAGGATCAGCACCGCACACTCTTCCGGGAGCGGCTGGGCAAGGTCCAGGGCGCTCCGGCGGAGGTAACGGAATCCCGCGCGGGAGACGATTTCCGCGGCGGCGTCGAAACGGTCTGGTTTGCGCGGCGCCAGCACCAGCAGCGCCCCGGGATGCTGCTGCCGCACCGCCGCGAATGCATCCAGCACCGCCGCCTCTTCTCCCGCAACGATGCTGCCGGCGACCAGAATGGGCGCGCGGCGCTCCCCGGCCTGTTGCAGCCAGCCCACCAGCGGGCCGGGAGCAGGCGGCGCGACGTCGTACTTCAGATTTCCGGTCACGCGCACGCTGGCCGGGTCCGCTCCCAGAGCGAGGATGCGCTGCCGGTCCGATTCGCTCTGCATCAGGAAGAGCCGGGCATCGCCCAGCACGCGGCGGAAGAATCCTCCAGCCAGCCACTGCCAGCGGCGGGTGCGCGCGAACGAGCGCGCCGAGATGCGGCCGTTCACAAACACCACGGGAACACCACGGCGCTCAGCCTGGCGGAGAAAGTTCGGCCAGATTTCCGTCTCCACAACGGCCACCAGCGAGGGACGCACGGCACGAAAGGCGCGGGAGACGGCAAACGACCAGTCCAGAGGAAAGTAGAAGACCGCGCCGGACCCGGCGATGGGCGCCAGGCGTTCGCGAGCCAGGGCCTGCCCGGCGGGTGTGGTGGTGGAGATCACCAGGCGGCGGCCCGGATAGCGGCGGTGAAGCTCGGCGACAAACGCGGTGGCCGCCAGCACTTCGCCCACGGATACGGCGTGAATCCACACCGCCTCGCCGGGCGGCCCGGCCGCGGCGCGGAGCGTCCCGGGCAGAAACCCCAGGCGCTCGGCCAGCCCGTGGAAGTGTTTTCCCCGTCGCCAGCGCAAAATCGCGAAATAGGGAAGCAACAGCAGCGTCCCCAGCGCCGTCAGAGCAGTGTAGAGCGGATACATGACCAGGCTTCGCGCCGCGGCAAAATGCCCGCCCCGCCGGTGGAGCGCGATTCTCTATTATAGTGTCCGGCAGAGAGGCGGCGGGGATGGAATCGAAAATCGTGCGGAACGGGATGCGCCATGCCGGCAGGGCGCTGGCGGTGCTGGCGGTGGTGCTGGCAGCAGCCCCGTGGATGATTCCGGGGACCGGCGGGCAAACGCGCGCGCCGGAGGTGGATCCGGCCAAACTACCGGCACACGATGAACATCAGGGCCTGCTCATCGCCGCGGACCCCTATCTGTCCGCGGAACGCTGCGAGGCGAGGTTCGGAAAGAAAAATCCGTATGCGGCGGGCCTGCTGGCGGTGGAAGTCTATCTTCGCAACAATACCGATGGTCCGATCCAGGTGTCGCTCGATCCCATCGAACTGAGCGTCTCGCCGCCCGGCCAATCGCGGCAAAAAATCGAGGCGCTCACCGCTCTGGAAGCGGCTTCGCGGATCATCCATCCTGGGGGACCGAATCCCACCGCGCGGCGCCTGCCGGTTCCCGGGGCGGCCGGCGGCTCAGATAAAAAGGCCAAAGAAGTGCAGAAACTGGGTGCAGCGCTTGCTCCACAAATGCTCGGGGATCTCGTGGGGCCCCACGGGACCATTCAGGGGTTTTTGTTCTTCGACCTCGGCGCGCAGTTTGATCTGGTCGCCCGCTCCACCATCTATTTTCCGGAGGTACGCCACGTGAATCCCCAGGAGAGGCTGCTGTTCTTTGAAGTGGACCTGGCCCCCGCAACCAAATAGCCGGCCGGCGTTGCCGCAGCATTGGGGGCGATTTGCCGGGAATGCCGCACTCGACTACAATTCATCGCCTTACATCGGAAGACAAACACCTGCATGAGTCTGCTGGAAAAACTGAACCCGCAACAGCGGGAAGCCGTGACCACAACCGAGGGCCCGTTGCTGGTGCTGGCCGGCGCCGGAAGCGGCAAAACGCGGGTGATCACGCATCGCGTGGCGCACCTGATTGGCGGGGGCGTGGCTCCCGGAAGCATCCTGGCGGTCACCTTCACCAACAAGGCCGCGGGGGAAATGCGCGAGCGCGCTTCGCGGCTGGCCGCGGAGAGCGGCCGGACGGCCGCGGACGCCTGGATTTGCACCTTCCATTCCTTTTGCGCGCGGCTGCTGCGGCGCGAGGCGCCGCGGCTGGGACTTCCCCGGAATTTCACCATCTTTGACGAAGAGGACCAGCTCTCCGCGGTGAAGCTGGGCATCAGCCAGCTCGGTGTGGATGAAAAGCTGCTGACGCCGCGCGGCGCGCTGGAACTCATCAGCGGAGCAAAAAATCTGGGGGTATCTTCGGCGCAGATGGAAGCGGAGGCGCGCGATGCCCGCGCGCGGGCCGGGGCGCGCATCTTCGCGGCCTATGAGGCGCGGCTGCGCGCCGCCCAGGCGCTCGATTTCGACGACCTGCTGCTGCGCGCCATCGAAGTGCTCCACGAACACGCCGCGGCGCGCGCGGCCTGGAGCGCGCGGTTTCGCTACCTGCATGTGGACGAATATCAGGACACGAACAAGCTGCAGTACCAGATCCTGCGGCTGCTGGCCGCGCCGGCCGGCCGCGAGAATCTGTGCGTAGTGGGGGATGAAGACCAGTCCATTTACAGTTGGCGCGGGGCGGACGTGGGCCACATTTTGCGCTTCCAGCAGGATTTCCCCAGCGCGCGGATCGTCCGCCTGGAGCAGAACTACCGCTCAACGCAGTCCATTCTGGACGCCGCGGGCGCGGTGGTGGCACACAACCAGACGCGCATCGGCAAAACCTTGCAGGCCACGCGCGGTCCCGGCGTGCCTCTCCGTTTCTTCGAGGCCCAGGATGCCGCCGGAGAAGCGGAATGGGTGACCCAGGAACTGGCGCGCATTCTGCGGGAGGATGGCGCTACGCGCCTGGCCGTCTTCTATCGCACCAATGCGATCTCGCGGTCGTTTGAAGAAGCGCTGCGCCGCCAGAGCATCTCCTACCGGCTGGTGGGCGGGTTCAGCTTCTACCGGCGCGCGGAAGTGAAAGACGCGCTGGCCTACCTGCGCGTGGCCCGGAATCCGGGAGACGATGTTGCGCTGCTGCGCATTCTGAATATTCCGCCGCGCGGAATTGGAAAGACCACCGTGGAATCGCTGCGCGCGCTGGCGCAGCAGAATTCCAGCTCGTTCTGGGACGCCATCGGCGCCGGCCTGGCAGCCAGCGGGCGCGCCCAGGCGCCCTTGCGGGAATTCCGCGCACTGGTGGAGAGCCTCAACTCGGAATACGCCCTGCTGGCCGCGCGCGGCGAGCCCGCTGCGGCGGGCAGTTCCGGCGAAGGCGATGAGCTTCGTGCCGGAGAGGGAGGGACGCCGGCATCGGGCGCGTTTCTCGAGGCCGTGCTCCAAAGGACCGGTTACCTCGAATACCTCCAGCAGGAGGACGCGCAGGGGGCCACCACGCGCAGTGACAATGTGCAGGAACTGGTGAGCGCGCTGGGCGAAGCGGAGGAGGCCGGAGAATCCCTGGAGCAATTCCTGGACCGCGCGGCGCTGGTGAGCGATGCCGACAGTTTCGACCCCAATGCCCGCGTCACCCTGATGACGCTGCACAGCGCCAAGGGCCTGGAATTCGACCACGTATTTCTGGCCGGGCTGGAAGAGGGCCTTTTTCCTCACGCGCGCTCGCTCAAGCGCGAGGCGGAGATCGAAGAGGAGCGGCGGCTGTGCTACGTGGGCATGACCCGCGCGCGGGACACGCTGACGCTCACTCGCGCGGTCTACCGCCCGGGATACCGCGGCGCAGAGGACGGTGAGCCGCAACCCTCACGCTTTTTGTTCGAGATCCCGGAGTTGCTGATTGAAACCGCGCCCGGCTCGCTCTCCGGCGCGGGAGAGGCGCGCCGCTACGTGCCCGACGCAGAAACGGTGGAGCGCCGGTTTCTGCATCGCATCCCCATGCACGGGGAAGGCCGCGGGCGGCGCGGGGCATCTCCAGCGGACGGCGCCGGCCGAAGCGCCGCGGCGCCGCGTGCGCGCGGAGCATCCCGGGGGCAAAGATCCGGCGGAGCCAGCCACCCGCTGCTGGGTGTGCGCGTCCGGCACAAGAAATACGGCGTGGGCACGATTATCGAAGTTGAAGGCGATGACGACGATCGCCACTTGACGGTGAGCTTCCTGGACCACGGCACCAAGAAGCTGGTGGAGCGCTACGCCAACCTCGAGCGCGTCTAGCCGCGCTGTTGCTGTGCGCGGGCGTGACCACCTTCCATTGCCTGCCGATTCCCCGCCCCGCCTTGCGCCTGTGCTCACCTCCAAGGTACAGTTTCGCATCCTGCCATCGGGGGATGCGTGGACTCACAATTCTTCTGCACCAAGAGTATTGACAAGCTGCTGGCAGACGCCGAGGAGCCGGACCGGCGATTGCGGAAAACGCTGGGGGTGCTGAGCCTGACCGCCCTGGGCATCGGGGCCATCATCGGCACGGGCATTTTTGTGCTCACCGGCACGGCCGCGGCCGGCGAGGCGGCGCAGAAAGCCTCGGTGCTCAAAGCCCCGCTGCTCACCGTGCTGCTGCACGGCGGGCACGTGGAGATGACCGGGCGCCCCGGGGCGGGGCCGGCCATTGCCCTGTCGTTTTTCCTGGTGGCGGTGGCCTGCGGGCTGGCCGGACTGTGCTACGCGGAACTGGCCTCCATGATCCCCATCGCGGGGAGCGCGTACACCTACACCTACGCCACGCTGGGGGAACTGGTGGCCTGGATCATCGGCTGGGATTTGATTCTCGAGTACGCCGTTTCCAACATGGCCGTGGCCGTGGGCTTTTCCGCGTACATCAAGGATCTGTTCGCCGGATTCGGAGTGAACATCCCGCTGGAGCTGGGAACGCCGGCCTACACGCCGGAGGGCGGATGGACGCTGCACTTCAACGTGGTGGGATTCGTGGTGGTGATGATTCTCACCGTGCTGCTGGTGCGCGGAATCAAGGAATCGGCCAGCGCCAACACCTTCATGGTGGGCGTGAAGCTCGCCGCCATCCTGCTGTTCGTGGCTCTGGCCTCGAAGTACATTCACCCGGTGAACTGGCATCCGTTCATGCCCAACGGCTGGCAGGGGGTGATGACCGGCGGGGCCATCGTCTTCTTCACCTATATCGGTTTCGATTCCGTGTCCACAGCCGCGGAGGAATGCAAGAACCCGAAGCGCGACCTGCCCATGGGCATTCTTTTCTCGCTGCTGGTGTGCACGATTCTGTATGTTTCCGTAGCCGTGGTGCTCACCGGCATTCAGCCCTTCCAGATTTTCCGCGGAGATGCGGCGCCGGTGGCCACCGCGCTGCACAACATCGGCCTGGAGGGATTGCGGCGCTGGGTGACCATCGGCGCGCTGACCGGAATGATTTCCTCGCTGCTGGTCTACCAGCTGGGGCAGGCGCGCGTGTGGTTTGCCATGTCGCGCGACCGGCTGTTGCCGGACACCTTCTCCTCGGTGCACCCCAAATTCCGCACGCCGCACGTGGCCACGTGGATCGCCGGGTTGTTCGTGGGGATTCCCGCGGGAATATTTGATATCGGCACGCTGGCGGATCTTTCCAATATCGGGACGCTGTTCGCCTTCGTGCTGGTATCGCTGGCGGTGATGATCCTGCGCAGCACGCAGGCGGGGCGCCCGCGATCCTTTCGCGTGCCGCTGGTGTGGATCGTGGCGCCCGGGTCGGTGGCCTGCTGCCTGGTGCTGATGATGGGGCTGCCGGTGGAAAACTGGCTGCGCTTTATCATCTGGCTGGTGATCGGCCTGCTGCTGTACCTTTCCTACGGCGTGCGGCGGAGCGCGAGCGGGGCGGAACTGGCGCAGGCGCACCGGCAGGTGTGCCTGGTGAAGGCGGATCGCGCGCTCATTGGCCTGGCCGGTCTCCTGGCCGCTCTGGGCGTGGTGCTGGTGGTGCTGCTGCTGCGCGGCGGCCTGGAAGCGGATACGGCGCACGTGGCGCAAGCGGCGGTCCTGCTGGCGCTGGGCGTGCCGTTTGCGGCCGTGGGCCTGCGCAATCTCCGAAAGGATGCTTGATGCGTGGAACGGGAATTCGCGGGACCGGCCGGGCCGCCATCCTGGGCGCGGCGCTGATCCTGCTGCCCGCGTCGCTCCCGGCCTGGGGACCCAATGCCCACCGCCTGGTGGTGAACAAAGCCATCGATACGCTGCCGCCGGAATTGCGGCCCTGGTTTGAAGCCAACCGTCCCTATCTCTCGCAACACGTCACCGATCCTCTGAACGCGCTGGCCAAGGACCCCACCGAGATACGTTTCCAACGCATCCAGTTGGACAAATTCGGCCGCTTTCCCTACGAAGCGCTGCCCCGCGACTACAATGCCGCGGTCAAGAAAGTGACGCGGGCGGCCCTGGAGTCGGCCGGACTGCTCCCCTGGCAAATCGGCCGCTACAGCAAGAAGCTGACGGACGACCTGCGGGACCACAACTGGAATGAGGCGCGCCCGGACGCGGCGCTGCTGGCGTTTTACGTTTCCGAGGCCCACGACCCGTTCAGCACCACCGATAATTTTGACGGCCACCTGACGAACCAAACGGGCGTGGACTCGCGATTTGACACCAGCCTGGTGGACCGCTTTGCCCTGTTCATCTACGTGCGACCCAACGATGCCATGTTCGTCTCCGACCCCACGGACCGGGCGTTCGAGGACTGCCTGACCGCGCATTCCTGGCTGCAAGCCATCCTGCTGGCCGACCGCCGGGCGCACGCCGATCTGCCGGACTACACCGACGATTATTACGACCGCTTTTACAATACGGCGGGGGCGCTGGTGATCCGCCAGCTCTCCGATGCCTCCACCGAGGTTGGCTCCTATTGGCTGAGCGCCTGGACCAACGCCGGCAAGCCGGCGATGCCGGCGCGGTGATTGCCTTCCGTGGACGCCGCGCTCTTACGGGCAACGATCCACCTCAAAATGCCAGCCGGTGTTTTACGTGGCCCGCACTGAGGGCACCTGCGGGACGCGCATGCCAATGGAAGCGCTCATCGACACCGTCCGCCGCTGGCCCAAAGCTGAGCTGCACCTGCATCTGGAAGGTTCCATGCGGCCGGAAACCGTGATGGCGCTGGCCGCGCGGCAAGGAGTCTCCCTGACCCCGCAGGAAGTGGCGGCGCGTTATTCCTACCAGGATTTCGACGGCTTCATTCAATCCTACATCTGGGCGACTTCCTTTCTGCGGCAGCCGGATGACTATGCGTTGATCGCGCGGCGGCTCTTCGAGGAATTGCGGGGACAGAACGTGGTGTACACGGAGATCACCCTTTCCGTGGGCGTGATGCTCTGGCGGCAGCAGAATCCTTCCGCGATTTTTGCCGCATTGCGGGCCGCGGGCGAGGAAGCGGCGAGCGCCGGGCTGCGTGTCCAATGGGTCTTCGACGTAGTTCGCCAGTTTGGCGCGGAAAAAGCCACGGAGGTGGCCCGGACCGCCGTGCGCCACCGCGATGAAGGCGTGGTCGCATTTGGCATGGGAGGCGACGAACTGGCCGTGCCTGCGGAAGAGTTCCGCCCGGTGTACGATTTTGCGCGGAGCCACGGACTGCATTCGCTGGTCCATGCCGGCGAGATTGGCGGGCCGGAGGAAGTGCGCCGCGCCATCGAGTTGCTCGGCGCGGAGCGCATCGGCCACGGCATCGCGTCTGCCCTGGATTCCGCGCTGATGGCCCTGCTCGCCGAACGTGGTCTTCCGCTGGAAGTCTGTCCCGCCAGCAACCTGCGCACCGGCGCGTTGGGCAAGCTGCGGGGCAATCCCCGCGCGGGCCTCCGCGAGCATCCCGTGGCGGAACTCTTTCGCGCCGGAGTTCCAGTAACGCTTTCCACGGACGATCCAGGGATGTTCGATACCAGCCTGGACAGGGAGTATGGCGCGGCCGCGGAAGCGGGGCTCGGCGTGCAAGATCTGGCCAAAATCGCGGAACAGGGGTTCCGCTACGCGTTCCTGCCGGAGAAGGAGAAAGAAGCGCTGGCCGCGTCCTTGCGCCGTGCGCTGGCCGCTCAGGGACTGTTATACTCGGAGCAGGAAAACAAATGAAAGCTCACGTCTGGGTGATGCCCAAACAAACCGTGCTGGATCCGCAGGGCAAAACGATTCAGCACGCCCTGGCCTCGCTGGGCTACGCGGCGGTGCAGGAGGTGCGCCAGGGAAAATTCTTTGTGCTGGACCTGGACGGGATGTCCCGCGAAGAAGCCCAGAAGCAGGTGGAGCGCATCAGCCGCGACGTCCTGGCCAACCTGGTGATCGAGGACTACCGCTTCGAGATCGTGGAGTAATCCCGCCCGCCCCATACGCAAGCGCGCCATTCGTCGGGGCGCGGACTACGCCGTCCGCATCCGCGACGTGCTCCTGGCATGACCGTAGGGGCGCTGCTTGCTGCGCCCTCCGGTCTCCCCTCTCTGCCCTCCCGCCCTGCATACCACCGAAAGAGGGCGCAGCGAGCAGCGCCCCTACGCCGTTACGGCGGCCCCACGCCGTTACGGCTCGGCGTAAAAGCCGGCGCGGGCCTGCACGGTCATATCCTTCTGTTTCGTGCGCAGCGTGAGGTGGTGATAGCCGGGGGCGGCATCCGGCCCTACGGGCGTGTATCCCAGGCTGTACTGGCTGCGCAGTTCCTGCTCGATCTGGGCGTAGATTTGATCGATGGGCAGTTTTTTGGAGACCTCAAACAGGCGCGCTCCGGTTTCCGCGGAGAGCTGCTTCAGCACCTTTTTCCCGTCGGGACGGTCTTCCTGGGGATAGCGGCGGCCGCCGCCCATGCCGCCGTGGTAACCCCCGTAGCCGCGCCCCCCGGGATAACTCTGCTCACCCACAAACAGGATGGAGTAGACCAGCGTGTCCGCGCGTTGTGCGGATTCGATGGCGCCGGAAAGGGTTTCCTTGCTGCCGTGGTCCACGCCGTCGGAAAGAATGATCAGCGCCTTCCGCCCGGCCTGCTTTTTCATCAGCTCGTTCGAGGCGAGATACACCGCGTCATAGAGCAGTGTGCCTCCGCCGCCATGCCCGCGCCCGCCGCGCGAAGCTCCGCCGCCGCCCGCTCCGCCGCCTCGCGAGGTTCCCCCACCGCCCCATTCCGGGGTGGTGAGCAGGGAGAGCGCGTGCTCGAGCTTGTCCCGCGACGCGGTCAGATCCTGCAGCAATTCCACCTCATGGTCGAAATGGATCAGGAAAGCCTTGTCCTTCTCCGGACGCAGCAGATGGTCGAGAAAACTGCTGCTGGCCTTGCGCTCTTCCCCCAGCACCGTGCGCTGGCTCATGCTGGTGTCCACCAACAGCCCCAGGGTGAGCGGCAAATCCAGTTCGCGGGCGAAATAGGTGATGGCCTGCTCGTGGCCGTCTTCTTCGAGCAGGAAGTCGCCCTTGTCCAGGTTGAACATGATGTCGCCGTGCTGGTTGCGCACCGTGGCCAGCACGTTCACCACTTTCACCTCGATGGATATCTGCGGCTTTTGCGGGGCAGGCGGGTTTTGCTGGCTGCGGAGCGGACCTGCGGCGAGAAAACTTCCAGCCAGCGCCGCGGCGAGCCATGCGCCGGCGCGGCGCGGGTGGCTGCGAAGCATAAAGGGCAACCGGCGCAGCACGTGTCGAGAGGTGGTCATCGCGCTTCTTCCGTGTATTCGCGCGGGAGGGCGGATTTGTTCCCTGGCGCCTGGCCCATAGGATGTTGGCACGGGCGGCGGGTTTGCCTGGAAAGGAGCGCCTAGCGCACGGCCACCGCGGTGGCCGCCAGATACGCGGCGTAGTTATCCTTGAAGTCCTCCACCTTTCCGCCTTCGATGTGCCAGATGCGCGTGGCCACTTCGTCAATCACGTCGTGGTCGTGGGTCACCAGCAGCACCGTGCCCGTGTAGCGCTGCAGCGCGATGTTGAGCGCCACGATGGCTTCCAGGTCCAGGTGGTTGGTGGGCTCGTCCAGCACCAGGAAGTTCGGCTTTTGCAGCATCAGCCGGCAGAAAATCAGCCGCGCGGACTCGCCCCCGGAAAGCGCCTGGGTCTGCTTGAGCGCGTCCTCGCCGCTGAACAGCATCTGCCCCAGCAGGCCGCGCAACTCGCCCTGCGTGGCGATGGGATCGAACTGGTGCAGCCAGTCCAGCACGGTCAGGCCCGGGGTGATGGAATCGGTGTGGTCCTGAGCGAAGTAGCCCACCGAAACTTCGTGGCCCCAGTGGACCGAGCCGCCGGTGTGCACGAACTGCCGTTCCGCCTCGTCCAGAAAGCCTGGAGCATTGCGAATCAGCGCCTTGAGCAGCGTGGTTTTGCCGGCCCCGTTGCGCCCCATCAGCGCGATTTTTTCTCCGCGCTCGATACTGGCCGTAAAGGGCTGCAGGACCTTCAGCTCGCCATAGGACTTGGAAAGCTTCTTGAATTCCAGGGGGTGGCGCCCCGAGGGCTTCTTCTGATCGAAGCGGATGAAGGGCCGCTGAATGTTGGATTTGGCCAGCACGGAGGATTGCAGCCGCTCCACCTCCTTGCGCCGGGAGGTGGCCTGGGCGGAGCGCGTGCCCGCGCCGAAGCGCGCGATAAATTCGTTGAGCTGCGCGATTTTCTTTTCGCGCTGCGCGTTCTGGGCCTCGATGCTGGCGCGAATCTGCGTCTTGGCCATCACCATCTCGTCGTACCCGCCGGTGTACAGGATCACCGTCTGGTAGTCGATGTCCGCGGTGTGCGTGGAGACGCTGTTCAGAAAGTGCCGGTCGTGCGAAATCACAATCAGCACGCCTTCGTAGGCGCACAGATAATCCTGCAGCCAGTGGACGGAATCGAGGTCCAGGTGGTTGGTGGGCTCGTCCAGCAGCAGCGCCGGGGGATTGCCGAACAGGGCCTGCGCCAGCAGCACGCGCACTTTCTGTCCGCCCTGGATCTCGCGCATCTTGCGCTCGTGCAGCGCGGCCTCCACCCCCAGGCCGTCCAGCAGCACCGCGGCATCCGCCTCCGCCGTGTAGCCGTTCTCTTCCCCGACCACGGACTCGAGTTCCGCCAGGCGCATGCCGTCCGCGTCCGTCAGCGCCTCGTGCGGCGTGGCGTGCAGCGCCTCGCGCTGCTCCAACGCCTGCCACAGCCGCGGATTGCCCATGATCACCGTGTCCAGCACGCGGAATTCGTCAAAGGCGAACTGGTCCTGGCGCAGGATGCCCAGCTTTTTCGGCCGGGTCACCGTGCCCTTGGTGGGCTCGAGTTCCCCGGCCAGAATCTTCATCAGCGTGGTCTTCCCCGCCCCGTTGGGACCGGTGATGGCATAGCGCCGCCCCTCGAAAAAGGAGCACGAGACGTCTTCGAACAGAGTTCGAGCGCCGTACCGCATGGTGATGTTGTTTACGGAGAGCACTGGCCCTTCCAGTATAGCGGAGATGCGGAACCGGTGCATGCGCAGAGGCCCACCAATTTCCGGGCGTGTCCTGCCCCCCTCCGGGTGAGGTTCGCGGGGAGCGGCGGCGACCGCGTACAATAGGCGCGGCAGTTTGCGGGCTTCTCCGCCACTTGTGACCCACACCTTCGACGTCGTGATTCTGGGAGCCGGCGCTGCCGGATTGATGTGCGCGATCGAAGCCGGAAAGCACGGCCGGCGGGTCGCGGTGGTGGAGCGCTCACCCCGCATCGGCAAAAAGATCCTGATCTCCGGAGGCGGCCGCTGCAACTTCACCAACCTGCATTGCCGCCCGGAAGACTTCCTCTCCGCCAATCCCGATTTCTGCCGGTCGGCCCTGGCGCGCTACACGCCCGCGGATTTCATTGCCCTGGTGGAAAAGCACGGGATCCCCTATCACGAAAAGACGCTCGGCCAGCTTTTCTGCGACCGCTCGGCAAAGGAGATCGTCACGCTGCTCGAGGCGGAATGCGCCGGCGGCGGCGTGCGGATCTTTACGGGCGTGCAAGTCCGGGAGGTCCGGCACGGCCCGGGCTTCCAGATGGACGCAGGCGAGGTGAAGTTTTCCGCGCCAACGCTGGTGGTGGCCACCGGCGGCCTTTCCATCCCGAAATCCGGCGCGACCTCGTTTGGCTACGACCTGGCCCGGCAATTTGGAATCGCCATTCGCGAGTGCCGTCCCGGGCTGGTCCCTTTTTCATTCGCCGAAAAGGACCGCCGGGCGTGGTGCGACCTGGCCGGAGTTTCTGCTCCGGTGA
>Ga0335085_10005457_pt1 | contig 20356 bp, 10 predicted proteins | sample Lox_Sample_45_FD_206712 | JGI IMG/M metagenome (GOLD analysis project Ga0335085, IMG submission 206712) | Soil microbial communities from Loxahatchee National Wildlife Refuge, Florida, United States - Lox_Sample_4.5 | ecosystem: Environmental > Terrestrial > Soil > Wetlands | place: USA...
CGGCTGTCCCCGGCAAGGAACTCTCCGTCATCGTGGCCAATGACGTTCGCGTGTTCAACGATTTCGCGGGTGTTTACCGCTTCCTGGGAAGTGATCACCCTTTGCTGGGAACCTCGTCGAGATCGATCGCCAAGCTGGCCTGTGAGATCTATGCCGGCAATGGAGTTGCGGCGTACATCGCTCAGCCGGAAGCCGACCAGTCGCTTTTGAGTACTCCTGAACTGTCCTTCATCATCCGCAAACTCCAAGCGACAGGGGGAATTAATATATCTGCATCGCATAATCCTCCTGACGATAATGGCATTAAGGTTTACGACGAGCACGGCGGCCAGCCCATCCCACCCCATGACCAACGCCTGGCAGATGCCATGGATCAAGTCACGGACGTGCATCGCATTCCGTACGCTGAAGGGCTCGGCCAAGGGCTGATTCGCCACATACCGGAGGTCCTGCACGACGAGTATGTCGAGGAATATGTGCGCTTGTTTGGCCGCATATCCTCTCCCCGACCGGATATTCCCGTGGTTTATACACCCCTGTGTGGATGCGGGCTGCGTTCCGCCGGCGCGGTGATGCGGAAGCTGGGCTTCCCCATTTTGTCGCCACCCGATCAGGGTCCAGACGGAACCTTCGCTCCCATTCCCTTCATGGCGCCTAATCCCGAAGTTTCAGAGGCGACCGTGCCTGCCACTCGATTCGCTGAATCCGTCGGTTCGGGCGTTGTTCTTTCAAGCGACCCCGACGCGGACCGCGTTGGCTTGGAGGCACGCCTCGCCGATGGATCCTGGTACCACTTCGACGGCAACAAGATTGCTTCCCTCCTCTGCTATTACCTGATGCTTGACCCCGATGGTCCGCAGCGTCGTGGGCTGGTAATGGAAACATTGGTGACCACGAAAATCCTGGGCCAGATCGCCGCGACGGCGGGCGATTCCTGGATCATCGACGACCTGCTGGTAGGGTTCAAGTACATGGCGAATGTGCTCAAAACCCTCGAGCAGCGCGGACGATGGGGAAACGCCTGTACCCGTCCGGAATCGCTGGTGCTGGCCACGGAAGAAGCGCATGGGCTGATGCTGACTCCCACGATTCGCGACAAGGATTCCGCCCCGGCATGCATGTTCCTCGCCGCCCTCTATCAAAAGGTGCGGCTGGAGGGACGGAACCTGCTGGACTACTACATCGAAATTCTGGAAAAACTCGGCGGATATGCCGACACGGGCCGCTCCATTGTGATGACCGGAGCCGAGGGAGAAATCCAGCGGGACCGCATCGTCGCATCACTACGCGCGTCGTTGCCAAAAACCCTGGGTGGCCGCGTCATCCGCAAAGTGGTGGATTACTGGAATGAAACCACTTTCGGCGAGCTGCAGAGCAGCACGGACGAACTCTCGCGTAACGTTCTCCAATTCTTCCTTGATGGCTTCATCGTCACCGTTCGCCCTTCAGGCACCGAGCCCAAGTTAAAGTTCTATTGCCAGCTCGTGCCGGATGAAAAGCTGCAGGGCCGAAGCGCAGGCCGGGCGCTACGTGGGATGGAATTGATGCACGATTTGACTGAACAGGTCGAAACCATGGCGCGCGCAGTTTATCAGGAATTGCTGGCCCGCCTGAACCTACAGTTGGGAGAGCCGGGCCTGCTGCTGCCCGACATCATCGACATCGGCCGCAAGCAGGAGTTCGAGCGCAATACCGTTCCGCAGCTTCGCGAGGCGATTGCTCAAGGCCGCTTCCAAAAACTGGAAAGTCTTCTGGATTGGCTGAGAAGTGAAGTGGCCGCGATGACTCCCGGGGCGAATCCTCTTCCTGCATTGAGGGCAAGCGTGGCCTATCTCTGCCGGCATTGGGAAAGTGAGTTGGGGGGTTCGCCACTTCTTAACGGACTAGCAGCATGGGCGGGGCCGCCGCGATGACCCGTTGTGGCGCGGATCCCCCGGTTTTGGGATCCGCGGTTCTTCCTTTGCCAAAACCAAATCTCGAAGATGGCTGCCTGCCCTCGGGTGCGGGAGCGCGAGTCTCCAGAAAAGCCGCAGACCTTAGAAGTGAAGGTCTGATTCGCTACAGGTGCCCGGCGCGCTCATATTCCGCGACCTCAATTTCCAGATCTTACCTTCGCTTCAAAATGCACCGTGCCACGGGGGTGGCTCCATTCGAGAGCGGTGCCATCGCCAGCGACTGTCGCTTGCGAAGATTTGTCAACGCTTAACACACTTAGACCTACCGGCAGCCGGCAATGCAGAGTAGCGCTGTACGGAGTCGCACTCGTGGGGAAATCAATCACCCCGGTCAATTTGGATTTCGTCGAGTCGAGCGAAAATCGATACGTCAGCGTGCCAAAGCGGGTTGATGCGGCTTGAATCCCCACCTCTTGGCCTGACGCCAGCCAACTGCGTTCAATGCCGCGGGCGAGATGCAAATGATCATCTTCCTCCATCACCAGGGCATCCCGCAGAAAACGAACCACGGCCACTGGGGTCCACAAGTGTTGGCGGTCACCGCTGGTCTTCGATGTGTTCGGTTCCTGTCCGCGTTCTTCGCACCAAGTGTAAAGAGGCGTGCCGTGGTTCAGCGTTGCATAGAGCAACTTGATGGCGGCATCGCCTTCCTCCCGCGCCAAATGCGCCTCCGCCACATTGTCGAGGGCGATCGCCACCCACATGCCATCCTTCATCCACCCGGTGTGAACGGGGATTCCGCCGGGGCTCATATCCCGTTCAATGTATTCAAGCGTCCCAGCGATCAGTTTGTCAGAAGGGGAAAGCAATTCTGTAGGGAACAAGGCGTTCAAAACGCCCCAGCGGCTGCCCGTGACCTTTGCCGGGACGGCGGAAATCCATCGCGTTCCGTTGCTCTCAGTGATAGCTCCGCGGTCGAGCGCCACCAATAAATCATTCTTCCCGCGTGCGTAAATCTCCTCCAATTCTTTGATGTCCTGCGTCCGGCCCAGAATTCGGGCTGCCTCCAGGGCCAGTTTGTCAGCATACAAGGCCCAGATATTATGCGTGTAGAAAACACCGTACAAATCATCGCCGTCCATCAGTCCCCCGTCACCCATGCCGCGCGGCATTAGGCCGTATGTGAGCGGCTTTTGTCCGCTTGCATCGAGGATGCGGGTACGGGTGCGCTGCTTTTCCTGCCAGCGGGAGCTGGCCAGCATTTGGGGATAACGCATCTTCAGGAAAGCCGCGTCGCCGGTCAGCCAGAAATGGTCCATCACCACCCAGGCCTTGAATCCGGAAGTTCCCCACATCAGGTGCCCCCAGTATTTCTTCTCGGTCCAATCCCCATCCGGCTCCTGGATGTCGAGGTCAACGCGGTATCCGAGTTCTGACAGGTCATGAAGCCCCACTTGATCCAGGGCCACCGCCACAATTGCCGACTCAAAGGCGTTGGGCGCAGAGCGATAAACCTCCGTTCCCGGGATCGTGGCGAGGTAACCCCTGGCAATCGGCTCACGCATGATGAAGAGGTCGGCAAGGCACGCGTAAAATGCGTTGTGAACTCCCTGATCCGGGATAATCACGCGGCTCGCGCGGTCGAGCAAATCCGCCCATTCCTTCTTCGCACTTTCAAACTCGGTCCCCCAATCCTTTTTCCGTAATATCGCAACATCATCTTCATCATTCTTGTACGGACGGATCAACCACGCCACGCGGGTTTCGCCCGGCTTGAGATTCCACTTCATGTTCAAAACCGTGCTTGCCACCAGCGGATACTCGTCAGCGCCGATTCCCAGGATAACGACTTGGTCCGCAGGCGCTTGCCAGCCGGCCAGCAGGTGGTCGGCAGCGGGCTGGTGATCCACCCAGGCGGGGTTGTAACCGGTCCAGCCACCAGGAACCTCACAGCGCAGCGTCATGGATTCACCATGGGTGCTGGTGTTCGCGAGCGTGATTTTGCCGATAGCCGCCGTAAGGCCGCCGGCAATTTCCAAGGACAAGTCGCCGCCGCCATCGTGGTAAATGTTCCTCAACACGGGCAGGTAGCCACGAGATCTCTCCCATTTGGCCTGGGCGAAAGGATGGCCGTCAATTTGAGGCTCAATGACCACTTTCCATTTCGTGGGTGGAGTGATGAAGGATTTAAAGGAGTAGTAAATCAGATTTTCGTATGTCCACGACATTTGCAGTTTTCCCGGCATCGCATCAAGCAGCGTCTTATTGCTGCTATCCGGTAAAGCCACGGTGATGCGGTGGGGCGGGGCAAATGCGTAATTGAAAGTAACTGTCGGGATATTCTCCTTGGCAATTCCCGCGGCGGAGGCAAGAACCAGCGCCAGTGGTAATTGCCATGACCGGCGGAATAAGACCCTCATTGTGAAGTGCCTCTCAAAGGAAACTCGGGATAACGCATAAGACGAGTGTTACGCTGCTTATGCAGGAATAGGTCAGCAGGCGGGTGGCTGAGATTCTGGTGCCGAAGAGAGGACTCGAACCTCCACTCCCTGACGGGAACTACACCCTGAATGTAGCGCGTCTGCCAATTCCGCCACTTCGGCACAGGGACTGCATGTTGCGATTTCGCAACCGGCCGCATACGGTGCGCACAACCGCGCCGATCGCAATTTTTCATCTTGCCATTCAGCCCCGTCCCTGTCAAGCGCGCCTTTTACGCGGTAGAGCGTAAAATTGATGCTGTCGCGGTGAGTTCAAATTGCCCATGCCTGCGTAAATCCGCCTCTATGGTGAACTGAACGAGTAACCTGGGCGCAAGTCCTTCATAGCTCGGATGCGAAAGCGTGGTGCAAGCCCCGCCACAGTGCCGCAGTGGCAGTGTCAGTGAAGCGCAGTACATCTGCGGATCCCGGCAGAGGGAGTCTTCCGCTGATGGCGAGCTTGGCCACTCCGTGCACCATCGACCACGCGAGCAAGGCATAAGGTTTCGCGTCTCCCGCCGGCAGAACTCCCTCTGCCTGGCACGCATCGACGTAGCCAACCAGGGTTCCAAAAGCGCGCTCGCCTGCCACCCGCGTTTGCGGATACAAATCGAACCGCCAGGGAATATCAAACATTACGGCAAAATGCTGAGGATAGCGCAACGCGAACTCCACGTAGCCACGACCGCTCAGCCGAAAGCGCTCCATGGCGCCGGATCCTGATTCCGCGGCTTTGGTCATCGCGGCCGTCAGGCGATCGAACCCCTCCGCCGCCAGCGCTGCCAGCAGTTCTTCCTTGTCGCGAAAGTGCCGATACGGAGCGTTGTGCGACACGCCTGCCCGCCTCGCCACCTCGCGCAACGTGAACGCACTGGGACCCGCCTTACGAATGAGGTCGAGTGAAGCCTCCAGCAGGGCCTGCTTCAGGTTTCCGTGATGGTAGGATCGGGGTGTCCGCATCGTGCTTTCTTTATAGCAAAAAGATGTTGACACGCGCAACATATTCGAAGAATAATGTGGACATCGTCCACATTTGATGACATGCGGACGCGGAGGACACAGGCCATGGCAAATACCACGGTGGGAAGTTCTTACAACCAAAGCCCGGTTGCCGACCAATGGGACGCCATCGTTATCGGCTCCGGCATCGGCGGATTGGCCGCCGCGGCGCTGCTGGCCAGGCACGGGGCCAAGCGCGTGCTGGTTCTGGAGCGGCACTACGTGGCAGGGGGATTCACCCATGCCTTTCGTCGCCCCGGCTATGAGTGGGATGTGGGCGTGCACTACATCGGCCAAGTACAACATCCCGCTTCCCCTTTGCGCCCGATCTTCGACCATCTCACCGGGGGACGCCTGAAGTGGGTCCCCATGCCGGAGGTTTACGACCGCATCCGCATCGGCGAGCGTGAATACGAATTCGTGGCCGGGCTGGAACGATTTCGCGACCGTTTGAAATCCTACTTTCCCAGTGAAGCCGCCGGCATTGACCGCTACTTGCGGGTGGTGCTGTCCTGCGCCGGCAAAACCTCGATGTACTTTGCGGAAAAGGCCCTGCCGCGCCCCATCGCGCGCATGGCCGGACCGCTGATGCGGGCGCCCTTCTTGCGTTGGGCGCGGCGCACCACGGCTGATGTCCTCGCGGAGGTCACGACCAACCGCGAACTGGCAGGTGTCCTTGCGGCGCAGTGGGGCGATTACGGTCTGCCCCCGGCGGAAAGCAGTTTCGCCGTGCACGCCATTATCGCCGCTCACTATTTCGAGGGCGCCAGTTTCCCCGTGGGCGGAGCATCCAGCCTGGCCGCCAGCATTGCGCCCCTCATCGAATCCGGCGGCGGGCAGATTGCCTTCAGCGCGGAGGTTCGTGAAATCCTGCTCGACCGCGCCCAACGCGCCGTGGGAGTCCGAATGCAGGACGGCCGCGAGCTCCGCGCCGGCACAGTGATCAGCGATGCGGGGGCCTGGAATACGTTCGCGTCGCTGCTTCCGCCGGATGCCCCCGGCGTTGCACCTGCTCTCGCCGAGTTGCGCACTGTCCCTCCCTCCATGGCCCACCTGTGCCTGTATGCGGGCGTAAACCAAAGCGCGGCGGCGTTGGGACTGACAGGAACCAATTTGTGGATTCACCCCACGGCGGATCATGATGCGAACCTGGCGCGTTTCTCCGGCGATCCCTCGGCGGCTTTACCCATGATGTTCATTTCTTCTCCCTCGGCCAAGGATCCCGATTTCGAGCAGCGGCATCCGCGCCGCGCCACGCTGGAAGTGATCTGTCCTGCTCCCTACGACTGGTTCGCGCGCTGGGAAGACACTCGCTGGAAGCGGCGAGGACAGGATTATGACGATTTCAAGCAGAGCCTGACGGAGCGCCTGCGGAGCGGATTGGAAGAGCATCTGCCTGCCGTGCGCGGGAAGCTGGACATCGCGGAACTCTCCACGCCACTCTCTACCCGTCACTTTATGAATTACAAGCGCGGCGAAGCTTACGGAGTCAGTGCCACCCCAGAGAGGTTCCGTCTTCGCTGCCTTACCCCCCACACCTCCGTGCGCAATCTTTACCTCACAGGGCAGGACGTTTGTACCTTAGGCGTAACCGGAGCAATGATGGGTGGAGTCCTGACAGCTTCCGCGGTGTTGGGCCGGAATCTCCTTTCCGTGGTCTCAAAACAGGACCGGGATAGCCGTGTGGCGGCGTGAATTTGCACCCTCTCCCCTTCCAAAGTTGGATGGGGGGGCGCGGCGCAACGGGTGAGAGCGGTGCCCAGTCTCGAAATCCGAACCCCTGGTTCGGCCTCTGACCCCGCGCCGCTGAAACGTGCAACCCTATCCATTTTCATCAACATAATGGAAAGAAGGCTGTAACTAGCTTATTTTCATTAACATAATGGAAAGGAGGGTTTCGGGCATTTTTTCTCCATGTGTTTTCAATAACATAATGGAGGTTACCTTCATTTTTTCCCCCCGCGTTTTTGCCGGTCGGCGACGACGCAACGTAATTAACTGCTTTATTTTCTATTAATTGGACTTTTGGGTGAGTCATGGGCAATACCGTTAACTGCCTGTATTATCATCAACATAATGGAAGAATAGCTCTTAGCTATGGCATGCCAGTTTGCACTCCTTTGACCGTGACCAGCTATCCTCTCGGTATTTTGTCCTCTCGGGGCGGAGAATCCGAGAGGCGCCAGGCGCCGGCCGGATGCCGACCCTCATCCCAAGCATAGCCTATTCACTGTTCATTGTCAAGGCCTATTTCAAATCTGCTTGCCCACCACCGTAGCCCGCGAGCAAGCGTAAGACCGTAGCCCACGGCGTACGGCGGAGTTTACTCGACCTTTCGCCCGCTTCGCGGGCTATGATGTTAAGGGGTAAGGCTGACCGGTCACCGCTCGTGCTGGCCCGCCAATCAAACCGCGAGTTCGTAGCCACGGTCAGCGCATTTGTGCGTGGGTTTTCTCCGGGGCGATGCTCCAATGGAGAATTGCGGAGTAATCATTTTGAATGGGTCAACCAGTGAGTCGATCGAAGGTAATCGAACCTTTCGGGACATTGGCCGGGCAGGTCGGAAGGAAGAACCCACGGTCACCAAAGCACTGACCGTGGCTACGTGCTCACTGAACTGTCACATTAACCCAAACGATATGGTAGTCGATGTTGCTCCCTCCAATTGGCGCGCCTGCCGACACTGCCATTGGATAGGTGCCCGCCGGCGTAAGCGGTGGAATGGCTGTTCCGCTCAAACTGACCAACTGAGGACTGCCCGGCGCATTATCAGTCGTTACAACGGACCCGCTCTGCGCGCCGAGAGAAGTGGGTGCAAACGTCACATTGATCGTACAGTTCGATCCCACGGCCAGGCTACTGCCGCAATTGTTGGTCTGACCAAAGGCGTATTGGTACAAACCGCCAATTCCGATGCTTGAGATGTTCAATGCTGTGTTCCCCGTGTTGGAGAGAGTTACGCTCTGAGGCGGCGTCCTCGAACTCATATTCTCTTGCCCAAATGCCAGACTCTGGGGAGAAAGGCTCACGGCAGGCCCCGCAGTTCCTGTACCCGCCAAGCTGACCGTCTGGGGGCTGCCATTCGCGTCATCGGCGATTGTGAGCGAGGCGCTGCGCGACCCCATTGCGGCAGGCGTGAATGTCACATTGATCGCGCAGTTCGTGTTTGCCGCCATACTGCTGCTGCAAATGTTAGTCTGAGCAAAGTCTCCGGGATTCGCCCCGCCGATAGCGACGCTCGATATATTCAGTGAGGCGTTGCCGGTATTCGAAAGGGTCACACTCTGTACGCCGCTGGTTGAGCCCATGGTCTGCTGGGCAAATGTGAGACTTGGCGGCGAGAGGCTTACTAAGGGCGCGGGAGGAGGACCGCTTCCACTACCTCCACCCCCGCCCCCCCCTCCGCAAGCCACCCAGGCTCCCATGACCAGCAGTGTGGCGCCAACCCACCAACTCAGTGGACGACGCCCTGCCGCAGTCAAGCCCATCAGCATCGCCACAGTCAACAATCCGGCCAAGACCCAGGGCCATCCCACCGGCAGGTGTTGAGTCGGAGGCACTCTTCTCGTTGGGGTGGGCACCAGCGAATTGGCCGGTGCCGTCGTGCTGACGGTAACTGTGGCCGTTACGGGGGAAGATCCAGTGATGTTAACTGATGAGGGCGAAACAGCACACGAGACGCCAGCATAATCATAGCCGCTTGAGCAATACAGGCCTACGGTCCCTGTGAATCCATTCAGCGGGGTCAATGAGATTGTGGAAGACCCGGATTGCCCTGCAGCCGAAATGGTGAAGGCAGTTGGGTTGGCCGACACGCTGAAGTCCGTGACGTTGACCACCACCGGAGCCGAAGCCGAGGCCGCGTAGTTGGTATCCCCTGGGTATTGTGCCGTGATGTTGTAGGTTCCAACCTGCAAGGATGGCTGGAGGCTTTCTTGAATCGAAGCGGACCGGGTGGCAGAGCCGTTCGTATAGGACACGTCGCCACCGGCTGGGAGCGAATTGTTGCCGTTCATGAGCTGGACAAAACCTGAAGGTGCAACCCCGTTGCTCTGCGTGCCAACGGTTACCGTCAGGGAAGCGGGCCCAGCCACAACCGTCGGCGGCAAACCGGTCATCGTAGTTGTGGTAGGGGCGTTGGTAATCGTAATCGGAACCGTAGGAGAGGTACTGGATTCATAGCTGTTGTCACCCGCGTAGCTGGCAACGAAATTGTATACCCCTGCAGGCTGCTGGATGGGTTGATCCTCCGCGTAACCTTGGCTGTTCAGGGTATAATTTCCGACAACAGTGTTCGATGGGGGGTATCCATTGGTCGGTGCCGGAGACACGGTTAAGGCGCCGGTTGGGCAGGGGTAAGAGATCAATCCGGGCGTCGTGGAAGCGCAGGGATTTCTGTCGCTGCCGTGCATCACATCCATGCGCAGCACGTAAGGTGACCCGTAGGCCGTAGTGGTGGCGCCATAAGAAGGAGCACCTGTGTTGAGATCGAAGGTTACAAGTCGGATTTTCGTCTGGCTGCTTTCCTTTGCCACCGTAACTGGAATTCCCGGGTTGGAATCGCTGGCCGCGAAGGTCCCATTGCCAGCGTAATGCGCCGTGACGTTATAGGACCCGCCGGGGAGCATGTTCGTGGAACTGGCAACGCTGCCGCCGCTCAGCGTAAAGGGGCCGATGCCGGTGACATTGCTCGCGCTGCTGCCGGTTTGGGGGATGAGCGAAACATCGCCAGTGGGTGTGCCGGAACCGGAGCCGGGAGCAACGCTGACGGTAAAGTTGATCGGCTGTCCGTGCGTCAGCGTGATGGGATTGGTGGGAGGCGTGGTGGACAGTGCAAGGGTGGTGGTGGGCTTGGTGAAGGTGGAAGTCCAGTTGTTCACCAGATTCGCGACATTGACGGAGCCCAATCCCGTGGCAAGGTCATAACCTGTCTTTGTGGGGTACGCTGCCGAGCCCGCGGAAACCATAATGCCGTATTGTCCAGAGTTGGCGTTGCTACAGTTCGGCGTTCCCCCCTGGCAGATCACCGAGTTGTTCCCCACCGTCACATCGTAGAAAACACAACTCGAATTGGTTACGGGAGCGGTGCTGGAATTGCAGCTTGCGCCGCTCCTGGCTGCCATCGGGTACAAGACGTAATTCGCATTGCCCTGCGGGCCGTAGCGCTGGTTCACCAGCGCCATGATGCCCGCGAACACTTGTACCGACGCGGAGGTCCCTCCCCCCCCTTGAAAGTTCGTATAGGGAGCGCTCAGATCGCAGGAGTTGCTGCTGCCTCCGGTCAAGGCGTTAGCATCCATCTGGCAAGTCACGTAGAAGCTGTGGCCGCCCGCAAACAGGGACAAGTCCGGGATGTCGCGCGCGCCGTCATTGGGTACGTTTGTTCCGCTCTGCCAGGAGGGTTTGGCATACCCTCCATTGCAATTGACGCTGGGGAACGTTCCGGCGGGAGTGGTGCAACTGCTCGGGCCCCCGCCGCCGGCGAAAAGATAAGCGCCCTCATTAAGATAAGTGGAGGAGGGCGGTGGGGTGCAGCCGGCGAGCGACCCGGAGGCCGCGCAGGAATCGTTCCACGTGCTCTCGGGAATATAGGACTTGGCGGAGGACTGCGACCCGGGAGTGTTCGTGGTGGACCAATAAGTGGCGGCGTTGCTCGAGGTGATGTTAAAGTCCGTTCCACCCACCGCCACGTTGAAGGGCGTGGAAGCGAGTCCGCTCACACCCAGGCCGTACTGGGCGGACGTTTCACCGAGGTTTGCGCTGTCGCAAGTGGCAGAGCCGGAATCCCCCGACCCCAACAGGACGGTGATGCCCTGCGCGGCGGCCTGCTCCCAAAGGGTGTTATAGAATTGATTGCCGCCCGCACCCAACTCCGCCTCACACATACCGTAGCTTTCGCTCATGATGGGCGCCAGGTTGTTATCAACGATGTAAAGCGCAGAAAGATCAATTCCGGGTGTCGTCTCGGTGGATTCCGAAACTACATAGTCAATGGCCGCTCTCTTGGCGATCGCCCCGGACCATTGGACGTCGAGGTCCGCTTCGTTCTCGTCAAATGACGTGATCCCGGGGTCGGGACCATTCAAAATGATATTGGGCGCGTTTGCCGGCAGCCCGAACATTTGGCGGAAGTCCGCCACGTCCTGGAGATTGATATTCGTTTCGCCCACCACCGCGATGGTTACCCCGGTGCCGTCGGTGGGGGTGGCGGCATTCCAAAGCGGTAGCACGTTGTAAATGGTGGCGAAATCCGTGGGACCCAAAGCAATGTAGTAGCACGTGCCACTGCCACTGCCGCAGCTAGTGGGATAGGTGAACAGCGGCTGCACCTCGCCGGTCAACTTCGATCGCGAAAAGGTGCCCATTTGGCGGGTCAGGGGCTTGCGGGGAAAGTTGTTGAGCGACACGAAACCCGCCACGACGGGCGCCAATGCAGCGGGGATTTGCGGGTCGCCGGTGTTGGCCCAGTGGTCCTGGCCGTTTACTCGAAATCGGTGCATCTCCGCGCCCAGGACTTGCCGTACCAACCCTGCCGTACCGGAAAACTCGATGACCGTGCGGCCGACCGCAACCTTTGTCACCTGAAAGCCCTGCGACGCCAGCCAATCGGTGACCGCCTGAAGGTCGGAATCGGCAGGGCCAAATTGCTGGCCGAACTGCTCCGGGGTGAGCCATCGGTGGAACTGGGGAGACGACTTCACCTGCTGGTCATCCAGCAATTGCCGCAGGGCAACCTCCTGCTCCTGTCCGCGCTGCAAGACCAGCAGCATGCGCTCCATGGGTAGGTCGTCGGGGGCCACGCCCTGGTCAAATTCCGGCCGCGCCAGCGGGTGGATGTTCCCGCGAAGCGTGACGAGGTTATGCTGGTCCACCGGCTGCGTCACGCGAGCGCGAACTGTGCGGCTTTGCGCCAAGGAGGTGACCGGGAACGAGCCCAAGGAAAAAGATATGAGAGCAACAAAGATGATCGGTGACCGTGAACGCTTCATCCATCCCCCAGGCAAGGCCGTCTTGGTAACGGTGGCAGAGGATCAAATTGATGGAGACTTCAAAACTGCTTTATAAGTTTACGAAGTGTACACCCCCGCCGGAGGATTGAAAATATTTTTTGTGGCCCACGCGACAGTATGTCCGAAGCTTAACACCATGCCATATTCGATGCGATTTCGCCTCGAAAACAGGTGAAGGGGTTCTCGGGAAAATGCCAGCACACCTCAATTCGACGCGCTAGGCGGAGCCCCTCCCACTCCTGTTCTTTGCGAGCCTTCGCGACGCTCGAGAGCGGCGTGATCCATCACGCGTTTTTATAAAACAGCTTCCCTTTTTTTGCCAGGCGCGGTATTTCTTGGCTGTACTGTTCGCAGGCCGATGGGCTCCGACCAGCGACAAGGAGGTATCACGAGTGGAGACATGGCATCGCATTCGCACCGCTGCAATCATCTTACTCGCGTTCGTTGCGGTCTGGCCCGCGTTTCAGAGCAATGGGCGAACCAAGACGGACGTGGAACCGAACAATCACGCCAATGGCATCGTGGTGGCCGGGGCGGTGAAATTCAAGTTGATTTCAGCAAAGCCTCTGGCGCAGAGTAACTTCCCGGCCTCCGATCCCTCCGCATGGGTTGATCTCATGCCGAAGGATTCACTCCAAGGTTGGACACGCATGACCGTTCCGCCCGGGAAAGCTTTGGATCCCATTAACCAATGGAAGCTCGATAAGGAACATGGAACCATTGTCTGCGAAGGCGATCACGGACACGAATGGCTGCGCTACGATCGCGAACTCACCAATTTTCTTCTCCACGTGGAATGGCGTTTTGAAAAGCGCGAGGGATTGAAAGGATATAACAGTGGAGTTTTCGTGCGGAACGACCTGACAGGGCGAGTTTGGCACCAGGCACAAGTGGGAGCCGATGCGTACATTTTCGGGCAAACGCTGATCCATGGAGAGCTTTCGCCGATGATCAAAACTCCGTCGCCGGTGGTAAATCCTCTCCACCCCATTGGCGATTGGAACACTTACGAAATTCGCTGTGATGGCCCGAAAATCATCCTTTGGGTTAATGGCGATTTGACGGGGGAATTCGCGGTGCCCGAGGTCCTCAAAGGTTACTGGGGCCTGGAGGCGGAAGGGTATTGGATCGAGTTCCGCAATATCAAATTGAAAGTCCTGCCGTGATGCGTGGATCATTCAAAGCCGTGGCGGGTGCATGCGGCGCGGAAGAATTGGTAAGCCCTCTCGAACTTCTCAACGGCATCAGGCTCAGGCGCGCGCGAGTCCGAGATGCGGGTCATGCTGCGGATCGCCGCAGTCAAATCGCCACCAAAGAGGACTGTCCCCGCGGCCAGGATGGCTGCTCCGTATGACGCGGTGGGATTTAAGCAACGCACCACGGTACGATTCATGAGGTTGGCGCGAAGTTGCGACAACACCGGACTGGCGGCGGCGCTTCCAGCGGAGAACACCTCGTGCCCCACGGCGACTCCGCAGGCCTCCAGCCGCTCATAGCCCCATCGCTCGACGCACGCCAGAGATTGCAGTTGCGCGGCATATTCCTCGCTGGGAGAAGCAGGGCGTCCCTCGAAAAAGGTCTCAGCCTGGGGGTTGAGAAAGGGGAAGCGTTCTCCGCGCGCTCCGAGGAGGTAGCATTGAACCGAAGTCGGGAGATACTGGGCCGCGCGGCGATCCATTTCCGCAGGAGTGACGCCTGGTTCATCGAACTGAAGACTGCCGGGCCCCGTATTGCTGGCCGCACCCGGAGCCCACAAGTTGTTGGGCAGATGGTGGCAGTACATTCCCGGCCCCAGCCGAGGCTTGGTGGGGGCGAGAACTTTCCAAACGAGGGTGGTCCCCAGAGTCGTGTTGGCATGGCCGGGTTCGCTTGCCCCGGAACCGATGAGACTCGCGAGGCCGTCGGAGGCCCCGGCGAGCACGGGCACGCCGGAGGGCAATCCGGTATCCTCAGCAGCTTGGGCGGAAACCGTTCCCACCTGATGCCCTGGACCAACAACCTTCGGGAGCATGGAGGCAGGAAGATCCGCAAGGCCGACCGCCGCATTCCACTCGCTTTTCTCCTGGTCGTAGCCGAGCTTGAGCGCGTTGGAGTAATCGCCAACTCCCCAATGCCCCGTAAGCTTCGCCGTCAACCAATCGGCGGGGTGCAGGATGTATGACGCGCGCTCCCAGAAGGACGGTTCTTTCTGCCGTACCCAAAGAGCCTTGGCGAGGGAGAAAGAAGCATTCACTTGTGCCTGCCCCGGGGGAAGCCGCCGAGTCAGTTCGTTAGCGACTGCTCCTGCGCGCCCATCATCGTAAAGCATTGCCGGCCGAACCGGTTCGCCTCGCGAATCCGCCAGGACCAGCGTACCCGAGGTTGATGTCACGGCAATCCCCGCGGGAACAGCCCAACGCTGGCCAGATTCCAGGCTCTTCCGCAGTTCCTTGATCGTGTGGCAGACCGCGCTCCACCACGCGTGGGCGTCTTGCTCGTGCGCCGACCCTGCCGCCGGCAGGTCGGTAAGCGCCGCGTGAGCCTCGGCGAGAACATCCCCTTCCGTCGTCGCGGCCAGGGTGCGAACCCCACTGGTTCCAACGTCGATACCGAGCACAATGGATAGATGAGAGAGAACCATTACCGCCTAACCGTTGTGGGGTTAACAGGACCGGCATTCCCGCGACCAACCCCATCCGGGGGCTGAAGCGTGACGGTGATTCCGTCCACAATGGCACGCGCCACTTCGTCCTGCAAAGCCAGCATATCGCAAAGGTCGCGCTCGTAGCTGTCAGCCCAGAGATGCCTTTCCGGCTTCGGCTGGATCAATTGGGCGGTAATCCTTACTCGGTCACCGGACCGCAGTACGGCACCCTTGACGAGCGCGTCAACGTTCAACTCACGGGCAATCTGCCTCAGAGGCGCCTTTGTGTGCTTGTACGGCATCACAGAGGCTCGCGAAATAATTCGCAGCCCGCTGGCCTTGCCCAAATGAGTGATGAGTTCCTCGGTCATGCTGTCGGCGAAGTATTCCTGCTCGGGGTCGCGAGAGAGATTCTCCAGCGGCAGCACAGCGATGGAATGGATATGGAGGGGAGGGTCACGAATCGCCCCTACCGTCCGCAAGGCCCGGTCGCGCAGTCCAGCGACATTGAGGGTAATGAGGACCCCCAGGACAGCCAGCACCATGCCCCCAGTGGCCATCACGATCGTCCGTCTTCGCAGGCGCGGTTTACGAATCGCCACGGGCAAATTGACCTGGCCCCCTTCTCCGTCAGAATGGGAAAAGGCATGGGTTTCCCTGCTTTCCGAAGAGAGGGTTAGCGGGCGGTGCCATTCCACCGGCCCCATGAAGCGGTAACCATGACGGGGGATGGTTTCAATAAAACGCGGCTTGTCCGCAGTGTCCCCCAGCGCCTCGCGCAGCTTGTTGATGGCTCGGTTCAGCCCGTGGTCAAAGTCTACAAAGGTGTGATCGGGCCAGAGCCTGCGTCTCAATTCCTCACGGGTCACGACTTCCCCAGGGTGCTCCAACAGCATGGCCAGGATTTCACGCGGCTGTTCCTGCAGCTTGGCCTTGATAGTGCCTTGGCGTAGATCCCCCGTTTGAATATCCAATTCAAAGGATCCGATCCGAATTCGGGTGGGAGAGGGTGGATTCTCGCTCATGGGGTGGGCACTCCCCAATCGGAGAAGACTATACCACTTAGCAACTGTCAACAGAAGGTTGATGTAATCGGCACCGCGCCAGCAGGTCATCTTGTCCGATAGAATATCCAGGGATAAAAAGAGGATAAACAAAGGACCTCCAGGGCATTGATATCCACTGATCCAAAGCCTTAGATTCGCGCCCAAGCACATGTCTCGGAGGTGCGCGCCATGGGCAGCCGCTGCCACTACCCATTCACGGAGGGTGGTAGCGTGTGCGCGCACCTCCCTGCAAGCCACACATCTGGAACCGCCCCAACCATCGGTGCATATTCGGCCGCCGCCGACAGACGGTCTTTGTTCCCATCTGGCTCGGACCGAATTGTGGCCGCACCGTCGCTTGCGAGAAAGACCCTGTGGGGGGGAGGCACGCGGGCGCAGGTTCTGGAACGCCGTCGCACATTCCTCCCGATGCCAAGACGGGAGTGCCATCACCAGCCTCCAGTGTCAGCGGATCCTTGCTGCAGGGCAGCCTCCTTTTGCCACGGCGGCAGAGCCAACTTCGATGTTTTCAAAGGAGTTAATAAGGAAACGCGTGTGGAATGCAGTGTGCCCGGTAGCCAGTAGAAGCACGGTAGTCCATAACTCACAACCGGAGGAGGTTGTCATGGCAAGAACCAAGCTCTTATTGCTTCTCCTCTTTCTGCCTCCTTTATTGGGTATGGCCCAATCAAAACAGGATTCCTGGGCCGATCTCAATCAACTGCGCCCAGGGGACAAGATCGAGGTCGTGGCCAGGAGCATGGAGACGCTCCAAGGTTCCTTCGTTTCCGTTTCCGAGGAGGCCATCACGCTCGAGGTCGGGAAGCACCCGCAATCCATCGAGCGCGCCAAGGTGGTGCGGGTCAGCGTTCGGGACACTTCGCATCGCACGCGCAACATGCTGATGGGAGCGGGCATTCTGGGGGGAATCGCCCTGGGAGTGGCCGCCATCCCCCTGGGGGCCAGCAGCAATGAAGGTAATTCGTGCCCTGTCTGTGTGGGTGTCATTGCAGCCGGGTTTGGTGGCGGAGCTGCCTTAGGCGCGATCCCCGGCAGTCGGACGATCTACCGCGTCAAGAAGTAGCCGCCCCGCACAGGGGTACGGAAATCCTGCCAGGAGGTAGTGTCATGAGAGAGAGCATCGCAGTGGTGTTAGCTTCAATTTTCTGGTTGACCCCTTCATACTGCGCCCAAGAGGCGAATCCGCCATCATCCCAGACGGTGTCCGAAAAGGCATCGACTGCGCCCGAGCTCACCACCAAGCAGGCCAAGTTACGCGATCGAATGGGCAAAGTCGCATCGGAATCCTGGATTGAGGCGAAGTTGCAGAATCAGCAAGTGATCACGGGCCGCCTGAAAGACGTCTCTGCGCAGGGATTCACCCTGCTGATCCCCGAGTCTGACAAGCTGCAAGATCAGAAGATCAGTTACAGCGAGTTGAAGTCCTTCAAGCGAGTGAGTGTGACTACGGGGAAGACTCCAACGGAGCAGGCGCTGCTCATTCCCACCGGCTCGCTCGTTACCGTCCAACTGAAGAACCACGAGAAAATTAAGGGCCTGCTGGAAGATGTTTCCAACCACCAGATTCTGGTTCAGGTACGCGAGGCGAACGGTACGGAGATGCGCAAGGTTTCCTTCACCGATGTGCAAGCCATTTCGGGGGCTGGGGGGAGCAAAGTCGAAAGTGGTGCCAAGACCCTCATGTGGGTGGCCATTGGAGTTGTCGCGGTCGCCCTCGTTGTCGGTCTGATCTTGTATGCCACCAATCCTTATGGCGATTGAAACTCGAAGGGGCCTCTCCGCTTCGGCAAGGCTGGGCATGAACGAATGCGATGTCGCGAGCAATAGGAGGACGATGCATGGCGCACAGAGTTTTGTTGTCTTTAGTCTTATGCCTGGTGCTGACGGGTGGAGGCCAGCCGATAAGGGCTCAGGAAACGCAAGCCCGAGCAGTCACCTCCCCGAACCCCTCGGGGCCACGGGAGGCCGGTCAGCCTCTTCCGATCAGTTCCCCAAGCCTCCAGTCTGCGGCTTCCTCGGGGTGCACACTGACTGACGGGACTCCCGTCACGCTTCGCCTTACCCACACCGTTTCCACGGCTCTGGCCAGAGTGAACGATCCCATCCGGTTCGAGGTCGTGGAAGAAATCAAAGTCGGCGATGTTGTGGTCATCTCGAAGGGAAGCCCTGCCCTCGGTACGGTGGTGGAAGCCAAAGGCAAGCGCTTCATGGGGCGTCAGCCAAAACTGGCTGTGCGCCTCAATCACGTCGAACTCGCTACGGGCCAGAAAGCCCCGATCCGCGGGGCCAGGAACGGAGAAGGCGAAGGAGCAAAGGGAGAGATGGGTGCTTACATGGCGGCCACGGGCGTTCTCATCTTCCCCGCGGCTCCCCTGGCGCTCCTGGTCCGGGGGCACGACGCCAGCATTCCGCGGGGCACGACGCTGACCGGCTACATCGATGGCAACTTCGCCCTCGATCTCAAAAAGAGCGGCGCAGCGCCGGGCGAGACCCCCCGCTTGGAATAAGGAGGTAGTCATCGGAAGCAAGCGCGGACCCGTTCCGAAAAGTGACCCCTCACCCGGCGGCACATGGCCGCCACCCTCTCCCCTCGGAGAGGGACGGATACCAACTTTTCCCTCTCCTGTGGGGAGAGGGTGGCCGAGGGACGAGGGCGGGTGAGGGGTTACTTTCATGCTTCGGGGTGACGCAGAGCATCATGAGCGACTGTTTGGAAGGTCCGAGGCTTCCCACATACTGAGGATTGCAGAATATAGTGACAGGTCCTACGTAGCGCCGTCATCTTGCCGGCCTCGGAATATGCCGCCGGGACGGCGGCGCTACGAGACTAAGCTGGCACTATATTTTGCAACTGTCCGTAAGGTATTTCGCCAATCGGTCCATGTTCGGCAGCCGGTATCGCCGCGCAGGACCGAGAACCAGCAAGGACACTAAGGAGGTGTCTCATGAAACGAATTGTTATTCTCGTATCGCTTCTACTCACATCATTGGCATCTGCGGCGAGGGCGCAGCAGCCCATGGGCAAGGAGGCAGCAAACGCGTCAACCCAATTGCTGAACTTTTTCATTTCTGGTCGGGGAACCGCAAGCACGATCCCCCAGTTCACCTCCCCGTTCACTATCGGGAACTCACCGATTTTTGTCTCCAATGGAAACATTGGCATCGGGACTACAACCCCTGATAGCACACTGCGAGTTTTTAATTCAAGCAACGCTTTCTACAACGGCCTCCAGCCGTATGCCGTGTACGCTACCGTGAACAGCACTATAGGTTTCAGCGCAGCCGTTCGTGGCGATTCGGCCGCTACCGACGGAGGAGCGAGCGGCGTGGTCGGAGTGACCTACAACAAGAACAACGGAGTGGCAGGTTATGCCCTAGATCCCGATGGAGGCGGTTATGGAGTGGAGGGGAGTGTTGAATCGACCAAAGCGGGCGGAGGGGGCGGAGTTTACGGCCACACGTCTGCCGCCGAAGGCTTCTCTACTGGTGTGCGCGGGGATGCACTCGGAACAACGGGAAATGGGGTGGGAATCTTTGGCATGGCCTTCAGCCCAGACGGAATCGCCGGACTGTTCAACAACCGGGCAGGCGGCAATATTCTGGTCGGCATGGTTAGCGAGACCGGTACTACTGTCTTCCGCGTCGATGGCGTCGGCAGGGTTTTTGCTGACGGTGGATTCCAGCCGAGTGGAGCGGACGTAGCCGAGTCGATGGCCGTCGCGGGAAAGCGCACCAACTATGAGCCCGGCGATGTGCTGATGATCGACCGTGACGGCAAGCGACGCCTTGCCCTTTCTGACCGGGCCTACTCAACCCTCGTCGCCGGAATCTACTCAACCAAACCTGGCGTGCTCGCTAGTCCCTACAAGATGGACGATCCCAACTTGGCGAAGGAAGTTCCCATGGCCGTTGTCGGCATTGTCCCCTGCAAGGTCACGGCGGAGAACGGACCGGTCAACCCCGGTGATCTACTGGTGACTTCGTCGACTCCGGGCCATGCCATGAAAGGGACGGACCGCGACAGGATGCTCGGCGCGGTGGTCGGGAAGGCGCTCGAACCCCTGCGAGCGGAGAAAGGTGTGATTCAGGTGCTGGTCACACTGCAGTAACCATTTCCGGGTATGCCCAGGTCGCTCGCTCGGGAAGGTCCGAGGCCTCACTGTCCAACGACCGCAGACCTCCAGAAGACGGAGGCCTGCACTTACTGAGGATTGCAGAATATAGTGACAGGTCCCACGTAGCGCCGTCATCTTGCCGGCCTCGGAATATGCCGCCGGGACGG